>Ga0070741_10017208_pt1 | contig 11907 bp, 13 predicted proteins | sample Coa_R1_4_FD_66440 | JGI IMG/M metagenome (GOLD analysis project Ga0070741, IMG submission 66440) | Surface soil microbial communities from Centralia Pennsylvania, which are recovering from an underground coalmine fire - Coalmine... | ecosystem: Environmental > Terrestrial > Soil > Unclassified ...
CGTTCCGGCACGCGTGGTGGAAGCGAATGGCGCGACGTGCACGGCCGATGTGTTTGCCACGCGCGTGCGCATGCGTTGCGCGGCCGGCACCGCACACAGCACAGCGGCCCAGGCTTGCCTGCGCGCCGCCGACCTCCGCATCCTGGAGCGTGGCAACGGCCTGCCCGCCACGATCACGCGCACGGTCTATCGCGGCGGTCGCTATCGCGTCGAGCTCGCGCTGCTCGCCGACCCGTCGATCCCGCTGCATGCGTTCGTTCCGGAGGCGCACCAGCCGCAGGTCGGCACGGAAGTGGGCGTGACCGTCGCCGACGGCTGGGTCATCCCGCGACACGTCACGGACTGATCGATGCGTCTATCGCTCCACGGCGGCTTTGGCGAGAAGGGTCGGACCTGCATCGGTCTCGAAAGCGGTGGCATGCGACTGTTGCTCGACGCCGGCATCAAGACGAGCGCGCGCGATACGCCCGATTATTACCCGGCGCTGTCGCCCGAGGAGCTCGCCGCAACCGACGCGATCATCATCACGCATGGTCACGAGGATCATGTGGCGGCGCTCGGGTGGTGCCTCGCGCACGGGTTCGCGGGAGACGTCTACATCACGCCCGAGGCGCGGCGCGACACGTACCTGTCCCTCGCCGATTACGCGACAGCGCACGAAGCACAGCTCGCGCGTCAGGCACGGTTCGAGACGCTACCGGTCGACGGTGCCGGCCTGCGTCTCGGTCCATTGACCATCACCACGGGCCGCTCGGGACACATCGGCGGCGGGGTGTGGTGCCAGCTCGTCGATCGCAACGTGCGCTTCACGTATTGCGGCGACGTCGTGGCGGAAAGCCCGGTCTTCGCCATGGATCCGCTGCCTGCGAGCGACGTGGTCGCGCTCGATGCTTCGTATGGCGACGACGATGTGTCGCCGGGCGAGCGGGCGCAACAGATTGCGACCTGGGTGCGCGCGCACGCACAAGGTTGCGTGCTGCCGACCCCGCTCTATGGCCGATCGGCCGAGCTCCTTGCCATCGTGCCGGGTGCGCTCGCGCTCGCGCCCGGCATGCGCGCGGCGCTCGAGGATCAAATCCGCGGCGTGGCGTGGCTTACCCCCGGCATGGCGGGACAGCTCGCACAGCGCCTCGCGACGGCAGGCGATTGGTCGCTGGATGCACCGCTGCCCCGGGCCGCCCTGCTCTGCCACGACGGCATGGGACTGTCCGGGCCTGCGCGCGTCGCGCTCGAAGGGGCGCGAGACGATGCGCATCCGGTGCTGTTCACCGGACACGTGCCGGAAGGGAGCCCTGGCGCGCACCTGCTCGCGCAGCAACGTGCGGACTGGATCCGGCTGCCGACGCATCCGCGCTTGTCGGAGAACGTTGCGATCGCGCGCGCGACCGGCGCGTCGCTCCTCATCGGCCATTCCTGCGAGCTGCCCACGCTGCAGCGACTCGGCCGTCACTTGCCGGCGCTGCGGTCGGATGTCGTCACCGGCGACGTGCTGGAGGTCTGAGGCATGCGCATTCTCGTGTGCAACGACGATGGTGCGACTGCACCGGGCATCGCGCTGCTGGCGCGTGCGGCAGGCGTGCTCTCGAGCGACGTGTGGGTCGTCGGTCCCTCGCGCAAGTGGACCGCGGCGAGCCATCAGCTCACGTTCGATGCGGACCTCGTGCTCGAGCGCCTGGCCGAGCAGGTGTACGCGTGCAGCGGCGCGCCGGCCGATTGCGTCGTCGCCGCGATGGACATCCTGTTCGCACACGGCCCGCGCCCCGCATTGGTTTTGTCCGGCATCAACGACAAGCGCAACGTGGCAGAGGACATTGCGTACTCCGGCACGATGGCCATCGCGCGGGAGGCATCCTTCTGGGGCATCCCTGCGATCGCACTCTCCCGCGACCCTGTGCCGGCGGATCGCGACGACACCATGCACGTTGCGCGCCTCCTCGAGCTCTTGTGGAACGCGCGGGACGTCTGGGCCGCTCCGGGGCACTGGCTGAGCCTGAACTTGCCGGGCGTGCTCCCCGCGCCCATCCGGCAGGCGCGCCTCGGGCGCGACAAGATCGGCGGCGGCTGCGACGTGCACAGCGCGTCGCCGCAGCGCGTGGTGTATCGCAACCGGCGGGGGCGGCCGGCGACTCGTGAGCCCGGAGATGAGAACGACGTATTGGAAAGCGGCGCGGTGAGCCTCGTGCGCCATGCCTGGACCAGCACGGCGCCCGTGGCCGAGCAGGCGATCGCAGCCTGGAATGCGACCGACCCGCCCCGCGGCGGCGGGTCGCAGCGGAATGTTAAACTTTGAGGCTTGCCTAAAAGGATAGAAAGCGAAGAGCGATGACCGCGCTGCATCGAGCGACCATCACCCGCCACCGCACGCGCATCGTGCGGGTGGGCGGCATTCCGATCGGCGGCGGCTCGCCCATCGTCGTGCAGTCGATGACCAACACCGACACCGCCGACGTCGAGGCCACGGTCGCGCAGGTCAAGGCGCTCGCCGACGCTGGCTCCGAGCTCGTGCGGATCACCGTCAACAATACCGAGGCCGCCGACGCCGTGCCGCGCATTCGTGACCGCCTCGATGTGCTGGGCTGTCACGTGCCGCTCATCGGCGACTTTCATTACAACGGTCACAAGCTCCTTACCAATCATCCCGATTGCGCGCAGGCGCTCGCCAAATACCGCATCAACCCGGGCAACGTCGGGCGCGGCAGCAAGCACGATCCGCAGTTCGCGATGATCGTGGAGAAAGCGATCGATTACGGCAAGCCGGTGCGCATCGGCGTGAACTGGGGCAGCCTCGATCCCGAGCTGCTCGCGAGCCTCATGGACGACAACGCGCGCTCGCCCAATCCGCTCGACGCGGCACTGGTCACGCGCGAGGCGCTCGTCACCTCCGCCATTCGCAGCGCGCAGTTCGCGGAGGCGCTCGGCCTTCCGGGCGATCGCATCATCCTCGCCTGCAAGGTGTCGAACGTGCAGGACCTGATCGCCGTGTACACCGAGCTCGCCCGGCGCTGCGATTACCCGCTGCATCTGGGGCTGACCGAAGCCGGCATGGGATCGAAGGGGATCGTCGCGTCCACGGCGGCGCTTGCGGTCCTGCTGCAACAGGGCATTGGCGACACCATTCGCGTATCGCTCACGCCCGAGCCCGACGGCGATCGCACGCGCGAGGTGATCGTCGCCCAGGAAATCCTGCAGACGATGGGCCTGCGCTCGTTCTCGCCACTCGTCTCCTCGTGTCCGGGGTGTGGGCGCACCACCAGCGTGTATTTCCAGGAGCTCGCCGCGCAGATCCAGCAGTACCTGCGGGCGCAGATGCCGATATGGCGCAAGCGTTATCCGGGTGTCGAGAACATGACGGTCGCGGTGATGGGATGCGTCGTGAATGGACCCGGCGAATCGAAGATGGCGAACATCGGCATCAGCCTGCCCGGAACCGGTGAAGTGCCCGTCGCGCCCGTGTACGTCGATGGCCACAAGACGGTGACGCTCAAGGGCGATTTGATCGCGCAGGAGTTCGAGGGCATCGTGAACGATTACGTCCGCGCGAAATACGGCGGCGAGCCACCGGCGCCGCATCTGCGGCCCGAGCGCAAGACGCTCGCGATCAAGCGCGCGTAGGCCCGCGGCCGGCGCTGTCGGCCGCCTGCAAGCCCATTCGCGTCATCAACCACTCGTAAGGCTCCCAGCTGCTCCGCAACCGACCGACCGTTTGTCGGCGGAGGCAGCAAGGGACTTGACAATGGTTCCACTATTATGGAAACATAGAACTAGATGGAAAAAGGACATGTACTTTCCGCGCTGGCGGGCCTGTCGCAGGAATCACGGCTGGACGTCTTTCGACTGCTAGTCGCGCACGGCCCCGAAGGCCTGCCGGCAGGTGCCATCGCCGAGCGGCTGGAGTTGCCAAACGCTACGCTGTCTTTTCATCTCAAGGAGCTCACGCACGCCGAGCTCGTCAAGGCGCGCCAGGAAGGGCGGTTCATCTACTACTCGGCCAATTTCAAGACGATGAACGAGGTGATCGCCTACCTGACCGAGAACTGCTGCTCGAAGAGTGCGGCCTGCGATATCCGCTGCGCTCCGGCTGCCAATCGGAAAAGGCGGTCGGCATGACGACGCTGTGGTTCACCCGAAACCTGCTTCACGCCTTCCGGCGCATGGCGATCCGATGCCGGAATGTTTTTTCCACTCACCAGCACGACGCCTATGCCATGCGTCCCCGCTGCTGCCGCAAGGGCCATTTTTGGGAGCATCCATGAAACGCTTTCATGTTCACGTCGCCGTCGATCACCTGGACGAAGCGGTACGGTTCTACTCGACCATGTTCGGTGCACCGCCGACGGTACTGAAGTCGGATTACGCCAAGTGGATGGTGGAGGATCCGCGCATCAATTTCGCCATTTCCGCGCGCGGCGCGGCGCCTGGCGTGAACCATCTTGGCTTCCAGCTGGATTCCGACGAGGAGTTCCGGGCCATGCACGCGCAGCTCGCCGCCGCGGATGCCGGCGTCGTCGAAGAAACGGGCGCGAACTGCTGCTATGCCAAATCGGACAAGTACTGGGTTACCGATCCCGCGGGCGTCGCTTGGGAAACATATCACACGCTCGCCAGCATCCCGGTATTCGGAGCAGCACAGGAGCAGGACGAAGCCCCTACGAGCGCGGCATGCTGTACGCCCTCCGTCACGGTTACGGCGAAGGTTCCGGTCAAGGACAAGGCACGCGCAGGATGCTGCTCGTGACCTGACTCTGCCGCCCGGCGCAACAACACTTGCCGCGCCTGTCGCGCGCCGGCCGCCGCGCGGCACTCGACTTTGGCGTCACGGTTGAACTATTCCGATGGCGGATCGGCGGCCATCGCGCCGTCGCACACTACTTCTTCGCGGGCGGGACAGGTTCCACGGCGGCTGGCGCGCCGTCGGAATTCCAGGTGTCACGAACGTAGAGCCACTTCCCGTCCTTTTTCATAGATACGGAAAGATATTTCCCGGTCTCGACCACCTTCCCCGCTTTGTCCTTGGCCGTATAGGTCCCGGACTGCCAACCCATCGCGCCGGCGACGCCACCCGCAGGTTTGGGATTCAGGATCAAGGTGACGCCGGCCTTCTGCGACTCTGCCGTGTCCTTCACGAAGAACGCTTTGATCGCGGCACGCCCGTTCACGCTCGGCGCGCCCGGAGGGAGCAGCACCGCGTGTTCGTCGTAGAGATTCGCCAATGCTTCGGCGTTGCCGGCGTTGTACGCCTTGGCCCAGTTTTGATCAGCCGCCTGAAGGGCCGCCAGATCTTTCGCCGAATCTGCCGCCAATGACTGGGTGCTGAACACTGCAAATGCAACGATCGTGCAGAGAAGCCCTGCCGCCTTCGTCATCGCACTCATTTGATCTCCCTTGAGTTTTCCGCGCAACACGCGCATGGGTGTCACGCGGCCGTCATGGTAGCGGAACTTGGTTAGCGTTGGTGATCGAGGTGCATCACAAACCGCAGCTGCCCGCGAATCGGCTAACGGCATCGTCGTTGCACGAGGGCTGATGGCCGAAGTCAGGCCGATCTGCCATGGTCGCTGCGGACATCAGCTGCGTGCGAAAGCCGCCCTCGATGGCGCGCTCAACGCTGACATCGCCCTAATCGGCCTAAGTTAGCCAGCATTCATGTCCGGCGTCCTGCGGTACACCGCCATTGCGACCTGCAATCGTCGCTCGCGCAGATTGCGTTCCATAGAGGTGGCCGTTTGCAACCTGGTCCTGGTGACGTCGACCGAACGGCCCTGCGTGCCTTCCTCTTGCGCCAAGGCTTGCTGCATGGTCTTCATGTTCGCCAGATGATATTGCTGCCCCTCGGCGCTTGTGTCCCTGAATGCATCTAGCCGCAGTCCCATTCGTGCAAGCCGCGCCGAGCACTGGTCAAACGTCTCCAGGGACGACATCGCAGGATCAGTCGCCCACGCCAACGGAAAAACTGGCGGACCGCCCTCTCCTGCGAATATTTCGTGAAGCGCCAACACCCCACGACCATTGAGAACGCGGACGCACTCTTCAAACAGTCGATCCTTTTCGGCGACTTGCATGGCGACATGCTGCATGACTACAACGTCGAATGCGCTATCCGGAAACGGCAGTGCCAGCGCGCTACCCTGCTTGAACTGCACTTGGTCCTGCAGTCTGACCAATGCCGTCAACGCCACCGCGGTCTGACAGACCGACTTGCTCAGTTCCACACCCCAGAGCCTTGCGCCATGCTTGTACGCCATGCGCCGCGCGGGACCGCCAACGCCTGCGCCGACGTCCAGCACGTGCTGCCCGGTTTGCAGCGCCGCCATCTCGGCCAGCGCGTCCGTTGCTGCAAGCCCTCCCATATGAAGCATGTCCAGCCCGTGGAGGTCGTCGGCCGTCGCTTGATCGATGGCGATTCCTCTAGACCGCAGTGCCTGCATGGCGCCATCGACCGTGAGAGACAAACGCGCCCAGTGGGCGGCGACCAGTTCTCCTTGTGGAGTTGATCCCTCTACAGGTAGGCGTTCTTCTTGGTCATCGTTTGTCATGCGAATTGTCTTCCCGCAGTGGATGCCGCCCATCGTCGAGCTGCGCGCAATAACCCGAACAACCACTTGACACGAGAGAGGCCGGTGATGATGTCGTCGACGACCCCGTCCGCAAAGTAGTCCTGCGTTGAATCCGCGCTTGGATTCGCAAACGGAAGCGTGGCGATGGATGGCTCTTCGGGCAACGCCAAAGCGGGTGAATTGCAACGGCGCGCTGCCCCAGTGCGACAGGTTGCGTACCGTGAAAAAGGATCGCCTCCTCCGCGTCGAGCCGGAACGGACCCAATCGATAAATCTTGGATGGTCGCAACCCACTCGTCCCCTTGTGGCCGCAAGAAGACTGAATATCGACGATCACGAGATCAAGCGGGCTTTTGCGCGACCATCAAGAAGATGGGGTACGTGCGCGTCGCGCCCGCTGTCATCTTGCGCATCGTGTACGCGGTGATGAATCGAATGACGCGTAGTCCAGCCTGCGCGCTCTTTTCTCCGAGGGTCTGGCGGTCGAAACCGTGGTGAACGTCTTCGCCCGGGCCGTGGAATGTTCCATCCTCAGTGTCGAGGTCGGCGATGCACAGATAGCCTGACGGCGCGAGCACGGACGAGAATCGCCTCAGCACCGCGTCGGTATCGGCGATGTGATGCAGCGTCATCGCTGTGCAAACGAGATCGAATCGCTCTTCGGGTAGCGGATCCGAGACCAGGTCGAGCTTCAGCGGATGCACGTGCATGTCCGGTTTCACCGCAAGCTTCTCGTGCACGACTTCCAGCATCCCGTGCGACAGGTCGGCGAGCGTTAGATCGCCGATGTATGGCCGCAGCCGGAATCCGAGGAGGCCGGTACCACACCCGTATTCCAGAACGCGCATGTCCGAACGCAACGGCACGTTGCTGGTGATAGCGTCCGCGATCGCGTGCGCCCGGTCGACCTTCGTGGGGTCCGTGTCCCAGTCCTTCGCTCGGTCGTCGAAGTTTGCCATGTCAAACTCGCTCGGTTCTAGTCCTGGCAATGATAGCGCCAACTTGGCGCCCCCAGCATCGAGTTCCGGATGACAAGCGATCCACAACGAGCTGGTCGGTCATAACGGTGAAATAGTACTCACCCGGCTTAACGGGGTAGCTGAGTTTAAGCTCGGGACGGGATCGCACGCAGAACGTCCCTGAAAACGCCAAACTGCAATTTGAACGCTTGCGGGCTGTAGTCTTGGTAGTAACCTGCCGTCACTGCGACAACGAGATTGCTCTCCGGCACGATGCGAATTGACTGGCCGCCACGACCCAGTGCGCCAATCCAGCTAACCACGCCCGCGTTGGTCCGGACCCGCCCGAGCCACCAGAGATAACCGTAGTACTGATCGTCCGTCGCCTTGATTTTTGATGTCGTTGAGGTCTCTATCCAATTTTTGGAAACGATTTGACGGTCGTGCCAGCGGCCCCCCGCGAGGACGAGCTGCCCGATTTTCGCCATGTCGCGCGGGCGCAAGCGCAACCCACCTCCGGCATCAGTGTCCCCCTTTACGCGCGTCCACTCTGCGTCGCCGATGCCCAGAGGCTCGAACAACACTTCTCGGGCAAATTCGTCCAGGGGCCGCCCGGTCACCTTTCGAACAATGGCGGACGCGAGGGTCAGCGCTCCGGTGTTATAGAAGAACTCCTGGCCTGGCGGCGAAGTCGACGCCAAGCCCAGGACGTAGCGAGACGGGTCCGCCGCCCTATGCATGCGCGACTCATCGTTGTTCTCCCCGGTGGCTGGAGTTGCCTCCACCCACTCCAGACCCATTGTCATGGTGAGCACGTGCACCAGTTGAATGCGATCTTTCTCGGGCGAGCGCAAGTCTGCGCACTCGGGGAAGAAGCTGAAGATCGGTTCGTTGACGCTGCGGATCAGTCCACGATCGATAGCGATCCCGATTGCAAGCGACGCAACGCTTTTTGAAACCGACTTCATGTTGTGCAGCGTGTCGGCATCAAAGACGACATTCTTCACCCGGCTGCCAAAAAACAGGCCGGGCACCTCGTCGGGACCGCTGAAGTACCGCTCGAACACTAGCTTGCCACTGCGCGTGACCAGGACGGAATGTATGTTCGATGCGGCCGCGAGTTGATCGGCCATCCTACAAAGCGCGCCACGATCAACGAGCTTGTCATCATCGCTGGTTGAGATCGCCCACCCATCTGCTCGCGCATTTGGGGCAGCACAACCATCGGACGGATCCGCGAGCGCCGGCAATCCATGGAGCGATGCCAGCGTCGCCCCGCCGACAAGGGAACAAAACTGGCGCCGTCTCACATGCCGTCCTTGGGTCCACGAAGCCGACGAGGGCAGTGTAGCGCCACCAGCGACAAGGGCCTAACAGAGCAATGTAAAGGGCCGCCATTGGGCGATAGTGTGTTACCATGGTACCATGGTAACCATCGAGCGGACTCAAACCGGGGTACGAATCGAGAAGCGTCTTGTGAAGGTGCTGAAAGCGTTAGCTGAGTGCCACGATATGTCGTTGGGCGATCTGCTCGAAGGCATCGTGCTGCATGCTTTCGAGGGGAAGACGCCGTTCACCGACGAGACTCTGCGGAAAATCGAGCAGCTAAAGAAAATATACGACCTCGATTTGAGAGCTTCGGATGCTCACAAGTTAGTGGAATCCAAGCCCGTCAAGCGACGCAGACGCCAATCGTCATGAGGCATCGCTTACGAATGTTGGTACGTGCCCTCACAGGGGTCACGTTGATTGGGTTGTCGGTGACCGCCCTACGCGAAGCAGGCTGGGTGCGAGGGCTCGCGCTCGCCGAGATCGTCGCTGCTGCAGGCTGGTGCACCCCGCCTTTCCGGCGTTTTGCAGCCGTCGCGCTGCTTACGATTTTGGCTGTGGCATTCGTGCATCACGTCTTGATCGGGCAGTTTGCTGCGTCCCCTTTTCTCGCGGCGCTCATCATCGTGCTTGATCTTGCTTATGACCGACAATGATTTCGTCGCCGCAGTAGAAGCGTGCGCGTTAGCCAAGGAGGAGTTTCGGCACGCGGACCATATCCGCCTGGCGTGGAACTACCTTCGACGGGCCGGATTTTGCGCAGGTAGCCAACTTTTTATCGCCACGCTGCAACGGTTCGCGGCTCACCACGGTGTGCCATTGCTCTATCATGAAACGATTACATGGGCATACCTGGCTCTCATCAACGAGCGAATACAGCGCGGGGGCGCCGTGCCGGATTGGGAATGCTTCCGGTCGTCTAATGCAGACCTATTCGAGACACAGCCATCAGTCCTTGACTGCTACTACAGTACCGAATTGCTTGGTTCCGATCTCGCGCGGCGTGCCTTCCTTCTGCCGGATTTGCCCCGAGTTTGTCGTGAGCGCAGCGTCTCCTCATGATCGAGCGGCTCCGGAAGTGCAGCGATTCGCGCGCGAATACTTGAACACCCTTGCGCAGGGTTGCAAGAGCTCGGCGGCTGGCGTGATCTCAAGATGTCCGCGGCGTCCCGTTGTAGCAGCAGACGGCCGCCGAAGCCTCCCATCAACCGTTGCGACCTGCAACGCCGCTTATCGGTTGATCCTCGAAAGAAAGGATCGTGTGCGGGCATTCGCCGGATCGTCGAACAGCTTCGACGGCGGCCCTGTCTCGACAATGCGACCGCCTTCCATGAAGACGACCTGGTCCGCGACTTCTCGCGCAAAGTTCATCTCGTGCGTAACGATCAGCATCGTCATTCCATCAGCGGCAACGCCTCGGATCACCTCTAGCACCTCGGACACGAGCTCGGGATCGAGCGCCGACGTCGGCTCATCGAACAGCATGAGTTTGGGACGCATCGCCAAGGCACGGGCTATCGCGACTCTCTGTTGCTCGCCACCCGACAACTGCCTCGGAAAGCGATGGTCCTTGCCAGCGAGCCCCACTCTGGCAAGCAGCGCCCGCGCATGCTCGATCGCTGCATCCTTGGGCTCGCCCTTTACTCCGACGGGCCCCTCGATGATGTTCTGGAGCGCGGTCATGTGATGAAACAGATTGAATTGCTGGAACACCATGCCGATCTGCGCCCGCGCCCGGGCGACATACTTTTCCTTGAGCTCCCTCAGGCCATCGCCATCTTCGCCGTAGCCCACCAAAGCGCCGTCGACATAGAGTCGGCCCGAGTTCACTTTCTCCAGATGATTGATGCAACGTAACAGCGTCGTCTTTCCCGAACCGGACGGCCCGATCAAGCAGGTCACATCTCCGACGTCGACGGCCATGTTGATACCGTTCAGGACCTGGGTTCGTCCATACCACTTGTGCACATCCTGCACCTGAAGAATCGGCCTTTTGCCCACTGCGTCCATTTCCTATCGGAAAAGCTGTCCAGTGATGGCCCTGTATCCCACCGACTCGCGCACGCGTTGCCACGGCGTCAGTGGGAGAGTCCGCATCGTGCCACGCGCGTAATGCCTCTCCAGGTAGTACTGTCCGATGGACAGCACCGACGTGACGATGAGATACCAGATGGATGCGACGAGGAGCAGCGGGATCACCTTGAAGTTCGCCTGATAGACGATCTGCGAGGAGTAGAGAAGGTCTTCGACCGCGATAACGCTCACCAGCGAAGTGTATTTCAGCAGCGCGATGAGCTGGTTGCCGGCGGCTGGAAGAATGACCGGGATGGCTTGCGGCAGCACCACCCGGCGCAAGGCTCGCAATCTTGTCATTCCAATCGATAGCGCCGCCTCCGTCTGGCCTTCATCGACCGACACGATACCTCCTCGGACGATCTCGGCCATGTACGCGGCCAGGTTCAATCCCAGTCCCAGGATCGCGGCGCTCATTGGACTGATCAGGTCGTTCGTGTTCATGTCGAACACGATGGGGCCGCCGAAGGGAATGCCCAATGAAATCCGGGGATACAAAGCGGACAGATTGAACAAGATGATCAACTGCACGAGAACCGGCGTGCCACGAAAGAACCAGATGTATCCCCAGGTCAGGCCAGACACGACGACATTCGACGACATCCGCAGCACAGCCAGGATCGTGCCGAGCGCGCTTCCACCCACCATGCAGATGACCGTAAGCAGAATCGTCGTGCGCAAGCCGTGCAGGATGATTGGCGCAGTGAAATACTCCGCGACCACGTTCCATTCGAACCTTGGGTTCGTCACCACGCTGCGCGCAAACAGCACCGCAATGGTCAGGACGACGATGATCTCCACCCAGCGGAATGGGTGGCGCACTGGACGGATCCTCGGCGCAGCTGGCGTTGCCGCACTCGACGGGCTGTCAAGATGATGTCTGTTGATCGACATGGTCGGTCATGCTAGCCGTGAAATCGTTGCGGCGGGGCCGGTTGGGGCGACCGAATATATCGTCCGCGCCCGGCGAGGAGGATGCGCCGATCGCGACC
>Ga0070741_10017209_pt1 | contig 11906 bp, 11 predicted proteins | sample Coa_R1_4_FD_66440 | JGI IMG/M metagenome (GOLD analysis project Ga0070741, IMG submission 66440) | Surface soil microbial communities from Centralia Pennsylvania, which are recovering from an underground coalmine fire - Coalmine... | ecosystem: Environmental > Terrestrial > Soil > Unclassified ...
TGAGCGCAGGCCTCGGCGATCCGGGCCCTGGCGTCCTTCAACCGCTCGCGCACCTCCTCACCGAAGCGCATGTACGAGCCGACCACCGCATAGGCGTCCATACGCACGCTCGTCAGTCCCGAGACCAGCTCGACCAGCTCGCTCGGAGAAGGCTCTACAAGTGACATGCCGGGGCCCAGGGACATTCCGTCGCACGATGCTACGACAGGACAGCGGCCGGAAACGCGCGGGCGCGCCGGCCCAGGCGAGCGGTGTCTCGTCTGAGGGGCGCTACTCGTACTGGAGCGCTTCGAGCACGTTCAGCCTTCCGGCTCGCCGGGCGGGGAGGATCGCCGCCACGAGGCCCGCGAGGATCGCCGCGATGACGAAGACGACGATCGTCCCCCACGGGATCGTGAACGCCGGGTACTTGATCGCGCGCCCGACCATCAGCGCGAGGACGATCCCGACCGGGATCCCGAGCGCCGCGCCGATCAGGGCCGTGACGATGCTCTCGTGGCGGATCATCGTCCGCACCTGCCGGCGCGTCATGCCGACGGCGCGCAGCATCCCGATCTCGCGCGTCCGCTCGTAGACCGTGAGCACGAGCGTGTTCACGATCCCGAACAGGCTGATGATGATCGAGAGCGAGAGCAGGACGTAGAGCAGGTTGAGGAGGGTGTTGATCCCCTGCTCCTGGTTCTTCTTGAACTCGCTCGCGGTCGCGATCTTCGCGTCGGGGAAGTTCTTCAGCGCCGCGGTGAGCTTCGCGGTGTTCGCGGGCGTGACGCCGCCGGCGATGTCGACGAAGGCGTAGATGTCCTCCGGGTTCTGGTACGCGCGGTCGAAGCGCTGCGTCGAGATCGTCACGTCGCCGTACGGGGAGCCGCCCTTCGGCGGCGCGAAGACGCCGCGGAGGACGAGGTGCATGACGCTTCCGGTCGGCGTCTCGACGTCGAGCGGCGAGCCGACCGAGAGGTGCTTCGATTGCGCGTACGCCTTCGCGACGAAGGCGCCGTTCGCGCCGAGCTCGCCCGGCGTCGCCTGCGAGCCGTACTGCCAGTTGACCGTGATCACCTTGGCGATGTCGCCGGAGACGCCGGTGACGTTGATCCGGCTCCCGAAGGCGCGGCCCTCCCCGGCGCGGACGCCTGAGACGACGGAGACGCCCGGAACCTTCTTCAGCGCGTTCGACGACGCGGCGGTGAAGGGGGAGAAGTTGTCGCTCGCGGTGAGCGCGTAGTCGCCTCTGAAGACGGAGTTGACGGCGCCCTCGAAGGTCGCCTTCAGCCCGGACGCGAGGACGGCGACGAGCGTCACGAGCGCGAGGCCGATCATGAGCGCGGCGGAGGCAGCGGCGGTGCGCGACGGGTTGCGCATCGCGTTGCCGCGGGCGAGCGATCCGGCCGCGCCGCCGAGCCGCGTCGCCGGCCAGCCGAGCCACTGCGCGAGCGGCGGGACGAGAACCTTCGCGAGGAGCGCGACCCCGAGGAAGACGGCCGCGGCGCCGACCCCGACCGCGAGGAGACGCTGCGTCGTCGAGAGCGAGCCGACGAAGAGGCCGACGAGCATCACCGCCACCGCGCCGCCGATCGTCGTCAATGCGACCGTCGTCGTCGTCCGGCCGGAGAAGAGCGGCTCGACGACGGCGCCCTCGCGCACCGCCGAGACGGGCGCGACGCGCGTCGCGCGGAACGCCGGCCAGAGCGCTGCGAGCATCGTCACGACGATCCCGACGACGAGCGAGACGACGATCGTCCGCGTCGCGAAGACCGTCCCCGCCTGCGGCAGGTCGATCCCGAGATGGACGAACACCGCATTCAGCCCCTTCGCGAGCGCGAGGCCGAGGAACAGCCCGGACACCGCAGCGATCGCGCCGATCACGCCGGCCTCGGTGAGCACCGACATCCGCACCTGGCGCTTGTACGCGCCGAGCGTCCGCAGCGTCGCGAGCTCGCGCGTCCGCTGCGTGACCGTGATCGAGAGCGTGTTCGCGATCACGAAGATCCCGACGAAGAGCGCGACGCCGGCGAACGCGAGCAGGAAGTCGTTGAAGATCGAGAGGAAGCCGTTCGTGTCCTTCGTCGCCTGCGCCGCCTGCTGCGCCGACGTCTTCACCTGCGCGGTCGGCGGCAGGAGGGGCTGGATCTCCCGCACGAGCTCCTGCGGCGACGTCCCGTGCTTCGCCGCGATGTCGATCGCGTCGAGCTCTCCCTGCTTGTGGAAGACCTTCTGCGCGGTCGGGAAGTCGAAGATCGTCATCGTCGCGCCGCCGAGCGACGAGACGCCGCCGATCTTCACGATCCCCGCGATCCGGTACTGCCGGACGGGTCCGCGGGCGATGACGCCGATCGTGTCCCCGACCTTGTAGTTGTCCTTCGCCGCGGTGTTCGCGTCGATGTCGACCTCGTGCGGGCCGACGGGCCACGTGCCCGCGGTGAGCGTCAGCGGGTTGAAGCGCTGGCTGCCGTGCGGGTGGACACTGAAGGCGAGACCCGACGACATGTGGCCGGAGATGACCTTCCCGTCGCGGCCGACGAGGCTGGCGAAGTCGCCGATGCCGCCGGACGCGGCGGCCACGCCGGGGAGGTTCTGCACCTTCCCCAGCAGCGACTCGGGGAAGGACGGCGGCAGGGCGTTGTTCGAGTTGCTGTTGTTGCCGAGCACGTTCTTGCTACTGATCACGGCGTCGGTCTTCGCGTAGACCGTCGTGAACACCGTGCTGAACGCGGCCTTGATCGTGTCCGTGAGGACGTACGTGCCGCTGATCATCGCGACGCCGAGGACGATCGCGAGGCCGGTCAGCAGGGCGCGGAGCTTGCGGCCGAGCAGGCCCTTCAGCGCGACCTTGATCACGAGCTGAGCTGGCTCATGACGCGGAGGACGTCCTCCGTCGTGCTCCCCTTCAGCTCCTGGACGATCAGGCCGTCCGCGAGGAAGAGGATGCGGTCGGCGATGAGCGCCGCCCGCGCCTCGTGCGTGACCATGACGATCGTCTGCCCGTACTCGTCGGTCGAGGCGCGCATGAGCTCGAGGATCTCGCCGCTCGTCTTCGAGTCGAGGTTCCCCGTCGGCTCGTCGGCGAAGAGGATCGTCGGCTTCGTGATCAGCGCCCGCGAGATCGCGACGCGCTGCTGCTCGCCGCCCGAGAGCTCCGACGGCCGGTGCGAGCGCCGCGCTGCGAGGCCCGTCCGCCCGAGCAGCTCGTCGAGCCACGCCTGGTCCGGCTTCTCGCCGGCGATGGCGAGCGGCAGGACGACGTTCTCCTCCGCGTCGAGCATCGGGAGGAGGTTGAAGAACTGGAAGACGAAGCCGATGTGGTCGCGGCGGAGATGCGTGAGCTTCGCGTCCGACAGCGTCGTGATCTCCGTGCCGGCGATCGCGACCGTGCCGGTCGTCGGCTTGTCGAGCCCCGCGAGGATGTGCATGAGCGTCGACTTGCCGGAGCCGGACGGCCCCATGACCGCGACGAGCTCGCCGGGCGTGACCGTGAGGTCGACGCCACGCAGCGCCTCTACCGCCGTCTGTCCCTCGCCGTAGCGGCGGGTGATCTCGTGCGCCTCGACCGCTGCAGCGGCCGGCGCGGCGACGTCGCCGTGCTCCCTCAACTCCACGAACGCCAACCTAGTCGAAGCTCAACGGCCGCCGTACAGGAGAAACCCGACGACGGCTGCGGCATAGGCCGCAACGAGAATCGCGCCCTCGCGCCGGTTCGTCCGCCCGTCCCAGACGACGGCCGTGACGACGAGCGCGGCGCCGGCCATCGCGGCGAGCTCCGTCCAGCGGAAGGCGAGCGCGAGCCGATGCTCGAACAGGAGCCCGAGGAGCGTCACGGCGGGGACGACGAGCAGTGCCACCTGCGCGCTCGAGGAGATCGCGATCTCGGTGGCGAGCCGCATCTTGCCGCTGCGGGCGATGAGGATCGCGCCGCCGTGCTCCGCTGCGTTGCCGACGATCGCGACGACGACGACGGCGATGAAGAACTCGCTCAGCCCGACCGCCGTCGCGAAGGCGTGGAGGGAGTGGACGAGGATCTCGCTCACCCAGGCGGTGGCGCCGGTCGCCGCGGCGAGCGCGGCGAGCGCGACGGGAAACGACCACGCGTCGGGATGCGGCGGCCGCCGCTCCTTCCGCTGGTGGCGGCGGAGGTTGGGGCCGACGACGGCTCCGTAGAGGACGAGGAGCGCGATCGCGACGGGGATCGACGCGACGACGACCGTGTGGCGCTCGGGCGCTCCCGCGTAGCCGATGCCCGCGGGAATCGCGAAGGCGACGACGCCGGCCGCGACGAGGCCGATCTGGACTAGGAGCGAGCGGCGGTCGATCTCCGCGCCGTCCGGGCCTGCGACCTGCGTGATGCCGAAGACGAGGAGGAGATTCGAGATGACGCTCCCCGAGAGCGAGCCGCGCACGACGACGGGCAGGTCGGCGCCGATCGCGAAGAGCGCCACGATCAGCTCCGGCGCGTTGCCGAAGCTCGCGTTGAGGAAGCCGCCGATGCCCGGGCCCGTGTGCTCCGCCGCGTGCTCGGTCGCCTCCCCGATCAGCCACGCGAGCGGGATGAGCGACAGCGCCGAGAGGACGAACAGCGTCACGTCCCCGGCGCTCGTCAGCCTGTCGATCGCGACCGTCAGGGGCGCGAGGAGGAGCGACCCCCAGAGGAGCTTTCGAGCCACGCCGACTACCGTAACGAGCCGTGCTCGAGGCAGTCCTCTTCGACTGGGGCAACACGCTCACGTGGCTCGACTGGGACGAGGAGCTCGTCGCGGCCGGCCACCGCGCCGCGCTCGGGCGCGACGATCCGGACTTCACGGCGCGCTGGCGGACGCTCGCGCTCGGCCGGCAGCACGGCTATCGCCCGTACGAGGAGCTCCTCGCCGAGCTCGGCGTCGAGGATCCCGACGGCTTCATCGACCGCGAGCACGAGGTCTGGCGGTCGCAATACGCCGTTCTCGCCTCGGCCCAGGCGCTCCTCGAGTCGCTCCGCGACCGCGGCTTCAAGACCGGCCTCGTCGCGAACTCCTGGCCGGATCCGCCGCGCGTCCTGCGGGCCGACGCCGAGGAGCTCGGGCTCGCGCCGCTCCTCGACACGATGGTCTGGGCGGCGGAGGCAGGCGTCCGCAAGCCGGCGCCGGAGATCTTCCTCCGCGCGTGCGACGAGCTCGGCATCGAGCCTGCGGCGGCGCTCTTCGTCGGCGACGACCTCGTCGCGGATGTGCAGGGCGCGGCCGCGGTGGGCATGTCGACCGTACAGGCGCTGTGGTTCAGAGCAGACGAGTCACCGGAGATCGAGCCGGACTTCCAGGCGTTCACCGCCATGGACGTCCTCAACATCGCGCGCCGACTAGCGCGCTGACGGCCGCAAGTCAAGTCTTGCGGAGGCCGGGGCGGGTTCGGAGAATGTCCGCATGACGCCGGAGCAAGCCGCTGCGACCCTGCCTCTCCATCCGCAGGACGAGGCGGAGTGCCGGCGCTGCGAGGTGCACTGCGAGAAGGTCGTCTACCCGGTCGCCTGTCTCGACCGCGCGTGCCCGTTCGTCTACGCGTACGAAGAGCACGGGCATCGCTACATGGGCTGTCTCCAGAAGATCTACGAGGCGGAGATCGACGTCGAGCTGATGCTCGACGCGGAGGCGTCGCGGGAGGGGTTCGGTGCGGTGCGCGCGCTGCGCGGGCCGCTGCCGATGTGCCGGTCGGCGGTGCAGACGACGTTCGCGCACCGGGAGACCGAGCTCGGCTGCCTCAACCCGGAGTTCGGAGAGCTGCCGGCGGGGTCGCCGACGTTCCGGGTCTTCGCGCGCGTCTCCTAGTCAGGCGCGGCGTTCCCGCAGGCGCTCGAGGACGAGGACGCCGAGCACAGGTCCGGCCGCGGCGAAGAAGAACGCGGCTCGCCAGCTGTGGGTCGCGATCGCGGCGACGACGGGCGGCGCCCCGGCGACGACGATCCCGAGCAGCGTCTGCTGGAAGCCGAGCGCCGCGCCGGTCTTCGCCGAGCCGACGGCCTCGGCGGCGGCGGCGTACGCGAGCCCGTTCCACGCCATGCTCAGCACCCCGGCGACGACGAAGAGCGGGATGAGGAGCGCGAGCGGCGCGTCGAGCGCCGCGGCGGCGCCGGCGGTCGTCAGGGCGAGCGCGACGCCGATCCAGCGGAGCGGCACCAGGCGGCTGCCGAGCCGGTCGGAGATCCTCCCCGAGACGATGCGCGCCGCGATCGCGAGCACGTTGATCGTGAGGAAGACCGCCGCGGCGCTGTATTTCGTCATGTGCCGGTGCTCGTGGAGGAAGAGGACGACGAAGCCCGTGATCGCGATCTGGGCGACAAGGTAGAGGCCGGTACCCGTGCCGAGCAGCCACATCCGCGGGTCGCGGAGCGGGCGGGAGACGTCGCCGAGCTCCGGCTCTCCCGCTCCGCTGCCGCTGCGGACGAAGACGGCGGCGACGGCGGCTCCCGTCGCGCACGCTCCGCCGAGAAAGAGAAATGCGGCGCGTGTCCCGCCGGCCGCGCCGAGGGCGGGGAGGACGGCGCCGCCGAGCGCGCCGCCGATTGGGATCGCCGTCTGCCGGATCCCGAGCGCGAGACCGAGCTCCGACGGCGGGAACCACGCCATGATCGCGCGGCCGCTCGCGGCGTTGACGCTCGCCCCGAGCGCGCCGACACCGATCAGCGTCGCCGTCACGGTCGCGTAGCGGTGGGTGGTGGAGGCGAGGAAGAGCAGCGCCGCGGCGCCGGCCAGGCCGCTCGCGATCACCCAGCGCTCGTCGAGCCGGTCGGCGACGAGTCCCCACGGGAGGAGCGTGAAGAGCATCCCGATCCCGATCCCGGCGAGGACGACGCCGGTCTCCCCGAGCGTCAGCCCGTAGCCGCTCTTGAGCGTCGGCCCGAGCGCTGGCAGGCCCACGGAGGAGGTGGAGAACGACGCTTGCGCGAGCGTTCCTGCTCCGAGCACCACCCAGCGATAGCGCCGTTGGGACATGGCGCGAACGTACCTGTCCGGTGTCAGACACCTGGCCGTGTCCGGACCAGACATGTCCACCGTTTTGGTTAAGGCGTTTCTCGCATCTGGACACGGCCCTGGCGTACCTGTCTAGGTGTCAGACACCTGGACATGTCCCGATCGTCAGCCGAGCCAGCGCGCCCGCAGCTGTTTCGTCTTCTCGACCTCGCCCGCGTCGGGGCCGTGGTTCTCCGGTCCCGCCGTCTCGAGCACCGCCGGTAGCCCCTGCAGGCGCGGATTCGAGAGGAACACCCCGAGCTGCTCGCCGAGCTCTCCCTCGAGCACGTTCGCGTGCCGGTCGCGATTCGAGCCGAGCGGCGCGGCGGAGTCGTTGACGTGCAACGCGCGCAGGCGGTCGAGCCCGATCGTCGAGTCGACCTCGCCGAGACACGCGTCGAGCGCGACCGGATCCCGCACGTCGACGCCCGAGACGAACAGATGGCAGGAGTCGAGGCAGATCCCGAGGTGGGGATGGCGGTCGAGCCGCTCCCAGATCGCCGCGAGCTCCTCGATCGAGCGGCCGATCGTGCCGCCGGCGCCGGCCGAGTTCTCCATCAGGAGCCACGTCTCGTCGGTGCACAGCTCGAGCGCCTGCCCGAGCGCCGGCACGACGTGCTCGAGGCCGGCTTCGAAGCCGCTACCGAGATGCGAGCCGACGTGGAAGACGACGTGCGCGCCGATCCCGCACGCCACCTCGGTCGTGTTGCGGAGTGTCGCCACCGACCGCTCGTACGTGACGGGATCGGGCGAGGCGAGGTTCGTCAGGTAGACGGCGTGGCAGAGCGCGCCGCCCATCCCGGCCGCCGCGTACTTCTCCCGGAACCGCTCGAAGCTCGCCGGGTCGTGGTTCGTCGGCCGCCACGCGCGCGGGCTCTGCGTGAAGACCTGCACCGACTCGGCGCCGATCGCGACGGCGCGGTCGACCGCCTTGTCGATGCCGCCGGAGGAGGAGACGTGCGCCCCGATCTGCACGACTCCCTACGCTATCGGCATGGCAGTTCGCGTCCGCATCGCGCCGAGCCCGACGGGGTTCCTCCACATCGGCACCGCGCGCACCGCGCTCTTCAACTGGCTCTTCGCCCGCCACGAGGGCGGCGAGTTCCGGCTGCGGATCGAGAACACCGACACGCCGCGCGAGGTCGCCGCGGCCGTCGACCAGATCCAGGACTCCCTCCGCTGGCTCGGCCTCGACTGGGACGGCCCGCACACCTTCCAGCTCGACCGGATGGAGGATTGCCGCAAGGTTGCCGAGCAGCTCGTCGCGGAGGGCAAGGCGTACGAGGACGAGGGCGCGATCCGCTTCCGCATGCCGGACGAAGGTGTCACCGCCTGGGACGACGTCGTCCGCGGGCGGGTCGAGATCCCGAACGAGACGATCGAGGACACCGTCATCGTCCGCTCCGACGGCCGCCCGACGTACAACTTCGCCTCGCCGATGGAGGACGTCTGGGACGGGATCACCCACGTGATCCGCGGCGACGACCACATCTCGAACACGCCGAAGCAGCTCAACATCATCCGCGCGGTCGGCGCCGACGTACCGGTCTACGCGCACGCGCCGATGCTCTTCGGCACCGACGGGAAGAAGCTCTCGAAGCGGCACGGCGCGCAGGCCGTGGAGGAGTTCCGCGAGGCGGGCTATCTCCCCGAGACGATGCTCAACTTCCTCGCCCTGCTCGGCTGGGCGCCCGACGGCGAGACGACGCTCATGCGGCAGGACGAGCTGATCGAGCGCTTCTCGCTCGAGCGCGTCAGCCCGAGCCCGTCCCAGTTCGACTACGCGAAGCTCGACTGGATGAACGGCGTCTACCTCCGCGAGCTCGCACCGGACGAGTTCGCGCACCGGCTCGTCCTCTGGCTCGGCGAGAACGGCTACGACTGGGACGCGGAGCTCGTCGCGCGCACCGCGCCGCTCGTGCAGGAGAAGATCGCGAAGCTCTCCGACTATCCCGGCTTCGCCGGCTTCTTCTTCGGCGAGGTCGAGCCGGAGGCTGCGGAGCTCGACGGGGGAGGGCCGATGCTCGCTGCGGCGGAGGAGGCGCTCGCGTCGCTCGAGCCGTTCGACGCGCCCGCGATCGAGGCGGCGCTGCGGGGGAAGGCCGACGAGCTCGGCCTCAAGCCGCGGCAGGCGTTCCAGCCGATCCGGGTCGCCGTGACGGGCTCGAAGGTCTCGCCGGGACTCTTCGAGAGCATCGAGCTGCTCGGCCGCGAGACGGCGCTCAGCCGGATCCGCGCCGCGGCGGCACACGCCGGCTAGTCGGCAACGGCTTCGGCGGGGCGAGCGGATCGAGGGCCCGCTGGAATGCGAGCCAGGCTTTGCGGCGGAAGCGCTGCGTCGGCTGGGGGACCCCCGGTGGCGGGAGTTCCCAGACGTCGCGCCCGCCGCGTCTGGGCTGCGGGAAGTCCTTGGCCACCTCCATCAGTCAACGAGCCCGGGCAGGCGAGGGTTACGACCGGCTTCCGAAGCGGCCAGTAAACTCTCGCGCCGTGGCTGGGCATGCGGCGCCCGCGCGCGTCCTCGTCCTCGACGACGAGCCTTCGATTCGGCTCCTCTGCCGGGTCGTCCTCGAGCTGGAGGGGTGCGAGGTCACCGAGGCGGCGTCGCTCGCCGAGGCGCGCCGGGCGCTCGACGCCGTCGACGTCGTCGTCCTCGATCTCAACCTCCGCGGCGAGCGGAGCACTGACCTCGTCGCCGAGTGCCACGCGCGCGAGCCGCGGCTGCCGGTCATCCTCGTCACGGGCTCGGCGGAGCTCGGTGGCGAGGACGGACCAGCCGCCGACGCCGTCCTCGGCAAGCCGTTCGACACCGAGGAGCTCGTCGCGCTCGTGCGGGAGCTCGCCCGGCCCGTCGCCGGCGGCTAGGCCGATAATCGGAGCGTGGAAGGCCTTCGCTTCGACTCGTGGCGGGTCCTGACCGGCGGCGTCGTTGCGGCAGGCCTCGCTGCCGGCATTGCGGAGTGGATGCTCCACGAGTCGACAGGCGCCGCGCACGTCGGGCCGACCTCCGCCGCGTTGTCCGACGGCTTCTCGTGGATCGCGGGCGTCTGTCTCGCGTCGTTCGCCGGGAGTTTCCTCACCGCAGCGCTCGTCCGTCGCGGACCCGCTTCGTCTCCGGCCTCTTCGCAGGGATGCTCGGGTTCCTGCTCGGCGTCGTGCCGGACGCGCTCGCGCGGGCGCCGGGGGACGTGAGCACGCGCGAGGACATCGACTTCCTGCTGGTCGTCCTCGTTCCCGCGCTCCTGCTCATGACGTTCGGCGCCGCGCTGGGAGCGATGGCGCGCGGCCGCGGTACGAAAAAAGCCCCCGCGTAGCAGGGGCTTTGCTGAGGAGGCGCATACGGGATTCGAACCCGTGCCGCCGCCGTGAGAGGGCGGTGTCCTAGGCCTCTAGACGAATGCGCCCGGCGGGGTTCAGTGTAGCGGCGCCCGGGAAGACCGGGCCCATGTGGAGGCGGCTGTTCGGGAGGGGCAAAGAGCCGACGGCGGCCCGGCAGGAGGGGGACGTCCACGCCCTCGACCGGGCCGGCGATCCGCGCGGCGGGGTGCAGAGCGACGAGTACCGCCACGCGCGCCCGGACGACGTCGTCGAGGAGGACGGTGTCGCGATGGGCGGCCCCGGCGGCTCGCCCGAGGAGGACTTGTCGGTTGAGGAGCGGCGCGAGCGCGACCGCGGCTAGCCGGCCGTCGTGCGGCGGCGCCGGCGGACGCCGGCGAAGGCGCCGCAGGCGCTGATCGCGAGCGTGAGGACGAGGACGGCGAGCGGCCACGGGCCGTCGTTCGTGGAGGGTGCGGCGACGTGCGACGCGGTGCGCACGGCGGCGATTCGGCGAGCGCTCGCGTAGATCCCGATCTCCTGCGCGGGCGGGAAGGCGCGGCGAGTCGCGGCCGCGAAGGCGACGACCGGGTCCCCGTCGGGCAGCAGATGGCGGGCGGCGATCAGCTGCTTCCAGACGACCGATGCCTCCTGCGCCGGCGTGCCGCGCGGCGCACGCAGCCGCGCGGGCCGCGGGATCTCACTCGCCGGCAGCGTCTCGACGCGCCACGCATGGAGGTAGCTCGTCGGGTCGACCGCGCCGTCATAGCCGAGCTTGAGCAGCTGATGCGGATGAACCTCGAAGTGGAGATGCGGCGTCGTCGTGAAGGCGTCGCCCGTGCGGCCGAGGAAGCCGACGACCTCACCGGCCCTGACGTTGCGGTGGTGGAGGATCCAACGCGAGTAGCCGGAGAGGTGCGCGTAGTAGAACGAGTTGCCCTTCGCATCGGTGAGCCAGAGCCGCCAGCCGCCGAGCTCGTTCCAGCCGACGAGGCTCAGCTTCCCCTTCGCCACCGCGACGACGGGCGTGCCGAGCGGCGCGAAGAGGTCGTCGCCGTGATGCCAGCCGTCGTAGACGTCGCTGCGGTTCGCGCCGTACGTGTCGACGTACGAGGCGCCGCTGTCGACCGGGAAGACGTACCGGCTCGCCTTCAGTCCGAGGAGCGGCGTCTGCTTGAGCGGCTGGGGAACGTGGTGCTTCTTCTTGCGCCTCCGCCGCGCGTGGTGCCTCGGGGCGGCGCTCGCGGTGGTCTGCACGGTCGTCGTGGGCGTCGTCTGCGGCTTCGGCTTGGCGACCGGCCGGGGCTGGGCAACGGCTGCGAAGGCGAGGAAGATCGTCGTTCCCTTCGGCAGCGAGTCTCGCGCCCGGAGCAGCTGGAGCGAGAGCGGCGCCGACACGCGTCCGCCCGCCGCGCCGATCGTCACGACTCCCCAGTTCCCGACCGCGACGGACTCGCCGGCGGTTGGCGTCACCGCCGTGCCGTCGACCACGAGGCCCGTCACCGTTCCGGCTCCGTGGGTCGCCTCGACGGTCGTCGCCGTGACGGCACCGCCGAAGAACGCGACGCCGTCGAGCGTGACACCGTCGTCCCTGCACGTGGAGCCGGTCGCGCTCGCGGA
>Ga0070741_10017210_pt1 | contig 11906 bp, 15 predicted proteins | sample Coa_R1_4_FD_66440 | JGI IMG/M metagenome (GOLD analysis project Ga0070741, IMG submission 66440) | Surface soil microbial communities from Centralia Pennsylvania, which are recovering from an underground coalmine fire - Coalmine... | ecosystem: Environmental > Terrestrial > Soil > Unclassified ...
ACCTGATCTCTAAATTCAAACTGTCCGACCTGCAAGCCCAGGCCATCCTCGATATGCAGCTTCGTCGTCTGGCCGCCCTGGAAAGGCAGAAAATCGAGGACGAATACAAAGAAGTCCTCACATTAATTGACCATCTCGAAGGTATCCTGGCGGATGTTAAAAAAATTATGGGCGTGATTAAAAGCGAACTCGCCGAGCTGAAAGAAAAGTACGGTGACGAACGCCGCACCCGGGTTTACAAACAAAAGATCGGCGAATTCAGCGAAGAGGACCTGATCGCTGAAGAATCGGTGATCGTGACCATTACCAGGGGCGGTTATATTAAAAGAAGCGCGATCGACGCCTTCCGGACCCAAGGTCGGGGCGGGAAAGGTGTCACCGGGATGGAGCTTAAAGAAGAAGACGCCATTGCCCAGATTTTCCAAGCCTCAACGCATGACAATATCCTCTTCTTCACCAATCGCGGGCGGGTTTTCCAACTCAAAGTGCATGAACTTCCCGAAGGCAGCCGTCAAGCTAAAGGCCAGGCGGTCATTAATCTCATTAATATCGACCAAGACGAGGTCATTACCTCAACTTTGACCTATTCGGGTAAAGCCAAGCCGGACGACAAGTTTCTCTTTATGGCGACCCGCAAGGGCGTGGTCAAAAAAACGCCCCTCGGAGCCTACGCGGCGATCCGCCGCAACGGCATCATTGCCATTAACCTCCAACCCGGCGATTCTTTAGGCTGGGTCAAGTTAACGGCCGGGGGTGACGAAGTGATCCTGGTTACCAAAGGAGGAATGAGTATTAAGTTTAAGGAATCGGATGTCCGGCCGACCGGGCGCGATACCTCCGGGGTGGTGGGAATTAAAACCAAACCGGGCGACGAAGTAGTCGGGATGGACCTGGCCACCCCGGGTGCAGATTTTATTGTGGTGCTGGAAAAGGGATTCGGTAAAAGAACTGCCGTGGCAGCCTGGCCGATCCAAGGGCGGGGCGGACAGGGCGTTAAAGCGGCGGAGGTGACTGACCGCACGGGTAAGATCATGGCCGCCCGAGCCGTCGTATCAGATAAGGAAGACCTGATCATTACCTCCGACTCCGGGCAAGTCATCAAACTGCCGCTCGTGGATGTGCCCAGCTTAGGCCGCCAAACGCAAGGAGTTATCCTGATGCGGTTTAGCGAGAAAGGCGACTTCGTGACCACCGCCGCGACCCTGCTCCCGGAGGAGAAAGTCGCCGAAAAATTGCCCGGCCCAAGTAGGGAGTCCGACGCGGCCGACCAGGGGGTCGTTAAAGAAGCCTTGGGCAGCCCCGCGAAGTCGGCTCAGGTAATTAAGAAAGCCAAGCGCGGCTAACGCTTAACTTTCCGGGCTACTTTTTTGGCGCCGCTACCAACATCCCGGCCAATCTCGGAGAAAAACTCTATGCCAGCCTCACCGGTGTTTTCAATTCCTTCACCCAAGTTTTCGCCAACTTCCCCCAGACCGGTCTCGGGGTCACCGTGGCGTTTCTTTTCTTTAGGCATCTGAAATCACCTCCTGTTCAAAATATCTACGGATTTTCTGCGCCGTCGGTCTCTTGTTCCTTGACCGGAGCCATGGACGGGTCGGGCCGGGCAATGTCGTGGTAAATCGCCGCATGATATTTCTCGTACTCGGAAATTTCTGGGCTGGCCCGGAGTTTAAACTGGCGCTTCTCTCGCTTTGGCACTGGTTACCTCCTCAAAATAAAAGACGGGCGCGTGCCCGTCAGTAGAGAATATTTTAACTGTAATTCAGCGGCAAAAAAACAATAAAGCTACCCCTTGATTGCCGGCAGTAGCGAGCTAAAGGCGAGGAGAAGTTGGGGGGTAAGGAGCACGATAATCGTAAGTAGCAGAAGCAAGGCAATGGCCCGGTCATACCAGCTTAGATCCTGGAGCGAGCGAATCTCCCTTCCCTGATACCAAGCGGCCGCCGAGATAAGCAGGAAAAAGATTACTAGGGGACCGATTGATTCTTCCAAGCGAGACAGGATGCCCGCTTGTCCAGTTTGGCGATATAAAGTTTCGTAGCGAGGGAGCAAGACTAGTAGCGAGAGAACTCCGAACAGAGCAAAGCCAGTAAAGTAAACTACGCCCAGCCACTCCAAGAGGTGCCCAAATTTCTCCCAATTAATTCTCATCCTTTGTTTCCTGAATGAAATGCTTGATGGACTTCACGAAGCTGCTTATTAGTAATATGAGTGTAAATTTGAGTAGTACTAATATTGGCGTGGCCCAGTAGCTCCTGGACCGATCTTAGATCAGCCCCATTAATAAGGAGGTCAGTGGCGAAACTGTGACGGAGGGTGTGCGGTGAGGCTTTGGTAGTCAGACCCATTTTCTTAACATACTTCTCCACGATCCGTTGGACGGAGCGTGTTGAGAGTCGCATATTTTCGCCGTCTTTGGTAGGGATTGACGGGCCGGAATAACGAATAAAGAGCGGTTTCCAGTCGTCAGACCGGTCAGATAAGTACCGACTGATCCAATCTTTCGCATCTCCAGAGAGGAACACTATCCGCTCCTTGCCGCCTTTACCGATGACCGCAAACTCGCCGCGGTCCAGATTAACCTGGTCACGGTTAAGTTTAGTGAGCTCACTAACCCTTAGTCCGGTCGAGAAGAGCATCTCTAAGATCGCTTTATCTCTCCGCCCTTCGGTGGTGGATATTTGCGGCGCCGCCAGCAGCGACCTGAGGTCACTATCCGAAAGAACCTTTAGCGGACGAGGGTCGGTTTCGCCCAGCTCGACTTTCTCTGCCGCCAGGGTCGAGACGTCAATTTTAGCGAGGTATTTAAGAAACGCCCGCAGGGCAATCATGAAATAATTTTGGGTAATCCGCTTCAAGGGCCGCCCGGTTTTGGGGTCGAGGTATCTGGCCAGATAAAGCCGGTATTTGCGGATTAGTTCTTGGTCAATCTCTTGGGGAGAAATTTCTCCGGCAAAGGACTGGAATCGCCTGAGGTAATGGTCGTAGTTTCGGATAGTAAGTTGGGAAGTGTTGCGCTCCAGCTCGAGGTATTCTAGAAAGTCGGTGATATGTTGCCCTAGTGCCACGTCAATATTTTAACATGTGATTGTGCGACATCGCTCAATCAGACGCCTTGCTGTGTGATTATACAAAGTGCGACACGCCTGTTTGACTCTCACTCCCGGTTGCGGTAATATCACGCCTATCGCGAAGAAAAAGGAGAGGCATGAGTGTCGGTATCTTCTCGGTCACAGGCCCTGGCGATGCGGCTAAAAGGTCTGGAGAGGCACTTCGTCGATCTGCCCACCCACGCCAAGCGGGAGTGTCAGCAGGGATCGCCCTACGAGCAAGCCTTCTGCGAGGCCAAGCAGTTCGCCGCCTTCAACGAGCGCTTCGTTCAGAAGCTCTGGGAGGAGATCAATCAGATGCTCTGTCCAAACCGCGACCTCGGCGACCCGCACGGTCACGATGATCTCTGCCGCCAGGCGAGACGGCTGTCCGAGCGAGTCGAGAAGCGGCGTGTCGACGCCTTGGGCCAGATGATCAAACACAGTGAGGACCGCCCACAACACCACGAGATCCTGGGACTTCACCTGGAAGCGGCCGGGGGACTTCCACCCGACGCGGTAGTCCACCTGACCGCCTAACCCAGAAACGAGGGCTGGCTGCGATAATACGGATAGGTTTCACCTAGCTGTACCTGTCGCGCCGCCCTCGCTACCTCTTTTACTTATCTTTTCAAACTGATAGAATTTCTGATAGCCCGGTAGGGCTTTTTTATATGCCACGACGAGCTGCTAAAAAAATTAAACTTCAGTCAGGCGGGTTCCTCCCGGCCGTTCGTTCGGCCGCGGCAAAAACTTTCGCGCCGTTGCGGGGCGCCAAGCTGCCGCCGCAAGTAAGGCGCCTACCCGTGGCGAAAAACTTAACTTTCGGCGCCGTCGCGGTACTAATTTTCTTACTGCTATTGGCCTTGGGGTTGTTTGTCTTCGGCAACAAACTCGTTGAAGCCTGGCAGCAACGCACGGCCGCCGCGGTCGTCAACGGGCAGATCGTCCCAAAATCTGATTTGACGAGGCGTCTGATTCAATCCTACGGCGAGGATACGACCCAGCAGATCGTCGACGAAACCCTAATTTTCCAGGAAGCAAAAAAAGAGAACGTCCAAATTACCTCAGAAGAAATTAACGCCAAAATCTCCGACCTCGAGAAACAAATTCCAGGGGGACTGGACGCCGCCCTCAAGGACCGCAAGATGGACCGGAACGACCTCGACCGACTAATCCGACTGCAGATTATTAAAGAAAAAATCTTAGGCCGTGGCCTTGATATCAAAGAGTCTGATATCACCGATTACTTCGACAAAAATAAGGACACCCTGGCTCAGACAGTTAATAAAAAGCCCGAGGAAATCACCCTCGAAGAGGTCCGCTCCTTTATCGTGTCATCGCTGCGCAACAGCCAGATTCAAGCCAAGCTCGGCCCCTGGATCGAAGACCTCCGCGCCAAAGCCAACATCAAAACTTTCGTCAATCCGTAGTTATCTCGGAAGTACGCCGATTTCTTCCTGTCTTCATTCTTAACTCGAGCGCGGCCTTGGTGCGATAACTTGTATAATCCAAGCAGATATGCCCAACTTGCCGGTTCATCTTTCCATTATTGACGGAGCGATCGTCGCTTTCTTCGTCTTCCAAATCCTCTGGGGCGCCAAATTAGGCTTTGCCCTGGCCACTTTTTCCCTGGCCGGAGAAATCTTAGGCTTAGTTGCGGGGGTTTTGTATGCCCCCTCTCTTGGAAAAATTCTCGACACCCAGTTTCATTTGGTTAACCAAGTCAACGTCTTCCTCGCCCAAAAAACACAAATCCCGTCGGGGTTCTTGGCGCCGTTCGCCCAAACTCTGTTTGACGGCATTATCTTTTTCGCACTATTCTTTATCGTCAGCACCGGCTTCTTTTTCTTAGGTAAATTCATTCACGGTCAGGTCGGGGTCCGGCGCATTACTTTTCTCTCCAACTCCTTTTTTGGCATGTTCATCGGCGCCTTGAAGGCGGTTCTGGAGGTTACTTTTTTTATGATCGCCTGGAATATGACCACCCGGGATCCCATGACCCAAGCCGCCCTGCAAAATCTTGGATCTTTTAGCCAATTCGGGTCCGATTCTTATCTCCTGCCTCTTTTTCAGCTGCTGGTGCCAACCGTTTCACCGTTCGCCAAATTTTTCTGAACTTTACCAGAAGGGTAGGCGACTGCTAGACTGATGGTTGTAGGGCATCTTCTCGCAAGCCCGCCAGCCCTGCATTTTGGAGTAACAAAAAGTGAACTTCTCCATTAACCTGACACCGCTAATTTTGACCCTGCCAATACTTTTTGTGAAGTTTTGGCTTTTCGAGGGCCCTCAACTCATCCTTAAAATTACCTGGCTGTTGGCCCGGGCGATCGCCGCGCTTTTTTCTCTACCGATCTTAGTGAGAACTTTCTTCTCTCCCTGGAAAGGGGAGTATCGCCGGGGTTACGTCGGCATCGCTAGGGGAGTGGGCATCGTCGTTCGGTTGGTCACCATCTTGGTGGCGCTACTGGTTGAAGCCGGACTTATCTCATCAGGAATTATTCTGGCCTTGGCCTGGCTCGGCGCACCGATTGCCTGGACTGTTCTTTTCTTAAAGACCATCGGAGTAATTTCCTTTGTTTAATCCCGAAAACGCCGCGCCATTTCAGATCGCCCAGTTTCAAATTCTTTACGACTCCTGGTTCGCGCGCGTCATCAGAGCGACGATCTTTTTGGCCGGCGCCGCTTACGCCGGAACGGCTTTCGGCAGCCTGACCGATCTCACGATGGTTAACGTTAACCTGGTCACTTATCTGTGGGGTCTGCTGGCTCTCTGGGAAGGGTTCTATATCTTTAAGATCCGGTCCATTAATGTCGGTGACCCGGTGGGGGCGACCAACAATCTAGCCGATTCTTTCAGCACCCGCGCGGCGCGCTTGCTCCTGCAGTCGGGTCCAAACCTAAACCAACTTCTACTGGCGACGCTAAAAACCGGCTTCGGCCAATTTTTCCTCGCCAAAGCCGGGTTATCAGAAAAAGATATCCGCAAAGACGACGGGTGGGGCAGCTTCGATGATTTCATTGCCAAAGTCAAAGCGGTCACCACCTTGGAAGGTTGGCCTTATGTCACCGAGCACGACCTACTCTCGGGACTAGCTTACGTGCCGGGGCCTTTCAAAAAATCTATTTTTGATCATGAAATTACCGAGGACGATCTCCGAAATATTTTGTTCTGGGCGGCTCAGGAAGAGAATGCTGTGGAACGACGCTATGCCTTCTGGCGGGAAGACTCACTCGTCGCCACCAAAGGGATCGCCGAAGATTGGGCTTACGGGTACACCTTATCTCTTGACCAATACTCGCGGGATATCACTAAAGAGCTGACCTCGGGACGAATCCGCGCGTACCTCGTCGGTCGCGACAAAGAATTGGACGAAACTCAAAAAATCCTATCCCGAAGTGGGACGAAAAATGTGCTTCTCCTAGGAGAAGCGGGCGTTGGCAAAACTACCGTTGTCCAAGCCTTGGCTTTAAAGAGTCTGGATGGGCTGACTCTGCCACCAATCCGCTACAAAAGGTTCTTACAGCTTGACCTGACCTCGCTTCTCTCGGGAGCTGAAGCCGGAGAAGTGGAGGCAAGGGTCAAAGCCTTGCTTCAAGACGCCGAGCGCGCGGGGAATGTCATCCTGGTCATTCCCGATGTTCAGTATCTGGCCGGAGCAGGGGAGGGTGTGGTCCAGTCTGATCTAACCGGACTGTTCCAGTCCGCTCTCGAAGGCAGCCGACTGCAAGTGATCGCTCTCACAGATCACGCCGGATTTAAGAAGTTCATCGAGCCGCACAAGTCTTTCCTCGCTACCTTCGAAGTGATCGAAATTCCTGAATCGACGGAGGAAGAGTCAATTAGAGTTTTGGAAAAGGTCGCTCCCGAAATCGAGGTTCGGCAAAAGGTCAGTCTGACTTATTCCGGGCTTAAAGCAGCCGTTCAGCTTGCCAAACGCTACCTCCCCGACAAAGAGCTCCCGGGCAAGGCAATCGATCTACTGGACGAGGCGGCGGTTGAAGTCGCCGCGGCTGGTAAAAAAGAGCTTTCGGCCGCTGATATCGCTGCGGTCGTCACCCGCAAAACCAGGATTCCGGTCGGCAAAGTCACAGAACCGGAGAAAGATAAGCTGCTTCATCTCGAAGAGATCTTGCATCAGCGTATCGTCGGGCAAGAAGAAGCTATTTCGGCCGTCAGTAACGCGATCCGCCGCGCCCGGGCGGGGCTGCGGGATGACAAGCGGCCGATTGGCGTCTACCTATTCTTAGGACCGACCGGAGTGGGCAAGACCGAAACCAGCAAAGCTCTGGCCGAAGCCTACTACGGCGATGAGAAACGGATGGTCCGACTTGATATGAGCGAGTACGCCACACCGGGTGATTTAAATAAGCTCTTGGGCGGGCCGGGGGAGGCGGGGAGTCTCACCGAAGCCATTCGGGATAACCCTTATTCGCTCGTCCTACTCGACGAACTCGAAAAAGCCGACGCCAAGGTTCAGGATACGTTCCTGCAGGTTTTCGACGACGGGCGGCTGACCGACGGGACCGGACGGACCGTCGATTTCACCAACGCGATCATTATCGCGACCAGTAACGCCGGGGCCGAGGGGATCCGCGAGATGATTCTGGAAAGACGGGACCTGCAGTCAGAAAAAGCCAACCTTCTCGACTCGATTCAAAAGTCCGGCATCTTTAAGCCAGAACTGCTGAACCGATTCGATGAAATCGTTCTCTTCCGCCCGCTCACTATCCCCGAAATTGTCAAAGTGGTAGCGCTCCTGCTTAAATCCCTCGACAAACGCCTCGCCGCCCAAGAAATTGATTTGGAAATTACCGATGCGGCCGTTAAAAAAATCGCTGAGACCGGCTACGACCCGGTTTTTGGCGCGCGTCCCTTGCGGCGCTACATCCAAGACCACGTCGAGGGAGTCTTTGCCAAGAAGCTACTTGATGGATCAGTCAAAAGGGGCGATACTATTACGCTAGATGTTGACGATCTCGGGGATCTGTCGACCCAAGTTTTTAAATGACCGACCATATAGAGTCCGAAAAGGTAGAGGAACCAGCCGAATCAGATAAGCCTGAGGCTAAATCGTTCACGCCGGATCTCCTCAAACGCCCCCACTCCCAACCGCCCAAGTTCAAATACGTTCCCCCCAAAGCCGGCAAGCGCCACTTTTGAGTGGGGCGAAAATGCAGGCGTCGGCAACCCGAACTGTTAATTTTAGGTAATCCGAGCAGCAAGGCGTCAGTAGTCTGACAGTTATTTATGATAAAATCCACATCTATAAAGAAGAAAGTTGGCCCTAGCTCTCCATAACTAGTCAGCCCAACCCTTCCCTTCCTCACCAAGTCACTGGACCAAATTCGGTCCGGGCATGGGTTCCCTAACAGGATTAAACGGCCTGTCGAAGGGAACCCTACTTGGAAAATTACCGCCGTCGGCAGCCCCATACATTGGCCGACGGCGTTTTCTTTTCTTGATTCTACTTTCAACCTATCCTAAACTTGCTTCATGTCTCGTTTCAACCCCGACCACGCTTCGCCGAGCTCCTACGCCAACTTCGCCGATTGCCCGATGAAGTTCTGGATCTTCCGCTTGCACCCGCGCTCCAACGAGTTTCGTAACAAGGGTAAATCAATCGGGGCGGTCGTTGATCAAACTCTACACCGATTTTTCCAGCGTCCAGCGGACGGTCGGACCATCCCGTCCCTGCAGGCCGACTTTGATTTAGTATGGCTCCAGGAGCGGGACAACATTAAAGACTGGTGCATTCTGCCTGTGGAGGAGGAAGACTGCAAAAAAGATGCCTGGCAAATTCTGCAGGCCTTCTTTAAAAACTTCGACGTCTCTAAAACGCCCATCTACATTCCGCCGCTCAACAGTAACCCCAGCCGATTTGACCTCCTTATTAAGCTCGGCCTGGCCCCGGACCTCCTAGTGCAGGGTTGGGGAGACCGACTGGACGAGATCGACGGGGGTTACGAAGTGATTGACTACAAAACCAAAAGTGGCGCCGAACTTTACGAGGAAAAAAATAACCTGCAACTACGGATGTATGCCCTCCTTTTTGATGAGTGGCTTAAACGTAAAAACCTGACAGGCAAGATCACCAAAGTTTCGTTTCTTTATCTCACCCCGCGCGGGGTCGAGAAGCGGGAGTTTAATTTCTCAGACGAGGATAAGCTGTCTACGATCGCCCAAGTCAAAGAACTCCAATCCAAAATCAAGGAATACTGGACTAAATACGGCGCCTCTCCCTGGCCCTGCACCTGCGGCACCTGTGCGAGCTTACTTAAAAAAATGGAAGCCCGGGCGGATGAATGGGCCAAGGGGGTAAGAGTAGCGCCGGTACAGCAAACTCTCACCGATACCTCCGACATTCCTTTCTAAGTCTTGAAAATAAGCCTCTAAAGGGCTATTATCCCGAGGTAATACGCACCGAAGGAGGAGACGAAATGCTCGGGCGTCTGAGCTGGTGGCTGGCCAGAAACGTCTTATGGACGATCGGTCTTTACAGCCCGCCTCCTCCCCTCGAGATCCAGGAGCCGGCGGGGGCGCGGGGGAGAACTGAGTTCATCCTCGCCTGGAAGAGGTGCTCCCTATGTGGGTCGGTCCTAATGACAACTCCCGGACAGCTCGAGTTTCTGACGACCAACCGGCAGCTCCACAGCGAATCGTATCTGGCGGTCTGCGCCGATGGCCATCCCTACTACGTCACGATTTTCCTGCAGGGAACCGCTCACATGCCGGTACTCGCCCAAGACGAGGTCTGGAACTTCTTGCCCCGCTCTTGCGGCAGACGGGAAGTTACCTACGGACGCGTTCAAATGTTCCTGCCCGAGAAGTGGGCCAGTGAGCTAATGATCGAAGGGCGCTGCGGCGTCAAGGACCACCAGCACGATGTTTACCTGAGGTGGTATGAGAAGCCGGGCTGGTTCGGCCCCGCCAATTACTTCAGTGTCAGGTGAGAGATGAGAAAGATCAGCCGACCTACGCCCGCCGGAGTAGTCGCTTCAGTCGTCACCACGATACTGATCCCGATCATCTTTGGAATGTGGCTGTGGGAAAAGTATCACCAGTTCCGGGAGAAAGATCACCAGAGCGTCTACCGCCAGTAGACGCTCTTTTCGTACCTTGATCCCTAAGCAATCAAGCGAGACAATTAACCTAAGAGGGACTCTCGACACCGTGCGGTGTCTTTTCAAAAAGCACAGGGAAGGAGACGGGACATGGTGAGCGGAAATGGCCTCGTTGCAACGTACTTCGACGGCACTATCTGCCCAGTCTGTCGCGGCCACACCCTGAGGGAGCGCCACTTCGAGATAATCGATAATTCAAGGAAGGGCATCAGCACCGCCAACCTAGCCTACTGCGGGCGACAGATCGTCATCGGAATGATCCTCGAAGGGTCCGTCAGCGACTGGTACGCCGATCGGCCGGAGTGGTTCTTCTATAAGCACTCCAACTTCTGGTGCCCCGAATGCTTGAGTGAGCCGGATCGTCCCGATCGCTTTGTGCACCGCGCCGGCCCGCCCGGGGAAACCTGGGTCGACTTCGACTGCTCGTGCGGCTTCGTCGCAGTGATTCGGGTCTTGCCGAGGCGAGTGGGGGTTCACCCGACGCCCCAGGTTCTGCCACCGGACGACCGGGCCCCGGAGATGGCTGAATATGCCGGTCGGCTGCAGGAGGAGGACGTTTTCTACGTCCACGATCATCCAGAATCAATCGACCAGTTCGCCCATCAGGTCTACGACGTTTTCAAATCGGGGAAGCTAACGAAGAAAAAGTCGGCGGCGCTCGCTCTGCCGGAAAGGACCCCGTCGTGATAGAGATCCAACCCTGGTTCCTTGAGTTCGTGCGGGACATCCGCTGCCAAGAGCATCGGGCGCCGATCACCGGGCACCTCAATATCACCGTGGTGAAACCAGTCGCCTACATCGGCGAGATGGTCTGCCAGGCTGGGGAAGGTTTGGTCGCAGTTGGGCTGCAGGTCTACCGTCCCCCGGACCCGATCGAGCTACCAGGTCAGGCACTCGAGATCTGGAATATGGTCGCGCCGCCGATGCCCTGCCGATCATGCCACCAGTACACGATGAAGGATTTCCTGATCGCCGTACGGGGTAAGCAGCTCCGCCAAGGCGAGGTCCGCTCGAGGTGCGCGGACTGTCTTCAGGAGTTCGGTCTACCGATGTTCTGGACTTACCACCTCGCCCCGGTCGACCGAAACGAAGTCCTCGACCTGCACGAGAGACTGAAGCAAATCCAATTCGTCAGCGATCTTCTGCATTAACGTTAGGCGGGGCCCAATCCTTCCAAGGAAACGGGCCCCGCAACTCCTTTAAATCACTCAGCGTTCGTAAATTTTGGCTTGAGAATCAAACGAGGCCACCGTCGAACATTTCTTCCCGGGAAATGCCTCGGCCTTAAGCTGGCGGGCCGCGGTGAGCTGAACCAGGAAACACCCCTCAACCCTAGTTTGCGCCTGCAGCTTCGGGCCTTTGGTGAGCGAATTATTATCCCACATAGCTCCGCTAGCGGTGACGTAACTAAAAGCTACGAGATCGTATTTGACGAGACCCGTCTCCACGCCGACTAAGGATGGGTCGGGAGAGTTACCAAGGGCGGCAAACTGAGCCGGGGCGCCGCCATAATCTCCCAGAGAGATAATAAACTTCGCGGGGTCCCAGTGATTGGGAGCAATAGAGAGATGAGTCAGCCAGTAAGAACCGCCCCCCGTGCCGGCCGCCCCGCCATAGCCGTTAGTCCCGACCACAAACCAGTTGCCGATCAGTTTCCCGTCCAGGTCATAATCAATCTTGCCCGAGATCGGC
>Ga0070741_10017212_pt1 | contig 11904 bp, 12 predicted proteins | sample Coa_R1_4_FD_66440 | JGI IMG/M metagenome (GOLD analysis project Ga0070741, IMG submission 66440) | Surface soil microbial communities from Centralia Pennsylvania, which are recovering from an underground coalmine fire - Coalmine... | ecosystem: Environmental > Terrestrial > Soil > Unclassified ...
AACCAAATCCCAACAAGGAGAAATCCCCGATGAAGGTTTCATTTCTAAAGCAGCTGCGAAACAGGGTGGTCACCGTCTCTGTCTGCATTGCCGTTTTTGCCTGGGCCTCTCTCCTGCCGGCGCTCGCCGACGACGGAGCACGCGTCGTGAAGTACGGCAAAGAAGACATTGTTCCGGTTCATGCCAAGCTGCGGTTTTCCACACTTATCGTTCTGCCTGAAGACGAAGAGATTCTCGATTTCACGACTGGAGACCGCGAATTCTGGATCATCAACGGTGCACACAATCTCTGCTACGTTCATCCGGCGCAGGCCGGCATTCGCAGCAACCTGAACCTTATTACCACCAGCGGCCACGTGTACTCCTTTCTTCTAACCGAGATCAGCAGCGATGCGAACGCTCAACCCGACTTAAAGCTGTTTGTCGAACCGAAAGAGGGGCCGGCATCGAACATCATGCTTCGCGGCTACGTCCGCGCTGCCGATGCAGAAGCGTACAAGAAGGAACTGGAAGCTGCGCACAACCAGGCGGCCGAACAAGTCCGCGCTGCCCAGGCCCGCGCGAGCCAGGAAGTTAGCCAGTTCCGTTCGTCGTATCCGGCCAAGCTTCAGTTCGACTATGCGCTCGACCCGAAGTCCGCGAGGGAACCGTTCCTGGTTTCCGTGATCTATCACGACGACAGCTTCACTTACATCCGCTGCGGCGCGCGCGAAAAGCCTTCGCTCTACGAAGTCAAGGACGGCAAGCCGAATCTCGTCCCTTTTCAGGTCGAAAGCGGCGTTTACATCGTGCCTAAGATCGTCGACTCGGGTTATCTCGCCGTTGGGAAAAAGAAGTTGAGTTTCACGCGCCGGCCCGCGGCGAAGTGAGAGAGAACCCATGACTTCACCGACTCCGATTCAGGACAAAACACCGAAACCGCCTGGACTGCTCCCAAGGAACGTGCAGTCCTGGCTTCTTGCGGGCCTTGCCGTCCTCATGGTCGCCATCATGTGGCTCACGGGAGGAAAGAAGCCAGCCGTGCCGGCTCCTACCCTTCCTCCGTCTCCCCCAGTGCAGGCGCCACTGGAAGTAAACGAAGCGAAAATTGTTGAGCTGCAGAATCGCATTCAGGAGTTGCAGCGGGAGCAGGCCGTGGCGCAGAACGCTCTCACGCAGCAAAGCCGCATTCTCGCCGCAGGCGCCCAGGACCCGCAAACCGCTACTTCGGCAGGAACAAGCGCAAATTCAGCACCCGAACGCGGCGAGGATTCGATTCAAGCGGAGCGGAAGAAGCGAGCCTATCTCTCGCTGTTTGCTTCCAACGTTGCCCTGACCTATCGTAAATTGCCGCAGTCCGGCCAAGGCCAAGAAGCCGAGGCAAGCACACCGGCCACACCCGCCACACCCGCACCTTCGGATTCGGCTGCCGTTCAACTTGCGGAACTCTTGAAGCCACTCGCGCCGCAACCGCAAGCGCCGTCTGCCCCCTCCAAGCCGGCCAAAGATTCCGCCGCGGAAAGCGAACGAAAGGAGGAAACCAAAAGCCCTGCCGTCGCGCGGACTGGCGCACCCGCGGCGGCGACGGGCAAGACCTATGTCCTGTTTGAAGGAACCGTACTCGAAACTGTCCTGATCAACCGTCTCGACGGGCAGTTTTCGGGCCCTATCGAATGCCTGCTCTCAAATGATGTCTATTCCCATGACCGCCAGCACTTGCTGATTCCCGCTGGCTCGAAACTTCTCGGTGAGACCCGGAAAGTGGAGAGCATCGGACAATCCCGTCTTGCGGTTTCATTTCATCGCCTGATCATGCCGGACGGTTACTCCGTCAGCCTCGATCACTTTCAGGGGCTCAATCAGATCGGTGATGCCGGTCTCCGCGACCAGGTCAACAACCACTATCTCCGCATCTTCGGCACCTCGCTCGCGATTGGCGCGATCGGTGCCGTGGCCGAAGGCGGCACCTCCGGCGCTTTGACCGCTTCCGGCGGAGACCTCATGCGCCAGGGATTCGCGCAAAGCACCGCGCAATCGTCCGCGCAGATTCTCGATCGCTTTCTGAACATCCTTCCGACCATCACTATCCGCGAGGGGCACCGGATCAAAGTCTATCTGTCGGGCGACCTCGCGCTGCCCGACTACGCCAATCACACCATGCCTTCAAATCTCTGAGGGTAGAAAGGACTGAGTTTGTGCGAAAGAAGATTCTGATTTCTTTGCTAGTCGCCGGCCTGTGCGTGGGCACGGCCTCCGCGCAATTTGGCTTCGGAGGCATCGTCTACGACCCGACCAACTACCACAACGCTCTGTTGCGCTACTACCAGTTGCAGCAGCAGCTCATTCAACTGCGCAACAGCTATGCGCAACTCGTTTCGCAATACCGATTGGCCCTGCAAATGGCCAGGAATCTCCAGAACATGCCGGCTCGCTACCGGGCGCAGTTCTCCCAATGGCGGAACGGCATGGCGACCGACACGTATTCAAACACGACCGGATGGATCAATGGTGCGAATTCCGGCCTGTTTCCTACCGTCTTATCCGGGTATCAACAGGCAACTACCCGGCTCGGGACCTACGATCCGAACACCCTCTCCGGCATGACCGCCGACGAGCTCGCCCGCGTGAAATCGCAGTATGCCTCGGTCGAGCTTGCCGATGGTGCCAACACGATTGCCCTCACGACGATTGGCGCAATCCGCGGAAACGCCCAGATGCTGGAAACGCGGATCAACAACCTGGAGCAGGACTCGTTGTCCGGGGATTCCGGCCTGAACAGCGAAGTGCAGGTCCTGAACAAGATCAACGCGACGAACGTTCTGACGCTGCGTTCGATCCAGGACTCAAACAAGCTCCTCGCGTCGCTCCTTGAACAACAAACCATCGCAGCGAAACAGCAGCGCGAAATGACCGCCAACGCCATCAACGCCGACATCAGCCGCCGCGCCAGCCTGGTCGGAAACATGAACCAGCTGACCGGCACGCTGACTACCTCGCTCGAAAACTTCCGTATGCCGTAGTTGCTTGACCCAATCCCAGCTTCGGAGGAGCCGAGCCCATGCACACCGATTTCCTTCAGTTCCTGTATCAGGCGATCAACAATCTTCTGACACAGAACCTCGGCTTCTTCGACGCCATGGGCCAGAACCTGTTCCGCATGTTCGCCACCATCCTCGTGGCCTGGTATGGCGTCAAGTCCGCCCTCGCGGCGGCTGGCGGCAAGCATCCCTTCCAGTTCGACAACTTCGCCAGCCTTCTCCTGACCATCGCGTTCGGCTTCGCCATGGTGAATTACTACAGCGCTCCGATCCCCGGTGTCGGCAGCAGTTTCCATAACCTCGTTACGGACGAGGCGCAGTTTCTGGCGAACAAAATCAACCAGACGGAGCTGCAAACCATCGTGGATCGCATTGGTGACTTTGAAGCGCGTATTGACGCTCCGGGTGTGACCGACCTGCTCGGCACGATCATGTATGCGGTCGTCATCATACTTCTCGCGGCGGCACAAGCCATCTCCATCGTCGTTATCGCCTACGGATTCATCGCCACCGCCGTCTGTGTGCTTGTGGGTCCGGTCTTTGTGCCGTTCTTTATCGTTCCCAAGCTGGAATGGCTCTTCTGGGGATGGCTGCGGTGCTTCATTCAGTACGCCTTTTATGAAGTGATTGCCGCGGCGGTCGTCTACATCGTCGGAAACCTGATCATTGGCGTCCTCACGTTACAGGGCACCGGCACCATCTCGACTCTGCAGCTCATCGGATGGTTCCCTGTCTTGTTTATCACCTTCCTGGCTTCGATCTACGTCCTGCTTAAGGTGCCAGCACTAACCAACCACATTTTCAGCGGCACCGCCGGCGGCTCTTCCGCAGGCCTCCTCGAAGCACCGGGCGCTGTGCTCAACAGGTGATGTGATGGACCGCGATGCTTCCTTCCATGACGCGAAGCGCCTCTACCTTGAATCCTATGGTGATCCGATGGTGACCAACACCTATCTCAAGATCGCGTTGGTCCTTGTGTCCCTGGTCGCTATCGCCCTTGCCTTAGTGGATTTGAGAACCATTCGCACCTTCCAGAACTTTCGCCCGCTCGTCATTCGCATCGACGATCTCGGCCGGGCTGAGGCCATCAACTATCACAACTTCGAGTACAAGCCGCAGGACGCCGAAGCCAAATACTTCCTGTCGGAATTCACCAAGCTCTACTACCGCAGAAATCGCTACACCATTCAGGATGACTTCGCGAAGGCGCTGTATTTCCTCGACGGCAAACTCGCCAACGGGATACTCGACGCCTATCGCAAAGACGACGTCATCCGCAAATTTCTCACCAACAGCTCGGCTCCCGAAATCGACGTGGACGTAAAGAAAGTAGCGCTCGAAGAGCTTCAGAATCCGCCATACCGCGCGCGTGTGGATTTCTATCTCGTTTACTACTCGCCCGCCGATCACAGCGAACTGAAACGCGATCTCTTTACCGCGAACTTCGTTTTCATCTTTCAGGCCCACGTTCCAAATGAACTGATTCCGATCAATCCGCTGGGCCTGACGATCACCTATTTCCGCGAGGACCAGGCGTTCAAATGAGACCTCTGTTCCGAAAACGCAAAGACCCGGTCGCGGGCCGACGCCTCGCATCCTCGGCCCAACCTCCGCGCGCCACTTCTGCCTTGACCCACCGGCACTCTGCCCGACAGACGCCACAGCCCTTCCTATCGGCTTCCTTCCTCGACACCCCAGGCCCGCTTCTGGAGGGCCTCCGGTGCTTTACGGCTTTCCGCCCGCTCCTCTCCGGCAATCTATCTCAGCGACAAACCCTCGGAAGGGCTCAGAGCTAAACCATGATCGCCAATGCCCTCATCGTTACGATTGCCCTTCTTCTGGCTCTTGGTTTCTGGCTCATGGGCGAACTGAAGTTCCTCATCCCCTATCGGCGGGTTCTCCTGCATCAGTACGGTTCGGTCCTTCTCCTGTGGTTCATGGTCCTGTTCATCAATCTGTTTGCGGCTGTGTATGCGATCCAGCGGAAGTTCTTGCTCAAGGACACTGGCCGAAAGCTCTCTCACGTTGACAAACAGGCCCTCGCCGGACAGCTTCCATCTCCATCACCAATCGAGCCAGAGGAGTCCGATTGAATGCCTCGCGACTTCTCACCTCAGGACCGCGACGATCTCGGACGAGTTCTCCCCGACGCCGACCTTCGTGAAAACGAGCGCGAGCGCCAGAGCATAAACCTCCCGCAAGAGAGGCTCACTTCCCGGCCGCCAGAGCGCGTGCCTGAACGCACTCCGCAGGAAATAGGACCTCGGTTTCGTTTCACAGACGGACGCGCCATCCTCTACGACCGGGATCGCGGCTACCGGTTGAGTGAATCTCAAATCCGCACGATCGCTGAACTCGGCAAGTTCCGTGTCATCGCCGACCCGGACCTCGCTGAATATGCCTACGGCGGGAACCGTGAAGAGGCCCGTCACGATATCGAAAGTCTCGTTCGCCAGGGACTCGCGCGGAAGGGAACATTCGAAGGCCCGGAATCGAATACAAGGGAACTACTCACCTTGACGAGGCGCGGCCATCGTCTGCTTCGCGCGAACCGCCTCGTTCCTCCGAACCAGGCCGTTTTCTACGGCTTTGTCAAACCGCGCGAGGCGAATCACGACGCCGACCTCTATCGCCTCTATCAGAAAGAGGCGGCTCGGCTTGAACAACAGGGCGGACGGATTCTCCGCGTCATTCTCGACTACGAACTAAAGCGCAGGATCAATCGCGATATCGCGAGATTCGGAACCGAAGCGCGGCCCGAAATCGCCGCGCGGCACGGCCTCGACGTCGTACGGAACAAGATCCCCGTGCCCGACCTGCGCATCGAGTATGAAACCCGGGATGGCGAAATGGCCCGCGTCAACTTGGAGCTCGTAACCGAGCACTACCGCGGACGCCACATCGCGGAAAAAGTGCACGCCGGATTCACGCTGTACACGCCACGGGGAGAAGCCGACCGTCTCCGCCGTGTGCTTGATCAGCGCGAACTCACTGCCGACATCCTTTCCCTATGAAATTACCCCAAGAACATATCGGTGCTATTAAGACGCTCGGCTACACGGACGACGAGGCCCGGTTCCTCTACATTGTGGCCACGCATTCCGGGTATTTTCTGCCGCGCCAATTCATCGCATTCACCGGCGCACACTGGGGCAAGCGCTCCCAGCATTTCACGGGCAAGCTGCAAAAGAACGGACACGCGACATGGCGCGAATACTACGACATGGGCGGTGTCTACCATGTCTTTTCAAAGGTCCTCTACCGGCTGATCGGACGTGAAGATCTGCGCAACCGCCGGCGTCACTCTGGTGAATTCATCCGCACCCGCCTCCTGCTCCTGGATTTCGTGCTGGCTAATCCGCAATACGACTACTTCGAAACGGAACACGATAAAGTCCGCTTCTTCTGCGACGAACTCGGCATCTCGAAGAAACTGCTCCCCGCCAAGGCATACGAAGGCGTACTGACCGCAGACCCGACCCTTCGGTATTTCGTCGATAAGTTCCCCTTGTTTCTCGATTCTTCAAATGGCGCTCCTTCGCCTGTGGTCACCTTTTCTTACGTCGATCCGGGCCAGGCCAGTCTGGCCGGGCTCGCTCATCATCTCCGGAAGTACAGTCCGCTGTTCCGCTCCATGGATCGCTTTCGCTTCCTTTATGTAGCGCCTTCCCCGGTGCACTTCGTGCGCGCCGAGCAGTGTTTCTCGGTCATCGTCAGGGAGCCCTTGCAGCGAGTGGTTCCCGAGGAGCTGGAGCGCTATTTCCGGCTGCGGGAAGCCTGGGAGCTGAAGCAATACGAATCGCTGTCGAATGACGATATCGAATGGCTCGACCAGGCGAACGAGCGGTATGCAGGCAAACAGGTCGAGCAGCTCTTTGAATTGTGGGCTTCGGGTCAAAGCGGGAAGGAGGCTTCGCGTGCGCTTCTTGCCGAAGTCAATCGGGCGCGCAACGCGGAGTTTGCGACATATCTCGTGGCACGCGGCCGTGCTACCGATGCCGCTGACAGCGGGAGACCGGCGTGAAGGGTCTTCACTCTGAAACTTCACCGGCGCTACTTCACCGTTCGCTTCACCTCTGCGGTGAAGCGAACCTTAGGAAAACAAACGAGATGCCGGGAAAAATGCCAACTGCAAAAATCGCGGCCCAAACTCGGACGAGGCGGGAGCGACCCCACACTCTGACGCACCGTGCGTCACGCAGTTCGCGGGGTCGCTCCCGCCTCGTAGTGCGCAAGCTTCGCGCGAGTGGTTTGGGCCGCGAAGAGAGATTTGCGTTTCTGAATCGACTTTAGAAGGAGGGAAACATGGCGATCATTAAGAAACCACCTCAGACCGTCAACCGCACGCTTCAGCTCGACCAGCCCGTCAGCGATCTGCTGGACGAGTACGCTCGGTTTGTGGACTGCACACCGGACTACGTCGCGAACTTCGCGCTGCGAAAAACGCTCCAGCGCGATCCCGAATACAAGAAGTGGAAGGCAAACCAAAACGGCGACGCGCCGGCAAACCAAACCGGCTCGACGTCGCAAACAGGGAAGTAAGCGTGATCCAGCAGGTTCTCAAAGAGAGGAACTTCATCGCCTGCGTGCTGGCCGCGGGAACCGGAATGTTTCTCTATTTCCACTATCCGTTTCCCGAGGAGAACTTCTACTTGGAACTCATCTTTCTCTGGGCGCGCCCGGTCTTTCGAGGAATGAAGTACTGCTACGCCGTATTTCTCTACACGACTCCGTACATTATTTATTTGTTCCTTCTGTCCGGGCTTTATATCTTCACGCTAAAACGTCCGCCACGGCCTAAACCGGGCAAGCCTCCTGCTTATCCGTCCATCTCCAATCGCAGCGATCTCTTCCTGGTGCTGGGCGAGGTCCATAATCCACGGACGCCTGAGCCCTCGGAAGTCCCCTATTGGCTTACGATTCCGGAGCGCGGCCTGTTCACCGGGATTGCGGTGTTTGGGGCAGTCGGTAGCGGCAAAACCAGCGCGTGTCTCTATCCCTACGCCGAACAGATCCTCGCCTTTCGGGCCGAAGACCCCGCGCGCCGGATTGGAGGCCTCGTACTCGAAGTCAAGGGCGACTTCTGCCGCAAAGTGCATTCCATCCTGGCACGGTACGGACGCGAGGCGGACTACGTCGAAATCAGCCTCGATTCGAAGTACCGCTACAACCCTCTTCACAACGGGCTTGACGCCTACGCCCTCGCCTACAGTATTGCGTCCCTTATCAACAATCTTTTCGGCCGAGGCAAAGAGCCGTTCTGGCAGCAGGCCTACACCAACCTCGTGAAGTTCATCATCCTGCTTCACAAAGTCGCCTACGATTACGTGACGCTCTTCGATATTTATGAATGCACGATTTCACCAGACGTTCTCGAACGAAAAATCCATGATGCTGAACTGCGACTTGAAGAATGCTATTTTCTGCTGATTTCACCTGAGGATTACCGCGGGCGGTCGAGGGACCTCAACTCCTTCGGATTCCAGTTCGACCGCGCGCTCCAAATGTTCCGGGCGCGGGAGACTCCCGGACTCATCTCCTACGTGAACAAGAATTCGATCGAGTGCGAACGCCTCAGCGAGAGCGGTGCCAACGAGATTGACGAGGATCGCTACGAGCAGCTTCAGGCGGTCAAGCGCTGGTTCTATAACGACTGGAAAAGGATCGAGCCGAAGCTGCGCACCTCCATTGTCGAAGGCATCTCCGTCTTTCTTTCCCTCTTTGACGACAATCCCGCCGTCAAACGGACGTTCTGTCCGCCGCCGGAATGCTACGACCCGGTTGCGAACGCCGACTTCCGTTACGGTGTACCCCTGCCTTCGTTCACTTGGCTCATTGAAAGTGGCGCGGTTTGCGCGTTGAACTTTCCAGTCGGGATGAACCCCGGTCTCGCCAAAGCGTTGGGTGTAATGATGAAGCTCGACTTCCAGCGAGCGGTTCTGAACCGCATACCGGAGATCGAAGCCAACCCGGACCGCCACTTCCGTCAAGTGCTGTTTCTTTGCGACGAATACCATCACTTCGCCACGGTTGGAGAGAGCGAGCCTACCGGCGATGAAAAATTCTTCAGTCTCTCGCGCCAGCCCAAGTGCATTCCGATTGTAGCCACGCAGAGCCTCAGTTCCTTGAAATCCACGCTGCCCGGCGAGACCTGGCGCACCCTGCTTCAGACCTTCCGAACAAAAGTCTTTCTCGCGTTGTCCGACGACTTCTCAGCGAAAACAGCAAGCTCCCTCTGCGGGCGCGAGGACCGCCTCAAGGCCAGCTACAACTTCTCGGAAAGCGGGCACGATGCCCACATCAGCTTGCTCACCGGCAAGGCCGTTTCCCATCGAGCCAACCTCACCGCTTCCAAAACCTACAGCCCTCATTCCGACTATCGCTTCGACATGAAGACCTTCACCGAACTCAGGAACGCGCAATCGATCGTGATGGCCTATGACGGCCTGAATCCTCTTCCTCCGACGTTTTGCTATCTCAAACCCTACTACAACGACCCGAATCTTTCGTATTTCGAACAGCTCGCGCGAGGACAACTCTGATGCACGGCTTTGAAACCATACTCCCGTTCCTCAAACCCATCGAGCATCTGATTCTCGATGACTCTATCAGCGAGGTGATGGTAAATGGCGCCGACCGCGTGTTCATCGAGAAGGGCGGTTACCTGCAGCCGGTGCCCGGTGTTTCGCTCGGTGAGAAGGCGCTACTGGTCGCGGTCAAAAACATTGCGCGCCGGCTTGGCGGCGACATTTCGGAGTCGCATCCCATCCTCGACTCGCGGCTGCCCGATGGCAGCCGTGTCGCTGCGGTCATCCCACCGTGCAGCCTGAACGGCGTCACGCTCACGATCCGAAAATTCAACACTCGCCATTTTGAGATGTCCGATCTCATCGCCGCAGGAACCCTCGATCAGCAGCTCGCCAACAGGCTCGAGGATTTCGTTTTGTCTCGAAAGAACTTGTTGATCTCCGGCGGTACCGGCTCGGGTAAGACAACGACGCTTAACATCCTCGGTCGATTCATCCCCGAAGACGAGCGTGTCCTCCTGATCGAGGACACCGCCGAAATCCAGTTGAGCCACACCAATCTCGTTCGCTTCGAAGCGAGGCGTGCCGACAACGGCCTTCCTGGCATTACAATCCGCGACCTGCTCAAGGCGGCCCTCCGCCACCGTCCCGACCGCATTCTGCTTGGCGAGATTCGGGGCGGAGAAGCTTTCGATCTTCTCCAACTTTTGAACACAGGGCACGCCGGCACGATTTCCACCATTCACGCTAATTCCGCCAGACAAGGGCTCGCTCGCTTCACCAGCTGCGTTCTGCAGAGTGGAGTGGAACTTCCATACCGCGCCATTAAGAGCAACATTGCCGATTCACTGCATGTCGTGATCCAGGTCGAGCGCCGGCCTGGGCGCCGCTATATCGCCGAGGTGCTCGAACTCAACAGCTATGATCCCGATGCCGACCTCTTCGATTACTGCGTCATTTTCCAAAGACAGGAGCCGACTCAATGAGCGACGAAAAGGAAAAGCCCAAGTACGTCTCTGCCGTTGAATACATTCGGGCGAACTTTCATCCTTCAGATCGCGTGGCCGTCCTAGTGCGCAACGGCGCGACGAACAAAGTCCAACAGCGCGTCACCACCGCGGAAAAGCTTGCGGGCACTCAGGCCCAGGAGTGGCTCCAGCACAAGAGTGAGAAAGAATCCTGCGACATTTACATCGGAATGAATCCCTTGAAGCCGGAAGCCCACGGCAGAACGAAAGACGACATCCAAACGATCCGGCACCTTTATCTTGATATCGACTATGAGGGACCGGCCGCCCTCGGTAAGATTCGGCAGTCGAATCTCGTGCCCACTCCGAACTACACCATCGCCACATCGCCCGAAAAATTCCAGATCGTCTGGCGCGTCGAGGGAATTGACCAGGAGCAAGCCGAAGGGATGCTCCGAGCGATGGCAAGAAAATTCGGGGGCGATCAAGCCGCTACGGATTCCACGCGCGTTTTACGCCTCCCAGGCTTCCTCAACAAGAAGTATCCCATCGACTTTCTCGTCCAGGCGCAGAAGCACACCGATCGCGTGTATCACGCATCCGATTTTCGGCTGCGCTCCGAACCAGTCGACACCGACTTCCGCCCACAGTCGAGGTTCCCTATTCAAGGACGCGATTCGCAGAAGCCGCTGAGCCAGTCCGAGCGCGATTGGATGTATGCGAAACGCGCGCTCGCCCGCGGCGATGACCCCGAGGAGGTGATCCGTAGGCTGGCAGACTTCCGCAGCAGCGAGAAAAGCAACCCCGAATATTACGCGCGCCTCACCGTCACTAAAGCTCAGCACCAGATCGCCGCCGAAAAGGTCCCTACAGGCCCGCCCGGTGAAGGAAATCAACGCTCGCTTTAGCCCCACTAATTTCGATCCGTTGTCGGAAGATCCATGAATCAGGCCGAAGTAGAAGTGATAGACTCAACCGAGCTGGCGAAACGGCTCAACGTACCCGAAACTTGGGTGCGCTCGCGGACCAACTCCAAGCGAACAAGCGATCCCATCCCTCATCTGAGGTTCGGTCGCTATGTTCGTTTCCCTTGGGGAAGCATAGAGCTCCGCGATTGGCTGGAGCGCCAGTTGGTGAGCACGGACAGGGCTTGGTCAAGGAGGGAAACTTGACAAAACCTGTTCGTTATCAGAAGGGCTGTTTGTATCAGGAGCATGGTGCCTGGTTTGTCCGTTATCGAGAATCTGTCCGGCAGAAGGACGGTACGACGAAAATTCATCGGCGCTCCAAACGGCTCGGCAGCTTGGAATCATTTCCAAGCGCCGCTGACGTGGAACCGCTGCGCATCCGCTTCATGCAGAGAATCAATCAGGGTCGAAGTGATCCTGATTC
>Ga0070741_10017213_pt1 | contig 11903 bp, 13 predicted proteins | sample Coa_R1_4_FD_66440 | JGI IMG/M metagenome (GOLD analysis project Ga0070741, IMG submission 66440) | Surface soil microbial communities from Centralia Pennsylvania, which are recovering from an underground coalmine fire - Coalmine... | ecosystem: Environmental > Terrestrial > Soil > Unclassified ...
AGTTGACCGTAGTTGATGGTAAACGCAATGTCAGGCCTTTTCCAAAAGGCTATCGCAACAGAGTCCATTCCACCTGATAGTAACAAGGCAATACTCATAGATCCATTGCCGCCCAAGTTGCCCGGTAAATCGCTGAAACGAAATCATCGACAATCTCACAATGTGTACCCTCGAGCATTTTTAGGCTCTCATGCGTTTCATTCTGCACAAAAGCGACTACAGGTTTATTTATCGCTTTCGCGTATCCGATTTCAAATAAGGTTCCGGAATCCAATCCGTCGAGCACGGCAAAAACAAGATCGCTCTTAGTTATCGATTCAATATCTGTGGGGACAACCACAGATGCTTCTCCGATGCCCACATCATGAAAAGGTGAGAAAACATTGAACCCCTGCTTCAAAAGTTGTTTTCTGCACTGTTCAATCATCCACCGCTCAGCCATAGTAAAGAAGGGTCCAGCCAAATATAGGCGATTGTTTGATAACGGGAATTTATCTGGTTTTGCAATTAGCGGTTTAGCTGAGAACGTTTCTGAAATGTCCTGTGGGATTGGAAGAGACATATTTTCGCAGTAATAGGCCGTTGATAACGAAGCTATTCTGGCCGCGTCCACCGGATCAGCTTCCTCGATTGCCCAGTGATACGCAAATACTGCGGCAAAAACATCGCCCGAACCTATCGGCCAGACTCTTTGGGTTCGATAAGCTGGTACGGTCTTAATCCCTCCTGCGGTTACCACTGTTGCACCCAGGCTGCCGCGCTTTATTACGACGATCTCAGCACCTTCTTCTGCAAGTACGGCCTTCCCTAGTTCGTCGATTTCTGTTCCAGCATATTTATTTTTCGCCAAGGCCACGCATTCGGGAAAATTAGCAACAATGGCTAGCTTCCCAGCAGAAGAGCCGTTTTCATGAAAAGGACGAGGGTTATAAGAACTCTGAGGATCGTAAACCACGTTATCCCCTTGCACTATTGCATCACCTTCAATCAATCCAAAGCGTAGAACATTCGGACTGTCGACAACAAGCGGTTCGCTTTTAGGAATTAACTGGACTGCGGGACGAATGTGTGGCTCTGATAAGCCGTGCTGATAATGAAATGACACCGTGCCGTCAATACTCTTTGGATCAACTTCAAATCCATATGTTGCTGCAAGTGCTTCTAAGGTAGCTTGGTCTTTATACGCAATATAGGTCGTCAAAGATATTTTGTTGTGGCCAGAAAGCTCTCCTAGCGCGGCAGCGGCGCGGCCTCCAGACCCAAATAGTTGTTGCCACGAAGGCTCGTTACAAATCTCCTGGTAGACTCCGCCGACGATCTTTAGCATTTCTAAGTTTTCATCCTAATTTCCAGTCCGCAATTTCCACCTTGAAGTGTTGTTACGTTCGCTACGTACGTATGTCCATCCTGGACAATGCACTTAATGATTTGTGCCAGAGAGGCATGGATGATAGTTCCTGCTTTCTGTCCTGCCTTGGTTGCGTATAAAATATAAGTTGTACCTTGCGGCTCAGTCTCTAATTCCAAGATATCACCTATCTTAATTGTGGAGAGGACATTTCTCTTCGGCGACGCGAGTGTTGCTCCTCCGTATATGGTTTTGCATTCACTCCCTCCGTTAACGGGACCACCATTACCGCCACCACCGCCATGTCCTGACATAAACTTTCTCCTTAAAGGTTAACGATTGAGATGGGAGGAACAAATAGCCATTAAGCTTGAACTCTGTCGATGAGATTAAAAACTATTTTCCCAGCATCCTTCATTTGCCGCCATATTATGGCGTCTAGTATGGATGCTTTTACACCAATCGACTGAGCCAAGGCAAGAAATTTATTCTCCATTTCAAAGTAGTGTTTCGTTGGCGATTCTTCAAGTTCGTACAGCCCCATCAGAAGTCCGGCTCTATAGATATGAACATCTATGATAGCTACCTGATCGCTCTCCAACCAATTCCTAGTAATCCATGAGGCCGTTTTTGGCCCTATTCCTTCTAATTCAAGAAAATATTCACGAAATTCCAAATCATTCTCGGTTGACGGTGAGGTTTCTTGTAATCTGGTAAGAGCTGCGCTCACATATTTGGAACGTTGACGTGCAAACCTATAACGGATTTCTCGTTGGCCGACTTCAAGCGGAGTTGAGAGCATTTGGTAAATGACGTCTTCTGCTGGGGGATCTCCATTCAATAGTCCGTTTTCGCGCAGACGAAAAAACGCAGCTAAACCAACCTCTGCAGGAATTCCATATCCTCCCAATAGGCAGGCTGTCACTTCCTCTTCTAAAGTGGCTCCTATGCGAAATAATGAACGAGATGACTCGAATTGACAGAGCCTAGCCACAACCGCCCAAAACGCAGGAGTGAATGTTGCGGAGAAATGCCCCCATTCTACTCCTGGCAATACCTGTTGATCAGCATCTGGTAAAAGAAACGTTTCAAACCTGCCATCAATCAGGATCGTTACATTTTGAGACATAGGTAAGCCTTTCCTTAATTAGTATCGGCTGCAACGGCCGATACCCTGCCCATTGCCAGATTTCCTACTCGGCAAGGTCGCTGACAGCTGCGAGTATCGCGTGACGCTCAAGCTTAGACATCTTTAGTAGCTTGGCTCTCCATCGCTCACTTTTTCGTTTAATGCGCTCGCGTTCTCTAAACCCGCTTCCGAGGTAACGATAGTCATGCAAAGACGCAGGTGGCGGAAAATTCATCCAGACGTATTCGAGAGTCGTTGCACCAGCCCGATTTTTGCTACGGAACACCAAATGACGCCAGTGCCCTATCATTCTGTCGTACAAAGGTGACCAATAGCCCGAAAGCATCACCATACACGGGAGGCCTATTAGCGTTTGAATCAGGCGGATATGTTCTGCCACGCTAGAGAAATCATAACGATAGATGCGCCGTGCAGATGACCTTGTCTCTCGAAGATAAGGCGGATCGCAGTAAACGAGCGTTTGTCTTGGGTCATCATTCTGCCAATTCCATTTGTTCAAAATATCAATTGCATTGCCTTTGATCACCTCAAGACTGGGAATGGGTGATTGGCTCCACGCTCGAACAACTCTTTCATCAACGTCAATACCTATATTCTTCTTTGCCGGTCTTTTATGAAGAAGAATTGATCCGCCGCCCAAAAAAGCCTCGATATAGACTTCGTGAGTTGGGATTGAATTGATGATTGTTTGATAAACGCCGACTCCGCCTTTTCCCCCAGGATAGTGCAGGGCTACATTATTCGGCATAATGCTAAGCTATCTCTCTTGGAACTATCGACGTGATAAGAAATAGAGCATCGCCGAAAATGGCGATGCTGTCAAGCAAGGACAAGCCCTTTCTGCGATGAGAATGCTTAGGTGGCTCCATTTCGTTTGAGTTGTTGATGGGCGAAATCCGGTTCGGCTCTGATCGATCGACGTCGTCAGAATCTGAGTGCCACCTAATAGACTCCCGAGAACCTGATCGTCCATCTCGGGCGGCAACGGCCACTCAGGACCCGCCCGGCGTGCGCGCTTGGTACTTGGCTGTGCGCTGAGACATTGATGTGTTTCCTCCGGTTACATTCTGAAGAACACATCGTGTCTTGTTGCTTTGTCTCCAGAGTAAAAAAGACTGGTCGGCAGGGGTGCTCACGCTCGGCCGGAATCAGTGCTCACGATGAACCGGAATATGCAAGCAGTCGTTAATATCGGGAAATTCGTCAGTGAATTCACGCCGAATTCTTTGTTATCTTTTTTCCGGCTAATCTTCTTCCGTAATAACTATATCAGGGCGAGCTTTTCCGATTCGTTCTTTGCCGTCAGCCGTAATGGATGTTTCTGTAATTTTTAATTCTCGTAGACTCGTTAACGCAGTGAGATATGTTATTGCCGAATTTGTGATCTTCTCGTTTCGAATGTATTCTAGGGCACTCAGTTCCTGCAGCGCATCTTCCAGTTCATTGTTCGATAACCCGGTTTCAGCACGGAGTTCCTTCTGCAATCACAATGGCTCCAGTGTGGCAGCGTACGGCGAGGAGCGACCGGAACAGGAGCCAAAGTGGTGGTTCAAGGTCCTTTGGCCAGACGTGATCTATTTGCATAGGCGTCTGGGGTTAAGGATAAATGGTGAGATCTCAGATGCAGCTTAGCAACTCTGGCAACTTGCGGTAGGCCGGACAAATAGCCAAAGGCGGCCGATTCTTGACAGGATAATACAGCATGATACACTTTGTTTATGGTGAAGCTTAACCTATCTGCAAAAGAGACGCAGGCTTTAAAGATAATTCGAAATGCGTTAGTGCATACTGGCAGAGCTCCGTCAGTCCGGGAGCTTATGACCAAACTGGAGTATCGATCCCCTCATTCCGCAATGCTGACGATAAACCGTCTTATCGATCTTGGAATCCTGAAAAGACGAAGCACTGATGGTCGATTGCAAATAGCTCAGGATCTCGAAACTCATGAGGCCCACGCTCGAACTGTCGATGTTCCCTTGGTTGGGAGCGCGCCATGCGGTATTCCTTTGCTTGCCGAGGAGAATATCGAAGTGATGATCCCGGTTTCTACGGCGCTCGCTAAGCCGTCACATCGATACTTTCTCCTGCGCGCGATCGGCGACTCGATGAACCAGAAAGGTATTCAGTCCGGCGATCTGGTCTTGGTGCGACAACAGTCTGATGCGGAAAATGGACAGGCCGTCGTGGCCTTGATTGATGATGAAGCCACCATAAAAGAGTTGCGGAAGTCATCTGATGCAATTGTGCTCAAGCCAAGATCTTCGAACCCCAAATATAAGCCGATCGTTCTTCACGATGACTTCAAAATTCAAGGTGTCGTCGTGGCGACCGTGCCCGACCTCATCAATTAATTCCAAGCGTAGCACTTGGACAAAAGGATATAAGCAATATGCAAGACAAACATACCGAGTATCATTTGATCGTAAACAAGGAGCCCAAAACCTGGCTCGAGCAGTTCATTACTGGCAAGCAAATCCTTCAGCTGGCTGGCAGTCCCGCGGACTGGGTGGTCAATGAACTCGTTCCGGGACCAGGCGAAGATCCGGAAATTGGAACGGAGCAACCGGTCGATCTTGACCAAAAGGCCGAACCCGAAGGCGTCAAGAAATTCCAGACGCGAAAGCCGAAGACGAATCCGGGAGGCGTATGAGTTTCTTACCTGAAGATGACCAGGACTTTCTGAATGAAAACAACATCACTTATGAACTCCTAACGGAAAAGCAGCCCGACGGTACTGACCGCCGCGGCGTCCTATTTCCTGGGTTTGAGTTTACTGGCAACGTCTGGACCGTCCAGGATGGCAAACTCGTTTCCTGCAACCAGTGTGATCTTTTGATTGTCATCCCGAGCGGTTATGCCACAACCAAGCTAGACAGCTTCTACACGATACCGCACCTCAAATGTACGGCCGGGAACGACCCTCCGAATGCTGCCGATAGCCAGGTCTTGTTTCAAAAAACCTGGCAATTCTGGTCACGTCATCTCGATGTGGCCGATTGGCGGGTCGGCAAGGACGGCCTCAGGACTTATCTCAGTTACATTCGTAACGAATTGCGGAGCGCCTGATGACACGCTTCACCTTCAGCATACTCGGGGAGCACTATAAACAGATTCGCCAGTCCCTCTTGCGTGATGACAAGGAGTACGGCCTTCTGATGCTTTGTGGACGATCTCGGCAAATCGATCCTTGGACCGGAGTAGTCGAGGAGCGAGCCCTTGTTCGGGAGGTCATCGAAATTCCGGAAGATGCATTCCAAAAAAGGACAGCGACTTCCTTGACCTGGTCTACGACGCCACTTTTTCAGTTGGCGAAGCGTGCCATGGCTCGGGATTACGCGATCTGTATTGCCCATTCGCACCCCGCGGGTGGCCTCTTTTTCTCGTCGTTAGACGATGTGGCTGACAAAGAGTCGATTGAGATCCTGTTCGGCCGCATGGATACTGATCGGCCCCATTTCACAATGGTGATGGATAGAGATGGCGAAATTCTGGTTCGCGCGTACGGCCCAGATCTCACTGCGCACGCAGTTGAGCTTACAAGGATTGTTGGGGACAGGCTCGTAATCCGCTATGCGGATCGGGGCAACGGTTTGACGCTCCCTGAATTCGACCGCCAGGCTCGCGTCTTCGGAGCCCGCACAACTGAAGACTTACAGAAACTTCGGGTAGGTATTGTGGGCTGCGGAGGGACGGGTTCGGCTGTCGCAAGCCTGCTCGCCCGAATTGGTGTTACTCGATTTGGCCTGATCGATGTTGACCACGTAGACACTACCAATTTGAATCGTCTCGTGTTTTCCACACGGGCTGATGCCATATCGAGAAGGTCCAAAATCGATGTAGTGGCGGAGGCCATTGCCGAGATAGGACTTGCCGAAGGTGTGGTCCGTCTGAAGCACTACGTGGACGCACCCGAATGCCGCAACCTTCTTCGTTCGTGTGATCTCATTTTCGGGTGTACAGATGATCACTTAGGGCGCAACTTTCTTAATCGACTTGCTCACTTCTACCTCATTCCTGTTATTGACCTAGGCGTGTTGATTGACCCGAACGACAACGGCGGCTATGACACCTTTGACGGTCGGGTAACCGTGATACAGCCGGGCTATCCTTGCCAGCTCTGCCGCAAGCTTATCAGTACTCAAACAATGCACGAGGAGGACATGCGCCGGCATGATCCTCAACGCTTCGAGCAATACCGTCGGGCGGGTTACATTCAGGGTGGGGACGACCCAAGTCCGGTCGTGGCCACGTTCACCAATGAGGTTGCGTCAATGGCAGTAAACGAACTTCTGCATCGTCTCACAGGATTTCGCGGTACAGGCGGGCATTGCGCAGAACGAATCCGGAGATTCGATTGGGTTAAGGATAGCGATATTGTTCCGGGATGCGCACGAAACCCAGATTGTCCCCTCTGTGGGCTGCGAAAGTATGACGGACGGGGCGACATGTCTCCATTTATGGACCAAACCTAATGCAAATTCCCCTTCAATTCGTGGAATGGTTCTACAGAATTCCATTCATACGTCGACCGTATTTTCTCACGGCCACGATCTCCGAAAGTCCCTCGTTGGCAGAGCTTCGAAGAGGCATGGTACTAATTGAAATACGAGACGGTTATCTGAAATGGGCACATCTGTCCTGCCCGAAGTGCGGAGAGCACATCCAGTTGCCGCTCGCAGGCAAAGAGAAATGGTCGCTGAACGTTGATACCTTGCGTCGGCCGACCTTCGTTCCTTCAGTATGGGAACGAGCTAGCTGCGGTGCTCATTTTTTCATACGAAAAGGTGTGCTCGTTTGGTGCCAGTAAAACGATCCCATTCCCTAAGCTAGCAATCGAAAAGGCGACCTTCCCATCCTAATCCCTTTCCACTATGCTGTATGTACCTTTCCATCCGCAGACATTAATTTTTCTCCTTCCATGCCCCACAGAACTACAGCCGTCGGGTCCTCATATATGGTTACACGGCGGGGAGAAATCCTGATAATGGTTGCTATGATGTCAATGAAAATATTACGTTTTCTAATTATAAAACGGTGGGGATAATTGGCCCCAAAACAAAATGAGACGCTACGCAGCAGCTGCCTCTTTATCTTTTCTTGATACAAAATATGCCACCAACTCTCTTACCAAAGCGGAAATAGTTCGAGGTACGCCCCGATGTGGGCTACCAGCGGTGAAGGAATGATGTTCAATGACCATCTAAACGGAGAACGCAGCTTAAATATGAGGAACTTTCCTTTGGCGTTTGCGTCCGACATTGCAATTTTGATTAGCTTCCAAATCCGCAGCTCAACGTGATGAGTGTTCAGGCCGAGCGTGAGCACCCTCCGATCTCGCCATTTTAACATTGCGTATACCGCAACAGGACGTAATGTTTCTTCAGAATGCAACCGAAGGAGGCACACCAATGTCTCAGGCCAGAACCGTTGTGATGAACAGCCAATAATTGACCGTGGTCGATGAGGCTGAACTTTGCATTTGACCTAGGCTGCATATGGGCTGTCGAGCGAGCGCCCGGCCGCGAGTATTTCCTCCACGCACGTGGAGGTGAACCGTACCCGTTGTACAATTGTCAGTGGCAAACGCAAGCGGCGCGGACCAGCGTCAGGCGACAGAAGAAGGTCACTTAAGAGGGAATGAAACAATGGGCCAAGCGAAAAACGACATACACTAGCCGAGAGACCAAGATCCTTCTTCAGTAATTACGATATCTGACGGTTCCTCTCCTTTAGAGTTATAGGCAATTCTGCTCTTAGTGTGGGCAGACCAGCTTTATTCCCAAGAGATTCCATTATGCCTTCATAATCAATCCCAATGCCGGCCGCCATTTCGATTTCCGGAGTGGATTCCAAGTCGCCAAGCTGTTTTAAGCGCGCTGCTGTATCGAATATTAACTTGTCGAACAGCTTCACCTCTTCTTCCGGCCAGGTATCTTCGTATTGCACACGAAACAACTGTAGTCCCTGCTGCATATTCCCCACAATGTCATGGACGGTCAGCATTGTTGCCTTCAGCACTTTTAGGCGCTGATCTGCGATTTCCTTTTGTTGCTGTAAGAGCGAATCGGCCTTGGCGGTTTTTCGCCTCCGAGACTGGGACGATAAGTCCGCTATGATTGCTACGAGAATCAAAGCGGCCGGAATAATTATGTGGTCTGTTTCAACAGACAACATTCGCTCAATGAGATTGACCATTGAAGCAAAGAAATCGGACCCTATAATCTGATCAAGGCCGATCAGAGATACTATGACTATTGCCGCGACAATCGTGAACTGAAATGGTCGTATCGATTTCATTAAGCGCTCCTGTACGCTATTTAGCACAACAAACTACGAGGTATATATCGACAACTAACATTACCAAGCACTATCGGAACAAATTGAATAAACGTTACAGCCGTCCGCTAGCATTGTGATCAGGATCACACAAGCGTTCATATTCGACTGATGTTCCGCCAAATTTCTTACCCATAGGCGCGTAATTTGGAACAAGTTCGAAGAACCTGCGTGAGCGCTAAAACGCTGTCTTTTACGAAGATCCTGCTTTTGCCCGTTGGCGCAGTTCATTGATCCATTTGTTCCAGTTTGGTCTGATTTCGGCTCCGGCTGATATCAAGGTCTCGATAATCGCAGGATGGTCAGGCTTTGGCTCGTTAAAGGCAGACCAGATCGCTTGCCCCAGAACTGTGCCGTTATACATGTTTATGACTTCAAGCGGAACTTTTCGCCTGAGCAGCATTTTGACAGTGTTGAGATGTCCCATATGCGCTGCGTAGTGAAAACCAGTCTGGCCGCCTTGCTGTGCAGTTGGATCGACCCCTTGACCCAGCAGGAACTCTGCCACATCGGTTTGGCCGCCCATGCATGCTCCAAAAAACGCCTGCTCCAATTGTTTCTTCGCTTCGTGAGGATTATGCGACAGTGGTATGAGAGACAGGTTCGATTTCAGACTTTCGTCCCGATTGACCATCTGCTTAACTAAATCGAGCTGTCCAAGCGCCGCGGCATGTCGAATGTCGATTTTTGCTCCGCGCCGAATGAGTTCTCGGGCCGTTTCAGGCGCTTCGTTTCCAAGCGGTTCATTGAGCAGTCCGGGTTTGTTAATGTCGAGCTCGGCGCCGCCCGCTATCAACAGATCAATTAACGGCATGGCAACACCTCGCCTTGAGGCCTGACTGCTGGTCAACAGCAAACTGATAGTGTAATTCCCTGATTCTTTTTCAAAGCCATAGTTGATCAGGAGGCGGGCGATATCAATGATGTTCGGTGGCAGTGGCCCGACTAAAGCATCGCCGGGATTGCCTGCGATGTGATGTAATAATGTGGCGCCGGCGAAATATCCATTCTCGTATAAGTCGCCTGTCCTGCACTTATAACGCGCGAGCCACGGATTCTCATCGAGAAGCAATCTCAATCGCTCAAGGTCGCCATCGGCAATGGCCGCAATGCCGTTGCGAAAAAGAAGAAACTGCTTGAATTTTGTCCAGCTTGAGAATCCATTCTCTCGCGCTAGCACAAGTTGCACATCAGCAAGACGAATCTTCCCGAAGTTAATAAGCGATTCATGTTCAGGGTGGTGCTGTCGGATCCGTTCGAACGCTTCAGGTTGTTTGGCGCGGACCTGTTTGAGCAACTCCTTTGCCTGGGTTTTATATTGATCTAAATCGATGCCTTTTGGCCGTGTCATGACGATCTCCTTTCCTGGCGTCTATCGCGCCGGCCTGTTGTCCGCTTAAATCAGGCAGAAAAGAGTGTCGGTAAAATGTAAATAGTTTGCTGGGTTGAGCACAGCCCTTTCCGCGGACACGGACGCGACCCCATCGCGCTGGCAGAGAATGTAGTAGTCATTATATGTAAAGTCAACTAATGAGTGGCGCAGCCAGAAATCGACTGATTGCTTCGCCCTATTCTTACAGGCCTATGATGAATTTGCTGTTCATGGCCCTGTTAATAAGGTGCCAACTATAAGATCAAACGCAATCGGGCGTTGTGGGAATTTGCTAGCTTTCCATTCGGATTCGGCGTTATAGTAGCGGAGTACGGGGGTTCTCTGGCTTCAATACGGCTTTCCGCCCTGCATGGCCTAAGCAACAATGCCGTTTTCGAGGCATAGATTCAATCAATTAACAAACTATAAGTTCACGGGGGACAATGTGTTTAAAACAATCAATAAGATTCTATCCTTGGCAGTAACAATAATCCTGATTGCTATTACAGTGCCAGCACTGTCTCAGGCTGACAAGATCACGGTGAAAGAGGGCACCGAAGTCGAATTGAAGTTTTCGGACGACATTACCAGCAAGACGGCTGTAGTCGACGACCGGGTAAACTTCACACTGTCAGAAGATCTGAAAGTTGACAACATTACTATTGCTAAGGCCGGTGCCATAGCTGTAGGTACGGTCACCGCCGCAAAGAAGGCGGGAATGATGGGCAAAGGTGGCGAGCTCAGCGTGCGACTCGATTACTTCAAAGTTGGCGACACCAAAGTTCATCTCAGAGCTAATAAAGGCAAAGAGGGTGACGACAAAACGGGCTCAGTCGTGGCGCTTACAATACTGTTTGGGCCTATTGGTTTGATCAAGCACGGAAAGAACGTGGAGGTGAAAGCCGGCACGCCTCTCAAGGCGTATGTAGATGAAGATACCCAGGTAATACCGTCGAAGTGAAGTGCGCAGTGATTCTCACTCGAACGCACACTGGATAACAGGAAACACGGTTAAACTGGATTGAAAACCTAGCGCTGCGCCGACTGTGTCGTTCCTTAGCCTATGAGAGGTCTCCCTATTGGCAGACGGTGTAATTTGGCTGTGCACTTTTTAGATTCTACAGACAGGTTCTTATATTTTCAGTTTCTCAAAGCTGAAACCTCATGGGTCTGGATACGAAACCGTACGCTGAAGCTTATGTGCCGTACACCAATAATTTATTGCTGGATGTTCCGATTAGCTCAATGACTATAGTATTGAGAACAACGAGTGATGCCGCGGCAACGACCTCCGCCGTGCGCAGCGAAGTAGCCTCACTCGACCGGTCATTACCTGTTTATAACATCAACACGATGGATTCATTGATAAGTGAATCAATGTCGCCGTGGCGATTTAACGCAACAATTCTCGGCATTTTTGCTGTTGTTGCGTTGGTTCTGGCCATAGTCGGAATTTACGGCGTGATGGCCTATTCCGTAACACAGCGCACACACGAAATCGGTATTCGAATGGCCTTAGGCGCACAGCAGCGCGACGTATTAAAGCTGGTTGTCGGTCAGGGATTCATTTTATCTATGATTGGGATAGCTGTGGGATTGGCATTCGCCTTCGGACTCACTCGTGTAATGACCAGTCTTCTTTATGGCATCAGTGCGACTGATCCATGGACATTCGCGGCGATTTCATCGCTGCTAAT
>Ga0070741_10017214_pt1 | contig 11903 bp, 11 predicted proteins | sample Coa_R1_4_FD_66440 | JGI IMG/M metagenome (GOLD analysis project Ga0070741, IMG submission 66440) | Surface soil microbial communities from Centralia Pennsylvania, which are recovering from an underground coalmine fire - Coalmine... | ecosystem: Environmental > Terrestrial > Soil > Unclassified ...
GCGCAACGAGACAACGCCGCTTCCAGCGGTGCGAGCCCAAAGGGCTCGTAGGCGGACGTAGCAGCGTAAATGGAAGCTTCGGCAAACACGGCGCGCAGCTGCCCGGCCGACTTCTCCCCGGAAGATTGCTGCTCCGTTCCGCTGGGATCAGCCTTGCCAGGTTCAACTTCGCATCCGACAATGCAGACCGGCATCGCGTGTTGCCGATCCATCAGCAGAGAAACCTGTTTCGCGCGGTCCCATACCCGCCCGACCGTCAGGACAAAATTGTTCTTCGGGAGATCGGGATCGAAAAGCTCCGGGCTCCGTCCGTTATAAACGACCGTACCGAACTTTGGACGCACATAATAGGACCGCACCGCGTCCAACATGAACTGCGAGGGGGCGATCACGACGTCAGCACCGGACAGTCCGCTGGTGATGACTTCGCGGTACCAGCGAATCCACGGTGTATCTTCTGGCTCGTGACCGTGAACTCCTACCCACCAGCTGACCACATCGCTATGGGCCACCACAATTCGGGGGACGTCGACATTAAGATTCCCGAAGCAATACTGATTTGAATGCAGCAGATCAGGTTTCATGTCGCGTATCAGTTCTGCGACGTACGCCCGCGATTCTTCGACATCGCGTTCCGCATCCTGCATCCACTCCAACCGATAACCGGTGGGGCGGTAATCCAACCCTTCCAGGCCGCGCATCCAGTCGACCTGCTCCGGACGGGGCATCGCACCGAAGCTGACCAAGGTCACGCGATGCCCGCGCTGCAATAACCCACTCACCAGCTCCTGGGTGTATGTCCAGACGCCACCCACGGTGTCGGTTGTGATCAGAACGTGCATTCCAGGTCCTCGAGCGGTGCGGGATGTTGCTCCTGGATATCGCTGTAACCTTTGTCGTTGAACAGGCCGGTGTAGTAATGGTGTGCGCGCTCCCAGGCCTGGTCGTCAGGCGGGCCGAAGAGCTGCATGTAAAGCGGAGTCCCGGGATATGGGAACATCGGCACCGGCTCGCTCACCCACACTCCGTGCTCTTTGAGGTGATCCTGCCAGGTGCGAATCTCGCCGCGATCGTCATGGTCGGTGAGAATAAGGTTCGCCTGCACCCACGGAATTCGCTTTCGCGCATGGATCAGCAATTCCGATAGCCGCTCGGTCGTCATGCGGCAACCCTTGTTTAATTCGTCGCGCCCCTGGTCAGTAATGGACTCGATGCCGCACTCCATCGAAATGCAATGGGCTTCGCCCAGCAAATCGAGACTCTCCTCGTTCCAGAGATCGATGCGGGTTTGCAGTCCGATGGAGACAGGCCGATGGCGCAGTTCCTCGAGTAAGTGGCGGACGTTCTTGCCGACGCCGAAGATCTCGTCGATCCAGTAGATGTAATCGACGCCTCTGGCCACCAGGGCGTCCACTTCGGCGAGCACCGCGTCGACATCGCGCTCACGGAATTTGTTTCGGAACAAGGTCTTGTTGCAGAAATTGCAGTTCCAGGGACAGCCGCGCGCGAACTCAAGTTCCGCGCCGTGCCCCGAGCCGCTGAATACGTGATGCCGGTGGCTATGTTGCTCGACGTTGTAGTTGGCAAAACTAAGCGCGCCGAGCTTTTTCATGTCCGTGACGCCGACCGATGGACTCAGATGAATTCCGCTCTCATCTTTCCAGCAGCAGCCGTCAACTTGTGCCCACGGACGGTCAGCCAATTGGACAATCGTCTCATCCGGTTCGCCGCGCAGCGCGACATCACAATTGGTCTTGCGCAACGTAGCTGCCGGAGTCGCAGAGGAATGAGGTCCAATGGCCACTTTGACGGCCCGGCTGTGGAGCGCTGCAAACCACGAACGCGGCACACGCAGTTCCGGTGGAGGACACCGCCAAAACAAATACGATGGCGCGGTTGGTATGACCAGGAAGTCAGGGTCGAATTCATCCAGCTGCGGTTTCACCTGTTCGGTCGAGAGCTCCTCGACTTGCGCATCGATCAGCAGCGGCTCGTGGCCCGCTTCACGGATCTTGTCGAACGCAAACAGCAGTTCCAACGGATAGTGCGGATCCTGGCAGCCAAAGTAGGTTGAGCCTTTGAAGTTCCATGCCGGGTTGACCAGCGCGAATTTCATGACGCAGCCTCCGGAACTTCTTGCAGTCTCGTGGCAGGAATCCGTACTGGAACGCGAGACGGAAACAGCTCGCCGTTTTCCTTCCACCATCCGTACATCCGCTCCAGAGTTTGACGGATGTTCATCTTCGGCTCCCAGCCGACGTGCTGTCGCAGTTTGCTGCAATCGCTGACGTAAAACAGCTGATCGCCGGGACGTGCATCTTCCGTGTCGTACCGCAGTCTTCTCCCGGTCAGTGCCTCGATTTCATCCATGATCTCGAGCAACGATACCGAGTTCTTGGGTCCGCCTCCTACGTTGTAAATCTGACCCCCGGTTTTATGCGCCTGTGCGCGCACTGTCTCGAATGCGCGGACCAGATCATCGACGCACAACACGTCACGGACCTGCCGTCCATCGCCGTAGATTGTGATTGGACGTCCTTCCAGCGCCGAATACAAGAAATGCGCCACCCAACCCTGGTCCTCATTTCCGAACTGGTGTGCGCCGGCGATGCACGACATCCGGAACACCACCGTCGGCAAATGGAACATGCGGCTGTAGTCGTGAACGTACTGGTCCGCCGCTCCCTTCGAGCAGCCATACGGCGAATAGAAATCCAGAGGCTGTAACTCGTTCGTGCCCTGCTGATCTGCGCAACCGTACCGCCGCGCGGTCCGAATCAGCGGCCGGGAATCCATGTGCCCGTAGACTTTGTTCGTAGAGGTAAAGAGCAGGAACGGCCGGCGGCCAGTCTTGCGTGCCGCCTCAAGAATGTTGAATGTGCCGTGCACATTCACATCGAAATCAAATCGGGGATCGTCTACCGACGTAGTCACCGCCACCTGCGCGGCGAAGTGATAGATCTCGGTCGCCGATTGCACCGCGCGCTCGACCTGCGCCGCATCACGCGTGTCAGCAATCGTGATCTTCAGGCGATCGGAATTGCCCGCCTCAGCTTTCAGCCATTGCAGGTTGTGGTGTACGCCGCGCCGCGACAGGTTGTCGAAAATGTGAATTTTCGCATCTGTCGTCTTCAGCAGGCGGTGCACCCAATTCGAGCCGATGAATCCGGCGCCTCCAAAAATGAGGACAGATCGAAACGGTACCAGCTTGTTCATGGTTTCCTCGTGTTTTTCGGTCCTGCACCGCAGCCCCGTAGGACTGCACGTCCGCAGTCACCGTTGTTCACGCCACCAGGCCATGAACGTTCAGCCGCGCCATGGCTTCCTCAACGTGGTCGTTTGCCTCCTGTGATTTCAGCCATCCAACCAGTTCTTTAATCCCCTGCTTCAACCGCACTCTCGGCTTGTAGCCGAGCAATTTGGTTGCAGCAGAGATGTCCCCGAAGCAGTGCCGGATATCGCCGGCGCGATACTTGCCGGTAATTTGAATGGGAATAGAAACGTCCAGCGCTCGCTCCAGTTCGATCGCGACTTGCCGAATCGTGACCGGATCGCCCGAGCCAATATTCACCGCCATGCCATCTGCCTCAGACCGCTCCATCGCCAACAGGTTCGCCTGCACGATGTCACGCACGCTGACGAAGTCGCGCATCTGCTCGCCATCTTCGAAAATCATCGGCGGATTGCTGTTCAACAAGCGCGAGCCGAAAATTGCCGCAACGCCTGTATAGGGATTCGATAATGCCTGCCGCGTGCCGTAGATGTTGAAGTATCGCAACGCAACCACCGGAATCCCGTAGGTGCGCCCAAAAAGAAGCAACATCTCTTCCTGGTCTTTCTTCGACAAGGCGTACACGGAGGTGCACTGCAGCGGTTTGTCTTCTTTCGTGGGCAGCGGCTGAAGGCTTTCGCCACACACTGGACAAAGCGTATCCCAGCGTTTTTCCTTGAGCTGCTGCAACGGCCGGGGCGGCGGCGCGACCTCTCCGCAGTTGGCGCACAAATATCTGCCTTCGCCGTAGATCGACATCGACGATGCCACCACGATTTTTTCTGGTGTCGCGCGTGTGTCCAGGATTGCCTGCAGCAGATTTGCCGTCCCTTGATTATTGACCGCAGTGTAGTCGGCAATCTGATACATCGATTGGCCGACGCCAACCGCGGCAGCGAGATGGAAGATGACATCCATCGCTTTGACTGCCTGTGACAGGCGTGTCAGATCGCGCACATCGCCGCGAATAAGTTCTGCATCATCGCGAATGTAGTCAGGGACACCTGCAGGATGAACTTGTTGTGTGAGGTTGTCGTAGATGCGAACCGAATGGCCCTGCCGGACTAGGGCATCTACGGTGTGAGATCCCACAAATCCGGCTCCGCCGGTAATGAGGATTTTCTTACCCTTCACTTACCATGGCTCCTTTTGCGTCCCCCCGAACTGAAATGGTCGTTCCGAATGTTGGCCGCGGGATGCACAATGATTGATGCACAACATGAAAAAAACAAGAGTGCTGTCCTACCTGCATCACACAGTGACATTCCGTTTAACGTCGGCTTGGATGAAAAGGTATGTAGGCAAGATGCCTTTAGCAGGAACGAACTTGTGCTCTGGCGCTTTGTGACGCTTTCACACGCGTGTTTCCGTCCTATTCACACCGAGGAATCTTAACTCGCGACCTGCAGAAGATCGCCGGACGTTTGTATCGGAACACGATGCCCGACACCACCTGGTCCCGCAGCGTAGCGCGCCACCGCCCATGTAGCGAACTCAACGAAGCACTCCGGATTTTTCGGAGGACTGGTATGGTGTGTGGCAATGCCCAAGTGCTCCGGGGTAAAACAAAGTGTAAGAGTCGTCGTGAATTCGTCGATAGCTTGCATTTGCCTATCGAACCACAGTTGCGCGTCAGGCCGGAACGAGTCTGCCCAGCTCAGGCCTGTCCTCAAGTATCGAACGTTGAGCTTGCGCAGCCACTCTACGCCGGAATCCAGGCGGTGATCTTCAAAATGAAACCACTGGCAGATTCCCAGACCGGCGGGAAACTGTTCGCTGGACGGCTTGGGCGTGCCGTCTTCCCGCACCAGGCCCATGTAGTAATGACGATAGTAGGCGCTGCCTTCGGCTTCTTTGTGTCGTGTTGTCGCTGTCCAACTGGCCGGCAGATCGAACAAACTGTACCAGTGAACCCGTTCGACGATCGGCAGCAACAGTTCCGCCGTGCGCTTCAGTCCGAATGCCTGGACCTCTTCGGCACCGAACGATGACGCTCCGGCCTCGGAAACCCAGACCGGTTTGTCGGTTACAGCACGTATTTCGTCAATCTTCTTCGGCCAATCATGAATGCTCCAGTGGTTCCAATCCAAGGGAAAACCGTGTACTGCGACCACATCGATTACGTCCAGCACACCGTGACTGCCGAGCAGGCGCACAAAATTTGGATCGATCGGAGACATGCCGCCAAGCACAATCTTGAGCTCCGGATTGATCCGCCGGATGGCGCGCGCAGCGGGAATCACCATCTCGGCAAACATCTTCCAATCGGGGTCAATATGAAAATCCCAGTGCGACAGGTTATTCGGCTCATTCCACAACATGATGGCTTCAATCATCCCGCTTACCTTCCTATACTGACGAGTCGCATCGCTTTACAGTGTGCCATCGAGTTCCCGGTCGAGAATGTACCGCCCATCCTTCACCGCATTCCGCGGAGAGCAGACCCAGGTCTCGGGCTCAGGGTGCGTCGCCAGGTCTAACCCGGAACTGCGCAACATGGCTTCCACCGCCGAGCGGTTGGGAACCCACCAATTGGTCGGATCATTCGAATAGCTTTTCTCAATGAAATACATGGCCGGAAAATCCCGGCTCTCAAAAATTTCCTTGTTCCAGAAAGGATAGTCGTCTGCCCACTTGCTGGCTTCCTCGGAACCCCGGATCATAGTTTGAAACAGCAACCTGCCCCCAACCTTCTTAATCACCTTATCGAGGGCGTACAGCGGATATCTAAGGTGGTAGAACACTCCCATAAAAAGGACGTAGTCAAATTGCCCGGGAATCTCATCAACCATGTACACCGAGCGTTTCTCGAACTCGATATCCAGTTCCAGGGTTTCCGCGGCAAACCGCGCCTGGTTTAGATACCGATCATCCACATCGATGGCAAGCACCCGATCGGCGCCGCGTTGTTTCATCTGGATGGAATAGAAACCGCCGTTGCAGCCAATGTCGAGCACGGTCGCCCCGGTAAGGTCCTCGGGAATTACGGCTGCGATCTGTCTCCACTTTATGTTGGGGAAATCACCGAGGAAGTGATGCGGAGCGGTATGCACCCCGTGCAAGTCAAGGTTGTGAAACCACTCACCCAGCTCCGCGATACGGCGCGCCAGCGGCTCGTTGGTCGCATCCACTGGAATCCCTGAGCTCTGATTTCCAACCAGCTGATTAGAGGAAGACATGCTTATGCTCCGCCGACGCTAATCCCATGCGCTTGGCTTATGACTGTGACGTGAAAACTCGCTGATCGACAGCCCCACTTCCATTCCTCAGGCCGCCTCTGAAAGTTCGGGACTGGCAGGCTCGCCCACCCGGTCAAGCACACGGGCATGTTGCGGCTGGCTGGCCGCGGTTTCCTGCCTGGCGGCCAGGTATTCCTCCACGCTCTTCACATATGAATCGGCGAAGTACACCACGGGCCGGAGCTTCTGGATCGAATCCATCGCGACTTTCAGCGGCCACCCCATCGCACATAGCACCGCCAGCGTCATCATCGGCGCGCGATGCATTCCCAGGGTGCAGTGTATGAGCAGCTTGGTGTTGCGCTTGCGCAATGCAGCCAGTCCGAAGTCCACGCCGCGTTCAAACAGTTCCGCTGGCTTAGGCTGGAAATCGTTGTAAATACCGTTCCATAGCACCCTCACCTTGTAAGGTGCGGCAAGCTGGGTATCGTCGAACTCAATTTGCATATCGATGATGTGAGTGATGCCAGCTTTGGCCACGATCTCCATATTCTCGGGAGTTTCAATGCCGCCGCCTAGCGCGATTCGGTCGGTAATCCAGGTCATATCCATAACGGCTGCCAGCTCAAAGAAAACGTGCGTTCAAAGGATGCGATTTGACCGGGGTCTAGTTGCGTCGAGCTTAGGAATACGCGGGCATCGGACGGTGCACCTTTATCGCTGCTTCGGGCCGCAAACACCGACACAACCGCAAGTTACGTCAGCAACATCCAAGGCCCGTCATGGCCGAGCCCCTCGAGAAAGTGTCGCCCACCTCAGCGACCCCAGCCGACATTCCCGAGAAACAGGAAACTCTATTTCGTGAGGTCCTCACCGTTCTTGAGGAAAAAAAGGTTCCCTTCGTCGTCTCGGGCGCGTTCGCGCTACAGCAGCACACCGGCATTTACCGCTCAACCAAAGACCTGGATGTTTTCCTCTGCGCAGAAGATGTGCCCTGCGCTCTTGCTCACCTGCAGGAACATGGTTTTGAATGCGAGGTTCGCGACCCGGTTTGGCTGGCTAAGGCCCATCGCGACGGGTTTTTCGTGGACCTGATCACGGGCATGAGCAACGCCGTCATAATAGTCGAATCCTCCTGGATCGAGCGCGCTTACCCGGCCACCATCTTTGGAGTACCGACCCGCGTGCTTGCTCCTGAAGAGCTCATCGCCTCAAAGCTGTTCGTCACTCGGCGCGAGCGCTTCGACGGCGCCGACATCGCCCACGTTATTTATGGCACCAAGGGGCAGATTGACTGGAACCGCTTGCTTGAATTGACCGGTGAACACTGGGAAATCCTGCTTTGGGCGCTGCTCCTGTTCCGCTATGTCTATCCGGCGCAGACCCATTATGTGCCGCCGTGGTTATGGCAAGACCTGCTTGGCCGGTTGAGCGTCGAGCTGTGTAACCCTGACACCAAGGCGCGCTTTCGAGGCAGCCTGGTGGACGATAACATGTTCTCGATCGACTTAAACGAGTGGGGCCTCGACAACATCCTGCAGGAGTACCGCGAACTACGCATGCCCAAAATCGAGGAGCCGTCCGAGAATGGCTGCGATTGACTCACCCCGCATCTTAGGACGGCTTACCTGATATGAGGATCGCGGCGACTGCCGACCTGCACTTCTCTCCCCAACGTCAAGGTGTTCTTCACGAGCAACTTGGCCGCGTTCGGGACGAAGCCGACCTGCTTATCCTGGCGGGGGACCTGACCAACTTCGGCCAGCCCTCGGAAATGGAACCGCTGCTGAATGCCTTGGTTCGCGTTCGCGTGCCGATCGTCGCTGTGCTCGGCAACCACGATTACGAAAGCGGCCACGAGCAGGACCTTATGAAGATGATGAGCGCCGAAGGCGTCAAAGTCCTTGACGGCAGCGCCTATGAGCGTGATGGCGTGGGTTTCGCCGGCACCAAAGGCTTTGTTGGCGGGTTCGGCCGCGGCGTGCTGACCGCGTTCGGAGAACCTGAAGTTAAGGCCTTCGTTCGCGCCTCAATAGACGAAGCTTTAAAGCTGGAACGCGCGTTGGCGCAGCTTCGCACCCCTAAGCGAGTTGTCGTGCTGCATTATTCGCCGATCGCTGCCACCGTGCAGGGAGAAGCTCCCGAGATCTTCCCCTACCTCGGCACCTCACGTCTGGCTGAGGTCGTCGACCGCCACGGCGCTGACCTGGTGGTGCACGGGCACGCTCACCATGGCACTCCGGACGGCCGCACCACGGGTGGAATCCCTGTCCACAATGTCGCGATCACGCTCCTCCAAGGCCAGCAACCCTCGTGTGTCTATCGGGTGTTCGACGTGTAAGCAGTTTGCCTCGCGGAACGCCAATAGTCAGAGTCTCTACCCACTACTCACTACTCACTAACTCGCTACTCGCTACTCACTACTCGCTACTCACTTACGGCAACTTTCTTTCCACGTTACAGCGTTAACCTGATGCAAAGCTCCAGACCGAGCAGCATAACTTCTTGGTTTGCGGTGAGTTACTGACCGAAGGAGCTGAACATGCTAACTATCCTGGTGATCATCCTCGTGCTGTTGCTGATCGGAGCTCTTCCGACTTGGCCCTATAGCACTGGCTGGGGCTATTACCCGAGCGGCGGTTTGGGCTTGGTTCTGCTGATCGTCATCATTCTTTTGCTGATGGGTCGAGTTTAGCCGACCAGCACGCCCCGGAATTGCATCCCAAGGGCAGCTTTCGTAAAGGAGACGCTCAATGACTGCCCAGTCGTCGCAATCCGACAACCGTGGACCATTCGTGTCCGACATCGAGGAAATTCGCCGCCGCGCCCGGCAACACATCGAGAACGGCGCGGTTACGGAAAACTACAAAGCTGATCGTGAAACCGTCATTCGTGTGCTAAACGAGGCCTTGGCAACCGAACTGGTCTGCGTCATGCGCTACAAGCGCCACTACTATATGGCCAGCGGCATTCATTCCGAGTCCGTCAAAAGTGAGTTTCTGGAGCATGCCAACGAGGAGCAAGGCCACGCCGACCAGATCGCCGAGCGCATCACCCAGCTCGGCGGCCAGCCCAACTTCAACCCTGAAGGCTTACTGTCTCGCAGTCACTCGCAATACGCCGAAGGCACGACGCTCGTAGACATGATTCGTGAGGACTTGATCGCCGAACGTATAGCGGTTGAGTCGTATGGCGAAATCATCCGGTATCTCGGAACCAATGACCCGACCAGCCGCCGCCTGATGGAGGAGATCCTGGCCAAAGAAGAAGAGCACGCGGATGACATGAAGACCTTACTGGAGAACCTCGCGCAGGACGAGCAATCAAAACCGTCTCGAACTGAAGCCGACATGAAGCGAGCCTCGTAAGCTGCGCCGGGCAAGTTCTTGAAGCACACACAGCAGGTTGGCGCGCCACGTCAATTTCGTATTTGAGGAGCGCATAGTGCCGGCCGAAGTTAATACCCTACAGAGTCCTACATCGGATTTGCCGTTGGTAGGCGAAGCAGACGTGGAACTGATGGAGCGTGTCCGTTCCAAGCAGGCGAAAATCGCCGTGCTCGGCATGGGTCACGTTGGACTTCCCACAGCTCTGAGCCTTGCCGAGATGGGATGGAAGGTCCTCGGCGCCGACAACGCGATTGCCCAAGTCGAGCGCCTCCGCGCCCGTTACGTCCCCTTCTATGAGCCCGGTCTGAGTGAACTCCTCGACAAGCATCTGGGTAACAACTTCATTCCAGTCGACGATCTCGAAGCAGCGATCCGCGAAGCCACCATCCTTTTCATTTGTGTCGGCACTCCTCAGCGTGAAAACGGCGAGGCCGACTTGTCGCAGGTCGAGTCGGTTGCGCACACCATTGCGCTGAACCTCAACGCCTACAAACTCATTGTCGAGAAAAGCACGGTGCCGGCAGTCACTGCCGAATGGGTGAAGCGCACCATACTGCGGTACGCCAAAGCTGTCCCCAATGGAAATGGCTCGGCCGGCGAGATTGCCTTCGATGTCGCTTCGAATCCCGAATTCCTTCAGGAAGGAATTGCGGTCAGGAATCTGTTCTATCCCGACCGGGTTGTTTGTGGGGTCGAATCTGACCGCGCCAAAGCAATTCTTCAGGAGATCTACAGGCCGCTGAATGCTCCGGTCCTGATTACCGGTTTGAGCACCGCAGAAATCATCAAGCATGCCGCCAACTCTTTCCTCGCCATGAAGATCTCGTTCGTTAACATGGTCGCCGATCTCTGTGAGGTGGTCGGTGCCGATGTTACCCAAGTCGCTGCCGGTCTCGGCATGGACGCGCGCATCAGTCCGGGATTTCTCAAAGCGGGCATCGGCTTTGGAGGCTACTGCTTTCCCAAAGACTTACGGGCGTTTATTCATCTTGCGGAAGAATTCGGATTGAACTTTTCGCTGTTGCGCGAAGTCGAAGCCATCAACCAGCAGCGCGTCGAAGTGTTTCTGAAGAAAGTTCGTAAAGCCTTGTGGGTGCTGCGGGGAAAAACTCTGGCAGTGTTCGGCTTGGCATTCAAGCCCGGCACCGACGACACCCGCGAAGCTCCCAGCATGAAAATTATTGAGCGGTTGCTAGCAGAAGGAGCGTCACTGCGCTTACATGATCCACGGGCAATTCCTATCCTCAAGCAAAGCCTTCCCGAAAAGGAGGGCTCCATTAAATACTGCGAGGATCCTTACGAGGCCGCCAAACAAGCCCACGCTGTCCTGTTATTGACTGAATGGCCGGAGTACCGGGCTTTAGACTTAACTCAATTGCGCAGCATGATGGAAGTGCCTGTGGTAGTGGACGGCAGAAACATTTTCGATCCCGCGCAGATGCGCGAGGCCGGGTTTGAATACATTTCTGTAGGCCGTTGAACGAACGCCGCGTACAGGAATTCCCCGTATGGGGTTACAGGTTAGTCCTCATTGTGTGCTCAGTCCTTAACGTCTAACGTGACTCTAGTGCCTAAAGCTAACCAGAGGAGTGTCTGGCTGAATACGCCAGGTGGGGCGGCTCTGCCCAAGTCTTCGACCACTCGCCGCACCCGTCTGCATCAAAGTGACATGCCCGCACGCAGGCCCGCGACGTTGCTCTGGATCGACGACTATCAGCCGTTTTTGGAGATCTACAAGATCATCTTTGAAGGCTATGGCTACACCGTTCTCACCGCCTCCAGCGGCAAGGCTGGACTAGAGGTTGCGAACAACAACAGGGTTGACGCCGTTGTGGTCGATTACGAGATGCCAGACATGAACGGCGGCGATGTGGCGCGGGAACTGAAGAATCGCAATCCGCAAATTCCTGTTGTACTGTGCTCCGGTAGTCTCCAGCTACCGAGAGCAATAAAAGATCTGGTCGATGCAGTTTGTGACAAAGCTGGTTCGCGAGATCATCTGCTGTCTGCGATCCAGGGGGTAATCGGTAATCGGCAGAATTTCCGCTCCGCCACTCCCGTCTA
>Ga0070741_10017215_pt1 | contig 11903 bp, 5 predicted proteins | sample Coa_R1_4_FD_66440 | JGI IMG/M metagenome (GOLD analysis project Ga0070741, IMG submission 66440) | Surface soil microbial communities from Centralia Pennsylvania, which are recovering from an underground coalmine fire - Coalmine... | ecosystem: Environmental > Terrestrial > Soil > Unclassified ...
CCGGCGCCGCCTGCCGGCAGCAACGGCCACGGCCTCGCTGCGGACGTCAACGACTACTCCGCCGACAAAATCAAGGTTCTCGAAGGCCTCGAAGCCGTCCGCAAGCGGCCCGCGATGTACATCGGGTCGACGGGCGCGTCCGGTCTCCATCATCTCGTCTACGAGCTCGTCGACAATTCGATCGACGAGTCGCTGGCCGGTTACTGCGATCAGATCAACGTGACCATCCACATCGACGGCTCCGTTACGGTCGTCGACAACGGCCGCGGCATTCCAGTCGATCGGCACACGAGCGGCAAGTCGGCCGCCGAAGTCGTGCTCACGGTCCTGCACTCCGGCGGCAAGTTCGACAACGACAGCTACAAGGTGTCGGGCGGCCTTCACGGCGTCGGCGTCTCGGTCGTCAATGCGCTGTCGGAGACGCTCGATCTCGAAATCTGGCGCAACGGCGAGGTCTACCAGCAAAGCTACGAGCGCGGCAAGCCGACCGCCGACATCGCGGCAACCGGAACGACCAAGCGGCGCGGGACGAAGGTCACGTTCAAGCCCGATCCGCAGATTTTCGAAACGACGACGTTCAGCTTCGACACGCTGGCGCAGCGGCTGCGCGAGCTCGCGTTCCTGAACGGCGGCGTCCAGATCACGCTCGACGACGAGCGCGACGGCAAGAATCACAAATTCCATTACGAAGGCGGGATCGTCTCCTTCGTGACCCACCTGAACAAGAACCGGGCGGCGGTGCACGAGAAGCCGATTTACATGCGCGGCGAGAAAGACGGCATCGACGCCGAGATCGCGCTGCAGTGGAACGACGGCTACGCGGAGTTGATCTATTCCTTCGCGAACAACATCAACACGCACGAGGGCGGGACCCACCTGTCCGGGTTCCGATCGGCGCTGACGCGGACCGTCAACTTCTACGCCGGCAAGAACAATCTCGCCAAGGACTTGAAAGAGAGCATCACCGGCGACGATATCCGCGAAGGACTGACGGCCGTGATCAGCGTGAAGATTCCGCGGCCGCAGTTCGAAGGGCAGACCAAGACCAAGCTGGGCAACACCGAGGTGAAGGGGATTGTCGAGACGATCGTCAACGACAAGCTCGGGGCCTTCCTCGAGGAGAACCCGTCAGTCGCCCGCCGAATCTTCGCGAAGGTCATCGACGCCGCGCGTGCGCGCGAGGCGGCGCGGAAGGCGCGCGACCTCGTGCGGCGCAAGGGCGCGCTCGACAGCAGCACGCTTCCCGGCAAGCTCGCCGATTGTCAGGAGCGCGATCCCGCCCGCAGCGAGCTGTACATCGTCGAGGGCGAGTCGGCCGGCGGCTCGGCGAAGCAGGGACGCGACCGGCGGTTCCAGGCGATCCTGCCGCTCAAGGGCAAGATTCTGAACGTCGAAAAAGCGCGCGTCGACAAGATGCTCGGCAGCGACGAAATCAAGACGATGATCGCGGCGCTCGGCTGCGGCATCGGCGAGGATTTCGATCTGGGGAAGATCCGGTATCACCGGATCATCATCATGACCGACGCCGACGTCGACGGGTCGCACATCCGGACGCTGCTCTTGACGTTCTTCTACCGGCAGTTTCCGGATGTCATCGGCCACGGCTACGTCTACATCGCGCAGCCGCCGCTCTTTCGCGTCAAGCGCGGCAAGGCCGAAACCTACATCAAGGACGAGCGCGAGCTCGAGGCGTTCCTGATCAAGCGCGCGGCGGAAGCGCGGGTCGTGAAGATTCCGGGCTCGAAGGAAGTCGCGGGCGCGGAGCTGGAAAAGCTGCTGCAGAAGATGGTCGCACACCAGAAGCTGCTGCACATGGTCGAACGCCGCGGCCATCCGCGCGCGATCATCGAAAAGCTCGTGGCGGCCGGGGCGGATCGCGACTACTTCGCCGATCGCGAGAAGCTCGAGCGCCTCGCCGAGACGCTGACGACGCCGGCGCGAACCGTGACCGTCCAGCGCGACGAGGAGCACAACACGCATCTGCTCCAGGTTGACGATCGGTCCAGCGGCTATCCGCGCCAGCATACGATCGGCGTCGAGTTCGTGACCGCCGCGGAGTACCGCACGCTCCTGGCGAATCACCGTGAGATCCCGACGATCGACGGCGAAATCGTCGTCACCTCCACCGCCGCCATCGCCGATGAAACCGACGATCCGACGGCAGCGAGCGACGGGACGGCGATCGGCGGCGCACCGGCCGACGAAGGGACGAAGCTCGCCGCGGAGCCGAAAGATCGCGCGCGAACGCCGGCGCGCGACAAGACGGCGACCGACGTGCGGCTCCACTCGCTCGACGAGCTGGTCGATTACTTCATCACCGCCGGAAAAAAGGGCGTGGCGATCAACCGCTACAAGGGCCTCGGCGAAATGAACCCGGAACAGCTCTGGGAAACGACGATGAATCCCGACGTGCGGACGCTGTTGCAGGTGCGCGCCGAGGATCACACCGAAGCGGATCTGATGTTCACGACACTGATGGGCGATCAGGTCGAGCCGCGCCGGAAATTCATCGAGGACAACGCCCTCGACGTCAAGAATCTGGACGTATAGGTGACTAGGGGCTAGTGGCTAGTGACTGGAAGAACACCGTCACGAACGCCTCCAGTCACTAGCCCCTAGCCACCAGTCACTAGCCTTTAGCCACCAGTCACTCAGCAAAACCGCCAATGGCCGATCTCGTACCGCAGCAGCACCCCGTCAACATCGAAGACGAAATGAAGCGTTCGTACATGGATTACGCGATGAGCGTGATCATTGGACGAGCGCTCCCCGACGCCCGCGACGGCCTCAAGCCGGCGCACCGCCGCGTGCTGTACGGGATGAAGACGATGGGGCTGTCGGCGACGCGCGGCTATCGGAAGTGCGCGAAGATTGTCGGCGAGGTGATGGGCAACTATCACCCGCACGGCGACGCCTCGATCTACGACACACTCGTCCGGATGGCGCAGGAATTCAACATGCGCTATCCGCTGGTGGACGGCCAGGGCAATTTCGGATCGATCGACGGCGATCCTCCGGCGGCGATGCGGTACACCGAGGCGCGGCTGCAGGCGCTCAGCGACGAGATGCAGTCCGATCTCGACAAAGAGACGGTCGACTTCACGCCGAACTACGACGAAACGACCGAGGAGCCGACCGTCCTGCCGGCGCCCTTTCCGAATCTCCTCGTCAACGGCTCCGCCGGCATCGCCGTCGGCATGGCGACCAATGTCCCGCCGCACAACCTGAGCGAAGTGATCGACGCCTGCGTCTGGCTGATCGAACACACGCAGCTCGCGGATCCGGAGCAGGCGGCGGCGCTGTCGCGCGGCGAGAAGCTGAAGCAGATGATCCGGCTCATTCCGGGTCCTGATTTTCCGACCGCCGGTTTCATCATCGGCCGAGGCGGCATTGCCCAGGCCTATACCACCGGCCGCGGCTCCGTCCTGATGCGCGCGCGCTCGCTGACCGAGACGAACAAGAAGGGCGACAAGATTTCGATCGTCATCACGGAAATCCCCTACCAGGTAAACAAGAAAAACCTGCTCGAGCGGATCGCCGAGCTGGTCCGGGACAAGACGATCGAAGGCATTTCAGATCTGCGCGACGAGTCCGACCGCGACGGCATGCGCATCGTGATCGAGCTGAAGCGCGGCGAAGTGCCCGAGGTGATTCTCAACAATCTGTACAAGCACACGCCGCTTCAAACCAGCTTCGGCATCATCATGCTGGCGATCGTCGCCGGCAGGCCGAAAGTGCTGAACCTGCTGCAGCTGGTCGAGACCTTCGTCGAGTTCCGCCGCGAAGTCGTGCGCCGCCGGACCGAGTTCGAGCTGAAGAAGGCGGAAGCGCGGTATCACATCCTCGAGGGGCTGAAAATCGCCCTCGATCACCTCGACGCGGTGATCAAGCTGATTCGCGGATCGAAGACCGTCGGGGAAGCGCGCGACGGGTTGATGACGAACTTCTCTCTGTCGCAGATTCAGGCGCAGGCCATTCTCGACATGCAGCTGCAGCGCCTCACCGGTCTGGAGCGGCAGAAGATTCTCGACGAGCTCGCCGAGCTGCTGAAAACCATCGAGCGGCTGCGTGCCATTCTCGCCAGCGAACGCCTGCTGATGGAGATCGTCGTCAGCGAGCTCAAGGCGGTGCGTGCGAAGTACGGCGATGCGCGCCGCACGGAGATCGTCGAAGGCGAATCGGGCGAGATCAACATCGAAGACCTGATCGCCGAAGAAGACATGGCGATCTCCGTCAGCAACACCGGCTACATCAAGCGGACCGCCATCTCCACGTATCGCAGCCAGCGGCGCGGCGGCAAAGGCCGGATCGGGATGCGCACGCGCGACGAGGACTTCGTCAGCTACCTCTTCGTCGCCTCGACGCACGCCTACATCATGATCTTCTCCGACCGCGGCCGCGCCTACTGGCTGAAGGTCCACGAGATTCCCGACGTCGGCCCGGGCGGAAAAGGAAAGGCCATCGCCAATCTCGTCTCGATGGAAGAAGGAGAGCGAATCGCCGCGCTCCTCGCGGTCAAGGAATTCGACGACGCGCATTTCGTGGTGATGGGCACCCGCAAAGGCGTCGTGAAAAAGACGGCGCTGTCGGCCTTCAGTAATCCGCGCGCGGGCGGGATCATCGCGATGGGGGTCGAAGAGGGCGACGCGGTCATCGCCGTCCAGCTGACCGACGGCAACGGCGAGATTTTCATCGGCACACGCGACGGCATGGCCATCCGCTTCCCGGAAACCGACGTGCGGCCGATGGGCCGGGCGGCGTACGGCGTCCGCGGCATCGCGCTCCGCGACGACGATTACGTGGTCGCGATGGAGGTCGTCAGCCCCGGCGGGACGCTCCTCACCGTGACCGAGCGCGGCTACGGCAAGCGGACCGAAATCGAGGAATATCGCGTGCAGTCGCGCGGGGGCGTCGGCATCATCAACATCGCGACCACCGATCGCAACGGCCAGGTCGTCGGCGTCGCCTACGTCCAGCAGGGCGACGAACTGCTGCTGATCACGCAACAGGGGATGATTCTGCGCACGCAGGCCGACGACGTGCGGGCCATCGGACGCGCCACCCAGGGCGTCAAACTCATCGATATCGAGGGCGGCGAGGACAAGGTCGTCTCCATCGCGCGCCTGGTGGAAAAGGAGGAGGAGTAGATCGAAAAAACACGGGATCGAAAAAAATCGCTATCCTCAAATCCTCAAATTCTCATATCCTCAACTTCCACAAACACCCCCTGGAGGTTGCTATGCATCGGCCGAGCCGTCCGACCGCCGCACTCGTCGCCGTGTCGCTGGCCATCCTGGCGGCCGCCGCCTGCTCGGGCGGCCCCGAACAACCGATTCTCAATCAGTTCTTCACGGCCTCGCGGCTGCGCGACAACACCTCGCTTCAGAACTTCTCGACCGTCGCCTTCGACCCGTCGAGGGACGGCACCGTCTCGAGTTTCTCGATCGTCAGCGTCACGCCCGAAGAACACAAGCCGCTGAACGTCCGCACCTTCGCCAAGGCGCTCGACGACGCCCGGGCCGAGGACGCGGCCTACTCGAAGCGCAAAGAGGAATATTTCGCGGCGAACCAGGAGGCGATCAGCCGCGCGCTGAAAGCCGAACGTGAAAAGGGCAAGCTGAAGGGAAAAGACGCCGACGTCCAGGTCGCGTGGACCAAGTTCCGCGAGGAAGGGTCGCAGGTCTCGAAGAAGGTCGCCGACGCGCGCACGAAGCTCGCATCGGAGAGCGCGATCGTCGAGCTCAGTTTCTCGGACCAGAGAAATCCGCCGGACTACAAGAAGTACGAAGGCGAGCTCGTCTCGAAGGAAGTGACGGTCTCGGCGAACGTCAAGACCCCGAGCGGTCAGACGACGCAGAAGACATTGCTCGTCACGATGCAGCGCGCGGTGTTGAAGGCCGACAAGGACATCACCGGCCGCTGGATTATCACCAGCGTGAAGGATACCGCGGCGCCGGCGGGATCGAAGACCTCGTAGTCGCTTGCTCGCGCGCGCGTTACGCGAGCTGCAGCCGCGCGAATTTCGCGCGCAGTGTTTTCAGACCGACCGCCGCGAACCGCACCACCAGCTTCGTATCGTCGTCGAGGGGCTCGACGCTGATGACCGTTCCGACGCCGAACTGCGTGTGCCGGACCTTCATCCCCGGCCTGAGCCCCGCGCCGACCGTCGACTGATCTTCATCCTCATACGCGTAGGTGGTTTCCTGTTCGCGGACGCGTCCGCCGCCGCGGCCGCCCCGCCCGTACGGGTTCGTCCGGAATTCATAATGCGGGAAGTGGCCCTGGTAACCGGACGAGGAGTATGAGGCGGCGATTCGCTCGACGAGCTCCGGCGGCACCTCGTCGATGAACCGCGAGGGTTCGCTCGACTGGTATTCGCCGAATACGCGCCGACGCGCGGCTCCGGTCAGCACCAGCTTCGCGCGCGCGCGCGTCATGCCGACGTAGCAGAGGCGCCGCTCCTCCTCGAGCTCCTCTTCGTCCTCGCTGGACCGCGAGTGCGGAAACAATCCCTCCTCGAGACCCGCCAGGATGACCACGGGGAATTCGAGACCCTTGGCGCTGTGGAGCGTCATCAGCCAGACCCGCGCGTCCGCCGATCCCTGTTCCTCGTCCGCATCGGACAGGAGTGAGAGGCGGTCGACGAAGCCGCCGAGCGACGGCTCCGGCTCACGGCTCTCGTACTCGCGCGCGGCCGAGACGAGCTCCGCCAGGTTCTCGACGCGCGCCTCGGCGTCCTCGCTGCGCTCCTCATGCAGGTCGCGCAGATAACCGCTCTGATCGAGCATCTTCCCGATGGCGATCGAGACCGACTCGCGGCGCGCGACTTCTGTCAGGTTGACGATGAGATCGCGGAACACCGCGAGCGACTGCGCCGCCCGCGGCGTGAACGCCCGCTCCTCGAGGCCGCGGACGATGCGCGCCCACAACGAATTCGCCGACAACGCCGGCTGCAGGCCGGCGGCGAGCAGCGGAAGATCCTCGGCATCGCCGGCCGCCGATGCGCTGCCGTCGCGCGAGAACCCTTCAACCGCTTCCATGACCCCTTTGCCGATGCCGCGCGCCGGCACGTTGACCACGCGCCGTAGGCTCACATCGTCGTGCGGGTTGATGACGAGGCGCATGTAGGCGAGCGCGTCCTTGATTTCCCGGCGCTCGTAGAAGCGGACGCCGCCGACGACCTTGTAGGCGAGGCCTTCGCGCATCAGCGCGTCTTCGATGGTCCGTGACTGCGCGTTGGTTCGATACAGCACCGCTGCCACGGCTTCGACGTCGTCGGCGAGCGCGGCGCGCGCCGTGCGCGTGATGAAGTCAGCTTCCTCGAGCTCGTCGCCGCCGCGGAAGTAGACGATCCGATCGCCGCCCTTGCGATCGGTCCACAGCTTCTTGTCCTTGCGGTTCCGGTTCTGGCTGATGACCGCGGTCGCCGCATCGAGGATGATTTGCGTCGAGCGGTAGTTGCGTTCGAGCTTGACGATGGCCGCCTCGGGAAAATCCTGTTCGAAGTCGAGGATGTTGCGGAGGTCGGCGCCGCGCCATTTGTAGATCGACTGGTCGGGGTCGCCGACGACGCACAGGTTGCGGCGCTTCTCTGCGAGCCGCCGGATCAGCAGATATTGCGGCCGGTTCGTATCCTGGTACTCGTCGACCATCACGTAGCGGAATTGCTCGGCGTACTTCGTCCGCACGCGCTCGGACTGCTCGAACAGATCGACCGACTTCAGGAGAAGATCGTCGAAGTCGAGCGCGTTGCTCTCTTTGAGCGCCTGCAGATAGAAGGCGTAGACCTTGGCGATCTGCTCGTCTCTCCGGTTCCACCCCGCCGACGCGCCCGCGACCGCGTCGGGCGATTCCATCCGGTTCTTGGCGTGGCTGATTCGTGACAGCGCCGCGCGCGGCTGCACGAAGCTGTCGTCGATGTGCAGCTCCTTGAGCGCCTGCTTGACCACCGTCAGCTGATCGGAGGAGTCGTAGATGACGAAGTCGCGCGACAAGCCGATGGCCGGCGCTTCGCGTCGGAGGAGGCGCGCGCACAGAGAATGGAACGTCGACAGCCAGACGCGGCTGCAGTCCGATCCGACGAGCGCCTCGACGCGGGCGCGCATCTCCGCAGCCGCCTTGTTGGTAAAGGTGACCGCGAGCACCTCTTCGGGCTGCGCGTGGCCGTCGCCGATCAGATACGCGACGCGGCTGGTGATGACGCGCGTTTTTCCCGAGCCCGCGCCGGCGAGGATGAGCAGCGGCCCGTCGACGTGCAGGACCGCTTCGCGTTGTTCGGGGTTGAGGGTATCGAGAAAGTCCATCACATCGCGGAATGGGAAATGCGGACTCCGGATTGCGGAATCCGGATTGCGGAATGCGGATTTCAATCCGCACTCCGCATTCCCCATTGCGCAATGACTATTCTACCGTGACGGACTTCGCGAGATTTCTCGGCTGATCGACGTCGCACCCGCGGCGGACGGCGATGTCGTAGGCGAGCAGCTGGAGCGGCAGCACCATGACGATCGGCGTCAGCAGCTCGGGCGCGTGCGGAATCTCCAGGACGAAGTCGTGCTTCGGGTCGACGACCGATTTCAGCTTGTCGTCGCCGCGCGTGGTCAGCGCGACGACCGATCCGCCGCGCGCCTTCACTTCCTGGATGTTGCCGATCATTTTCTCGAAGACGAGGTCGTGCGGCGCGATCGTCACGACCGGCATCCGCTCGTCGATGAGCGCGATCGGTCCGTGCTTCATCTCGCCGGCCGGATAGCCCTCGGCGTGGATGTAAGAGATTTCCTTCAGCTTCAGCGCCCCTTCGAGCGCAATCGGGTAGTTGATGCCGCGGCCGAGATAGAGGAAGTCGGTCCGCGTGTGGAACCGCGAGGCGATTTCCTCGACCTCCGGCGCCGTGTTCAGCGTCTGCTCGAGGAGCAGCGGGAGCTGCAGCAGCGCGTCGATGTGCGGCTTGGAGGCTTCCGACGACAACGTCCCGCGGACCTGCGCGAGGCGTAAACCGAGCAGGTAGAGCGCCACGAGCTGCGACGTGAACGCTTTCGTCGACGCCACGCCGATTTCGGGCCCGGCATGCGTGTAAATCGTGCCGTCGCTCTCACGCGTGGCCATACTGCCGACCACGTTGCAGATGGCGATGCTGCAGGCGCCTTCCCGCTTGGCCTCGCGCGCCGCGGCGAGCGTGTCCGCCGTCTCGCCCGACTGCGTGATGACGACGGCGAGCGTGTTGCGCGACACGATGGGCGCGCGATACCGGTACTCCGATCCGTAATCGACCTCGACCGGAATCCGCGCAAGCCGTTCGAGCATGAACTTGCCGACCAGGCCCGCGTGCCACGACGTCCCGCACGCGAGAATGGTGACCTTGTCGACCGCCGCCAGCTCGGCGTCCGTGATTTTCATTTCCTCGAGAAAGACCTTGCCCGAGTCCTGCGAGACGCGGCCGAGAATCGTCTCGCGCGCCGCGGTCGGCTGCTCGAAGATTTCCTTGAGCATGAAATGCTTGTAGCCGGCCTTCTCGGCCATGATCGGATCCCACAGGACGCGCTGCGTCGCCTTGGAAACCGGACGGCCGAAAAAGTCGGTGAACGCGACGCCGCTGCGCGTGACGACGGCCATTTCCTCGTCGGCGAGGAACACCACGTCACGCGTGTGGCTCAGAATCGCGGGAATGTCGGACGCGACGAAGAATTCGCCCTCGCCGAGGCCGACGACAATCGGCGGCCCGTTTCTCACGGCGACGATCTTTTCCGGGTCGTCGACCGAGATCAGCACGAGCGCGAAGAGGCCGCGCATCAGCAGCAGCGCGCGCCGGACCGCGTTCTCGAGCCCGTCGTTTTTCATCTCGCGCTCGACCAGATGCGCGACGATTTCAGTGTCGGTTTCGGTGACGAACTTGTGGCCCTGACGCTGCAGCTCGAACTTGAGATCGAGATAGTTCTCGATGATCCCGTTGTGAACGACGACGATCTTGCCGCTGCAGTCGCGGTGCGGGTGCGCGTTCTCTTCGGTTGGCCGGCCGTGGGTGGCCCAGCGGGTGTGCCCGACGCCGTAGTCGCCGGCGAGCGGGTGCAGCGTAATCACATCTTCGAGCTTCGACAGCTTGCCCGCGCTGCGTCGCAGCTCGACGCTGCCGTCGTGCACGACCGCGACGCCGGCCGAGTCGTAGCCGCGGTACTCGAGCCGCCGCAGCCCGTCGATGAGAACCGGCACGACCTCTTTCGGTCCGATGTACCCGATGATCCCGCACATAGTCGGCCTCTGGAATTAGACGATCCCGATTCCTAATTCTTGGTCTTGCGTTTCTTCTTGCCTTCCACCCACCCGTCGATGTTCCGCTGCTTTCCGGCGCTCACCGCGAGCGATCCGGCGGGCACGTTCTCGCGCACGGTCGTTCCGCTGCCGACGTAGGCGCCCTTGCCGATCGTCACCGGCGCGATCAGCTGCGAGTCGCTGCCGATGAAGGCGCCGTCTTCGATGATCGTCGGATTTTTCGCGGTGCCGTCGTAGTTGCAGGTGATCGTTCCGGCCCCGACGTTGACGTTGGCGCCAATCGTCGCGTCGCCGAGATAGGCCAGGTGCATGGACTTCGATCCGGCGCCGAGCACGGTTTTCTTCAGCTCGACGAAGTTGCCGACGCGCGCCCGCTCGCGAACGTCGGCGCCGCTTCGCAGGTGCGCGAACGGTCCCACCACCGCGTCGTCGGCAATGGCGGCTTCGGCGATGATGCAGTGATTGTTGATGACCACGCCGCTGCCGATTGTCGAGGCGACGATCCGGACGCCGCTGTGAATCTCGCAGCGCTCGCCGATGGTCGTCGCGCCTTCAATGGAGACGCCGGGATGAATGGTCGTGTCCGCGCCGATCGTCACCTCGTCGTCGACGTAAGTGGTGGCGGGATCCTCGATGGTGACACCCGCGGCCATCAGCTCGTCGTTCTTGCGGCGTCTCACGATTGAACTCACTTCGGCCAGCTCGCCGCGGCTGTTGATGCCGCGGATTTCGTCGGCCCGTTGAACGGTCATCGTCGCGACGGTCTGGCCCCGTTGGAGAAATACGGCCACGAGATCCGTCAGGTAGTACTCGCGTTGCGCGTTTTCGGCGGCAATCGAGCGCACCGCGTCGAACAGTCCCTCCAGCGCGAAGGCGTAAATGCCTGAATTGATTTCCTGGATCTCACGTTCTGCCGAGGTGGCGTCCCTCTCCTCAACAATACGTGCAATCTGCTCGCCGGACCGGACGATCCGGCCATAGCCGAACGGGGCCGGAACGATCGCGGTCAACACCGTCGCCGCGGCACGTGCATCCACGTGCGTTTTCAACAAGGTTTGAAGCGTAACTGCCGTCAGCATCGGGACATCGCCGTAGAGCAGCAGCACGGTTCCGCGCCGGCCGGCCAGCGCGGACTCGGCCTGCAACAGGGCGTGGGCGGTCCCAAGTTGTGGCTCCTGGACCACAAACGTGACACCCGTTTCGCCCGAAAGGGCAGATTTCAATTCTGACGCCTGGTGCCCGACGACCAGCGTGACGGTGCGGGGCCGCAGGGCGCGGGCGGCCGCCAACACGCGGTGGATGATCGGCTTGCCGGCGACCGGATGGAGAACCTTCGGGCGCGCCGATTTCATGCGCGTCCCCTTGCCGGCCGCCAGGACGACAATGTGAACGTCCAAAAAGGACTCCCGGGCTGTTTTTACAATTATCTCGCCGTACGGGTCTTGAACGGGCGGCGGCGGTCGGAGCGCGGAAGGAGCGGCGCATCGAGCGCCGCGCGGAACGAATCGTCTTCCCGCAGCGGCTCGAGGTCCGGATCGGTGCGGGCCAGCGCCCGGTTTTCGGTGTTCAACGCGATGGCCCGCTCGAGATGGGCGATAGCTTCTGCGACTTCGCCGCGCTGTGCGTGCGCGACGGCC
>Ga0070741_10017216_pt1 | contig 11902 bp, 11 predicted proteins | sample Coa_R1_4_FD_66440 | JGI IMG/M metagenome (GOLD analysis project Ga0070741, IMG submission 66440) | Surface soil microbial communities from Centralia Pennsylvania, which are recovering from an underground coalmine fire - Coalmine... | ecosystem: Environmental > Terrestrial > Soil > Unclassified ...
GAACCAGGTGTCTCTCGCGTATCAGGCGAGCGCCGTGACCGGCTGGCCCGCGGCGGGTGTGGTTGTGGCGGGGGCCAGGCAAAGCCGCCGAGTCGACGCGCCAGGTGCCGCCCCTGGTGCCTCCGGTGTGTCGGACCGGTGCTCTGCTGGTGAGCTACGCGTCGGTGAGGGGAGTGGGACCGACCAGAGTCGAACTGATCACCTCCGGGGTTTCAGGCCGGCGCTCTTCCAACTGAGCTACGGTCCCAACGAGAGCGGGCGGCGGGAATCGAACCCGCTCATCCTGGGTGGAAGCCAGGTGTGCGACCACCAGCACTTCGCCCGCGAGCCAACACCTTGGAGTGGACGACCGGGATCGAACCGGCATCAGCGCGTCGGCAACGCACCGCTCTAGCCATTGAGCTACATCCACGTGGACGCCGAGACGGGATTCGCACCCGTGCGGGACAATTGCCCGACCGCTTTGCAGGCGGCCGCCTTCGGCTACTCGGCCACTCGGCGACAGCTCCGGGGGTGGGACTCGAACCCACGTCGACTCGGTTAACAGCCGAGCGCCTTGCCTCTCAGCCACCCCGGAAAGGTTCCGCAGCTCATGGTGCAGCACCCCGCTGCGGGAGGGCTCGTACCGCCGGCGGGAGTCGGACCCGCGATCTCCTGAGTGAAAGCCAGGCGTGTTGCCGTTCCACCACGGCGGCAAGGCTGGAGAGTTGGATGTGCCGCCGGCACGGCTCGAACGTGCGCCCTGCCGCTTAGGAGGCGGCCGCTCTGTCCCTGAGCTACGACGGCTGGTCGGGACGTAATGGTGGTGCCGCCGGCGCGAGTCGAACGCGCACCGGGCCGTTTAGAGGACGGCTGCTCTCTCCGTTGAGCTACGACGGCAGGGCGGAGAGGACCACCGGCGAGACGGGCCGGCGCGTCGGCGCCAACCCGTCCCGCCGCCTCCGGGGGGCCTGTGGGGATTCGTGTGCGGAGAGCCCTCGCTGGGGATCGAACCCAGTCCTCACCCATACCAAAGGTGTGCTCAACCGTTGAGCTACAAGGGCGTTGGCCTCGCCGGCACGACTCGAACGTGCTGCCTCCGCCTTCGGAGGGCGGCGCTCTGTCCTGATGAGCTACGGCGAGATGACATGCCTCTCGGGAGGAGGCAGGTACGACTTCCGAGCGTCGACGCCAGGGGTCGAACCTGGAACACCCGGCTTCGTAGACCGGTGCTCTGTCCATTGAGCTACGTCGACAGGGTGCAGCGCGGAAGCGGGGCGGTTCGAACGCCCGAAGCCCATGGGCCTACCCGGGTTCAAGCCGGGCTCCTCAACCATCCGGATCGCTTCCTCAGACCGGCGGCCGGTGTGACAGCGGAGGGAGTGGGACTCGAACCCACGCAGCGGCCGGGCCGCCCTAACGGTGTAGCAAACCGTCCCCTTGACCAGCTTGGGTACCCCTCCAAGGGTGGTGCGGTGATGACGACGACGCGGAGAGAGTGGGACTCGAACCCACGCACGGGCGCAGCCCGCCTACCGTCTTTCCAGGGCGGCCCCTTCTCCAGCTTGGGTATCTCTCCATCCCTGGTAGTGCTGCCGGGTTGGCGGAGGGCGGGAGAGTCGAACTCCCAGGCCGGCTGGTCGCCGGCCGTCCGCTTTCGAAGCGGGTGGGCTCACCACATGCCCAGGCCCTCCCGAACGGTGCACGCCTTGTTGCGGCCTCGACCAGGTTCGAACTGGCGGTCTTCGCCTTGACGGGGCGACGGGGACTCCACTCCCCTACGAGGCCGGGACTGGTACGCCTCCAGGGGGTCGAACCCTGACGACCGGAGTAAGAGTCCGGCACGCTGGCCATTACGTGAGAGGCGTGTTGGTGGGGGCGGCTGGACTTGCACCAGCGCGTCACTCGGAGGCCGCTTTACAGGCGGCTGCCTTCGCTGCTCGGCCACACCCCCATGGGCAGCGGGCGTGGCGGCCCGACTGCCGTGTTCTTGTTGGCATCTCTGCACCGGTGGCTGGTCTCTTCGGGGTGACGTTCGCGGGACCTGTCCTCGTTCCCCATGCACCGTGCCGGCTATGTGTGCGGAGGTGTCGCCCTCCGCGGCGTCGTGTCTCACCGCGGCTGCGGTGCCGGCCCCGGGCCGGTCGTTGGTCTGCTGGCCTCTCGCTCCCTCTGCCGGTCACCCCGGCCGTCGTGTCGTGCTCGTCGTCGTGTCGGTGGTCGTGTGTGACGGTCTGGCCGCACATGCAGAGGAGCCGCCCCTGTTCTGGTGGGGGCGGCTCCTCTGCGGATCCTCGATGCTGGTCGAGTGTCCTACGAGGGTCGTCCCCGGGGCGTCTGCTGCCGGTCGATGCCCGGGAAGGCGTAGACGGGGCAGGCGCCATCGGTCTCGAGCAAGCTGCCCGAACCGATGCCGGATTCGAGGGCGCGCCACACCAGGGGCAGCAGAGGGCTGTCCTGGAGTCTCATCGTTGCCTCGGTCCGAGATTTCATCGGAAGGTGCGCTCCTGGGTCTGGTCAGAACATTGGTGCAGGCAAAAGGAAAGAGCCGCCTCTGGGAGGCGGCTCCTCGAAGACTGCGACTGAGCTGTCGCCGCTTACGAGGATGCCTCCGGGGCCGGGTGGCCCAGATTGGCGTACGAGGAGCTGCCACAGGTCCGCCCGATGACGGGCAACGCGAGGCAGCGCACCTGGCGCCACATCTGCTTGCTCGTACGGGGTTCCATCGAACTCGGCTCCTTCTTCGGGGCGAGCCGGTCGCACGCCCCTCTGCAGGATGCGGCCAACTCGGCCTCACGTCAACCGAATTTCCCGGCCATTCTTGTCTGGCAGTTCGATCACCGTCCACATCCCTTACCAGACAGGGGTTTCGGCCACATCGGAAAATCGCAGACACCAGGAAAGGTGCCCGCCACCGCCCAAAGTTGAAAATCGGGGAACGCGTCCGCGCTCGCCCGTTAGATTCGCCGAGGTGAGAAGCGTTCGGAGGACTGGATCGGGAGTCGTGGGCTGGGCGGTGACGGTGGGCGGTCGGCAGGTCAGGCCCACGGGGACCGTCTCGGTGGGCGCCGCCGAGGGCTTCGACCCGTCGGTGACGGTGGGGGGATCGAGTCACCGTCCGGAGCCGGCGGATCTGGCGCGCTTGGCGCGCCGGGGGCTCCGCGCCGTCGTGCGGGCCGCCCGGGTGGAACCCGAAGTGAGCGTGGCCGCGGTCCTGGGGGCCCATATCGGGCCCGACGCCGGTCGCTGGCCGGTCGTCGCCGACCAGTGGGCCGCCTATGACCACGTCAACGTCCACACCGCGGTGGAGGCCTGGCTGGCGGATCCCGTCCGCCGAGCGACGATCATCGGGCTGACCGGCTTCCAGCACCGCGAACTGGCGCTGGGGGACCTCCTCGTGGAGCAGGCGATGTACGGCATGCCGCTGGGCATCGGCAACGTCGCCATGGTGGACCTGCCGGCCGGGCCCGACGGGGAGGTGCGGACGTGCGTGCGATGCGCGCTGTGGCTGGTGGAGGAAGCCGGCCAGCGCAGCGCCATGTTGCTGGGCCCCACGCCCGACCACGGTATGGGCGACGGAGGGATCCGGATCGAGATGATCAGCGGCGACGCCGCCCAGGCGAGCACGGCGCTGGCCGAGCTTCGCCGCCTCACGCTCGAACACAACGTCTACCGGGGCCACGTCGTGGGTTTCGGCGCCGAGATGTTCGGCCACCAGACGGGCCTTAGTTTCCTGCGCCGCCCTCACCTCGCCGAGGGCGAGGTGGTGCTGCCCGATGGAGTCCTCGAGTTGGTCGAGCGCCAGGTGCTCGGTATCGCCCGCCACCGGGCGTCCCTGCAGGCATCGGGACAGCACCTCAAGCGCGGAGTCCTGCTCCACGGCCCACCGGGGACGGGCAAGACACAGACCGTCCGGCACCTCCTCGGCCGCCTCGACGGCGTCACCGTGGTCGTGCTCTCCGGCGAAGCCCTGGGCGCGATCCGCGAGGCGTGCTCGATCGCTCGGGTTCTCCAGCCGGCGGCGATCGTGGTGGAAGACGTCGACCTCATCGCCGAGGAGCGCGGCTTCGGGCCCCGCGCTCATCCTCTGCTGTTCCAGCTCCTCAACGAGATGGACGGCCTCGGTGAAGACGTCGACGTGGCCTTCATCCTCACCACCAACCGGGCTGACCTGCTGGAGCCGGCGTTGGCCGCCCGCCCGGGCCGGGTCGACCAGGCCGTTCACATCCCGACGCCTGACGCCGCCGGTCGCCGCCGCCTGCTCGAGCTCTACCGGCGCGACCTCGACCTCCGGGCCGACCTCGGCCCGGTCGTGGAGCGCACGGAGGGCGTGACCGCCTCGTTCCTGAAGGAGCTGCTCCGCAGGGCCGCCCTCGCCGCTGTCGAAGGGACGAGCGCGACCGGAGAGTCGGATGCCGCAGCACCGATCGTGGTGGAGGACCGCCACCTCCGAGCCGCCCTCGACGAGCTGTTCGACGACCGCCACCAGCTCACCCGCCTCACCGTGGGCGGCGCGATGTCCGACGAAGATCGGGCCGGCCGGCAGGCTGACCGCTCGGAATGAACTCCGCGGGCGGCGGCCGGCCCTGGGCCGTCCTCACCCTCGACGAATCGGTCGGCGGATGGCAGGTCCGGCCCGAACCCCGGGTCAACGAGAACGTCTCTCAATCGGGCCGAGGTGTGTAGATCCTGCGGAGACCCGGCGAGGATCGCAGGGATAGCCGCCACCGAATGGGAACATCCTGAGCATGGGCGAGATCGAGGCGCAACGACCGGGGCGACGCCTGCGCACGTTGGTGTTCGTGACGGCGGCCATGGCGATGGTCGCGGGCCTCTCAGCCGCCGCTCCCGGGGCCCTGTCCGCATCTTCCGACTGCGACCCGGCGGGAACCGCCCGTCCGAGGACCAGCCCAGAGGTGTCCGGTCTGTGGGTCATGAACGCCGACGGGTCCCAGGAACGACGCCTCACCGACGGGAAAGGCTGGGGAAGCGCCGCCTGGTCCCCCGACGGGCAGTGGCTGGCGTCATGGAACCAGCCGGTCAACGTCCCGAGCACCCTGGAGATCACCGCCGCCGACGGGTCCGACCACCACAGTCACGACCTCACCGGGATTCCCAGCTACGAAGCCGCCGACGACATCACCTGGACGGCCGACGGCACGAAGGTCCTCTTCGATGCCATGCGCGACGACGCCAACCGGCAGCTGTTCGATCGCTACGAGGTCTCGGCGGACGGTACCCGCCGCCGCCGCCTCCTCGAGGGGCTCGACACCGCCGACCCGGCCGTGTCGCCCGACGGAACCCGCATCGCCTCGATGAGCCTCGCCGACGGACAGATCCACGTCATGAACACCGACGGATCCGGCCGGCGGCGGCTCACCAACACCCCGACCCGGAACTACACGCCGAGCTGGTCGCCTGACGGCAGCCGAATCGTCTTCAGCGGGGACCCGGGCGGCACCACGCAATTGACCGCAACGAGGGTCGAGGTCATCAATGAGGACGGGTCGGGACGGCGGGTCAACTCGGCGCAGGACGAGCGCTTCCTCGCCAACCCCGTCTGGTCGCCCGACGGTCGGTGGGTCGTCTTCGATAACTACCCGCACGAGGACTGGGGATGGCTCACCGTCGCCCGGGCCGACGGCTCGGACGTCCACGATCTCACCGGCGAGCTCGGGTCGCCGGTCGTGCATGAGGCGGCCTGGTCGCCGGACAGCACCACCATCGCCTACACCGAAGGCACCGGCATCGCCGTCGTACGAACCGACGGGACCGGCAGGGCATGTTTGACCAGCATGGGCATGGCGCACGGGCCGGTGTGGTCACCGGACGGCACGAAGATCGCCTTCTTCCGGTCCTGACATGATCACCAGCCAGTGAAAACCCGAACGGTGGCCGCCCCGGCCACACCGACAACTGAGCCGCAGGTGCAGGCTCGAGCACGGCGTCTTGCCGCCGCTGGGTTCGTCGTCGTCGCGCTCGGTATCGGGGCGGCTGCCACGGGAGGGTTCTGGTTCGCCGGGAGGCTCCAGCACGGCGTCGACCTGGAGATGTGCTCACCCAAGGTCGACGGAGTCCAACAGCGGTCCCCGGCCATGGACCTTTGCATCGCCGAGCGGGAAGCCCGCCGGTACGGGCCGTTCAAGGCACTGGGCGACGGCGACGCGCCCGACATCGAAGACTGACGGGCAAGCTGTCGTGATCGGCCGCAGCCGCGCCGGTCACCCGGGCCCGTTGCCCATCCAACTCTGCGCATCGCCAGGGCGATGCCCTCTCTGTGAGCGGTACGATCGGCCGGTGGTCGATCCGGGAGTACGAGCGGCCCTCGAGCGAGCGTTGGACGAAAACGAGGACCAGGACGGGGTTCGTCTGCACCTGGCTGCCCTGCTGGTGGACCAGGAGCCGGGCGCGGCCCTCGACCACGCCACTCATGTGCTCGCCCGCCGCCCCGATGATGTCGTGGCCCTTCGGATCGCCTCCGCCGCCTCGAGGGGTCTTGGCGACCACGGGCGGGCGGAACGCTACGACCGGCTGATCAGCGCCCTCGGTGAGCCGTCTCCGCCGGAGGAGAGCGACCCGGCTGCCAGGCCGGAGGGACCGGCCGGCGGGGCGGTGGCGAGTCCACTGGCCGTTGGCGTCGAGACCGGTGAGATCGACCAGTTCCTGGCGGACCTCCTCGACGATCCCGCCGTGGCGGCGTGACGATGGCCGACGTCGGAGGCCTGGAGAACGTCAAGCAGCGGCTCGAGATGTCGTTCTTCGGGCCACTCCGGAACCCGGAGCTGCGGCGGATGTACGGCAAGTCCCTTCGGGGCGGACTCTTGTTGTACGGCCCGCCCGGCTGCGGCAAGACCTTCCTCGCCCGGGCGATCGCCGGAGAGCTCGGCGTCCGCTTCTTCTCGGTCAGCCTGAGCGACGTGCTCAACAAGTGGTTCGGCGAGAGCGAGCAGCGGCTGCACAGCATCTTCAACGCCGCACGGCGCCAGGCCCCCTGCGTGTTGTTCCTCGACGAGGTCGACGCCCTCGGCCTGCGCCGGTCGAACCTGAACTACTCGACCGCCCGCAGCATCGTCGTCCAGCTGCTCACCGAGATGGACAGCACGACGTCGGACAACAAGGGCCTCTTCCTCCTAGGGGCGACCAACCAGCCGTGGGACCTCGATCCGGCGCTGCGCCGCCCGGGACGATTCGACCGGATGATGCTCGTCGTGCCCCCCGACGCCCCGGCCCGACGGGCGATCCTGACCTACCACCTCCGCGACCGGCCCCTCGGCGACGTCGACCTCGACCAGCTGGTGGCCCGCAGTGACGGGTTCTCCGGCGCCGACCTGCGCCTCTTGTGCGAGTCGGCCGCCGAAGCAGCGCTGGAGGACTCCATGAACAGCGGCGTCGCCCGGCCCATCCAGCAGACCGACCTGCTCAACGGCGTGACCGAGATCCGGCCCAGCACCCGCAGCTGGTTCGAGGCCGCCGAGCGCTCGGTCATCGCCGCCAACGAGAACACCACATACGACGAACTCCTCTCCTACGTACGGACCAACAAGTTCGGGCGCAGGGTCGGATTCTGAGCTTCGCGGCTTGGTCGGCGCCGTCACCCAACGGCTCGCCCGAGGCGAAATCCCCCCGACCGATTCGCCCGATTTCCCACCCCGTTGACCGTGTCCGAGCGGACGATGACCCCAAGGGAGGGGCACCGCCATGGGAGGAGTTCCCAGGGACGAACCTGGCCAAGCCGCCGTCCGGCGCCATTGCATCCTCCCGTTCGTTGTCGCACCATCTGAGGCAGGCCCCTCCGGCGGGGCGCCAAAGGAGATTCCGGTGAGTTTTGTGGTCCGGCGGTCGCTTCCGTCGCTGTTCGGTCTGGTCGGCCTGCTGATCGCTGCAGGGTTCGCGGCCGTCGGGTTCCTCGGCGCCCCGCTCTGGTTCCCGGTGGCGTTCGCGGTGTTCATGATGCTGGTGCAGTACGCCGTGAACCCGCGGTTGATCCAGTGGCTGGTCCCGGCGGTGCCGGTCCTTTGTGACGGGGAGCGCTACGACACCGACCATCCCGTGGGGGAGATCGTGGCCCGCCGCTGCCGGGAGGCCGGCGTCCCGCTTGTCCGGCTCGGCATCGTCGATGACGGGAATCCCAACGCTTTCACGTTCGGGCGAACGCCCCGTGACGCCCGGATGTGGGTCACCCGGGGGCTGCTGGAACGGCTCGACGAGCGGGAGCTCGACGCCGTCATCACCCACGAGGTCGGCCACGTCAAGAACTGGGACTTCGCCGTCATGACGGTCGCCGCCGTCATCCCCATGACGCTCTACCTCGTCTACCTGTCCGCCCGGTCCAGCAACCGGGGCGAGGCGCGCGCCGTGGCGCTCGGCACCTACCTCGCCTACCTGGCGTCACAGTTCGTGCTGCTGTCGCTCTCCCGGGCCCGGGAGTACGCCGCCGACCACTACTCCTGTGCCTGCACCGGCGACGGCGACGCCCTCGCCTCGGCGCTGGTCAAGGTGGCCTACGGCATGGGCCAGGCCAACGCCGAGCACAAGGAGCAGGTCGCCGCCCTCGTCGCCGAGGGCAAGGAAGGCAAGAAGGCCGCCCGCCGCCTCGAAGCCCGCATGCGCCGGGCCCGGTCCATGCGGGCCATGGGCATCTTCGAGCCGTCGGCCGCCGAGGCCATGGCCTACGCCTTCGACCACGGCGTCGACCCCGGCCGGGCCGTGGCCGCCATGCGATGGGACTCCGTGAACCCCTGGGCCTCCCTGCTCGAAAAGCTCTCGTCGCATCCCCTGGTCGTCCACCGCATCAAGGCCCTCGAAGAAGCCGGCCTGCCCGGCGCGCCGCAACGGTTCAGCGTGCTGCGGGCCATGACCGGCCTCGACCAGCACCAGATCGCCGACGCCCGGGCCCGCTTCGGCCGCGAACTGACCCTCGGCCTGGCGCCCTACGCCGTCCTCGTCCCCCTCGTCGCCTTCGGCGCCTTTACCGGCTCCGCACTGTCGATCGGCATCGCCCTCGCCGCCGCCGGGGCCTGCTTCGTGGCCAAACAACACCTGCGTTACCCCGCCGGCGCCACCCCCGTCGACGACGTCACGAGCCTCCTCGAACGCCTCGACGCCGGCCCCATGGGCGGCATCCCCGTCGAGATCCGGGGCCGCATCATCGGGCGGGGCTTCCCCGGCTACGTCCTGTCCCCCGACCTCGTCCTCCAGGACGCATCAGGGTTTGTCCCGCTCCGCTACCGCCAGCCCGTCCCGTTCCTGGCCTCCCTGTTCGGCCTCTTCCAGGCCAAGGCGTTCATCGGCCAGGACGTCGTCGCCCAGGGCTGGTACCGCCGGGGCCCCGGACCGGTCGTCGAACTCCGCCGGGTGACCGCCGCCGACGGCCGCCACGCCCGCTGCTACACCTCCACCGCCCGCCACGCCGCCGCCTGGCTCCTGGTGATCGCCGGCGTCCTGACCGCCGTCGCCGGACTGGCCGGCTGAACGACCGCGAGATAGCGGCCCGCATCGGACAACCCTTCTTAATCCCGATGTCCGCCGTCCTCGACGGGGACGGCCTTTCACACCGGGCGGGGAAGGATTTCCTGACCCTCACGTCAGGTCCCTCGGCGGGCCCGGCATGGCAGGATGAAAACCAGATCGGGCCCGACCAGGCCGGCGGACACTCCGGGGGCGACTGGTAGTGAGGGTACGGGGCGGGGCAGCAGGGGTGCTGCTGCTGGCCGTCCTGTTCCTCGCCACCGGACTCCTCCGCCACGATGCGCACACTCCGACAGCGGCTGCCAAGCGCGTCGCCGTCGGCGGGCTCTCCATCGGGGTGCCCGTCGCCTGGCCGAAGACCACCGTTCCGCAGCAGCCGTGCTTGGATCTCAAGGCGCCGGGCGTGCTCGTCGGAACGTTCGCCGACGTACGCAACTGCTACATGCAGCTATCGACGGCGGGACCGGCGGTGACGTTCGCATCGGGGGGTCCGCCGGAGCCTCCCGTTCCCGCCGGTGAGCCCGAGAGTCGAAACGTCAACGGAGTTGCTGCACTCGTGGCGACGACCGACACGTCGTACAGCCCCGAAGAGAGCGAGTTCATGGCGCTGTTCCCCGAGTGGGACGTTTCTCTCCGTGTCGGGGTGAAGGGCGGACGTTCGGCCGCCCTGGAGGCCGGCAACGCCCTGCTCGGCACCATCCGCGTGGCCGGTCCTCAGGCCCCGACGCCTCGATCCTCACCGGAGAGCTTCGTCGGTCACTGGTACGTCCACGGCGCGCTCCTCGACATCGACCCCACTACCGCACGCTTGACCGCGGGCTGCGGACTGCCCGATCGATCCTGCATCGAGACATTCACCCTGACGTTGTCACCCTCGCACGACGGCAGGCGTCTCGAGGCCGAGATCACCAACGTCGGCTACACCGACCCGTCAACGGGTCAATCGGTCCCGAATCCGGACCCCGGCGAGCCGACCGGGGTGGGCAACACGTCCTACTTCAAGTTCGTGGCTCCCCACCTCCTGAAGGAGACGTCCCTTCACAGCAGCGACACGAACGAGGACCTGTACGGGAACCCGTACTGGTGTGGAGACGGCCTCGATCCGTCGCTCAGGGAGCATTGCGGCGCCTAGCGACGTCGGCTCACGCTCGTCACCTCCCCTCGATGTAGGACAGGGGGTGTTCCGACGAGGATCGGGTCGCAGCGCAGCGTCGTCGGACATGACCGGCCTCCTGGAGGGAACCTATGGCCACGCTCGGGTGGTGTGGGTGGATCACGCCGGGAGGCGCCGACCGGCGGGTCGGCGAAGAGTGTCGACGTCCCCAACCAGGAGTCGCTTTGCATCTTGCTCGTAGCGCCCTCATCGTCGTCCTCGCGGCCGCCTCGCTTGGCGGGCTGGCCGATCGGTCAGTGGCCGCGACCGGCACGTATCAGGTGACGTTGACGCAGACGGCCGGCACTCTCAAGACCGGAACGGTCGAGACGGTGACCGCGATGGTGCGGGTGGCCGGCGGAGCGACGGCGGCGGATGGCACCCTGGTCGGCTTCAGCACGACGGGCGACGTCGCCGTCCCGGATGTCGTGGGGATGGCGCCCCACGGCGCCGACGGCTACTGGCTCGTCGACTCGGCTGGCCACGTGTTGTCCTACGGCAGCGCGTTCTTTCAAGGCGACCTGTCCCACACCGACCTCACCGGATCGGTCGTGGGCATCGCCGCCACCGCCTCCGGCGACGGCTACTGGGTGGCCACTGATGCCGGCAAGGTCTACCCGTTCGGTGACGCCGGCTCCACCGTCGTCGACACCGGGATCGGCGCCGCTGACCCCGTTGTCGGCATCGCCGGCGGTGCCGGCGGGGTCTGGGTGACGACGGTTGGCGGCTCGGTGCGGGCGCTCGGCACGGCCACCTTCGCCCCGTTCGGAGGCGGATTCTCGGTGGCGGGGATTGTCGCCACCCCGTCTGGTCAGGGCTACTGGCTGTTCAGCAGCGGGGGGGCGATATCGGCCTTCGGTGACGCCGTCTTCAAAGGTGACATGGCCGCCACGACCCTCAGCAAGCCCGTCACCGGCATGATGCCCTACGGCAGCGGCTACCTGCTGGTGGGCAGTGACGGTGGGATCTTCGACTTCTCCGAGCGGCCGTTCCTCGGTTCGCTCGGGGCCAACCCGCCGGCCCGACCCGTCGTTGGAATCATCCCGACCCCCGACTCCTCGGGCTACTGGATGTTCACCGACAACGGAATGATCTTCAGTTTCGGCAACGCCCACAACGCCGGCTCCCGCTGGAGCGTACCGACACACCACGGATCCGCTTCCTTCGTCTTCACGTCGCTCGTCGCCGGCCAGACGACCGTCACGGCCTCCGCCGCCGTGGACGCCTCGGCCGTTATCGGCCAAACATGGACGGCATCCGACCCCGCACCGCCGGCACCACCGCCGGTTTCGCCGCCCCCCA
>Ga0070741_10017217_pt1 | contig 11901 bp, 14 predicted proteins | sample Coa_R1_4_FD_66440 | JGI IMG/M metagenome (GOLD analysis project Ga0070741, IMG submission 66440) | Surface soil microbial communities from Centralia Pennsylvania, which are recovering from an underground coalmine fire - Coalmine... | ecosystem: Environmental > Terrestrial > Soil > Unclassified ...
CCTGCGTCCAGACAGTCAGGGCATCTGGCTCGCAGCAACCCCGACGCAGCCGCGGGCTCGACCGATAGTGCCGGCTCGTCGAATCCTCGTCGTGACAACGGCCACGGCCCCGCAAGCGGAGCTGGAGTCGGTCGTACGGGCGCACGCCGGCGACGACGCGGAGGTGCAGGTGGTCGCGCCCGCCTCGAAGATCTCTTGGCTCGACCGGCTAACCAACGCCGAGGATGACGCGCGCGCCGACGCAACCGAACGGGCGGAGGCCGCCTCCGAGGCTCTGCCCGGCGAGCAGGTCGAGGCTCACGGCGGCGACGTCGATCCGCTGCAAGCAATCGAAGACGCACTGCGCATGTTCCCGGCCGACGAGATCGTCGTCTTGACGGCCCCGAACGAAGACGCTACCTGGCTCGAGGCCGACCTCGGCAAAAACGCCCAAGAGCGCTTCTCGGTGCCCGTGACGCATCTCGTCACCCAGTGAGGCGACACAGTCACAGACCCCGTCGGGAGGGCGGGAGCCCGAGCGTGCTAGCGGTCTGTGGCGGCGTTTTTGACGATCGTGGTGCGGAGTTGATCGCCGGCTCTAAGATCGCTGCCCGGCTGAACGTCCTCCCGCACTTAACCGTCGCTTGAGGCGCTTCGGGTTCGTTTGCCTCAGCGGCGGGCGAGTCGGCGGCCGCGTTCGGTGTCGGGTGCGGTGTAGTTGAGTTGGTAGTGGTGGTAGAGGGTGGACTCGTCTGCCGGGGAGAGTTCGTCGCCGTGGAGTTCGATGTTGGGGGCAGACTTGACCAACTCCTTGGAGACGGTGACCTGCAGGTTGTCAGGGCCGATCGTGATGCCTCCGAGAGGCACGAAGGTGAGGTGGCGGCCGATCAGGCCTTCCTTGACGGTGCAGAACATCGGCTCGTTCGTCTCGACGTCGACGTAGACGTCTTCGAGCTTTCCGATCCTCTCTCCGTCCCGGTCGACGAGTGTCTTGCCGTGCCATTCGCCGATGTCCTGGTGGTAGGCCATGCAGGTCGCCTCCTCGGCTGCGTCGATGTGTCGGTACGGCGAGCTTAGCCCGGCCGCGTTAGGCCGAGGGCCGCTCGGCGTCGTGCGAACCCTGGTCACTCCGGGTCACTCCGGGGCGCTTCCGTCTGCTTGGAAGCTGGGAAGTCGATGCTGACGGTCTCGTCTTGGCGTCGTTCCTCGATCTTGCCGCGTTGGGTGAGGGCGCGTTTGTCGGCCTGGGTGGGCGGCTGTTCGATCATCAGCGAGAAGCTGCGCGGCCAGAGTCTTCTGGTCGCGACGACGTTTGCTTCGGCGGCGAGCAGGGTGATGTGGGCGGAGAGGTAGATCCAGGAGAGCAGGCCGATCACGAGGCCGAAGGTGCCGTAGAGGTTGCTGGCGTGCTTCAAGGTGTGGCCGACGTAGTAGCCGCCGATTGTTTGCAGCAGCTCGTAGAGGACGCCGGCCGCGATCGCGCCTCCGCGGAGTTGCCGCCAGCTGACCTCGCGTGCCGTGAGGAGGCGGAAGCCGAGCCAGAAGAGGCCGATATTGAGCGCGGTCGAGAGGGCGAGCGAGCCGATCTTCCAGGTGAGTCCGAAGCGGGCGCCGACGGTCGCGAATGCGGCGAGGATCGTGGCTGCGAGCGCGCCGCCGCCGAGCAGGGCAAGCAGCAACAGTGCACGGCCGCGCGCGTGCAGGGGGTCGGGCCGGCGCTTGAAGGGGACGCCCCAGAGGTGGTTCATCGCGTTCTGGGAAGCGAGAAAGACGCCCATGCCTGCCCAGAGCGCTGCGGCAAGCCCCAGGATGAGTGCGAGCGTGCTCCCGTGCAGGGAGCCGTGGCGAAGCTGCGGCCCGATCACGGGGAACTGGCCGAGCGCCGAGTCGACGATCCTCTGCTCGAGGTGCGGATGGCTCTGGAGGACGAAGCCGAGCACCGTCGTCAGGACGAGCAGCAGCGGGAAGATCGCGAAGAAGCCGTAGTAGGTGATCGTCGCAGCGTGGTATCCGCCCTGGTCGTCTGCGTACTTCTGCAGCACGGCGAGCGGAAAGCCGATCGAACGGTGCCGCTGCTGGAAACGATCGAACGCCCGGTACCGGCTGCCGAAAGCGCTCATGAGCCCTGACCTCGAGCGGAGGGCAGGGACGAGCGGTAGCCAGACTGGTCGCAGGCGACTTGTAGGACTGGGTTCGTCGCGGTGGGTGAAGCGGGCGTACCTATCGAAGCGCCGAGTTGAGCTTTTCGATTGCGCCGCTCTCGGCGGCTTCTCCGCCGCCGGCGGCGTCGGCCACCGACCGTGCGACCTCGACGACAAACTGTCGGTACGAATCCAGCTCGTCGGGCGCCTTCGACGCGAGCGCTGTCCTCGCGCTGCGGAGTGCCGCCAGCGTCTCGTTCTCGATCGCGTCGGGTGAGGATGTGAGGCCGAACCCGGTTCCCTGGATGTCTGCGAGTTCACGGACGAGTTGGCTGGCGTTGCTCTGCTTGGCCTGGGCGATGTGCTTGCCGAGTGCGCCTGCCTCTCTGAAGGTGTCGAAAAAGCTGCGGTCGCTCAACGACACGAGCAGGCCGGCGCCGGTGACGCCCTGCTGCAACGACTCCCACTCCTGCGCGGTGAAATCAGCTTTGCTGGCCACGATCCTCCCTCGTTCGAAGACAGCCTTCTACTCCCCCGTCGGCAGTGTCCGCAACCAGGACTCTGCCTGCTCGTGGCGAAAGAATTAGCGCCATCGGGCCGGCAAGAGCATCGACCCTTGCCGAAGCGGGACGCGCGCGAGCGCCGGCGTCGGAGACTGCCCCAGCCCTCTCGCGGACTCGAACTGGGGACCGCCTCCCTTACCATCGAGCGACGACGAGGGAACCGCGGGCAAGCGCGGGAAGCCGCGGGCACGAACGCCGCGCAAGAAGAAGGAATCGCACGGAGACGTGTGAACGCGCGTGGACGCGGGTGCCCACATTGATGTTCCCTCAGGGTTCCCTTCGGACTGGCTGGCGCTTCTGGCCGCGGGCGACAGGATGGCCATCAGCTTAGGCGTCGACGGTCTCCCCCCTGAGGGCCGCCTCGATCGCGGCGACGTCGATCTTCTTCATGGGCATCATCGCGTCGAAGGCGCGTTTGGCCGCTGCGGTGTCCGGGCTGGTGGTGGCCTCGAGCAGGACGCGGGGGGTGATCTGCCAGGAGAAGCCCCACCGGTCCTTGCACCAGCCGCAGGCGCCTTCCTCGCCGCCGTTGTCGACGATCGCGTTCCAGTAGCGGTCGGTCTCGGCCTGATCCTCGGTAACCACCATGAAGCTGACCGCTTCGTTCGGGGTGAAGTTGGGGCCGCCGTTGAGGCCGACGAACTTCTGACCGAGCACGCTGAACTCGACGGTCAGCTCGTTCCCTTCCTCGCCGCCGGGGAAGTCAGACGGTGCCTTGTGGGCGGCGCCGACCTGACTGTCAGGAAAGACGGAAGCGTAGAACTCCGCCGCCTTGCGGGCTTCGCCGTGGTCGAACCACAGGCAGATGATCATCGTGTCAGTAGCCATTTCCGGTCTCCTTCTTTCGTGGATGATCAGCGCGCTGCGCCGGTTTCACGATCGCTCCGCCGGAGGGCCTAGGCGGTCCGAGTGCGAGAGGCGCGTTCACGATCAGCGTCCGCATCTCGTCTCCTTTCCGAAGCGGTCGTGGTTAAGACCGTCGCGTCGTGCGGAATTCATCGCTGGCGGAAGCTCTAGGTGCCTAGCTGGTTGGGACGCGTAGAACAACACCCCACCGCTCCGATGCGCAGAGCGGCATCGGGTCGATCGGTTGTGACGATCCGCAGAGGAGACGAGGTGCACAACGAGCGGTGTGGCCGCGCGCGCCCAGCGGTGGGCGGTCCGCACCCGCACCACCGCCGTCGCCCGCCCCCTTGGCGCCCAGCGGCGGCGGTGCACACGCTTGGAGCGGACGCCGTGTGTGGTGAGTCACATGTCGAGGCAAGCACTGGGTAATGCGGCAGCGGGGATCTTATTCCTCATAGTCGCGATCGTCGACTTCACCCGTGACTCCTCAGGCATCGGGGTCGTTTTCGTGGTGTTCGCGGCCGTCTTTCTGGGACTGGCCGCGTCGGCGCGGAAATCGGCCTCGGCGAGGTAACCGCCTCCGAACCGATCGCCGCGAACGTGAAGGCAAACGCTGAGGGCGCTGTCGTCGAAGAGGCTAGGCGGCTATCAGCCGCTGGCATGGCGCGACGATCGAGGAAGCGATGGCTGCGACCTGTCTCGCGGTGCTAGGAGGGATCGGCGAAACGCCGGGTTAGATGGACGCCCGGAGCGCGTCCGCCGCGGCCTGCAGGCGCTCGCTGACCTCGGCGAGTTCACGCGCTGCAAGGTCAATGCGCTCCTGCTGTATTTCGGCTCGCTCTTGCTGTCTGCCAGCAATGCGTTCCTGCGCGTCGGCACGATCCCGTAGCGCCTTGAGTTGTTCCGCCATCTCCTCGACGGCCCGAGTGAGGTCGGCTAACTGGGCCGCTACCGCCGCTATGTCCTCTCGGGTTGTCACTTAGCTGGATTCTAGGCCCCAAAAGGGTAAATTTCAGCCGAATATGCGGCGGCACGCTCTTGCTCGGCTGAGCGCCTGAGCGGGACCGCTTATCGGCCACGCGAAGCGCGATAGGTCATCCCTGGCTGCGGTACTCAACGTCGGACCAGTCGATAGTCGGCCTTCCTCCGAAGAGCTGCCACAGCGCCGTAAACGCCGTGTTGAGAAGACCCTGCTGCCTTTCGGTGAGGTTGCTCTTAATCGTGCCGATATGGATGACGCGGCGACCGAGCTCCTCGCACGCGACCAGGTAGAGAGCCCGCCGGGCGTGCACTGCTCGAGCGAGTTGATCGCTTCCGCTTTCGCGGCGCGCCAGGTCTTCAGGTCGGACTTTAGAGGGGACGCACTCGGTGACTCTCGGGGCTCTTTTGCCGTCGGCTCTTCCTGCTGTTCTTCTGCGACTTGCGCCTCGTCTGGCGCATCGGTCGGGGCGGGCTTCGCCTTCTCGGCGGCTTGTGTCTTCGCAGCCTGCTTGTTTGCCTCCTCGATCGGCGCGACGGCGCGATCAACAGTCTGTTTCGCATCTGCCGTGCGGCTGTACCTCCAACTGAGTGCGTGCGCGGGGAGAGGGGTGGGTGCGGGACCAGCACGCGGAAGCCCCGCACCCGTTGCGCTCGCTGCCACGCGACCACGGGACGCGGCCGAGCTCAGACTTACTCGTCGTGCTGGTCGGGCGCTTGTCCGGGGTCGGACACTTCGGCCCGTAACTACGTGGGAACTGATAGGTTGACGATTGCCTTCTGGCTTAGATTCCTCGCCCGTCAGGCGAACGCTGTACGAGACGTGTTCGGTTGTAGGACGGCTCAGTCAGGAGCAATCCATGCGAAGGAGGCCATACATGGCCACCACGACGAATCCGACAAGCGTCCTCGCTCGCTTCAACGCCGGGCCTGGCGTCACTGATGAGAAGTATGCCGAGACGATCACTCGTCTTGAGGCACAGGGGAACTGGCCGCCGGACGGGCTGTCCTACCACGTCGCTTTCCGTTCGAAGGGCGACTTCCGGGTCAGTGAGGTCTGGGACTCGCGCGAGCAGTTCGACGCGTTCGGTAAACGCCTCATGCCAGTACTTAAGGATGCTGGGATCGAGCTTGCTGACGAGCCTGAGATGGTTGAGGTACACAACATCATCAAGCGGTAAGCTGAGCGCGCAGAACGTTGACCGGCAAAGAGCGAGAAGCGTTAGCTCGCATCCACCTTTCTTCGCGGCATCCAGATAGAGTGCGGAACGAAGGCGAGACGTGACCGAGGCAGGGGCAGAGTCACGTTCGGGGCAAAGGAACGCCCCACGGCGTGCGTCTTCTCGAGCGGGGCTCCGTAAGGAGCCTTTCTCGTTCTAGGACGTGCGCTAGGGCACGAGCCCTGCTGGTATTTGCGGCGACGGCAGCGCCAAAGGCAAGCGATCACCTGCGGCCAAACGACCGCGCCGGAATCCTCCGCGTCGGTAAGTAGCCAGCCGCGCCGGCGCTGGAGCATCCGTTGCCCGAGCCGATGGAAGTCGGGATTCGCGCGAAGCCGCTCTACGACTTCGTGATCGGAACGGACCGGTGCGCGTTCCGCGTCGCCGGCTACGCAACACTTATGACGGACACCTACCCGCCGTTCGGACTCGACATGGGCGGCAAGGAACCGCCCTCCAGTAGCGCCGACGACAGCACCTTGCCGACGCCGCTACCGGCATGACCCCCACGCCGGAAGCTAGAGCTTAGGGAGGCGACAAACTTGGCGGTGAAGCTTCACCGCTGTCCCTTCGAGTGGTTCAAGAGTGGACCATGTTGGAGGCAGCTATCGCCGCCCACTAAGGTGAGCGCCGAGAGACGCGCGGAGAAAGTCGCGTTCGGCTAGTACGCGGCCGGGGCGGCGCCCGCGCGCCTGAGTCCGATCACGCTGCTAGCGAGCCCGAAGATCACGAGGGAGCAGAACAGCAGAGGCGTGCGGAACCGCGGAGATGTGTCGATGACTGCGATTGCAGTCACTCACTGGAGCAGGCCGCCAAATGCCTCTTGCCGCTCACTCGGTGAGTTCGAGGCGCCGTTTTCGGCCGCCTCGAGCGATTCAACCTGCGGCCACCAGGACTTTGGAGTCTGACGATCCTCTTGCGACGCTGTCATACGAGCTGAGCGCGAGTGACGTCGCCTGCGGGCGGCGTCCGAGGTTTCACCAGGGTCTGCACTGGACGCACTCGAACGACGCCTCTGACTCGGACGACTCACGAAACCACGCGGCTCGGCCCATGGTTGCGTGAGTTCGGATGGGCGGTACTGGGCTCGAACACATGGGCTAGGCGAGCGTCCTTGTCGACGAATCTCGCACGAATCTCGCACGCCAGAGCAAGCGCAGCGAGATGCAAGTCAGCGAGCGGCCGAAACTCGGAAGTCGCAGGAACTTTCGAGATGGGCGCACCTGGGATTGAACCAGGGACCTCTCGCGTGTGAAGCGAGCGCTCTCCCGCTGAGCTATGCGCCCGGGAGGCGTTTACTGTAGCCAAGTCGGGACCGAACTCTGTTCGGTTCGACGGGCTCGGGTGACACGCTGGGGCTCGGGCCGATGGGGTTCTTCCACGTCCTGGAAGTACGCGGCGGCGACCCGGTCGTGCTGGTTGTCGAGCCGGTCGAACCGCGGGCGAGCTCGGTGGCCTAGCTCCTTCACCGCGCCGAAGGCGCGCCGTCAGCGATTCGGATACCGGTTTCCGTCGCTGCGCGGCGAGCGCCGCCGCTCACGAGGGCCGCGGCCGCTGATCCCCTGCAGACGCAGGTCGGCGAGCGCGAGGGCCGCGATCGCCTCGTCGGCTTCACCCGGGAGCTCGCTCGAGCCGAACGACGTCGTGACGAGGAAGTCGGCACCCGCATCTCGCAGCGTCGCCTCAGCGGCGTCGAGGATCGGATGGGCCGCGTTGTGCGCTCCGTCGACGAGCGCGACGAGCTCGTCCTCGCGGGGCCGGTAGCAGCGGCCCGCTTCGCCGACGGCGCATCGAAAGGCCGCCGAAACGTGCATCAGCAGGTTCTCGGCCTCCTTGGTGCCGTGGAGCCGCTGGTGCTCCTTGAACCCCCGAAGGAAGAAGATCGCGAGCACGCTCGCGTCGGCCGCCGGGAGGACCGCACGTGCAAGATCCGCGAAGAGGGCATCGCGCGTCCCGAGGCCGGTGACAGGGTCGACCGCAGACGCAGGGGTGGGTGTGCTCGTCGTCATCCGGCCTACGAGAAGGTGCCGCGGAGCTCGCGCGCACGCCGGATCCGCTCGGCGGCAGAGACCGGCTGAATCGGATCCTCGTCCTCCACGCTGCCGTCTCGTGGGGTCGGTGGTGCCTCGCGATCGGTCGGCGCGGCCGCTCTCGGCCACAGTTGTTCGCGCCGTTGCTGCCGGCTCACGTCCTCCGCAGCTTCCCTCATTCCTCCCAGCATCGACATCCGACGGCAGGACGAAACGGATACGGCGTGAAGATCCCTCGTTCGAGTGACGTCAGCTCAGCGTGCGGCCCGCCGCGGCTGTTCCTCCATCACCTCTGCGAACCGCTCCCAGCGCATCCGGTGATGGAACTTCTTGTTGCCTGCCGGCCACCAGTCGACGCCGCCCTTGCTGATCAGCAGCCGGCCGAGGATGACCTCGTCCGAGTAGACGACGATCTCCGCGTCGCTGTTCGTGATCGTGCTTCGCGGCAGGTGGAGGTTCAGCGCGTGCTTCGGCATCGTCAGCAGCCGACGCTAGACAACCGTCTTCGTCCGAGTCAAGGCGTCGTCACTCGCCCGGGGGATCCGAGCCCGCCCGTCATGCCGCCGATCTCGCTTGGAGTGGCTGCCGGCCGCACAGCCCTTCCGACCCTGCGCGCGCCCGCGTACGGCGCGGGGACGCACCGCCGCATCGTGAACGGCATCGCGTCGCTCGTCCTCGTGCAGGCGACGGTGGTGATGGCGACGATCGTCGTCTACGGGGCGCTGCAGCCCCGCCACATGGCCGACTTCCACGTCATGCGCGACGCCGCGCGCGAGATCCTGGACGGTCGGGCAGGCGGCTTCGTGTACCCGCCGCCGGCCGCGTTTCTGCTCGTTCCCTTCACGCTCGTCCCGTACGAGGTGGCGGCGGTGGTCTGGGTCGTCCTCATCCTCGTGAGCATCCCGCTGCTCCTCGCGGCGCTCGGCGTCCGCGACTGGCGCTGTCACGCGATCACGCTGCTCGCCGCCTCGACCCTCTCCGTCGTCAGCAGCGGCTCGCTCAGCGCGTTCCTCGCGCTCGGTACCGCGCTGCTCTGGAAGTACCGGGACCGCCGCATCGCCGCCGCGCTCCTGGCTGGTGCGGTCGTCGTCGCCAAGCTGTACCTGTGGCCGCTGCTCGTGTGGCTCGTCGCGGTGAAGCGCGGACGGACCGCTGCCGTTGCGCTCGCGACGGCCGTCGGGCTCGCGCTCGGCGGCTGGGCGGTGACGGGGTTCGCGGGACTGACGCACTATCCGGACCGCGTGAGCGCTGTGACCTCGCTCGAGCAAGGGCAGAGCTACTCGCCGGTCGCGCTCGCCGTCGCGATCGGCGCCCCAGTCCGCTTCGGGCAGCTGCTCGGCGCCGCCGTCGGGCTGGCGCTCCTCGCGCTCGCGTTCCGAGTCGCCCGTCAGCCGGGCGGGGAGCTCCGTTCGTTCGTCCTCGCGATCGCGGCGACGTTCGCCTTCACCCCGATCTCCTGGCTGCACTACTTCGTGCTCCTCGCGGTGCCGATCGCCCTGAGCAGTCCGTCGTTCGCTCCGATCTGGGTCGTGCCGCTCGCGTTCTGGGCGCTGCCGATGAAGAGCGGCGGTGAGCTGTGGCGGATCGCGCTCGCCGCGGCGATCGCAACGGCGACGGTCGTCGCCGCCTACCGGAGCGCCCGCGCAGGTAGGCTGCCGGGCCCGTGAGCAGCTCTTTCGCCAGCCGGATCCGTCAAGCGCGCGAAGCGCTCAGGCGCGCGGGAGAGCGCCGCAGTGGCATCGACCGCCGCCTCCGGCAGATCCCCGTCGCGATCGAGCGGCGGATCAAGGACCGCCGCCAGAGCTGACGCGGCCGGCCTATGCGAGCCTGCGGACGAAGAAGAGGATCACCCACATCAGCGCGGCGACGACCGCGAGGATGAACAGCCACTTGATGACGGTCACCGCGAGGACGACGCCGGCGACGACGAGCGCCGCGAGGAGGAGCAGCAAGATGATCATGTGGCTCGCATGCCCGCCCGCGCGAAGCTCTAACCACCGAAGAGAAGCCGCGGCACCTGCGAGGGATCCTTAGGGCTGCTTCCTCCCGGATCTGACCCGGTTCGGAGCCTCGCAGCGCCGCGGGCCTCTCCAGTGTAGACGCAGCACGTATACATCGACGCCATGGGTGCGCTCGTCGTCGCGGCGATTGCCGCCGCGCTCGCGGGCGGTCCGGCGCACGGGCCGCTTGCCGGCAAGACGATCGCGATCGACCCCGGCCACAACGGCGCCAACTGGGCGCACCCCGACGAGATCAACCGGCTCGTCGACGCCGGGGGATTCCGCAAGGCCTGCGACACGACCGGCACGGCGACCGCCGGCGGCCTGACCGAGGCGTCGTATGCCTTCGACGTCGCGACGCGCCTGTCGCGCATCCTCCGCCGCGACGGCGCGCGCGTCGTGCTCACGCGGTCGAGCAATCGCGGTGTCGGGCCCTGCATCGACGAGCGCGCCGCGATCGGCAACCGCGCCCGTGCGGACGCCGCGATCTCGATCCACGCCGACGGCGGCCCCCCAGGTGGACGCGGGTTCGAGGTGATCTACAAGCCGAACGACGCGAGGTCGAGCGCGCTCGCGCGTGCCGTGCGCGATGCGTTTTCGTCGACGACGCGTGAGCCGTTCGCGGACTACGTCGGGCACGACGGGCTCGACGTTCGCACCGACCTCGGCGGGCTCAACCTCTCCCGCGTGCCGAAGGTGTTGATCGAGACGGGCAACATGCGAAACGCTGCTGATGCCCGCCGCCTCGAGTCCGCCGCCTACCGGGAGCGCGAGGCTGTCGCGCTCGCACGAGGGCTCGAGGCGTTTCTCGGCTGAGTTGTGATGTGCTGCGGGGCTAGATGCTGCTGCCGCAGTAGCGGCACTTCGTGGCGCCCATCGGGAGATCTTCGGAGAGACACGCAGGGCACGACTTCGCAGGTGGAGGATCACCGAAGACGGTCACACCGCGCCGCGCCTGGTACGCCCGGTACGGGACGATGATCCCGAAATAGATGACCGCCATGAAGATGACGAAGTAGATGATCGCGGAGATGAACGCGCCGATGTTGACAAGTTGCCCGTGGACGTGGAAACCGAGGCCCGTCGAGCCACCGCTGCCCGCCGCATTCACGAGCGGAGTGATGATGTTGTCGGTGAAGGCCTTGATCAGGGTGCTGAACGCGAGTGCGATCACCAGCCCGACGGCGATGATGATGACGTCGCCCTGCATCAAGAAGTTCTTGAATCCGGCCAGCACTCCGACAGGCCGCTCAGGTCGCATTTCCTCTCGCTGAACCACGACTGCCTCCTTTCGAAGGACGGAACGAGCAGGAGCATCGCAGATCGCGGGCGGCCGATCCGTCCCGCAGCGCGGCGGCTGTCGTGAGCTTGCGGCCGCCTCCACGAAGGAGTAGCGTTGTCTGCGTAGGCTGCGGCGCCCCGACATCGAGGAGGCGCTATGGCGACCACCACTCCGATCGCAACGCAGGTCAAGCTCGGGAAGCTGCCGCCCCGGATGGACGTCCGGACGCTGCCGCTGCCGCGGTACGTCGACCGCTCGAAACTCCCCTCACCGCCGGCCGAGCTCGACCTCGCGTCGGCGGTCCACGACTGGCCGATGTATGCGAACGACCACATCGGCGACTGCACGACCGCCGCGGCTGCGCACATGATCGAGGCCTGGACGGCACCCGTCCGGGAAGCCGCCGTCGAGGTGAGCGAGCGCGCGGTGCTCGAGGCGTTCGACGACGTGAAGCAGGTCGATCCCGCGACCGGCGAAGAGGGCGCCGTCGAGCTCGACGTCCTCATCTACTGGCGCAAGCACGGGATCGGCGGGCATCGCATCGGCGCGTTCGCGCGCGTGCCGGTCTGGGACCACCAGCTCGTCTGCACCGCCGCGTTCCTCTTCGGCGGCCTCTACATCGGAGTCGAGCTCCCGGTGACCGCGCAGCGCCAGCCGATCTGGGACTGGTCGCGCCGGCTCGACGGCCCCGCAGAGCCGGGATCGTGGGGCGGCCATGCGGTGGACGTCGTCCGCTACGACACCGACGTGCTCACGGTCGTCACGTGGGGGAGGCTGCAGGAGCTCACATGGGCGTTCTGGGATCGGTACGTCGACGAGGTGTACGCGATCATCAGCGTCGACTTCCTCGACGAGACCGGTG
>Ga0070741_10017218_pt1 | contig 11901 bp, 8 predicted proteins | sample Coa_R1_4_FD_66440 | JGI IMG/M metagenome (GOLD analysis project Ga0070741, IMG submission 66440) | Surface soil microbial communities from Centralia Pennsylvania, which are recovering from an underground coalmine fire - Coalmine... | ecosystem: Environmental > Terrestrial > Soil > Unclassified ...
CCATCGCCATGTTCCCCCGAAAGCGAGCCGCCGTATTTGATTACGAGATCAGCAGCCTGATTCATAAATGAGCGGAATTGCCTGATCCCCTCGCTCGTTTCCAGATCAAAGCTGACCCGCATGTGGATGCAGCCCTGCCCAAAATGTCCATAGAAGGACCAGCGATAGCCATACCGTTCCAGCAAGTCTCTCAGGTCTCGTAAGTAACTGCCAACCGTATCAGGCGGAACCGCAGAATCTTCCCAACCGGGCCAGGCATCCTTTTCGCCTGGAACCTGCCCTGTCGCCCCCAGAGCTGCTTCCCGCACCAGCCAGATGCGTGCGGTTTCTTTGGGATTGGTAAACAGCTTCATCTGTGGAGCATGCTTCTCCTTTAGCTCCTCTATCAATTGCTGGGCCTGTGCCCGGGCCTCGTCTATCGTGTCCCGCCCAAACTCGACCAGCAGCCAGGCACCGCCAGGAGGCAGTAGAGCCACATCGTCGAGCAGGAGGTTTTTGCGCTGCATATCCTGGATCATACGCCCATCCATCCCTTCCAGGGCAATAGGATGGTGGGTAACGATCTGCGGAATGTGGTCTGCCGCCTGGTAGATGTCCGGGTAGCCCAACACCAGGAGAACGCGCGCGGGAGGGCTGTTTACCAGGCGGGTGGTGGCCTCCAGGACGGTGACACAGGTATTTTCCGTGCCAACGAGCGCGCGTGCAACATGAAAGCCATTCTCCGGCAGCAGTTGCTCCAGGCCGTAGCCAGAAACGCGGCGAGGAATATCTGGGAAACGTGCGCGAATCTGGTCGGCGTATGTATCGCGTAGTGCTTTGAGACGAGCATAAATCTCGCCGCGCCTTCCACCCTCCGCAATAATACGCTCAAGTTCCTCTTCGCTGGTCTGACCAACGCGCATACGCAAACCATCGTACGTGAGAATTTCCAATTCCTCGATATTGACGTCGGTTTTTCCGGCCATCACGGAATGGGTACCGCAAGAGTTGTTCCCGATCATACCGCCGAGCGTGCAATACCTGTGGGTGGCGGGATCGGGGCCGAAGGTGAGCTGATACCGCTCGGCCTCGTGACGCAGATCGTCAAGAATAACTCCGGGCTGCACGCGGGCGATCTTGCGTTGTGGATCGACTTCAAGGACGTGGTTGAGATACTTGGACATGTCGATCACGACAGCGACGTTGCACGTCTGACCCGCCAGGCTTGTGCCACAGCCACGAGCCAGCACCGGAACTCCGTACTTGCGGCAGGCGGCGATAGTTTTGACGACATCATCAACATCTTTCGGTATTACCACTCCGATGGGGACCTGGCGATAATTGGAGGCGTCGGTCGCGTAGAGCGCGCGGCTACCCTCATCGAAGCGCACCTCGCCCCGTATGTGAGCGCGTAGATCAGCCTCCAGTCCGTCGGCATCATATACCTGCGTGGGAGCTTTTTCCTGTTGCCGCGTGGTCGCACCTTTCACGTTGTTGCTTCCTCTCTATTCAGTAATGATGCCGCTCTACACTGCGTAGCGCGCCGCTTCAGACCGCTTTAATTCCAGCCCCATGCCGGGTCGGGAGAGATCGGGCCGTAGCTCGCCGTTCACGGGAGTAAGGACCCCATCGAAGAGCATATGCTCAATGCGCACATGGTCATGAAAGTACTCCATATGACGGAAATTGGTGAGCGCACAGCAGGGATGAACGTGCAGCGATGGTCCGCAATGTGAAGAGAGTTGGAGCGAGTGCGCTTCGCACAATGCGTCAACACGCATAAAACCGGTAATACCAGCGCAGCGAGTCGCGTCAGCCTGCAAAACATCCACAGCTCCGGCTTCGAGCATGCGCCGGAAATACCAGAGATCGTAACCGTATTCGCCCGCGGCAATATCCATGCCTGCCGGAGCGCGATCACGCATCAGTCGTAACCCTTCGAGATCGTCAGAAGAAACCGGTTCCTCGAACCACGTTACGCCCGCTTCGGCGAATCGCTCAGCCATCGCTAATGCCTGCTTGCGGCTATATGCTCCATTGGCATCGACAAAGAGTTCGGTATCGGGACCAATGGCCTCACGCGCCTCAAAAACTCGGGCGACGTCGTCGTTCGGGTGCGTACCAATTTTCATCTTGACTCTGGGGATGCCACTGGCGACCCAGTTGCCCAGTTGCCGCTGTAATTGTGCGCGCGAATAGGAGGTAAAGCCACCGCTGCCATAGATGGGTGCGCCCTCTCTGACGGCACCAAGCAGCGTAACCAGGGGCACGTCGAGCAATCGAGCTTTTAAGTCCCACAAAGCTGCATCCACGGCGGAAATCGCCATTGACGCAATGCCTGGACGACCAAGATTACGGATGGCCTTGACCATCGCTAACCAGTTGCCGGGAACGGCCATCGCATCACGGCCCTGGACGATGCCGATGAGCATCTCTTGAATGAGTTTCGCGGTCGCCAGGTCGGCGTAGCTATAACCGAGGCCGCACCTGCCGCCGGCTTGCGCCACGACGATGACAATGGTTGTCTTATCCCATGCATAGGTGCCATCAGCTTCGGGAAAGTCGGTCGGGATCGTATAGGCCGAAACCTCGATTTGCTGAATGGTCACCTCGTTGTGGCTGAATTTTGTGCCTGCCATATCTTCTCCCCCATATGTTGTTCAGTGCATCGTCATGCCAATGTCGTAGGGACCAGCTTTAGCGCGTCCGAGCGCGATTTATCGCCTTCCCAATTACCACCACGCAGGATAAGAATCGTAGGGGCAACTCCCACGATCTCCCACGATGAATCGGGGAGCCACGGAGCCACGGCGCTACCGGTTGTCCTGCGGTCGGACGGTTGCCCTGCGACAGTCGGGTTGTGGAACCGCGGGAAGGCGATAAATCGCCCGTTGGTCGAGCTAAAGCGGGACCCTACGAATTTTTGTGCGGGAATATGCCGGAGACCATCTCTTTGACCGACTCCTTGATAATCCCGCCTTCTTCAGGATCGCCTTTGACCAGGGCCGACGTATAGTTCTTCGCCTGCTCAAAGCTGATGTGTGGCGGCAACGTGGGCACGTCGCCAGAGGTGTACGCCTCGTATACCACGGGACGATCTGCCGAGAGCGCCGCCTCCCAGGCTGTGGCAACATCCTCAGGCTTCTCCACCCGAATCCCCTTGAGCCCTATTGAATCAGCAAAGCGAGCATAGGGAAAATCTGGCAGGTCCTGGGTCGTCTCCAGCTTAGGATTGCCTTCCTCTATGCGCATCTCCCAGGTGACCTGATTGAGGTCGCGATTATTGAGCACGAGGAAGACGAGACGCGGATCACTCCAGCGTTTCCAGTACTTGGCAACGGTAATGAGCTCGTTGAGGCCGTTCATTTGCATCGCGCCGTCGCCGGTACAACAGATGGGGATACGCGTCGGATAGGCGAACTTCGCGGCGATAGCATAGGGAACCGCCGCCCCCATCGTGGCAAGGCTGCCCGAAAGCGAGCCCATTGTGCCGGGCTTCATGCGCACGATGCGCCCGTACCAGTTGGCGGTCGTGCCAGCGTCGGCGCTTAATATGGCGTTCTCCGGCAGGCGTTTAGAGAGTTCCAGGAACACACGCTGCGGATTCAGTGGTTCAGCAGACTCGGTTGCCCGCGCTTCGACGACCTGCCACCAGTCTTTAATGTTCGACTCGATCTTTTCGCGCCACGAACGATCCGCTTTGCGCTTGAGATGAGGAATAAGCGCACGCAATGTCTGCTTGCTATCGCCAATAAGATTCAGCTCCATAGGATAGCGCAGGCCCAGCATGCGCCCATCGATGTCGATCTGGATGCCCCGCGCCTGTCCCTCTTTCGGCAAGAATTCGCCGTAGGGGAAGCTGGAACCGACCATCAGGAGGGTATCGCACTCCATCATCATGTCCCAGCTTGGTTTCGTGCCCAGCAGGCCGATACAACCGGTGACAAAGGGTAGATAATCCGAAAGGACCGCTTTTCCCAATAATGCCTTTGCCACGCCGCACCCGAGCAGATCAGCAACTTCTATGACCTCATCACCAGCGTGAAGTGCGCCCGCTCCAATGAGCATGGCAACCTTCTTGCCTTCGTTGAGGATGGCAGCAGCGCGCTGGAGATCTTCCTCCGTAGGAGTGATTCGAGGGTAGCTGTAGCCGATACCGGTATGGACGGTGTTATGAGCATGTGGCGGCTTCTCGGCATCCAGATCCTGGACATCTTTGGGGATAATAATGCAGGTCACTGTACGTTCGGTGATGGCGATACGCATCGCCCTATCAACCAGTTGACGTATCTGCATCGGGCTGGAGGCCATGTGAACATATTCGCCCGCGACATCTTTGAACAGATTGAGCAGATCAACCTCCTGCTGGTAGTTGCCGCCAATGGCTGGACGCGCTGATTGGCCCACAATTGCCAGAACAGGTCGGTGATCCATTTTGGCATCATACAACCCGTTGAGCAGATGGATCGCCCCTGGTCCCGATGTTGCCAGGCAGACGCCAACTTCATCTGTATATTTAGCATGCGCGGTCGCCATAAACGCCGCCATCTCTTCATGACGTACCTGAACAAACTCGAAGAGGTCCTTATTGCGCTCCAGCCCTCCCAGGATGCCGTTAATGCCATCGCCAGGATAGCCATAGATGCGCTTGACTCCCCACGCGGAAAGCCGCTTTAACAAAAAATCGCTAACTTTATCTCCCATTTGCGGACTCAACCTTTCTCTTCTGGCAACATTATCCATGCGGTGAAACCGTCGAGTGATAAAAGACTCAAACATTCCCCACCCGCCCCTCATTACCGGAGGCAAATTTGTGGATATGAACCATACTGGCATTTTCTATCGTATTACGATACAAATATAACACGATCAGAAATAACCAGGCGGTTACTCTACCATGTATTGCCCGCGTCGCTTACAATAGGCGAAGAATCTTTTATATGAGCCTTTTACCATCCCATTACACGTATCGAGGCAACGAAATGATGACGAATAGACATGCTAACATTGATAGCACTGATTACCAGGCCCTGGCCGAGTTCCGTTACCAGATCCGGCGCTTTCTGCGCTTCAGCGAGCAGATGGCGCGTTCGGCGGGGATTGAGCCGCAGCAGCATCAGTTACTGCTGGCCGTTAAGGGGCTGCCGGAGGACAGGGATGCCACGGTGGGAGAGATTGCGCATCGCCTGCAAATTCAGCACCATAGCACCGTCGAGCTCGTAGATCGACTGGTGGAGCGCGGCTTTGTCGAACGCCAGCGAGACGAGAGCGATCTGCGGCGGGTCATCGTCAATCTTACTCCTGCGGGGGAAGAGATCCTCGAAGAACTCTCAAGCACTGCGCTCGCCGAACTGCGTTCTACCGGGCCTGAGCTGGTGCGAGCCCTGAGTTCGCTTATTGCCCGTAAACGCCCTTAAAAGAGAACATGCCATTACTGAAACCATTTAGCGCCTCCAGACGAGATGATGTATGTGGGTTGACGAACACCCCATTGTAACTCTCTCGTAATCGCTCAGCTTGAGCGCAGTTATGCCGAATAAATTGTGAGCAAGGCAAGCGAACAGTGAGGCATGAATTTGTTGGAGGGCTAAATGATACAACTAGGATGGAAAGCAGGGCCGGAACAGTACCCGCCCGTTGAACTACTTGAATATGCGATCAATGCAGACAAGGCCGGTTTTGATCTACTTGATGTGAGCGACCACTTCAATCCCTGGAGCGAGGAGGGGCAGGCGTGCTTTTCATGGGCATGGCTTGGCGCGGCTGCCGCTAAAACCAGCCGCATCCAATTGGGAACAGGGGTGACCTGTCCAATCTTGCGCTACCACCCGACCATTATCGCGCAGGCGGCTGCCACGCTCTCCCATTTTGCGCCGCACCGGTCGTATCTGGCAGTCGGAACCGGCGAGGCTCTCAACGAGTATGCAGCTATGGGGGAGTGGCCTGGGTATGAAGAGCGCCAGCAGCGACTGCTCGAAGCCATCGAAATTATTCGTGCCCTGTGGCGAGGCGAACAAATTAGCTATGATGGGCAATACTATCAAACACAGAAGGCCAAACTCTATACGCCTCCGGCATCCCCGATTCCTCTCTATATCTCCGCTCTCGTACCCGCCAGCGCGCGCTTTGCCGGTCAGTTCGGTGATGGACTGATGACTGTGGGCGGTAAGCAGCCTGCAATATACAAGGAAATGCTCAAAAACTTCGAGGAGAGTGCCAGACAGGCCGGGAAAGATCCCGCGAAAATGCCGCGACTGATCGAGTTGAACGTGGCTTACACAGAAAATATCGATGCCGCGATCAAGGAGCAGCTTAAATACTGGGCTGGTACCTACATCCCGGCGCTCTTCGATCAGAAAATCTACACCCCGACGATGTCTCAGGAGAATGGCGAGGTCATCGGCGCCGATACGGTCAAGAAAACAGGGTGCTTCTCAGCCAATCCTGATGACCATATCAAATTCGCGCAGCGATACATCGACCTGGGCTTTACCTGCCTGATTTTCCATGCTGCCGGACCGGACCAGCGCGGCTTCATCGAAGCATACGGGCGAGACGTATTGCCAAAGGTACGTTCAGCGAGTAAAACATTAGTACGGTAAAAATATGCTACGATAGTAGGCATATTGTGCAGGATAAGAGGGCCGGAGGGACGAACGACTCCGGCCCTTTTAAACTCTCTTGTCAGGAGCAATGTATGGAAAAGCGGAAGCTAGGCAAAACGGAATTACTGGTATCGGTGGTTGGCATGGGAACATGGAGAACGTTTGATGTATCGGGCGAACCGGCGCTGAAGAATGCCCGTACGATTGTTGACGCCGCGCTCAAAGCGGAGGCAAACTTTTTTGACTCGTCGCCCATGTATGGCGCTGCCGAGCATGTGCTGGGTGAAACCTTGCGCGGGCAGCGCGAACAGGCCATCATCGCGACCAAAGTATGGGCCTCGACCAGAGGCGAGGGAGCCGCCCAGGTCAAACAGGCGCTCTCTTTCTTCGACAATTGCATCGACCTCTACCAGATCCATAACCTGGTAAACTGGCTGGAACACCTGGCGCTCCTGGAACAACTTCGTGATGCTGGCAAGGTGCGTGCCATAGGCGCAACCCACTATAGCAGTTCGGCCTTTAAAGAACTGCGTACCGTCATGAAAACCGGTCGCATCACGGCTATTCAAATCCCCTATAATCCCATACAGCGCGAAGTGGAGCGCGATATCCTGCCACTGGCCGCCGATCTTGGCCTGGGAGTAGTGGTAATGCGTCCTTTTGCAGAAGGCGCTCTGTTGCGCAATCCTCCTTCCGCAGAGGCGCTCAAGCCACTGCAACCCTTTGGCGTGACGACCTGGGCGCAGGCGCTACTCAAGTGGGTCTTGAGCGATGAGCGCTGTCACGTTGCCATTCCTGCTACCTCCCGCCCACAGCGTATCACGGAGAACGCTGTCGCCGGAAATCCTCCCTGGTTTGGAGCTGAGGAACGGGCATATGTTGCTCGCCTTGCGACTACTTAAAATATGACAGAGGGTGTCATGAACGCTTCAGTAAAATGGGGCAGAAAATGAAGTACTTCGACGCCGCGCTCCGTAGGGGCATTCCTATCCGCCCGCCTGAGCGCAGCTAGCTGAGAAGCAGCGTTGGCGGGCGGAATTTCAAGATAGGGCTAGTCCCTGCCCTGTAGCTCCCCGCTTCATCGTGGGAGCGTTGGAGCGCGGAACATTGCAAGGTAGGAACAAGGAGATGAGCAACGATGCGTTATGGTTTCGTTCTTCCTGGTGGCGATCTCTGGACAATTCCTGAAATGGCAGCAGAGGCGGAAGCTGCCGGATGGGATGGTGTATTTATTCCTGATTGCATTTCAATCGATACTCCTGATTATCCGCCTGGGCCTGGCTATGACCCGTGGATTTTATTAGCCCTCATAGCAGCGCGTACCGAGCGTATCATTCTCGGCCCGATGCTGGCGGCTATCTCGCGGCGGCGGCCCTGGAAGCTGGCCCGCGAAACGCTGACTATTGATCATCTTTCTCGCGGCAGACTGGTGTTGCCGGTTGGCCTGGGTGCGGCCCCCGATGACGCTGGCTTCTACAAAGTCGGGGAAGAGATGACAGCCAGAGGGCGCGCCCAACTGATGGATGAGTGTCTGGAGATCCTCAAAGGCGCCTGGAGCGGCGAAGAGTTCTCTCACGATGGAGAGCGATATCAGGTGCAGCCCATGAAACTCCTACCGCCGTCGGTACAGCAGCCACGTATCCCCGTCTGGGTCGTTGGAGCATGGCCGCGCCAGAAATCCATGCAGCGCGTGCTGCACTGGGATGGCATCATTCCGCAGAAGATGGATGGCAGCGATGCGCCGATGACTCCTGCTGATATCCGGGCCATCAAAGCCTATATCCAGGCCAATCGCCAGCTTTCTACGCCATTTGATATCACCTGGGAAGGCGAAACCCCCGGCGACGACCCCGAAGGTGCAGCGGCCATTGTGTCCCCCTGGCAAGACGCGGGCGTCACATGGTGGATAGAAGCGCGTTGGGGCGCAACAAGTCTTGAAGAGGTGCGCGAACGTATCAGGCAGGGGCCACCACGCGTAATATGATCAAGGGCAGATAGTATGAGCGCGAAGGCGTTCATTCTGACGATTCGCAGCTTTCTCAATGAGAATTTTTTTATTAGCAACAGGAGAAAAATTGCACGCGTGATAAAGCGTTCGCGAGGCTTGCTGAGCGCGATGTTTGCGCCCATGTCGGTGCGTGATTTTCGGCTGCTCTTTTGTGGACAACTGGTTTCGCAGCTAGGCGATATGTTTTACAATGTGGCCCTGCCCTGGTTTCTCTTGACGAGCGGAGGAGGCGCGGCTGCCCTTAGCACAGTGCTCGTCGCCTATGGCATACCGCGCATCTTCTCTCCGCTGCTGGGAGGTACACTCAGTGACCGCCTGCATCCCCGCCGGGTCATGCTCGTTACCGATAGCATTCGCGCGCTACTGGTGGGAGTACTGGCTCTGCTGGTGGCAATGGGGCATCCGCCGCTCTGGCTGCTCTGCCTGATCATGGTGATCCTGGGGACCTGCTCAGGTCTGTTTCTGCCCGCGTCGTTTTCGATCCTGCCGGAGATTTTGCCCACAGATACCTTGCAGGTCGGCAATGCATTCAATGCGACCTCAGTGCAACTGGCAACATTGATTGGACCGGCCCTCGCTGGGCTGGTCGTAAGCTACTTTCAGCCAGCAACGGGCCTGACAATAGATGCATTCTCGTTCGTCGTTTCCGCCGTCTCACTGATGCTGATGCACCAGAGCCGCATCACCCACGTACAGAAAAATACCAGCGAACAGGCGGAACAAATAGATTTTCTGAGCGAGAAAACAGAGGCCGCATATTCGACTAATGACTCTGCTACGCTGACCTTTATCATCCAGCAAAAATTTCCGCGCCACCTGCTTGGTCGCATTAGCGGCGCCTTTACCACCTGCGAGTTTAGTCTCCAGCCCATTTCCATCGCGCTCTCTGGCGTCATCGTTGCGCATTGGGGATCAGTCCCGGTCTTCCTCATAAATGGCATACTTGGATTACTATGTCTCAGCTTTGCTTTGATCCAGCGAGAGATACGGGAGATGTAAGATGATTACCTACAGGGTTGCTTTTTCACACCAGGTCTTTTAATGGTGCATCGCTTCTTGCCATGCCTGTTCCTGCGCCTCTCTGCGTTTTCGTCTTTAATCTGACCCTGGCGTAGAGGCAGGGCAACCGCGAGGGATTGCCCCTACAGCGCCCGCCCCTACGCCTGCTAATTATTTAGCACGGGCAGCACGCGATGCGCCAACATCTCAACATTGGTGAGGTCGGGGAAGCCGCCCCAGCCGAGCATAAAGTAATCGACGCCGAGATCGATAAATGGACGCATTTGCTCAATGACCTGCTCAGGTGTGCCAACAAACGCGTTAGCAGAGGTCATGCCGTTAACATTGAGTTCCGCCAGCTTCTCCTCGGTTGGGGCACATAAACTGCCACCGAACCAGGTACGACGAAGGGTTGCGGGATCACGCCCAACTGCGGCACAGGCTTGCTCACATTCTTTGACTTCCTGCCGGAACTTTTCGATCCCCGTCCATGAGACATTCCACCAGTCGGCATGGCGGGCGATTAAGCGCAGCATGCGCGGCTTCGCTCCTCCAATCATGATGGGTGGAATGGGATCGGGCTTGGGTTCGCAGTACGCCTCTATGGCCTGATAGTGCTTGCCCCGCACCGTCCCCTGCTCATCGTGCCAGAGGGCTTTGACGATCTGAAGCGTCTCTTCCAGTTCTTCCACACGCGTGCCTGCCGAGGGAAAATCGTAGCCGTACGCTCTATACTCGTCTTCTTTCCATCCCGCGCCAATGCCAAAGATAAAGCGACCGCCACTGAGAAACTGGAATGTTGCCGCCATCTTTGCCAGCAGCGCCGGGTTGCGGAAGGACTGACAGAGCACCGCATGCCCGAAATCTAACTGTGGATGGCGTGCTGCCATGTAGGTCAGCATGGTCCATCCCTCTAGCAGTGGATTGGCACCGAACTGGGTATGATCGACAAACCAGCCTGAATCAAAGTGGCCTGTCACCAACGCCAGCCCCTTCTCTATGGCAGCCATGTATGTCTCGTGAGACATCCCAGGACGAGGACTGGGCAGAGCTAGCCCGAATTGAATACGCGTCATGCAACCTCCCTGCCGAGCGACTGTAGGGGCAGGGCTTGCCCCTGCCCTGCTAGACGTGCTCGGAATTTCAAGGTATTTCCTTCTGTTGTTCAAAATAACACTAGGTAAAGCGGTGTCGTGCAGCCATTATAGCATGTAGTCCGCACCCTATGTGGCCCAGAAACACCCGCTTCTCTTGACAATAACATTGATGAGCAGGTATTCTTGAGATAAGATATTATCATTATTTGAGAATATTCTCAAATAAAGAGAAACCGCAAAAGCACAGGGGTTCGTACACGCGCCAGACACGTAAAACAATGTAGGTCTTCTTTTACACGCGTTTTCCTCTCTCATCTCTCCCGGAGCGGAGAGTAGACAAAGAAGCTGAGGTACAGAGGGTGTATCTCGCCAGTCTTTTAAGAAAGGGAAAAACCATGTCACAAGAATCTGATCTCATGCAACCGCGGGGCATCGCCATTCCTACCGAAACAGGATATCAGGTGATGGAGGGCAAAGGCGCGCTCGTCAACCGCAACTCTGTCATCTTTGCCATCGGGCAAGGTATCTCGCTCATCGGCGATAACATCTACCTGTCAACGCTCATTATCTGGATCTCAGCCGTTACGCTTGCAGCCGCGAGCACGCCAGCGCAGAAAGTGGCTGTGGCTGCGACGGTTACGGCCATTCAAGCCGGTATTTTTGGTGCAAATTACCTGGCGGGCTTTCTCATCATCCCCTTTGTTGGGGTCTTCGTTGATCGCTGGAACCGCCGCACGACGATGATTATCGCCGATTTAGTGCAGGCGGTGCTGGCTCTCTTGCCCCTGGTCGCGTTTCTCGTGGCAAAAAATGTCTTTATTCCCACCATTTACGTGACCTACTTTTTGCTAGTAGCTGCTCAGGGCTTTTTTATGGGCTCACAGAGCGGCGTCCTCCAGGTGATCGTCGCCAGGAAAAGTTTTCCGCAGGCTGTCTCTATTCTCAACGTTCTGATTGGGATAGGCGCAGTTGCCGGTTTTGCCCTGGCTCCGACCTTCTTCCTTGCCGTGGGACCGATTATCGCCATCACCTTCAACGCGCTGTCCTTTGTGATTTCTGCGATTGCACTTGTCTTGTTGCGCATCCCCAAGGAGGCCGTGCATCCGTATGCCTTCAGACAAAGAGACGATCTTGCGGCAGCCGTTAGTATTGGCAAAAGTATTGCAGGCGTGTTCAAAGATTTGTGGCGCGGCCTGCGTTTCGTCTTCACCAC
>Ga0070741_10017219_pt1 | contig 11901 bp, 10 predicted proteins | sample Coa_R1_4_FD_66440 | JGI IMG/M metagenome (GOLD analysis project Ga0070741, IMG submission 66440) | Surface soil microbial communities from Centralia Pennsylvania, which are recovering from an underground coalmine fire - Coalmine... | ecosystem: Environmental > Terrestrial > Soil > Unclassified ...
CTCCCGCCCCTCCCGCCGCTCCGCCCGCCGGCGGCGCCGGCCCCGGCGGGGCCGACCTTCGAGCCGACCGGCACGACCTTCGGGCCGATCGGCGCGACCTCCGCGCCGACCGGCGCGATCTTCGCCGGGACCGGCGGGACCTCCACCGGGACACCGCCGACCGGCGGGCGGACCGGCGGGACCTGCGCCGCGACCGCCGCGACCTCAGGCGCGATCTGAGGACGGGGGCCGGCGCCGCGGAGCTCGCCCGGGACCGCCGGGAGATCCGCTCCGACCGGCGGGACCTGGCCTCCGATCGCCGGGAGGTCAGGCGCGATCGCCGCGAGGTCGCCGGAGACCGGCGCGACGTCCAAGGCGACCGGCGGGATCTCCGGCGGGATCGGCGGGATCTCCGCCGCGACCGTCACGAGCGGAAGACGAGCTGACCTGACCGCCGGCGGGATGTCCACATAGCGGTCCACAGCTCGTCCACAGGGCGGCCGGCCGGCCGCCGGCGCGCCAAGCGCTTCCCGGGGGCGCGGTTCGCTGCGCCCCCTCACATTTCCACTGTGGATGTTTTCGAGCGACCGGGGTAAAACTCGGTCAGTACCGGGCGCTCCACTCCGACCCGCAGGCGCACCGGTGTCGTCCTGCGTGCCCGGCGTCCCGGTAGCACACGCAGGAGGACCGCCCGTTCGCGGCCTGCTCGAGGCACACGCGGTCCTCGCCGGTCTTGGTGAGGGTGCGCTCGAGGTTGCGGGCGATCTCCCGGAGGACGGTGTCGTGGGATGGGGGCGGGGTCTGGGTGGCTTGTCTCATGGCTCGTCTCCGGACCCGCGGCCGTGCGGCCGGGGGCCGTCGCTGCGGTAGGCTCGGCGAGCGGCCGCCGGGATCCGCTCGCAGGGTCTCGGGAAGGCGCTATGCTACGGCTTTAGTTTCCACACCGCCAGCCCCCAGTTTTCCACCGCGACATTCCACCCGTGCGGAGAGATCTACGAACTCGCGGCCGAGCAACCAGATGACGGGAGGTGGCGCGGGCCGGGCCGCCGCTCGCGTCACCGCGCGCCGCGCGATCGCGGGCGCGCTGCTCGCCTCGCTCGGCGCCGCGACGGCGCGCGCGCAGCAGACCGCCGCGACGCCGGTCGAGGTGCAGATGCGGCACGTGGACTTCCGGGTGGACTCGACGGTGGTGCTCCGCATCGCGTGGCTCCGCGGCCGGCTGGAGCGCACGGCGGCGGACCAGCCGCCGTACTTCGACGACAAGCGCTCCTTCGCGCTCGCGATCGACACCGCCCGCATCGCCGTGACCCCGACGTCGCTCGGCGCGCTGCTCAACCACCACGTCTTCGCCTATCGCGGCTCGCCGCTCCGCGGGCTCACGGTGTCCGTGAGCCGGGGGCGCCTCTACCAGCACGGGAAGCTCCGCGGGATCGGCTTCACCATCGAGTCGGAGGCCTCGCTCACGCCGGCGGGCGAGATCCGGCTGCATCCCACCTCGATCAAGGTGGCGGGCCTCTCGGTCGGCGGGTTGCTCGAGCTGTTCGGGCTGGAGCTGCAGAAGCTGGTGAACCTGGAGGGGGCGCGGGGGGTGCGGCTCGAGGGGAACGACTTCGTGCTCTCCCCCACGGGGCTCCTGCCGCCCCCGGCGATTCGGGGCCGGGTCGGGGCGATCGAGGTGCTCGACACCGCGATCGTGCAGGTGTTCGTGCCCCCGGGCGAGGCTCGCGCGAAGCCGCTCACGCCGCCGGACACGTCGGCGGCGAACTACATGTACTTCCGCGGCGGCACCCTCCGGTTCGGGAAGCTCACGATGCACGACGCCGACCTGGAGATCGTGGACGCCGACCCGCGCGATCCGTTCGACTTCTTCCTCGACCGGTACAACCTCCAGCTCGTGGCGGGCTACTCCAAGAACACCCCGGAGCACGGGCTGGTGGTGACGATGCCCGACTTTCTGCGCGCCCGAGCCCTGCTCCGGCGCGGCGGGCTTCGCCCGGAGCGCGGCGAGTCGGGACGTTAGCCGGTCAGAATCTGAAGCTCACCCCCACGCCCGGCACCCGCGCCGGTCGCCAGCGCTCCCGGCCGATCACGGCGCCCAGGATGGCGCCGATGCCGGCCCCGCCCGCCGCACCCGCTCCGCTCGCGAGCCCGATGGCGCAGCCGCGGGAGCACCAGTCCGCCAGGCGGTCCCGCGGGATGGCCGCGCCGAAGACCGCGCCCCCCGCCGCGCCGAGCAGGGCGCCGAACAGCGCCCCGCGCCCGGGGTCCGGCCGCTTGCCCCAGGAGAGCTCGAAGGTCCGGATCTCCGCCCGCGGGAACGAGTAGATCCGCCCGGCCGGATCGCTGAGCTCGATGCCGTCGGCCGTGGCCTGCTCGAACGCGCCCACCATCTGCTTGCCGGCGGTCGTGGTCACCCGCACCCGATAGCCGGGGAGCACGGTCTGCGCAGCGGCGGGACGGGGCGCCGAGGCCGCCGCGAACGCGCAGGCGACCAGGGTCGCAGCTCTCGCGAGCCGGGCCCGCGCCCTCGGGTTTGCGGCCGGCACCGGGCACCTCACTTTCGGGTGGCCAGGAAGGCCACGATCGCCCGCAGCTCTTCCGGCGTGAGGCTCGCCGCGTAGGCGGGCATGTTGGGGCTTCCGTTGGTGATCCGGAGGCTCATCTCCTCGGGCGTCATCCGGGTCGCCACGTCGGAGAGATCGGGACCGCGCTTCCCGCCGTGCCCGCCGACGGTATGGCAGAACTCGCAGCCCTTCCCGTAGAAGAGCTGCGCGCCCCGGACCACCTCCGGCAACGTATCCCGCACCACCTGCGCGGGGAGCGGCTGGGCGGCGAAGTCGGGGGACCAGGACGCCCGCGCGCCCGCATACCAGAAGCCCGCGATCGTCGTCCACATCACCACCACGAGCAGCGCGGCCCAGGGCCGGCGGCGGACGCTCCGCTCCCCCTTGTTGAACACCGGCACGAGCAGCAGGATCGCGCCGAAGACCAGCGGGGCGACCACGATGACGGCCGTCTCGAGGTGCTTCGGCGTGAGCGCCAGCACCGCGAAGTACCAGAGGAAGTACCAGTCGGGGCGCGGGTACGCGCGGAGGATCGTGGGATCGGGCGGCCGGCCGAGCTCGGGGGGCCCGACGATCACCGCGAGGAGGGCGATCACCGCGACCGTGGCGGCCCCGAACACCACGTCGCGCCAGGCGGCGTCGGGCCAGAAGGGAACGCCCTCGCGCCGGAGCAGCGCCTGGTAGCGCTCGCGGTAGGTGGCCGGGTCCACCGGCTCGCCCGGCCGGGGCCGCTCCGAGATCCCATGACGGAGCACTAGGGCGAGGTGCAGCCCGATCAGCAGGAAGACCAGGGCCGGGATGAAGAACACGTGCCAGGCGAAGAAGCGGCTGAGGGTCGCGCCGCCCAGCGTATCGCCGGCGAGGATGAAGCGGGCCAGCTCGGTCCCCACCACCGGCACCCGGCCGGCCTGGGCCGCGGCCACCACCACCGACCACACGGCGGTCTGGTCCCAGCGGAGGAGCTGCCCGGTGAAGGCGAGCGCCAGGGTGAGGAGGAGGAGCACGGCGCCGGTGAGCCAGTTGAGCTCGCGGGGGAACTTGTAGGCCGCCATGAGGTAGGTGCGGCTCACGTGGATCCCGATGAGCAGCACCATGGCCGAGGCCCCGAAGTAGTGGAGCCCGCGGAGGAACCGCCCCATGAGGGCGCGCTCCGTGATGAACTGGAGGCTGTCGTACGCCTGCCCGGTGGAGGGCACGTAGGCGGTGGCGAGCGCGATCCCGGTCACCACCTGAAGCAGGAAGGCGATGAGCGTGGCGCTGCCGAAGACGTACCACCACCCGAGCCGCGGGGGAACGGGGTGGGTGAGCGCGTGCCGGGTCCAGGAGACCAGCCCGCTCCGGTCCTCCAGCCAGGCGAGGAAGCGTCCCATCAGACCGCCCTCACACCACGGGGATCGGGCTGGTGAGGATCTCGACCTGTCCCCCCCGCACCCTCACCGGATAGTGGCTCAGCGGCTTGGGCGGCGGTCCGGCGGCGACGGTACCGTCGCCGTTGAAGACCCCGCCGTGGCAGGGGCAGAGGAAGAGCCGCGCGTCCGCGACCCACTGCACCGGGCAGCCGAGGTGGGTGCAGTGGACCGAGAAGGCGGTGAACTCGGTGGCGCTCTCGCGCCGGAGCCAGGCCGCGGTGCGGGCGGTGACGCCGGCCCAGGGAAGCGGCGAGGCGTCCTCGAAGCTCACGGCGACGGTCTCGCCCACCCGGAAGCGGTCCACCGGCCCCACGGGCCGCCAGAGACGGGGCGAGCGCCGCACGAGGGGCGCCACGATGAAACCCACCACCGGCACGGCCACGACGGCGGCCGCTGCGGCCGACAGCGCGGCCGAGAGGCGGGACAGGAACCGGCGTCGCTCCATTCCCAGCTCTGCTAAAGAAGGCGGAATTCGGCGCGCGGGCGCCGGACCACGGGTCGGGTGCCAACTTACCGCGGAGCCGGGAGCGGCGGCAAGCGCGGCCGTTCCCGGGCGCGGCGCGCCGGTGTAGCTTGCGGCGTCCTGACCGAGCGAGCATCGAGCGTCATGCCGCCCGCACCCGCGAGACTTCTGGCCCTCGCCGTCGCCATCCCGGCGGCGGCCGCGTGCGGGAGCGACTCCTCGGCGCCCACGCCCGACACGGGGCGCCTCACGGTGGTGGTGACCGGGCTTCCGCCCGGCGCCTTCGCGGCGGCCCAGGTGACGGGCCCGGGGAACTACATCCAGCCGGTGCTCCATACGGTGACCTTCGCGGAGCTCACTCCCGGCATCTACGTCGTCACCGCGGACACGGTGCGGGTGGCGGGGACGCTGTACCAGCCGGCCCCCGCGAGCCAATCGGTGTCGGTCGCCGCCGCGGCGACCGACACCGCGACCGTGACCTACTCGCCGTAGCGGTGCACCCGAGCGTGCGTCTTCCCCCTTCGCCCGTCTCGCTCCGCCGGCACCGCCCCGTCGCGAGCGCGCTGCTCCTCGGGCTCTGGCTCGCGGGGGCGGCCCGGCAGGCGGTCCTGCCGGTGTCGCACTGCCGGAGCCACGAGACCGCCCCGGCGCCCGGGGCCGGGCCGGAGGGGAGGGCCGGCGGGCGGCACCATGGCGCGGCCGGCGCGGCGCGGCACGTCGGAGCGGCCGCACACGCCGGAGCGGCCGCACACGGCGGAGCGGCGGTGCACACCGGTCCGGCGACACACGCTGGAGCGGCGCCGCACGCGGGCGCGGCACCGGAGGCCGAGCCGGCGCTCCACGCCGCCCACCGCTGCCCCCACTGTCCCGCCGCCCTCTGCGCGAGTGAAGCTCCCTGCGCGGGGGCGGCCCCGGGCGCGGCCCTCCTGGTCCGGCGGGTCCCTCTCGCCCTCGAGTCGGGCTCCGCCCTCCCGCTGCCCGCTCCGCCCGCCGGGGCGGAGTCCGCCTCGTACCCACCGCCCACACCACCTCCTCAAAGCGCCGCCTAGCTCGATCACGCTGGCTTTCGGCCCTTCGACTAGGAGGCGTTCAGATGCGGGCATCCCTCGCGGCGGCCGCGGCCGCCGCGCTTCTCCTGCTGCCGGCGGCGGGCCCGCTGGCGGCTCAGGACCATCACCCCGAGCCGCACCACCACCCGGCCCGCCCGGCCGGCGCGCCCCGCGCCGAGCCGGTGGAGCGACCCCTCGGCATCCCGATGAGCCGCATGGGGTCGGGAACCGCCTGGCTGCCCGACGCGGCGCGGATGCGGGCCTATCACTTCGCGCCGGACGGGTGGCTCCTCATGGTGCACGGCGACGCGGATCTCTACTACGACCGCCAGGGCACCCCGCGGGGCGCCGACCAGGCGGGGAGCACCAACTGGTTCATGCTGATGGCCATGCACCCGCTGGGCCGGGGCCTGCTGCACCTCCACGGGATGGCGAGCGCGGAGCCGCTTACCGTGGGAGCGCGGGGCTACCCGCTGCTGCTCCAGACCGGCGAGTCGTACCGCGGGGTCCCGCTCCGCGACCGGCAGCACCCCCACGACCTCTTCATGGATCTGTCGGCGATGTACGAGTTTCCGCTCACCCGGCGCCTCGGCCTGTCCTTCTACGCGGCACCGGTGGGGGAGCCCGGTATCGGTCCCGTGGCCTACATGCACCGGCCGTCCGCCCAGAGCGACCCGTTCGCCCCCCTGGGCCACCACTGGCAGGACGCCACCCACATCACCTACGGGGTGCTCACCGCCGGAGTGTTCACCCGGACGGTGCGGCTCGAGGGGACGCTGTTTCACGGGCGCGAGCCGGACGAGGACCGCTACGATTTCGACTTCGGGGCGCTCGACTCCTACGGCGGGCGGATCACGGTGAACCCGAGCCCCGGCTGGAGCCTCGCCGCGAGCTACGGGTACCTGAAGAGCCCCGAGGCGCTCCACCCGGAGGAGAACCAGCACCGGATCGGCGCGTCGGTGCTCTACGCCGGCGGGCTGGGCCAAGGGGATTGGGCGGCGGCGCTCGTGTACGGGGCCAACCGGCACACCGGGCCGGGCGCGTCGGGGGAGTTCGAGCACAGCCTGCTGCTCGAGGCGAACGCCGAGCTCGGCTCCCGCAACAGCGTCTTCGGCCGGCTCGAGTGGGTGCAGAAGAGCGCCGAAGAGCTCGTGGTTCCCGGGTTCCCGGCGGACGCCCGCTTCGACGTGGGCGGGCTCGTGCTCGGGTACCTGCGCGAGGTGGCCCGGTACGCCGGCGCGGGGCTCGACCTGGGCGTGCGCGGCTCCCTCGACGTCGTTCCGGCGGGGCTCGAGCCCACCTACGGCACCCGTACGCCGGCCGGGCTCGCCCTGTACCTGCGCGTTCGGCCGCTGGCGCTCGGCGCCCATCCCGGAATGAGCCACGAAGCGGCCGCGGGCGAAGGAGGCATGCATGAGCGCTGAGCATCCCGGCGCGCACGGGGCGCATGCGGGCGCCCCGGCGGCGCACGACCGTCATGCCGGCCACAGCGTCGAGATGTTCCGCGCCCGGTTCTGGGTCTCGCTCGCGCTCACGCTGCCGACCCTGGTCTGGGGTCACATGCTCCGGGACGCGCTCGGCTACGCGCCGCCCGCGTTTCCCGGCTCGCGCTGGATCCCGGCGGCCTTCGGGACCGCGGTCTTCGCCTACGGCGGGCGGGCGTTTCTCCAGGGGGCGGCTCGCGAGCTGCGCGATCGGCTGCCCGGGATGATGACCCTGATCGCGCTCGCGATCACGGTCGCCTTCGGGTTCAGCGCGGCGGTCGCGCTCGGCTTTCCGGGCATGCCGCTCTGGGAGGAGCTCTCCACTCTGGTCACGATCATGCTGCTGGGTCACTGGTTGGAGATGCGGTCGATCGCCCAGGCGGAGGGCGCGCTGGGCGAGCTGGCCCGGCTCCTGCCCGGGACCGCCGCGCGGGTGCGCGCCGCGGGAGGCGGGGAAGTGATCGAGGAGGTTCCCCTCGGCGAGCTCCGCGAGGGTGACCTGGTGCTGGTGCGCCCGGGCGCCGCCATCCCGGCCGACGGGGTGGTGCGGGCCGGCGCGAGCGCGGTGAACGAGTCCATGATCACCGGCGAGTCGCGACCGGTCGAGAAGGGCCCCGGCGACCCGGTGATCGCGGGTACGGTGAACGGCTCCGGCTCGCTCCGGGTCGAGGTCACGGCCACCGGCGAGCGCACGGCGCTCGCGCGGATCGTCCGGATGGTGGCGGAGGCGCAGGGCTCCCGCTCGCGGGCCCAGGACCTGGCGGACCGGGCCGCCGCCTGGCTCACCCGGATCGCGCTCGCGGCGGGCGCGGTCACGCTGGTCGCCTGGATCGCGGCCGGCGCGGGCGCGGGCCCGGCGGTGGAGCGGCTGGTCACGGTGCTGGTGATCGCCTGCCCGCACGCGCTGGGGCTCGCGATCCCGCTGGTGATCGCGATCTCGACCACGCTGGGCGCGCGGTCCGGCCTCCTGGTCAGGAATCGCCGGGGGCTGGAGGACGCGCGGCTGGTGACGGCCGTGGTCTTCGACAAGACCGGGACCCTCACCCGGGGCGAGTTCGGCGTGGTCGAGGTGACCCCGGTCGCCGGGCTGGCCGAGGACGAGGCCCTGCGGCTCGCGGCCGCGGTGGAGCGGGACTCGGAGCACGCCATCGCGCGGGGCGTGGTTCGGACCGCGACCGAGCGCGGTCTCGCGCCGCCCCCGGCGACGGGGTTCGAGGCGATCCCGGGGCAGGGGGCCGGGGCGGTGGTGGAGGGCCGCAGGCTGTACGTGGGCGGCCCCGCGCTGCTCCGGGCGCTCGGGCTCGAGCCCGCGCCTCCGCTCGCCGCGGCGGCCCGGCGGGCCGCGGAGGCGGGCCGGACCCCGGTCTATCTGGCGGACGGCGGCGGCGTGCTCGCCGTGCTGGCGGTGGCGGACGTGGTCCGGCCCGAGTCCCGCGAGGCGGTGGACGCGCTCCGCCGGGCGGGGATCGAGAGCGTGATGCTCACCGGGGACGCGCGCGCGACGGCGCAGGCGGTCGCCCGCGAGCTCGGGATCGAGCGGGTGCTGGCCGAGGTCCTGCCGGAGGAGAAGGCCGGCGCGGTCCAGGCGCTCCGGCGCGAGGGACGCCGCGTGGCCATGGTGGGCGACGGAGTCAACGACGCGCCCGCTCTGGTCACCGCCGACGTGGGCATCGCCATCGGCGCGGGCACCGCCGTGGCGGTGGAGGCGGGCGACGTCGTGCTGGTCCGGAGCGATCCGCGGGACGTGGTCCGGCTCATCCGGCTGAGCCGGGCGAGCTACCGCAAGATGGTCCAGAACCTGTGGTGGGCCGCGGGGTACAACGTGGTGGCGATCCCTCTCGCCGCGGGGGTGCTCGCCTCCCTCGGCGTCCTGCTCACCCCGGCGGCCGGCGCGGTGCTGATGTCGGCCAGCACCATCGTCGTCGCGCTGAACGCGCAGCTGCTGCGGCGGCTGAGGCTTTGACCGGGCGCGCTCGGCGGCGGCCTAGCGGCCGGCGACCTCCCGGCTGAAGACGATCGCGGTCGCGTCGTCCCGGGCGAGCGCCCGGAACCAGGCGAGGAGGTCGGGCGCGCGCTCCGGCCCCAGGATCCCCATCGCCCCCTCGACCACCCGCCGGATGCTGAGCTCGCGTCCGCTCTGCCGGTACTCCACCGCGAAGCGCCCGAAGGGCCCCTCGGCGTGAACGTCGGGCGGGAGCGTCGCCCGCCAGCCCGCCGGCAGCTCCAGCCGGAACTCCTGCTCCACCGCCACCGGCGGGTTCACCTTGGCGGCATCGATCGGCTGCCGCCGCGGGCCGGCGGCCGCGAGCTCGGCGAGCTGCTGCACCGCGCGGGCGCCCACGCCCTGGACCGGCAGCACGGCGGTGGGTCCGCTCACGGTCACCAGCCGGCCCCCGTCCAGCACGAAGCTGATCCGGGCCGGCGCGCTCAGGTCCCGGCCGTCGAACCCGACCAGGCTGTCGCTCCGGGCGAAGGGCAGCACGGTGGCGAGGCTCCGGGCGATCGCCGCCTCGGTGGCCGAGTCGAACGGGACGGCGGTCGCGGCCCGGAGGGCGTACTGCATGGCGCCGGTGCCGGTGATCTCGAGCCGGGCGTGCACCAGCCCCGAGTCGTTCACCGTGCCGCGCACCACGGTGACCAGCCGGTTGGCCGCGGGCGGGCTGAGGGGCAGCCGCACCGGCTCCCCCCGCCCGTCGGGATGGACCACGAGGGCGAACTGCCCCTGGTCTTCGGGCGGAAGCTCGCCGAAGGGGGTGAGCTCCGCCGTGAGGTCGGTGTAGCGGTAGCCGCCCGAGTCGGCGATGGCCGCGATCGCGTGGTTGAACGCCTCGAGCGCCGGCGGGGGCTCGCCGCCCTGGCGGTAGGAGCCCGCGTAGAGCAGCACGGGATACGCGCGCACGCCGAACCCGCCCAGCAGGGCGAGGAAGAGGGTCGTCTTGTCCTTGCAGTCTCCGAACCCCGAGCGGAGCACCTCCACCGCGGCGCGCGGCTGGAAGCCGCCGATGCCGAGCTCGACCGCCACATAGCGGATGTCCTGCGTCACCCAGCGGTGCACCGCCCGCACCGAGTCGTCCAGGGTGCGCGCCCCGCGGACCAGGTCTCCCAGCTTGGCCTCGAGCGCCGGCGTGAGACGGGTCCGGCCGGCGGCCAGCCCGGCGTACCACGCGGCGATCCGGTCCCAGGTGAGCGGCGCGGCGATCCGGATGCCCGCGAACCAGTCCCCCGAGTCGGCGGCGAACGGCTCGGGCCGCGGCGGCCGCGGCACGTCCTCGGCGGTCCAGCGATAGACATGCCGGCCGGCCGCCTCCATCTCCTCGCGGGGCCGGGGCAGGTTGATCTCGATGATCCGGGGGGTGTACCCCGCCGGTACGTCGAGGACGAGGCGGGAGCGCCGGGTGAAGGCGCCGGTGGTGGTGCTCCAGGCCGAGAAGTAGTTGCCCGGGAGGATCGGGCGGGTGGTCTCGGTCGTCGTGCTCCAGTCGATGAGCGTGCCGGGCGCCACGCCGCTCAGCGACGCGCGCACGATCCGCTGCCGCACGTACACCGGCGCGTCGCCCGGGCGCACGTCCGACTCCTGGAGCACCGCCGGCTTCGCGCTCACCACCTCGCCGTTCGGCCGGACCACCCGCAGCCAGTTGAGGGTGAACCGCTCCCGGTCGGGCGAGTAGCTGAAGGTGCGCTCGCCCCAAACCCGCGCCGCCTCCGGCGTGAGAATCTGCACCACCTGCCGATAGGTCTGCCGGTTGCTGCCGTCGGCCTCGAGCCGGATGACCCCGTCGTCGAGCAGGTACACGAAGCGCTCGCCGCGGTGTTGCGTGGAGTCCACGGCCAGCGCGTAGATGGTGTCGTTCCGGACCGACGGATCCCCCTCGGGGGTGATCCGGGGCGCCTGGGCCGTGGCGGCCGCGGGAAGGGCCAGCAGGGCCAGGAAGGGCAGGGTGGAGGGCCGCATGCGGAAGCTCCGGGTGGCGATGCGAGAGCGGCGCCACCCGGAGGAGCAGGTTGTGTGCCCGCACCGGCAGGAGGTCGGCTCGGGCCCGGGGCCCGGGCCCGAGCCGACCCTCGCGCTCCGCTCAGGCGGTCCGGGGCACGGGCTCGAGCGGCGCCGCCCGCCGGAGCCAGGCGCGGAGCCGAAGCCCGAGCGCGAGGAGCAGCACTCCGAACACCACCGCGTAAGCGGCGATGAGCCAGAGCACGGCGAGCGCTCCCGCGCCCGGGTTGAGGGCGAGCAGCACCCCGAACGCGATGGACGCCACGCCGGCGAGCGCGAGCAGCCACTCGCCGCGGATCTCCCGCCGGAGCCGAATCGCGGCGGCGACCTCCAGGATACCGGTCACCACCGCCCAGGCGGCGATGAGGAGGAGCAGCGCGAGCGCCGTCACCGCCGGCCAGAGCACGGTCACTACCGCGATGGCGATGCCCAGGAGCCCCTCGAGCAGGAGCGTGCCCCAGCGCCCGTGCCGTCCGAGGCTCCGCATTCCCGCGACGATCGCGAGCACGCCGTCGGCGAAGGCGAACGCCGCGAACAGGAGGACCAGCGCGGTGAGCGAGATCCCCGGCCAGAGAAACACAAAGATACCGAACAGGATCGCGACCGCGCCCCGGACCGCGAGCGCCCACCAGTTGTGCGCCAGGATGACGACGGCCATGGCTCCTCCTTGCAGCTAGCGGAAGGACGGGGCCGGGCCCGGCCCCCCGCCGTGAGCTTCGTCACCGTCGCGGCGCGCGCGGCCCGCCGGAGCGCGGTTGCCGCGGCGGCCGTGACTGTGAGGGCACGGGGACTTGGAGCGAAGGATCGGGATTGACAGCGCGAGACGCGATTCTTACTCTAGCGGCCCGCGCGTTCGGGCTCACGCGGATGGGCGTGAGCGCGGGCGCGCCGAATCGGTACACGCACATTCTAGGCTGGCGGCAGGCGGTACGCGCCGGACCGGTGTTTCGGGCGCGGACGCA
>Ga0070741_10017220_pt1 | contig 11900 bp, 8 predicted proteins | sample Coa_R1_4_FD_66440 | JGI IMG/M metagenome (GOLD analysis project Ga0070741, IMG submission 66440) | Surface soil microbial communities from Centralia Pennsylvania, which are recovering from an underground coalmine fire - Coalmine... | ecosystem: Environmental > Terrestrial > Soil > Unclassified ...
AGCGGGACATCGCCGCAGGCCTCTGGCCACCAATGGACCCGGAGATCGGTTATGTGCGCAATCCCGAAGGCATCGAACTCCCCCGCCTCAGCTTCCGTACCTGGGAAATCGGCGGGTAGCACCAGGATCTTTTTCAGCCACCCGTGAAAGCGCGGCCAGGTGTCAGTTGACGCCTCCGACACCGAGCGCATCGTGCGCTTGATGGTGCGCGGGTTTCATCAGGTTTCAGGACCGTCTCGGTCCAATCCACACAAGGAGCGAAACGAACATGAGTAAGCAGACACTGCAGACGGTCATTGGCGTGAGTTTCCGGCCCCAAGCAGCGTTGCAGACCGCCAGCCCCGCCAGCGACATCTGGCGCTTGAGCAAGTTAAACGCGCAGTTGCTGGGTGTCAACCCAGTCATCGAGGATGACGCCAACGAGATCGGCCATGGCGGCGGCGAGTTCGCGGAGAATTTGTATCCCAGTTACATCGATGCGGGCGGATCGATCCAGAAGTACATCAGCTCGCAGATGGCGGCCTGGCTGTTCGCGTTCGCGTTCGGCAAGGTGACCACGGCTGCCGCCGGAACAGGCGGAACGAAGTACACCGTCGTGCCGTCCGATGTCTGCGAAAGCCTCGAATTGCCCAGTTTCTCTTTCATCGAGACGATCGGTGCTCAGTGCGGCACGCCCACGCTGGACCGCGTGTCGGTCGGCAACGTCCTCAGCGACTTCACGCTGACCATCGGTTCCGGCCCCGGCCGCCAGAACTCGCAGTTCACCGCCAACTTTGCGGGCTGCGGCAAGGTTACCAGTCCCTCCGGGATCGTGATGCCCGCCAGCGCCCTGGCGGAGAACGGACTGCTCAGTTCCAGCGCCAAGGTGAACTTGATGGACATCGACTACCACGCGAACAAGAACCTGATCAGCCTGGAGTTGAGCGTCAACAACAACCCCCGCCTCGACCAGGGCTTCTACCCCGGCAGTGGCGTGGACTCCAACGGCTTCGCCATCCGGGGCCGCATGGAGCGCGGTGTCCGCGCCCTCGGCCTGACCATCACCTCCCGGTTCGACGCGGGGTCCACCGAGCTGGATAAGGTGTTGGCCCTGACGACCGGCGCAATTAGTTTCGAGCTGACCGGCGCCCAGATCTCCGCAGGTGTGAACCACGGTTTAAAGGTCACCTTCGCCAAAGTCGGCCTTCGCTCGGGTGTGCTCGGCGACGACAACGGCATCGTGACGGTGCAGACCTCGATTGCACCGATGAAAGATCCGGTGGCCGGTGTGTTGACGGCCGAGGTCACGACCAACGTCGATGGCATCGGCGTAGCGGAGTAGTTCTCAGTTTCAACACCAGGGGCTGCCATCGAGCAGCCCCGGTGATTTCCATCCCACTTTCAGGAAGGTAAAACGTTTATGTTCGATGCCACAGCGGGAGTCGATATGACACTCCCTTCACCGGCAGGATTCAAGTCGGCCACGGTCAGTTACCCGGCCGACGAGCAGTTGATCGCGCGTGCTGCCGCGCTCAAGACGATCGTTCGCAACTTAGGCCGGGGAAAGTCCATGACCGAACCCGCGGCCAACAGCGAACAGGTCGATTTCGACCTCTACCAGAAGATCCGCCAGGACGGCAGCCCCGACCTCGATCCCTACGAAGCACAGCGCCTCATGCAGCACCTGCTGCGGGTCGAAGTGCTGGACAGCCGCCGCGAAGGCACGCAGTTCCATGTGGAGTTGGACACACCCGCCGGAACCACCAGCTTCCTGATGTCGATGCCCTCGGCGAAGCAGGTGATCGACTACCGGCGCTCCGTGGTGCAGGTGATCGACAACCGCCGAACGCAGGAGATCCGCATGAACCTGCGGGCCAGCCGCGAACTGTTCGATTCCCTGCACGTTTCCCATGACGGCTATGCCGGCGAAGTGCCCGTGAACCACGCCGCCGCGGTCATCTCCGAACTACTCGCTCTCCTCGAAACGGAGGACGACGACACCGAGATCCGCTCCTTTCGACGCTGACGGCACCTGGCCGGATAACCCGTCGCTGCGCTTCGTGATCTGGGCCCTGTTGCACAAGGATTCGTTCTGCGACGGCCCCCGGCTCTGCAACGATGATCCCTACGAGCACGCGCCGGATTGCCCGTACACGGTTGCGTCGGAGATCGGGAGCGCGAACAGCGCATTTGGCGTCCTGCTCGACCGCGTTCTCAGCCTCGATTTCGCGTTGGAGAAGGGCATCGGCGGAATCACCATCGACACCATACCCGCTGATGAGTACATGACGCTTCGCCTGCTACAAGCGGAGCGCAACCGCGTGGACCGTGAGCAGCTTGAGAAAGCCAAGCAGCGCGGCCCAGGCAAGTAACAACCAATCCACCCAAGGAGAACGCCCATGGCAGACAGCAATCGGATGCGGATTATCATATCTGCTGAGAACAAAGAGGCCAACGCGGCGTTCTCCGCCACCAATCAGCAGCTCGACGTTCTCTCCCAACACGCTGTAAAGATCGCGCAGTCCATCTCTTCCCACTTCCAGGCCATGGCGAACGAGATTCGCCAGGCAATCCAGGGCCTGAACGGCGCGTTCGGCGGGTTAGACGCCAGCACGAAGCGGATCGTCGATCAGTTCGGCCGTCCCATCGCCACGCAGACTGCGCCAGTTGCCGCAGCCACTGGCGGCGCGGTAGCGGGTGGCGCTGCTGCTGGCGCTTACGCACGCTGGTCCCAGGACCTACTAAAGCAGGCAGCAGACTCCAACCGTGCGTTCGACAACCTGCTGGAGAAGATGCGGAAGCACATGGACGCCGTAGAGGCTCTGGAGTCGTCCAGCAATCCCATTTCGCGCGGCTGGAACCAAGTCCGGGAGTACCGCGCCCGCAGACAAAGAGACGCCGCGCTTCGGGACGCGGATACCGCCAGCGCAGGCTACAACGAGCAACTGAAGGCGCTGAATCTCTCCGACGACGAACTGGAAGCATTCTCCAAAGCGGCGGCCGATGCGACGGGGAAACAGGCCAGCTTTGCCGAGTCGGCCAGGAAATCCGGCCAGGAGCTGATGGGAGCGATGCTCCAGGCGCAGATCTTCTACACCGTCCTGGATCGCGGCGCCCGGACGATCAAAACCGTCACCATCGACACCACTCTCTATGCCGCCCGGGTCGAGCAGTTGCAACGCGCCCTCGCCACTGTAGCTACGACCAACGGGATCACCCCCAGCACTGCTGTTTCTACCGCCGAGGCAATCCGCCGCAAAGGTGTCACCACCGAGGAATCCTACGCTTCCGTCACCCAGATGATGGCGGCGCAGATGCCGATCGAGAAGGCAGGCCCTCTGGCCGAGATCGCCCAGAACATCGGGCGTGTGCGCGGCATCCCCACTGCCGACGTGATGCAGGGCCTGACGAACGGAATCATCACCGCCCGCACCGAGCAGCTCCACTTCCTCGGGATCATGGTGAACGCCGAAATCGAATACCGCAAGTACGCGGCGACGATTGGCACCACCGCCGACAAGCTAACGCAATACCAGCGCAACCAGGCTCTGACGAACGCGGTGATCCGCGAAGGAGCCGGTTATGCCGGCGCGTACAAGGACTCGCTCGACACCCTCGGCGGCAAGCTGGCCTCGATGCTGCGCCTGATTGCCGAAGCGAAGCTGGCAGTCGGCAAAGGCTTCCAGGGTGAAGCCGGAATTGTGGTCGGCGCGGAGGAGAAGATCCTGAAAAAGACCGCCGAGAACCCGGAAGCAGCAGCCTGGGCGCTTCGCGCTGGAGCCATGGCCCTGGGCGCTCTGCTCCTGAAGATTCCGAATCCCTACGCGAAGATTGCCGGCGGCATCATGCTGGTCGTGTCCAGCCTGGACGTTCTGTACAAGAGCATCGATTGGGGGATCGACAAGTTCAAAGCGTTCTGGGCCGCCGCGCATCCCAACGATCCGGCTGCCGGTATCCGCGCCCTCATGCAGGAGATGGACAAGCTCCTCCGCCAGAACCTCGCCCTCAAGACCCACGAAACCACGGCCCCGGCCAAGTCCCTGATGGACGATTTGGAAGCGTCCATGAAGGAGCGGGACGCGGCCATGCGCCGGCTTCGCCCCGACTATTCGAAAATGTCGCCGAAGGAAATGGCCGAGCTGGCCATTCAGAACCAGATCCGACAGGTCCAGGCCGACACCGAGTGGTACCAGAAATCGCCCGAGCGGTTGCGCCAGTCGCAGCGCACGCTGGAGGAATCCACGACCGCCGGCCTGGAAGGCGCATACGCTACCCGCGCCAAAGCGGAAGCACAGATCCGGGAGCAGGGCCTGGACAAGGTAGGTTTCCAGCGGGGACTCGAGCCCCAGGCCGCCGCCAACTACCGCGCCGCCGCCGGCAACGAAATCCGCGGCCAGCAGTTGAAGATGGAGCGCGATCTCACGATCTCGATCAAACAGGAGCAGGCGAACCTGCTGGAGGGTTGGGACAAGATCGCCGCCGATGGCGATATCGAGATCGAGAAGCTGAAGCAGCAGGGCTACGCGACCGACAAGCTGGTCAAGCTCCAGCACGATCTCACCCAGGCCAAGGGCGAAACGGCCGCCAAGGAAGCGGAGCGGCAGGCGCGTGATGCCGCGGCCCGAGCTGCCATCGACGAAAAGGAAGGCTACGCCCGAATCACGGCGGAGATCCAATACCAGATCGAGGAGCTGACGCGCAAGAACCAGCTCACCGGAAAGACCATCGACTACCTGCGGGAACAGGAACGTATCCAGAAGCGGATCCTCGACCGCCAGAACCAGGATGAGATCGACCGGATGCACCAGGAGTCGGTGCGCGGCGGCATGGCTGCGGAGTTGGATGCCATCAGCGAAGCGCGGGAGGCGCGCCTGGCTTCCCTGGAAACGACCTTCACGTTCGACCTCAAGTCGAAGATCGCGGTAGAGAAGGAGAAGTTCGCCGTCGAGCTGGAGTACCTGCACCTGATCGAAGCCAAGAAGAAGGAGATGCGGGAGCAGGACTACAACGCCACGCTGGAGGATCTGAACAAGCGCCTGTATCGCGGCGAGATCACGCAGCAGCAGTACGACGCCATGCGCAAAGAGCGGCGCGGGCAGCTCCAGACCGACATCAACCGGATCTCCGAGCAGGGCGAAACGCAGCAGGACCAGATACTGAAGCGGCACAATGCCGAAGTGCGGCGGATGATCCAGGAGGATTACCAGCAGCTCTACGACCGCCTGAAGCAGTTCGGCGGGAGCCTCTTCGACACCCTGACGGATAAGAGCCACTCGTTCCTGGAGAACATCGGCAACATGCTGCGCAAGGTCTTCATGGATCTGATGAAGGCCATCTTCGAAAGCCAGTTCGCCAAGATGATGACGCAGCTTCTGACCGGCGTCCAGGTGCAGAATGGTTCCCGCAGCAACAACTACCGGGGAATCTTCGGCTCAATCGGAAATGTGCTTGGCGACCTGGGCATCAACAACCAGCCGCGCTTCGCGCTGCCCGCCGGATCGCCGGATGCAGTTCCCTTTACCCGCATCAACCTCCCCAACCAGGGATCAGCGGATCGCACCGTAGATGATGCCCGGTACGTGCAGGCCGTTGGTGCACAAGCCGGCGAACCCGGTGGCCTCTTCTCTGGAGCGGACCCGAACAACCCGTATGTGATGCACGCGACCGGCGGCAGCGGCAGTCCGATCTACGCAATGCCGGGAATGGTCGGCGTAATGACGGACGGCAAGGGATCTGTCTACACCTCCGCCGCTGCGAAGAAGGGCCTGCAACTCCAGGGCGGCTTCGGAGGCAAATACGGAAGCACCCTGAACGGCCTTGCGACGATGATCGGCCTGGGTATGGCGCTGAACGGGTTGAACCAGAAGGGCGCATCCGGCACGGTCAACCGCGGACTCGGTGGCGCTCTGGCTGCGTGGGGCATCGCAGGCGGCCAGCTCGGCGTGCTCGGATCGGCTGGTGTCGGCCTTGCCTACGACGGTATCGTTCGTGGCGGTTGGGCAGGGATGGGTGAAGCTGCGGGTGGCGGCGCGATGATCGGCCTGCAGTTCGGCGGGCCGCTCGGCGCGGCGATCGGTGGCATCGCCGGATTCGCGGCCGCAGGTCTGCGCACTCTGTTCGGCGGCCAGTCGCCGGAAGACAAGCTGCACGACCGCATCAAGTCTATTACCGGCGTGGACGTGAAGCAGAAGTCGATCCTGACCGACTGGCTAAAGATGTTGCCCGGCACCACGACGCCAATGATGGACGTGTGGATCCGCAGCCGCCAGGGCCAGGAACTGATCGAAGCATACAGCCAATCCGTAGGAGGTAAGTTCCACTCTAAATACAATGTGCCGCAGTTCGCCATGATCGGCGCAGGCGGATCGCTCTACGAAGCGACTCCGTACCTGAACGGCTCCCCGATGCCGTCGCAGTCGGCGCTACCCAGCCTAACTTCGGGAATCAATCTCGACCAGATCGGCGCGGGGCTGGCGTCGGCACCGACCGTCATCAACTTCTCGATGCCGGCGGAAGCGGTCAACGAAGCTTTCAACGGGCGCACGATCCAGGTGATCGCCAATAACCCGCGCGTCGTACAAGCGGCGGCAAACAAATCCACGTCTTCGAGCTACGGGCGCACGCAACAGCAGATCAATACCACGTCGCCGCTGTCGATCAGAAGTTAGGCAGCGGCTGCAACTGTTCGAAAGCTTCTGGAGCGGCTGCCTTATGAGGAATCCAGCAGGCGAGAAGCGCTGAGACCGTTCCGTGCGATGACCGGCCTGAGCCGCGCCATCTATTGTCGTGTGCTAACGTCTTTGTGGCCCTCTAATCGCCTCAGCCTGGGTTTCGAAGGCCGTCAGGCTTCGCTGCACAGCCCTATAAGTCGTTTCTTGAGGAGGACACTGTTGAGCACAAACAATCCAGGCCAGATTGCGTGGGGCTTGATCATCCTGGGCGCTGTGCTGCGCTACATATGGGGTCGAGTCGGGATGAGCCAGCAGGCTCAAAAGGATGCTGATAACGGGTTCCTGGTTATTGCAGCTCTTGGCCTGATGGGTTACCTGGTGTACATCTCTAGTTGCTGAATAGAAAAACGCCAACGATCCACCTGCATCGTGGTGCCCCGCCCGCACGATGACTGCCTGCGCGTCTTATGGCTCGAAATGTACCTAGGTGCAACGAGGGTGGCGATCCCGATCACGAACAGTAGCCTAGTGCGCCGGCGCGAAAGATTCGTCATCGTCAAGCGAGTCCTCGTCGAACATCAGTACTGCCGTATGGAACTAATATGCCCAACAATGTCAAGACGATCGACACCACGGCCCTGGACACCCTACCCGAAGACCTGTTCAGCGCCTACTCTGTGTCCACCAACAGGCGCATCGTCATCTCGGAATACCCGGATGGGAGTTGTCAGCGGAACAGCGACGTTACCAGTTCCAAACGAAGCTGGCGGTTCAGCAAAAAGCTGACCGCCAGCCGACGCAACACCCTGAATCAGTTCTACCTAGCTCATGTCGGCAAGCCCTTCTGGTTTCGCGATGTGCATGCCGGGATGAAGTTCACCGGGGTGTTCACCAGCGGCTGGAGGGAAACCGGCGCCATCGGTCGCAGCCAGGTGTCGCTCGAAGTCGAAGAGGTCTACTGACGCCGCTCAGCAGCCCGCTCCAGTGTGCGCAGACGGATTTCCAGTGAGCTGTAACCTTCGTCGGTGAGCGCATCGAGGCACGACTGGTCAACAAACTTGCCCCAACGTGCTTTGGCCTCGGAGTTGTCAAACGCCGACCGAAACGAAGATGATTCGGTCCTCGCTGGCGTTGATCTGATCCAGAATCCACCTCTTGTCGTTGTCGTCCAGAGGCATATGTTTACTCTATGCCTGAATTCGCACCCGGTCGCTCTTCTACACGCGCCATCCAGTGTTTCGGAATGGGTACACCGTCCTTCAACTCCCACGTTTCCGGAAGTCGGTCCAGGTAGTCCTCTTCCGTGATCGTTGTGATCCGCTGAGGCGGCGAACCCGTACGGATCTCCTGAAGCTGCTCGGCCAATGACGCCGCAAGGTCGAGCACCAAACGGTCGTACCGTGACAGGAATGTCAGCCTGTCCTGCAAGTTGTGTAGCTCATCGACTAGAGAGGCCATCGCCTTCATCTTACGCCCATGCCACAAATCGGTCCCATCACGATCCCCGAATACGCCGCCACCGAGACGTTCCCTCTCGACCGGGTTGATTACGGCTACGGCGTGGAGCAGCAGCCGCAGATCATCACGCACGACTTCGCAACGGCGCACCGGAAAGTGCATCAGCGATTCGTGCTTGGCGACGGAGTGCGCCGCATCACCATCGGGCGCGCGGGCCTGAGTGACGCGGAGTGCGTTACTCTGCTACGGTTCTGGGAGGACCTGGGCGGCGCATTCAAGCCGTTCTTCTTCACCGACCCCGCGACCGGCGATCAACTGACCGTCTGCTTCGCCGATCCCGCCCTCAGGTTCGATGCACTCACCGATGGTCTGTCCAGCTTCGCCGTGACGCTGGCGGTGATCCCGAGCACCGTACCCGACTACCCGATCAACTCTGCCGCTACCCGCTTCCCGTCGCAGCAACTCAATGACGGCCTCCTCGATCAGGTGCAGGTGATCGTACCCCTGGTGCGGATCGCGCCGCAGGGCTGCGATCCGATCTACGTTGCCGACCGGCATTGCAAAGTCGGTGGCATCGAGTACTTACCGCGCCTGCTGGATTGGGCCGGTATCGGCCAGACCCTTGGCGACCAGGCGCAGACGAAGCCAGCTTCACCTTGGGCAATGCGGATCGGGTCTTCAGCCAGTTGGTGAATGCGATCGACATCTACAAGGCCCGCCTGGAGTTCTCTCTTTATCACGTTGGCACCGGCGTGAAGCTCGATCTCTGGGCCGGCGACGTGATCGACTGGCAGAGCGCCGATGGCTCACCGGAGTTCAAGGTCAGCGCCAGCGACGGTCTCTGGGAACTGAAGATGTCGTACCCGGAGCGCAAGATCCTCCGCACCTGCTACAAAGAGCCTGGATCCACCTGCTCCCTGCCCGCCGGAACGGCGTGCGACAAGAGCTGGCCCGCCTGCCAGCAGCACCAGAAGACCCGCGAGTTCGGCGGCATCATCTCCAACCCGACCACCGTCTCGACCAAAGACAACTCCACCGGCCATTGGGGGATTGGACGCGACACCCTCAATTCGAAGACCCTCATCGCAGACAGCGCCTGGGGTGTGCCACTGCAGGAGGTCTACACCTGCCCCGCGTACCAGATGGTGACCACGACCAAAAGCGTCGATCCCGACGATCCCGACAATCCGGCCGCCGCCGTGATCGCGAAGATCGAAGGCCGCGCCGTCGATGTGGAGGAAACGACCGAGCAGTGCTCCGATCTGCCTGTACCTTGCTTGATGATCGCCAGCCGGGATGAAGGAGATTTTCTGGAAGGCATGGGAATTGTAGGCCGCGGACCTATCGGTGCCTACGGCGACCCTGACGGCCACACGCTCGATGGCCAGCCCGCGCATGGCGCATCGGAGAATCCGGTCAAAGGCCTGTTCACCAGCCTCGGCCCCGACCCGACCAACGACGCCTTTAACTTGGACGACTTATCGAATCCGAATCCGCCGGAACGAGCTGCCGGTGTTGCGTTCATTCGTATCCGCAAGACCGACGACAAAGGCCTGCAACTCAGCAAGCCCGCCGACCACAACATGCAAGCCATGGTCCGCAAGGGCCTGTCGGGTTGGACCTGGACCGCGCCGGGAGCCCGAGCAACGGCGAACCTGACGAACCCGGTATGGATCGCGGTGAACATGCTGCTCCGCGCCCGCCGGGTATGGAATGCAGACGCTACCACCCAGGAACAGTACTTCGATGTGCACGCGGCCGTCGATGCGGCCGCGATTTGCGATCTCGGCGTTTTCAAGCTGGTGGATGACAAGACTTCCGAGAAGACGGAGCCGCAGTACCTGTTCCGCGGCATCGTCAAAGACGAAAAACCGCTGCGCGACTGGATGCAGGAAGCACTGAACACGTGCTTGGGCTACTTTACCTTCTCGTTCGGGAAACTGAAGATCGGCCTCCGCGCCGATTCCGGCACGCGCAGCGCCTTCACCACCGGCAACATCGTCGCTGATTCACTCAAGCTGTCGCCCATCAAGCCAAAGTTCAACGATCTGACCGTATCGTTCGCCAACGCGAACCTCGGATTCATCAACGACGCCGTGCCGTTCGTTGAACAATCGCATGTCGCTCTCACCGGCCAGGATCTGAAATCGAACGTCAACCTGGCTGGAGTGTCCACCCGCTCCCACGCCGCCCGCTTTGCAGTTACCCGCGTCTATGAGGAACTCGGCGGCATCAACCAGGATCAATGGCGCAAGGCCCGCAACCTGGGATTCCGCACGACGGTGTTGGGGCTCGAAACGGAAGTGGGGATGGTGTGCTCTCTCGACCATCCCGAGATGCCGGATGGGCACGGCGAGTTCCGGCTCCAGTCGTGGAAGTTGAACAAAGACTACTCGATCGATCTCCAGGGCCGCACCACCACGGATGACATTTACAAGCTCATCTCGGGTGGCATGACCATCGACGTTCCGCCGCTGCCGGTGCCGGTGGAGAAGCCGCGCAACCCGGCGCCGGGTGACTGCACGCTGACGAAAGTCGATTCCACCAGCATCGAGCCCGACCATGACGGGAAGATGTACACGGAGTTGTCGGTTTACGTGCAACCTCCGACCGACGACTCGAACATTACCGGCATCCGATTCTACCTGGAGGCTCCCGACTTCAGCGGTGTGCCGCCGCAGTCCGACGACTCCGACGACGTGATCGCTCCCGACAGCGACACCCCGCTGCCCTCCGAACAGCGCCGCATCGAGTTGGGCCGCTTCGAGTTCCGCAACGGCGAAGTCCAGGACGATGGCGAATCGATCAAGTTCACGATCAACACCCACGTTGGATCGCCGAAGGAGAAGCAGAGCTGGCGGCTCTACGGCACGTCGTTCAACAAGCTGGTGGACAACGCCCTGGTGCCGCTGCCGGATGACCCCCACTCCCCGACCATCGCATTCGACGTGGACCCGGCGACCTTTGGCATCGGCGAAGAGTACGCGCCTCTGGTTTTGGGTGCCGAAGGTAATGTCGAGTATCGGTACGTTGAAGGCGGGTGGGATTACCGCACCACCATCGATTTCCAGGAGCCGACCGCAGCAGATCGCTGGACGCTGTATACCGGCTGCGTGATCGAAGACTACTTCGAAGACGGCAGCACCACGCGCCACCCGAAGATCCCGAAAGGCACCACGGAGTACGTCGGCGAATGGGCCGCGTGCCCGGAGAAGCTGTCGTTCGATTCGTACCTGCTGAGTGTCGGCCCCGGCGAAGCAGTGAACACCATCGGCCTGAACACCCCGAAGGTTCACTTCGATGTCGTGCGCCCGAAGGGCACGCCGGGCCGGGAATGGGCTGATTGCGTCGAGAACTTCGCCTGCACACTCCAGTACCAGAAGAACGGCGCTGGCCAGAAGATCCTGGCTGTCGATGCCTCCTGGACCTGGCCCGAAGATCCGGCGTGCAAAGGCGTCAACCTGGGCCTCTTCATTGACGGCAGGATCGACGCGCCCGGCAAGTCGCTCGGCCTGTTTCTTACCGACGCGACGGCGCATGTCGAGATCGCCGATCTTCCGAAAGAAGCGGAGAACTGGCACATCATTGCCCGCTCCGTCGATGCCCAGAACCATCTGAACACCTACGTGGAAGGAGTCACGCCCGAGCAGGTATTCGCCATCGCGCCGCCGGATCAGGAAGACCTCTGGGATGTTACGAACTTCTCGATCACGTGGATGTACACGCGGGACTTGAACGGCAACCCGACGCTGGCGGTGTATCCGCACTTCGATCCTCCCGATCCCGCCGACG
>Ga0070741_10017221_pt1 | contig 11899 bp, 10 predicted proteins | sample Coa_R1_4_FD_66440 | JGI IMG/M metagenome (GOLD analysis project Ga0070741, IMG submission 66440) | Surface soil microbial communities from Centralia Pennsylvania, which are recovering from an underground coalmine fire - Coalmine... | ecosystem: Environmental > Terrestrial > Soil > Unclassified ...
TGGTGTATCGGCTGACCGGATCCGGGCTGCAGTTGGGCGCCGTGGGATTCGCCAGCCAAATTCCGGTATTCCTGTGTGCGCCGCTGGGGGGGATTGTGGCCGACCGCAGCAACCGCAAGCATGTGGTCATTGCGACCCAGATCGCGTCCATGACGCTGGCGTTCATTCTGGCCGCACTCACCCTGACGCATCACGTGAAAGTCTGGCACGTATTCGTATTAGCGGCGCTGCTGGGCGTGGTGAACGCGTTCGACATCCCGGGACGGCAGTCATTCCTTGTGGATATGGTGGGCAAAGACGATCTGATGAACGCGATTGCGCTGAACTCGTCCATGTTCAACGGCGCCCGCGTCGTCGGCCCGGCGGTGGCGGGGGTGCTGGTGGCAAGGCTTGGCGAGGGCTGGTGTTTTTTCGCCAACGCCGTGAGCTATATCGCGGTGATCGCCGGACTCATGCTGATGAATGTGCATGCTCCCGCCCGAGTATCGGACAAGACCTCACCGTGGGAACACATTGTGGAAGGATTCCGATTCGTGAACCGGACTGCGCCGATCCGCGCTTTGCTGCTGCTATTGGGAATGGTGAGCGTGACGGGAATGCCGTACGTCGTGCTGATGCCGATCTTTGCGGATCGGATCCTGCACAGCGGCGGCCAGGAGTTCGCGTCCCTCATCGGTTCGCACGATCTGGGAGCGGTGCGGCTGGGTATTCTGATGGGCGCGGCAGGCGTGGGGGCGCTGCTGGGAGCGCTGACGCTCGCGGTCCGTGCCGGGGTAAAAGGGCTGGGAACATGGGTGACGGCATGTTGCGCCGGGTTTGGCGTGAGCCTGATGCTGTTCGCGCTCTCAAAATCGTTTTGGATTTCGGTGCTCCTGTTGCTGCCGGTGGGATATTTCATCATGCTGCAGATGGCGTCCTCGAATACTTTGATCCAGGTGATGGTGCCGGATGCCCTGCGGGGACGGGTAATGGCCTTGTATTCGATGATGTTCATGGGGATGGCGCCGTTGGGTGCATTGCTCGGCGGGGCGCTCTCGGACCGTCTGGGAGCGCCCATGACGGTTGCCATTGGCGGGATCGCGTCCGTAGCCGGGGCCTGGTGGTTTGGCGTGCAGTTGCCGAAGATTCGGGGAGAGGCGCGAAGGTTGATCCAAGCGCAGGCGATGGCCGGAGGCGGCCCCGCGGAAGAGATGTCGACCCCCGTGCTCGAGGATTAAGGATTTGCGGGCTTGCGTAATGCGCTGCGCCCCAGGGCTACGAGGAAGATGGCGCTCTTGCCTCGGGCGTGCGGCGAAAAGAAGCTGACAACATCGTCATCGTAGAAGGTGAGTCCGCTGGCTCCGAGTCCTTGCGCGTAGGCGGCAATATAAAGTTTACCGCCCAGGATGCCGGCTTCAAGTTGCACGGCGCGATAGCCGCGATTGCCATACCGCTCTGCAATCTTCTTCAGATCGGCCAGGAAGAATACGTCTACCGCGGCGTCGGAGGGCAACTGTTGCTCGAGGCCCAGGTAGCCCGCCTTGTCACGGAAATCGCCGGGCTTGAGCAATTCCAGCGAACTGCTATCCCAGTGGTACACGTAAGCGCCCGCATCCATCCCCACAACGCTGTTGATGATCAGGTACAAGTCATTGAGATGGCTTCCAAAGGGGTCGAGGAAGTCGGCGGGAATGCCGCGGGTGCTGCGGTCCAGGATGAGCGAAAGCTGCGGCTGGATCATGGGATCGCGCGCGAACTGGCGCGAAGAACCGCGGCGGGCAATGACCTTCTCGATCGTATCCTTCGGCACCCGCGGATCGTCCGGCAACTGCAGGCGTCGTGCACTCACCTTTGGCTCGGGCAGGGTAGGAACGGGGGTCTTTCCACGCCACGCTCTGACTTCTTCTGCGGAATCCAGGGAAGAGGCCTCATGCATCCTGCGCATCGCGGGATAATCAACTTCCTCCGCGGAGTAAGCCACCACCGGCAAGTCCAACACCGAAATCTGTGGCGCCGGGGAAGGCGTAGAGGGTTGGTATCCAATCGGAACCAGAGAAAGGGCGGCTTCGCGGTTCGTATCCAACCCGAGCAGAGCGTTCACCGGCGAATCGAGGAATCCCGCGATGACGCGGGCGGGAAGCTTCAGTGCGTGGGCCACAGCCAGCATGTTGGCAAGGATCGTGCCGTTGTCCCAGCCAAAGTGACGGTACGTCCGCGAGCGGTATTTCCAGGCATTGCGCCAGTAAGTGCCCGAGCAAACGATGATGACGGGCGCGTGCGCTACGGCCGGATCGCCGGCCGTGGCTTCCACCAGGGACTGCCGGAAATCTCCCGAGCGCAGCTGGCGGAGCCCGAATTCCGCCGTTCCGAAGTGATAGATGCCCGCCGGAAGGGCCGGCGAGGTGCTGCTTTTCAGATCCGTGCACACGATGTAAAGCTCAATTTCATACAGAGCTCCGGTGCAGGCCGCGGCGCGAAAAAAAGTCTCGCCCTGCTCATGCTTTTTGCTGCGAGTCACTCCGGCGGAGAAAAAGAGCAGCTGGGCCAGCGTTTCCAGATCAGGGACCGCCTCTTGCTGCGCCAGGTCCGAGTTGGCTATCGCTGAAAGTGCCGGGACGCCGGTCTCGCGGAAATCGCGAGGCAGCCGAAGGACCTCCAGCGTGGGATAAATCTTGAACAGGAGCGGCTTGTTCTTCCAGTCAAGGAAATGTGGATTCGTCCGCAATCCCAGATAGGAGTGCTTGGTGCCGCTGTGGTATTGCCAGGTCGCGTCGAGGTTCTGGTTCTGACTCAAACAGCAGCGCTCCTTCCTGAGTGTGGATTAGCGGTAAGCGTTGGGAGGCAAGCCGGTGAGGCGGATTCCCGCGTGTCCTTTGTGGCGCATGTTGAGCCCGACCAGCAGAGCAGTGATCTGCTCGACGATTCGGGCATTCTCCAGCCTGCCGCCATCGATGGCCCGGATCCCCGGAATCTTTGCGGCCAGTTCCCGCGTCAGCTGTGCCGCATCCGGATCGTCGCTGCAGACGATGACATCGCATTCGAGGGGATTGTCTCCGCCCATCAGGTCGGCCGAGACATTGTGGAACGCGGCGACGACGCTGACATCTCGAGGCACCAGTTCGGCCGCCTGTTCGGCCGCGGACCCTTGCCAGACGCCGAGAGTGCGCGCGGCCCGTCCGCCGACCTCGGAGGCCAGCGGAACCGTGGCATCGATGAGAATGCTTCCGGGCGTCATGGCAGGCTTGAGGTGCTTGATCAGGGATGCCTGGCCGGCAAAGGGGACGGTGAGCATAAGAATGTCGGCGGCCGCGCAGGCGGCGCTATTTTCCATGCCGGAGATCCTGGCTTTATCTCCCACCCGCCGTTGAATGCTGGCCGCGGCCTGCTGCGCCCGGCCTTCTTCGCGCGACCCGACTATCACCGTTTCACCGGCGCGGACCCAGCGCAAAGCAAGGCCCATGCCGGCAGGACCGGTACCGCCAATGATCGCGATTGGCCGAACCGTATCTTCCACCTTGCCGCTCATGCAAATTCAGCCTCGAGCGATTGCTCGGCAGTGAATTCATCCAGCGGAACCTTCATGCTGATTCGCGAATAGGTGGTGTTGCGTTCCGCCGGAATGCGTCCAGCTTCCATGATGAGTGACTGAAAGTCCTCCGGGCTGGTGTACTGCCCGGCCGTCGCTCCGGCTTCCCGCGAGATGTTCTCCTCCATCAGGGTTCCGCCGTAGTCGTTCGCCCCCGCGTGGAGGCAAAGTTGAGAAAGCTGGCGGTTCAGCTTAACCCAGGAGACCTGAATGTTGTTAATGGATCCGGCAAGCAGCACCCGGGCCAGAGCGTGAACCTTCAGGTGCTCGGCCAGCGCCGGGCCGGAACGAGCGAGCCCTTGATGAAACAGCAATGTGTTCTGGTGCACGAAGCCCAGGGGAACGAACTCGGTAAAGCCGCCGGTTTCCGATTGAATGTCGCGCAGCAGGCGCATCTGGCGCACCCAATGCTCCGGCGTCTCGGCGTGGCCGTACATCATGGTCGAGGTGCTGCGGATACGGCACTGATGGGCGGTGCGGATGACCTCGATCCATTGGGCCGTGGAGAGCTTGTTGGCCGACAGGATGTGGCGGATATGATCATCGAGAATTTCCGCAGCCGTTCCCGGCAGGGTGCCCAGGCCGTGGTCGCGCAACATGCAGAGGTAATCCGGGAGCGGCATGCCCGTCAGTTCCACGCCGTAGACGATCTCCATGGGCGAGAAGGCGTGAATGTGCATGCGCGGGACTGCCGTCTTTATCGCACGCAGGATATCCCGGTAGTAGAACTTCGGCAGATCACGAGGCAATCCGCCCTGGATGCACACTTCGGTTGCGCCCAGATCCCACGCTTCCCGGGCTTTTCGCGCCATATCGTCGAGATTGTGAAAATATGCGTCGGCTTCGCGGGGCCCGCGGCTGAAAGCGCAAAACTTGCATCCGACAAAACAAATATTTGTGAAATTAATATTCCGGTTCACCACGTAGGTAACGATGTTGCCCACGAGTTCAGCGCGAAGAGTATTGGCTGCGACCAGCAGGCCGAGAAGATCATCTCCATGGGACTGGGCGAGCGCGTAGGATTCCTCCAGCGAGAGATCCGCGCCATTCTGCGTTTCCAGTACCTTTTCGAGAGATGACCGTACGCCTGCGGTGAGGCGAGGAGCGATATCAAGCCAGTCGAGCGATGGGAAACTTTCCAGTTCGGAGGTCGCAAGTTCGCGGTACATGATTCTCTCCGTAGAGACGTAGCTCGCTACGTCTGTTGCCGGACGCAATTACGACGTTGCAGGCGAGGCTGCATTTACGAACGTTGCCTACGCGGTTGCCAACCAGATATTGCCAACGCGACGCTGGCTACGCGACGCTGCCGGCGAGACGTTGCAAGCAACGTCTCTACAGTGTAGCGGAACTTTCAGCGGAATAGGTCGGTGGCTGCCGGCCGCAGCAGTTCCGCGATCCCCCCTTTCCCCGGCTGATAGGAAAAGCCGCGAACGAGGCAAGCGGGGGCGCGATTCAGCTTTCCGCAGACCAGGCCAGCGGCGGAGGCCAGTTCATCCGCGACCGCTTCCACGCTGGCCTTCAGCTTGTAGCCATGCGGATCGGTCCGGCCGCGATCGTCGCGCAGCGGGTTCATCCCCGCAATCCCGATGGCAAACTCCGTAAGACCTTCCCGCCAGGGCCGGCCGAAGCTATCGGTGATGATCACGGGAATGGAGAGTCCTGTCGTCTTCTTCAGGTCACGGTGAATCTGTCTCGCGGAGCGGTCCGGATCTTCCGGCAGCAGGAGAGCGTGGCGGCCGCCGTCCAGGTTAGAGATGTCGATCCCGCTGTTTGCACATAGGAATCCGTGCCGGGTTTCGGTGATCAGCACTCCATTCCTGCGTCGAAGGACGGAGCGGCTTTCGCGCAGGGCCAGTTCGATGACGCGCGGGTCAAGATCATACCGCGCCGCCCAGGTCACGGATTCGGCGGACGGGGTAATCGTCGCCAGATCGACTATCTGACCTTCAGCCTTGGAAACGATCTTGTGTTTGACGACGAGAATGTCGCCGGGCTCCAGTCTTTCTCCATCTTTCCGCAAGCTCTGGAGCAATTTGTCAGGCAGGGTATCACCGGGTTGGATTTCTTCGCGAAGCGAGATCGGGATCAGGCGAATCCCGGCGGCCCTGGATGCCGGGCCCTTTTTTCGGCTCGATGGAGCCGTCTTGTGACGGCTGGGAAAGGTCCGGCCGCCGCTGCGGGCTAAGCTCTGCCGCTCCGGGGCTTGCGCTTCACGCTTTTCAGCTGACATGATCCATCAACCCGCGATCGCGTCGATCTTGTTCTTCTTCCAGGCGGACGAGGTTATCTTTCCTTCGCGGGCGTATTCTCGCGCCAGTTGTTGGGCGCGGGTATCGCCGGGCAGAGCCATCAACTGCTGCAGGTCTTCCGGATTATCCACGTCCACGGCAATGCCAGGGAGCTTCAGCACGACACAGGGCTTGCCTGTGGCCTGAGCGGCGGCATGGTGCGGCCTGAAGCTGTCATTGCCAAAGCGCAAAGGGAACAGGTTGGCGGGACGCCGGAAGGCAGCATTTGTCCCGCGGCCATCTGCGGCGGGAACCAGCACGGTCCCTTCCTCGGGCGCGCGCTTCAGGATTTCCTCCAGTTCCCAACCCTGAAGAAGCGGAATGTCGGCAGGGATGACGAGGGTGTCTTGTTCTCCCCGCCCGGCGCAGATTCGAGTGGCCATTTCGATGGCCCCGGTTTCTCCGGGATCTTCCGAATCACGGATGACCTCGAAGTTGAACCTCTCGGCAAGTTGAATGGCGAACGGATCGCCGGTCACGACGGCGACGTGGGGACACTGCTTCCACCGGTGCAGAGCGCCCAGCACGTCGTGCAGCATGGCTTGCGCCAACCGGGTGCGCGAAGGCTGGTCGAGAATCGAGGCCAGGCGCTGTTTCGCGCCGGAAGTGTTCTTGATTGGAACCAGGATCATGGCTGCGAATCCGCCGGCTGCGCCGGAGCCGCGGCTGGTCTGTCCCTGAGCAGCCCGGGCGTCATCAGCGCGAGAACGTCGCGTGCCAGAGCCGCTTTGTCATCAGCGCTACGCATAATGGTTTGCGTGCAGTGAACGCGGAGACCGTTGTTGCGGAGTATCTCGGCTGCACGCGCGTCCCGGGTGTCGCAGACCAGCACGTCCAGAAAATCTTCGTACGCATGGGCCACGCCGCCAATGGAGCATGGCAGCCCGTGGGCCTGCATCAGAATTCCGGCCGGTCCGGCCACGGGAGCGTTGCCCACGATGGGGCTGACGGCGGCGACCTTTCCGCGGGCTTGCAGCAGCGCGTGGTGGATGCCGGGGACGGCGAGAATTGGGCCGATACTAGTCACCGGATTACTGGGGGCAATGATCACGGCGTCGGCCGAGGTGATAGCGTCGACCACGCCCGGAGCCGGTTCGGCATCGGACGCTCCCGCGAAGCGCACCGAATTCACTGGATCCTGATACCAGCGCTGCACGAAATACTCCTCGAAGCTCAATTCTCCAACCGGGGTATCCACGCGGGTCTCCACCCGGGAGTTGCTCATGGGCAGGATGCGCGCTTTGACGCCCAGCTTCTGCGAAATGACCGCGGTAGCCTCGGAGAGCGTCTTGCCCTCAGCCAGCAGGCGGGAGCGAAGCAGGTGCATCGCCAAGTCGCGGTCGCCGGTATGGAACCAGGTAGGCTCGCCCAGTTGTCCCATGGCCTGTAGGCAAAGAAAGGTGTCGCCTTTGACACCCCATCCACGTTCGCGGCTCAACATGCCGGAGAGCACGTAGGTGATCGAATCGATGTCGGGAGAGACATACAGGCCCCACCAGAGCAGGTCGTCTCCAGTGTTCACAACGAGGGTGATTTCCTCCGCGGGCATGACCTGCCGGAGACCATCGACGAACTTCGCTCCGCCCGTGCCGCCGCTGAGAACGCAGATCATGCGGCCCTCCGCGCGAGGCCGTCAGGGGCCGCCGCGCTGCGCAGCTTTTCCGACAGCAGGCCGGGCCTGGCGGTGAGAGAAGGGATGAATTCCGGATATACAGGCAGCCGCTGCTGCAAGCTGAATCCCCTGGCCTCGGTTCGCAGGCGCAATTGCTCCAGGTGCGGCCACGGTTTCTCCGGATTGATGAAGTCCGGGGTGAGCGGCGAAATGCCTCCCCAGTCGTTAATGCCGGCATCCATCAAGTCATCATAGTAAGGGGCGGAGAGATTGGGGGGAGCTTGAATGTTGAGATGGGGGAGTAACAAGCGAGCTACCGCCACGGTGCGCAGCATCTCGCCATGCGACGGCTCCGGCCATTTGGCCATGGGGATGGCGGGCTTGGCGCGAAAATTCTGCACGATGACTTCCTGGATGTGCCCATACCGCTGCTGCAAGTCACCGATGGCCAGAAGGGTATCCACGCGGTCTTCGGGCGACTCGCCAATCCCGATCAGCAGCCCGGTGGTGAACGGAACCTTTTGCCTGCCCGCGTCTTCGATGGTGCGCAGGCGTCTGGCGGGGAGCTTGTCAGGAGCGTTGTCGTGGGCGGCGCCGGGGGAGAGCAGGGCCGTATTTGTAGTTTCCAGCATCAGCCCCATGCTCGGGGAGACGGCGGCTAGACGCGAGATCCATTCCGCGCTCAGCAGCCCGGGATTCGGATGAGGCAGGAGACTGGTCTCCCGCAGAACCAGGTCACACATGGCTTCCAGATAATGCAGCGTGGACCTGTAACCCAGCTTCCGGAGGGTGGCGCGCATCTCCGGGAACAACAGTTCCGGCTTGTCGCCTAGGCTGAACAGCGCCTCGGTGCAGCCGAGTTTTTGCCCCGCCCGCGCTATTTCCATGACTTCGTCGGGAGTCAGGGTGTGGGCCCCGGAGTCCCCCGGATCGCGGCGGAAAGTGCAGTAGCCGCAATAGTCACGGCAAAGATTGGTCAGAGGGATAAAGACTTTTCGCGAGTAGGTAATGCCGCCCGGCTTGAAGTGCTCTTTAGCAGCACGGGCAGCAGTCAGCAGCGCAGGCAGATCGGCCTGGGGACAGCGAATGAGCCGCAAAGCTTCGTCCCGTCCGATCGGGACGCCCGGGCGGAGACTGGCTAAGATCGAAGCGCAATCCGCGCTGCGCATCTTCCCGCCGGAAATCGTCGCAACCAAGGCCACGCTGCCTCGAATGATACATGAGTCGGCATCGCAGTTGGCATGGGCATGTTAATGTAGCCGGTTGAGCCAGAGAGATGCAGATTTCGGGAAAATCCGGAATGCTGACCGCGGCAGAGTTTCGCAAGGCCATGGGCTGTTTCGCCACCGGCGTGACCATCATTACGGTCGACCTTGAGGGTGAGGTCCACGGGATGACGGCGAATGCGTTCGCGTCAGTATCACTTGATCCCATGCTGGTGCTGGTTTGCGTGGACCATAGCACCCGCACCCACGCGCATCTGCAGGCCAAGAAGCGGTTTGGAGTCAATGTCTTGTGCGAAGACCAGCGGGCGATTTCGGAATATTATGCCCGCCCGGAGCGCACCCATGAGAAGGCCGAATCCGAAGCGGGAGCGCGCTTTGACCGCACCCGGCACGGTACCCCCGTCCTGCATGGATCGCTGGCCTACCTGGAATGCCGCCTGCATTCCGCGGAGACCGCGGGCGATCATACGATCTTTATTGCTGAAGTGGAAGAGGTGTTGGTTCAGGAGGGACAGCCATTGCTGTTTTTCCGCGGGAGATACCGGAAGGTGGGGACGGAGATCGAAAAATCATAAGCCGTCGCTTACGGCCGCGGCTAAAGGCGCGCCTTTTAAAGGCTCGCCTCCGTGGCGGATTTTTTCGGCGAACCTGCTCCAGTCCGGGTGTCACTTTTGCGGGCTCCGGACATCCAATCTTTGCAGGCATCATTCATGGGAGTGGATTCATGGTGGAAAAAACCACAGAGAAGGTCGCCAAGACGAAAGCCGAGTGGAGGCAGCAGCTTACACCCGAGCAGTACCATGTGACGCGCGAGGCGGGAACCGAATGTGCCTTTACCGGTGCGTACTGGAACAATAGAGAGGCTGGGATGTATCACTGCGTGTGCTGCGGGGCGCCGCTGTTTGACTCGCAGACGAAGTTCAATTCGGGGACGGGCTGGCCGAGTTTCTATAAGCCATCCGCTGAAGGCGGCGTCATCGAGCACCGGGATACGACGTACGGGATGGTCCGCACCGAAGTTCGCTGTGCCCGGTGCGATGCGCACCTGGGGCATGTATTTGAAGATGGGCCGGCACCGACGGGGTTGAGATATTGCATGAATTCAGCGGCGTTGGAATTCCGGCCGGCGGGTGAGAAGTAATTTTCCGCGGTCGGGGGCTTAAGCCCCATTTCTTTAACATCGACTCACGCGGCCCTGAAGGGCCGCTCTTCCACGAGCACCCCTTCCACACGGCCGTCTGCCACAGGGCGCCGTCTTCCCGAGGGCCGCTCTTCCACGAGCACCTCTTCCACACGGCCGTCTGCCACAGGCGCGTGTTCCCGAGCACCGCTTGGGCACAGGCGTCGCCTTTTTTGCGCTGCAAGAGGTTGATTAGATAAACGAGAGGTTGATTCGATAAAGAAGGGCACGCGATTGCGTGCCCTTTGTTTCAACACTCGATCGGTTGCGGGTCGACTACGCGCTGGCAGTTGCAGCCATCGCCTTGGCCTGCTCCTGCTTTGCGGGCGCGTGGTTTGGCTTGCCGTCGCTGCGAACCTGTATTCCGCCTTTGAGCGCTGCGCCGTCTTCCACACTGATGCGCGTGGTGGAAATATCTCCGTGCACCGATCCTTCGGCGCGAATGTCCACGCGGTCGCTGCACTCGATGTTGCCCGTTACCTTGCCCATGACCACCACTTCGCGGGCCTGGATGCTGGCATCGACTTTCCCGTTGCGGCCGATGGTGACGCGGCTCTCGGGCATAGTGATCTTGCCTTCGATGCGGCCGTCAATGTAAAGGGCTTCGGAGCCGCTGATTTCACCCTTGATGACCAAAGTGCGGCCGATAGTCGCCTGATCCACGGGAGCAGTGACGTTCTTGGCTGGGTTATAGGTGTTGGGGTTGGAAGCCGGGATGCCCGACTTGGGATTGAATGAGTTCTCCGACGACTGAAGCATGCGACCTTCCTTGGTTCCCGCGCGGCGTGCCCGGGGGCGCCGCTGCATGCGGTGGTCTTGAATTTGTGGCCTTCGCCAGTTCAACGGCCACTTGGCCAACCTGACTATCGCACAGGCGTAAGCGAAGGCGAGAGATTACGGAAGGTGGTGTACGGGTGAAGAAGCAAGAGATTGGCTTATTCGGATGCCTGCAAGGTTTCGCTCACTTCTTCCCATTCCTGGATCAGGGCGGCGTGGCTTGCCTTGTGCCGGTCCAGTTCCTGAGTCTGGCGTTGCGTCTCTTCGGGGCTGACGAAATTCTGCAGTCCGGCTTCCAAGCGGGCGATCGCATCTTCCGCGCTGCTGATCTGATTCTCCAATTGCTGAACCCGATCTTCCATCTGCCTGCGCTTGAGAGGATTCATGCGCTTCCTGGGTTCGACCACAGCGGCGGCTCCGTTTCCATTGCGCGGAACCAAAGTCTGGGATGCGACGACCGGCGATTCAGCCTTGCGGCCCGCGCCCGGGACGTCGGCCAGCGTGGGAGCCACATGCTGCCCCCCTTCTTTACGCCAGAGATAGTCTTCGTAATTCCCGGGGAAGATTTCGACCTTGCCTCCTCCAATTTCGAAGACGCGGGTGGCCAGCTTGTCGATGAAGTAGCGGTCGTGCGAGACGAAGACCACGGTGCCGGTGTACTCCATGAGAGCGTTCAGCAGGACGTCCTTGGCTCGCATGTCCAGGTGGTTGGTCGGCTCGTCGAGCAACAGGAAGTTCGCGGGATGGAGCAGAAGCCGCAGCAGGGCATAACGGCCGCGCTCTCCGCCAGAGAGCACGCCAATTTTCTTGAAGACGTCGTCTTCAGAAAACAGGAAACATCCCAGCAGGCTGCGCAGCTCGGTCTCGGTCGAGCGGGGAGACAGCGCGCCGAGATCGTCCAGAATGCGGGCGTCCGGATCGAGTTCCTTGTATTGATCCTGCGCGAAATAATCGGCCAGGACGTTGTGGCCCAGGCGGAACGCGCCGGCACTGAGCGGTTCGGTGTTCGCAAGCAGCTTGATCAAGGTGGACTTGCCGGCGCCGTTGACTCCAACCAGCGCAATCCGGTCGCCGCGCTCAATCATGAAATTCACATCGCGGAATACTTCCTTCTCGCCTGCCCCGTTCTTGCCCGGATAGCGCTTGGCGACGCCCTCGAATTCCGCCACGATGCGGCCGCTTGCCTTGGGCTGGGGAAACTTGAAGTGAATACTCTTCTCTTCCGGCGGAATCTCGATACGCTCGATC
>Ga0070741_10017222_pt1 | contig 11899 bp, 10 predicted proteins | sample Coa_R1_4_FD_66440 | JGI IMG/M metagenome (GOLD analysis project Ga0070741, IMG submission 66440) | Surface soil microbial communities from Centralia Pennsylvania, which are recovering from an underground coalmine fire - Coalmine... | ecosystem: Environmental > Terrestrial > Soil > Unclassified ...
CACCAAGCCGTTACCTCCTCCGCCACCCTTCGTATCTCATCCCGCGCCACGGTAATGCTAAAATCCAGCCCAACCTCGCGAAAATGGATGAACTCTACAGGTTCTTCGTTTCCAGGATGGGCTTCCCGCCCGTGGTGGGGCAGACTGTTGTCCGCCTTCTGCTGGCGGCCATCCTGGGAGGCGTGGTCGGCTTGGAGCGTGAGATCAAGCACAAGCCCGCCGGCCTGCGCACCAACATGTTCATGTGCCTGGGTTCGGCCCTGTTCACCATTCTCTCCTTCGAGCTGGCCAGCGAGTACCCGGGCGATCACACCCGTATTGCGGCGCAGATCATTCCCGGCATCGGGTTCATCGGCGCGGGTTCCATCCTCCATTCCCGCGGCTCTGTCATCGGCCTGACCACCGCCGCCACGATTTTTGTGGTGGCGGCTATTGGCATGGCCGTGGGCGGTGGACTCTACTTGCTCGCGGTTTTGGCGACTCTGATCGCGCTGCTCGCCCTCTACACCCTGGGGCAGATGGAGGCCCGCTTCGAGCTCAAGCCGCTGCTGATGAACTACGAGGTTCTTGGCGAAAGTGCGGAGACCGTGGTCGCCGAACTCAACCGCATTCTGCAGGATGAGCACCAGAGCATGACCTCAATCCAGATCGCCAAAATTGACGGCCTCTCTCGCGTGCAGTTTTCCGTGGATGCGGCGCGCCAGGAGCAACAGTCGCTGCTCAATCGCCTTCGCCAGTCCACCCTGCTGCGCAGCGTCAACTCCCTGGGCCAGGCTGAGGGCGAATGATTCCTGAAACCGCGTCGCCGCCCGCCATCCCTTTTGCCAAGGCCAGCGCCTGCGGCAACGACTTCCTCATTGTGGACGGCCTGCACGCCCGCCCCGACCTGGCCGCCCTCAGCCGCCGCATGTGCGACCGCCACCAGGGCGTTGGCGCTGACGGCGTGGAGTGGCTCTTTCCCGCTAGCGACGCCGATGTTCGCGCCCGCCTCTTCAACGCCGACGGCTCCGAAGCCGAAATTTCCGGCAACGGCACCCGCTGCGTGGCCGCCTGGCTCGCCTCTGAGCAGGGAACAGACAAGTTTGTCGTACGCACCGGCGCCGGCGTGAAAAGCTGCACCCTGGTTCGCCGCAATGGCATGGAGTTCGAATTTGAAACCGACATGGGCGAGCCGCAGGTAGGCGATGAATTCCCCATCAAGCTCGCCTTCGGTGAAGTACGCGGCATTCCCGTCTCCATGGGCAATCCGCACTTCGTGGTTTTTGTGAACGAATTTGCGCCCGGCTGGCAGGCGGAGGCCGCCGAAATCGGCAAGCATCACGACTTCAAGTACGGCATCAATGTTGAATTTGTAGCCGCTGGCAAGAACAATGACATCCATGCCCGTTTTTTCGAGCGCGGGGTGGGCGAAACACAATCGTCGGGCACCGGTTCCTGCGCCGCCGCTGTGGCCTCAATTGCCGCCAGGCGGGCACTGTCGCCGGTGAATGTAATCACCCCCGGGGGAGTGCAGAGCGTGCGCTGGGAGGAGCGTGTCTTCCTCCGCGGTCCCGCGCGCCTCATTTGCCGCGGCGACTTTCTTCTGTAGCGGCCGCAGTACAGCCGCCGAGACGGCGGCGCTACAAATGACGGCGGCGCTACAAATTAAGTGAGCCTGACCGTGTATGGGCTGCGGTCGGAACGCGGTATCGAAGTGCGCAGACGGAACCTTGGCCCAGCTCCTTTAGGGGCGTCATAGTAAAGCCCAGGAGCCTTCGACTCCGCTCCGGGCAGGCTCCAGTCCGGGGTAGTGCAGGCAGAGAGTATCGTGGTCCGTTGGGACGGCCATGGCAAATTCACCCAACCCGCGCATCAAGCCTCCGGCGCTGCGCCCCGGCGATACGGTTGGCATCGTCGCGCCCGGCAGCCCCATCAAGCGCGACTTGCTGCTGGCCGGCTGCGAGGGTCTGCGCCGCCTCGGCTACAAGCCTCTCTACAATGACTCCATCCTCGACCGCGACCTCTACTTCGCCGGCTCGGTGACTCGCCGCGCCCGCGAACTGGAGGAGATGTTCGAGCGCGATGACGTTCGCGCCATCATCTGCGCCCGTGGCGGCTACGGAACAAACTACCTGCTGGAGGAACTGGACCTCGCCCAGCTCAAGCGCCACCCCAAAATTTTCGTGGGTTATAGCGACGTCACCACACTGCTGACCTGGTTCACCAATGCCGCCGGCTTGGTCACCTTTCACGGCCCCATGGTCACTAAGGACTTGGCCGCGCCTCGGGGACTACATCTCGCCTCGTGGAATGCGGCGCTAACCGCCGCTTCCGCCTGGGAGCTTAATTTTCCTTCCGGCTCAGAAGTTAAAGTATTACTTGAGGGTTCGGCGGAAGGCACCCTCTACGGCGGCTGCCTCTCCATGCTGGCGGCCTCCCTGGGCACGCCTTTTGAGATTGATACGCGCGACACCATCCTCTTCATGGAAGATGTTGCCGCCAAGCCCTTCCAGGTTGACCGCATGCTGATGCAGTTGAAGCTTGCCGGCAAGCTGGAGACCGTGCGCGGCATCGTGTTCGGCGAGATGCTGGATTGCGCCCAGCCTGGCGTGGAACAGGATTACACCCTGGAGGAAGTGGTTACGCGCGTACTGCGCGACCTGAACATTCCTATTGCTTACGGTTTGCGCTCCGGGCATGTTACACGCGAGAACATCACTTTGCCTCTGGGCGTGCGCTGCTCCCTGGAAGCAAAGAAGAACGGGGTTCGTCTGCGGCTTTTGGAATCCTCGGTAGCGCCCGCCGGCGAAGTGGTTCGTTCGGCCAATTTATGAAGCCCAATCGTCACATTCATCTCATCGGCATTTGCGGCACGGCCATGGCCTCGCTGGCCGGCATGCTCAAGCAGCGCGGCTTCCAGGTTACGGGTTCCGATGCCGCCGCTTATCCGCCCATGTCGGACTTTCTGGCGGGCCTCGGCATTCCCTTGGCTCAGCCCTATGCCGAGGCCAATCTGCAGCCGCATCCCGACCTGGTTGTGGTGGGCAACGCCATCTCTCGCGGCAACGTTGAGCTGGAATATCTGCTCGACCACCGCGTCCCTTTCTGCTCGCTGCCGCAGATTCTGCACGACGAATTCCTGCGCGGCCGCGAAGTCATCGTCGTTGCCGGCACCCACGGCAAAACCACCACCACCTCCATGCTGGCCTGGATTTTTCAGTCGGCAGGAAAGCGGCCTGCGTTCCTGGTGGGCGGCATCGCGGAAAACTTCGGCAGCAGTTTCGCCCTCGGCGACGGCGGCCACTTCATCATCGAGGGCGACGAGTATGACACTGCCTTCTTCGACAAAGGCCCCAAGTTCCTGCACTATTTTCCCGATTCCGTCATCCTCACCTCGGTGGAGTTTGACCATGCCGATATTTACAAGGATCTGGACGCGGTAAAAACGGCCTTCAAGCGCCTGGTCAACCTGGTGCCGCGTCGCGGCCGCATCATCGCCTTCGAAGGCAATAAAAATGTGAGCGAGTGCGTAAGCAAAGCTCTCTGCCCGGTCGAGCGCTATGGCACGAGCCACGCCGCCTGGCAGATTGCCAACCTGCAACTCCATGCTCAGCACACCCACTGGTCGGTCCTGCGCGATGGCCGCCACTGGACTGACTTCGATTTTCCGCTCGCCGGGGAGTACAACGTCCTCAACGCCACCGCCGCTGCAGCCATGGCGGTCGCCTATGGCATCAGCGAAGCGCAAATCGCCCAGGCGCTGAAAACTTTCAAGAGCGTGAAGCGCCGACTGGAAGTCAAGGCTGAAGTCAACGGCGTTACCATCATTGATGATTTCGCCCATCACCCCACCGCCATCGCCGAAACAATTAAGGCGCTGCGCGCCCGCTATCCCGGACGCCGTTTGTGGGCCATCCTCGAGCCTCGTTCCAACACCCTGCGCCGCAACATCCTGCAAAACGAGCTGGCGCAGTCGCTGGCTACGGCCGACGAGGTGGTGATCGCCCGCGTCTTCCGCCCGGAAGCCATACCTGAAAGCGAGTGCCTCGACCTGACCGCGGTCATCGCCCGCATCAATCACGCCGGCAAACGGGCCCGCGCCATTCCTGACGCTGACGCCATCGTCGCCCAAATCGGCGGGGAACTCTCTCCCGGCGACGTGGTGGTTATCCTCTCGAACGGTGGTTTTGGCGGGATCTACGAAAAGCTGCCGCGGCGCCTGCGGGCCGCTCCCGCCGCTGCTCCGGCACGCTCGTGATTCGCACCCTGCTAATGCTCGCCTTCTGGGTGCTGCTGGTGCCTTTCGCCGCCCTGATTGGCTTTCCCTGGACCTTCCTCACCGGCAAAGTTGATGTTCTTTACTGGCTGGGCAGCCGCATTGCCTTTGCCGGCGTCCGGGTGGCTGGAGTCAGGACCAACGTGGTCGGCCTAGACCGGTTCGACCCTGCCGCCACCTACATTTTCATGTCCAACCACGTCTCCAATCTAGACCCGCCCATCCTGGTGCCGCTCATCCCTCGCCGCACTTCGGTGCTGGTGAAGAAGGAGTTGTTCCGCGTGCCTATTCTCGGGCGCGCCATGCGCCTGGCCTCGCTGGTGCCGGTGGACCGCAGCAATCGCGACGCCGCCATCGCCAGCCTGCGCGCCGCCGCCGAGGTGTTGGCTAAAGGAATTCCCATGACCATCTTCGCGGAAGGCACACGCTCTTTCGACGGACGCTTGCTGCCCTTCAAGAAAGGCCCGTTCTACCTGGCCATGGAAAGCGGCGTGCCGGTGGTGCCGGTCACGCTGGTGGGCACGCACTACCTCCTGCCCAAGCGCCGCTTCGGCATTCGTAAAGGCGAAGCCACGGTGGTGTTTCACTCGCCGCTGGATCCAAAACAGTTTGCCGACCGCGATGCCCTTCTCTCCGCCGTCCACGATTCCATCGAAAGCGCCCTTCCCGCCGAATACCGCCAGGTCACGTGATACTCACTACTGTCATCCTGAGCGCAGTATAGTGACTCGCTCGCGAGTCACTATGCGAAGTCGAAGGACCCCTCCATCCTCTGATCCTTCAACAGCCGTCACAAGGAGTTCTCGAAAAAAAAAGAATGTTGCTTGCGCAATGGTTGTGAACTATATATCGCCCTGCCGGAACGAAATGAGATAGCCCGCCAGTTCACTGGACGGGGAATACCACGTCATTGAAACGCCGTAGGCTGACCTACTTCTTTCTTTCCACCAGAAACTGCGCCAGCGCCTTCAGCGTTGCCGCACGCTGCCCGAAACTGTCCAAAGAGCCGCACGCAGATTCCACCAGCGCATCCGCCTTCTTCAGCGATTCGGGCACGCCGTAAAGAGCCGGGTAGGTCGCCTTTTCCGTGGCCGTGTCCTTGCCTGCGGTCTTGCCCAACTGCTCGGAAGACTGGGTGACATCGAGCACGTCGTCCACGATTTGAAATGCCAGGCCGATGGCACGGCCAAAGGCGCGCAGCCTCTCAATCTGCTCTTCCTTGCCGCCGGCATAAATTCCGCCCGTCACCAGGCAGGCGGTGATGAGCGCGGCGGTCTTGGAATTGTGAATGTATTCCAGGGTGGCGGCGTCGGCGCGCTTGTGCTCGGCTTCCAAATCCATCACCTGGCCGCCAATCATGCCGTCCACTGTGCCGGTGGCGTGCGCGATTTCCTCGATAATGTGTACCCGCTGCTCCGCCGGACAGCGCAGCCGCGCCAGCACTTCATAGGCGTAGGTCTGCAGCCCATCGCCGGCCAGGATGGCGGTCGCTTCTCCGAAAGCTTTGTGGCAGGTGGGTCGCCCCCGCCGCAGATCATCGTTATCCAGGGCCGGCAGGTCATCGTGGATCAGAGAATAGGTGTGCAGCATCTCCAGCGCGGCGCCCAGTTCTTCCACGCCAGCGGGCAGGGAACCGGCCACCAACCGTGCCGCTTCCAGACACAGGATGGGCCGCAGCCGTTTGCCGCCGGCAAACACGCTATGCCGCATGGCCTGGTGAATTGAGGTCGGGTACTGCGTGCCCGGCGGCAACAGTTTTTCCAGCGCCGCGTCCGCCACGCGACGCCCTTCGTCCAGGGTTTGTTGAAGCATTCGCTGTTGAGTATAACAAGGGCGCGCCGTGCTTTTGCCTATGCCCGTCGCTAGACACAGCAGCCTGCATTCCGCCTTCGCCCGATGCTGCGTCTGAACGTCCTCTCTCTGCAAGCCGCTGCTTCGTCAGCCAGAAAATCGCTCGCGTGCGAAGCCCTGCTTCACGGTATTGAACTCCCGCTGTGCGATTCATCCCATATCTCCCTCAAAATCGTTTGCTGGCGGTTGCCGGTCGCTACTCCGCCTGCATCTGACCTAGTGATGCCACGCACTCACAAAAACAGCGCCAAAAACTCTGAGCGTCACCCTGTGGTAGAAGGTGCCGTCCCGGCCGAAGAACTCCAGACGCAGTTCCCGTTCATCGCTCTGCCCATTCGCCCGCCCTATCCAGCCATGGAGGCTAAGTCAGTTGCCGAGCTCCCCCGCGGCGAAGGCTGGCAGTATGAGCCCAAGTGGGACGGCTTCCGCTGCCTGGCATTCCGCCATGGCGAGGAGGTCCTGCTGCAGTCCAAGGCGGGGCAGCCGCTGGGCCGCTATTTTCCCGAACTGGTGGATGTCCTCCGCAAGTTGCGCCTGCGGCAGTTTGTATTCGATGGCGAAATCGTCATCTTCTCCGGCCAGCATCTCTCGTTCGACAATCTGCTGCTCCGCATCCATCCCGCTGAATCCCGCATCCGCAAGCTGGCTGCGGAAACTCCCGCCACCCTCATGTGCTTCGACCTGCTGGTGGACGATGAAAGCAAGTCGCTGGTCGAGCTTGCTTTAACCGAGCGCCGCAAACGGCTGGAGAAATTGTTTCGCGGAATGGGGGAGAGCGAACGCGTGCGGCTTTCGCCGGCCACTACGGAACGCCGCCAGGCCGAGCGCTGGCTGCGCGAACTCGGCCCTGCTGGCCTGGATGGAGTAGTGGCCAAGCTGATCGACGAGCCCTACCATTCCGGCGACCGCGCCGCCATGGTCAAGGTCAAGCGCATTCGCACCGCTGACTGCGTGGTGGGTGGGTTTCGCTTTACCGAGAAGGGCGGAGAAGTGGGTTCGCTGCTGCTCGGCCTCTATAACGACCAGCGGCTGCTCGATCACGTGGGATTTACTTCCAGCTTCACCGCCGAGCAGCGGCATGAATTGAAGGGAATTGTCGAGCCCCTGATCGCAGCCCCCGGCTTTACCGGCAAGGCTCCGGGCGGGCTCAGCCGCTGGAGCACCAAACGCTCCATGGAATGGCAGCCTCTCCAGCCTAAGCTGGTTTGCGAGGTGCGCTACGATCACTTCTCCGGCGGTCGCTTCCGCCATGGCACTAAATTCCTGCGCTGGCGCCCCGATAAGAAGCCTGAGGACTGCAAATTCGCCCAGGTGCTGGGTGGCAGCTCGCTTCGACACCCCGCGTGGGTTGATTTTCTGCCGCGGGCCGGCTAAGCAGGTTAATCACTCTGGCCGGAACTCGGACTATTTGCGGGCAGGAATTCCCCAGCGCCAGCACCGCGGGCTCCCAGGCGGCCGTACTAGAGTGGAGTGAAATTCGGACACTGCTGCGCGTTGGGCGGGGTGGTGCTCTTGCTGGCGTTCGCATCCCAACGAATCACGTTGTCCTCAGTGGAGCAGAACAACCGCACCCCCGACTGATTAAAGCTGATGGGCGCAGCCCCGATTACATACGTGGTGTTAGCCCCGTTCACCGGATTGCCGCCGGCCGCGGTGAAGCCGTAGCCGCTCTTCACTCCCGCCGCCAGACTTTGGTCAATCAGGCAGGCATTGGCAGGCGAGGGCACACACGGGGTAGCGCCGCCCAGGTTCGAGAGTTGAGCCGCGTATCCGCTGGTGGGATAGGAAGTGGTATAGGACAATTCAGCCTGCTGAATGGTGCGAATGGACGACACCGCCGAGGCCTCATTAGCGGAGATCTTGGCCCGCAACAGGTTGGGAATGGCAATGGCCGCAATGATGAGAATGATGGCCACCACAATCAGCAGTTCGATTAGAGAAAAGCCCTTTGTTGGTCTTGAATGTTTCATGACAATGAGTACCCGCAGTTAGGGAATTCTGGCAGCGGTCCGAAAGCCGCGCTCCTCGGCCATTCTCTGGGAACAGCCGCATCAGCACTTAGTGCAATCTTATGGCCAGAGTTCCCGCCAGGCAAACCTTCTCCTCAGACACAAGAACGACCTGACACCTGAAGTTTGCGCCAGATTCGTCCTTAAGCGGCAATAGACTTGCCGGCCTGCGTGTTGCGCAACGCCGCGCTCAAAATTCCACGGCAATCGGCAGAAAAGCAGAGATCGCTGGCTCCCGCGTCCACCATTTCTGTCCACATCTCCTCGTTGGCGAGGCGATGCGTGCAGACCAGGCAAACCCCGGGAAACTCGTGCCTTAGCCATTCCACTTCGGAGCGCGAAACCAGTTCCAGGTCGAGTACCACAACCTGTGCCCGGTATTTCGGAATGGCCGCTTTCGCTTCTCCGAGGCTTCGCGCCAAGTATATGAAATTAAAGTGATTCTGCAGCGAAGTCTGCAGGTTCTGTGCGACTTCCACCTGGCTTTGCAGGACAACTACGTTCAACGGCTGCATACTTCCCCCTGAGGTTCGACCGTCGCCTACGCAACGGCTGCGTAAACACCGCAGTGAGCTTCACTACCGCGGCGGCTTTCTGGTCAAACGAGCGTGACGAAAATGCGGCGACTACTTCCTCGCCTCCGCTTTCTCAGTCAGGGGCTCGAAGGGTTCGGCCTGTAATTTCCCGTTTTGTTTCAATAAGATCTCGACTTTACCTTCGGCCTGCTCTAATTCCTTGCGGCAGGTACTGGAAAGTTGCATGCCCTCCTCAAAAAGCGCCAGCGATTTCTCCAGGGGGATATCTCCCTTTTCGAGTTCGCCTACAATCTTTTCCAGGCGCTGGAGGCACTCTTCAAACTTTGGCACGTACTCCCTCACTTCTATTCTAATGCACATTCCTGCAGATTTTGCGCAGGAAATTTGGTCTATCGGTTCTGCGATGTCCGGGTTGGGAGCCAAGCCCAAATAGCGCCTAACTTGCCGCGGCGCCGCCCTGCCCCAGCACCTCCAGTACATCCACGGCGGCGCTGTACTTGCCAAAGGGGGCGCTGATTTGGGCTCCCTGGACAAGATCGCGGATAGCCAACAGCATCTCCCGCGCAATCGCCACTCCTTCATGGCGGGCCACCTCGGCGTTGCTGGCCGCGCCCATGCGCTGGAAGATGGCGTCGGGGATGGAGACGCGGAGCTCGTTCTTCATGAACTCGGCGTTGCGCACGCTGACCAGCGGCCAGATGCCGGCAACCACCGGGATACGGCAATGCTCGATGCGGCGCATAAATGTTTCCAGCAGGCCGATATCAAACACCGGCTGGGTCACAGCGTATTCCGCTCCCGCTTCCACCTTGTACTCGAAACGCCGAATCTCTTCGTCAATGTTGGGGACGCCTGGATTGGCTCCCACTCCAATTACAAAACCGGTTCCCGCGCCAATGGGATTGCCGCCAATGTCCAAGCCCCGGTTCAAGTTGTGCACGATGTTGACCAAGCCAATCGAATCCACGTCGAAAACCGCCGTGGCATCCGGGTAATTTCCCAATTTGGGCGGGTCTCCGGTGATGCAAATCAGGTTGCGAATGCCGATGGTCGCCGCTCCCAGCAGGTCGGACTGGATGCTCAGCACGTTGCGGTCGCGGCAGGTGTAGTGCAGCACGGCTTCAATGCCCACCTGCTGCTGCACCAGGATGGAAAGCGCCTGGTTGCTCATGCGCGCCGAGGCCCGGGGACTGTCGGGAATATTTACCGCGTCCACCCCCACCGACTTGAGAAAGCGCGCTCCTTCCAGTTCCTTCAGAATGTCAGTGCCCTTGGGGGGCACCACTTCCACCATGGTGACGAACTCGCCCGCGGCCAGCTTGGCCCCAATGCGCGAGCGCTTCTCCAGCGGGGATGGCTCCTGCGCCGAAGGCTTCGCCGGGGCAGTGCCTGCGGGAAAGGTGCTGGTGCGGTTGCGCGCCTTGCCCACCTGCAGCGCCGCCTTCATGGCGCGTATGTGCTCGGGAGTGGTGCCGCAGCACCCGCCCACCAGCCGCACGCCCGCCGCCACAAACTTGCGGGCATAACTGGCCATGTACTCGGGCGAGCAAAGATAAATATTTCGTCCTTCCACGCTGCGCGGCATGCCGGCATTAGGCTGCGCCGCCAGGGGGAGCTCGGTAACCCGGCGCACCCGTTCCATAGCGTCCAGCATGGCCACGGGACCCACGCTGCAATTACAGCCCAGCACGTCCGCTCCCCATTCGGTGATGTGCGGGGCGAAAGTCTCCGGGCTGGAGCCATCCAGGCAGTTGCCGTCGTCGTCAATGGTCACCTGCGCCACCAGCGGCAGCTTGGCATCCACCTCGCGGGCCGCCAGTATGGCCTGGTGCAACTCTTCCAGGTAGCCGAAGGTCTCCAGAATCAGCAGGTCCACCCCGCCCTCGGCGAGGGCCGCAATCTGCTGCACGAACATGGAGCGCGCTTCTTCCCGTGAGGTCTTGCCCAGCGGCTCAATGCGGATGCCCAGAGGCCCCACCGAACCAGCCACCCAACCGGCGAAACTCTTGGCCGCCTCGCGCGCCAGGCGTGCGCCTGCCAGGTTGATCTCGCGCACCCGGTCGGCAAAGCCATGCCGGGCCAGGCGCGCGGCGTTGGCTCCGAAAGTGTTGGTTTCAACAACTTCCGCTCCTGCTTGCAGATACTCGTGATGGATTTCCCGGATCATGTCCGGCTGCGAGCAGTTCAGCTCGTCATAACAGCGGTTGATGAATACGCCTTTGGCGTACAGAAGCGTGCCCATGGCGCCGTCGCACAGCACCGGTCCCTGCTGCAGCCGGGAAAGAAACTCAGAGGCCATGTTGAAGAGAATACAAGATTTGGGCAGGAGTGCCTACGGGACGACGGGATGGGAACGGCGCTGATTGCCGGGAGCTGAGCCTCAACGCCCCGGTCCGGTGTGAGGGACCAGGTGGAGCTAATCCGAACTCGCAGTAGATCTCGTCTGGAGAACTGATTAGTTCCGGTTAGCCCACAGCCCACTGGCAACCACCTTTGGATTCCAATGTTTGACTCACCCGGGCTGGGCAACATACCATGGCGCGACTCGCGTTGCCTTTCTTACCTCGGTGATCGGCCAAACCATTTCGCACTACAAGGTACTGCGGCGCATTGGCGGCGGCGGGATGGGGGTGGTATTTGAAGCCGAGGACCTGAACCTGCCTCGCCATGTGGCGTTGAAATTCCTGCCGGAGAACGTGGCCAACGATCCCTCGATGCTGGAGCGATTTCGGCGCGAAGCATATGCGGCTTCCGCTCTCAACCACCCGAATATCTGCACCATTCACGAAATTGGCTCTGGCGGGCAGCAGCCGTTTATTGTCATGGAGTACCTGGACGGGAGCACGCTCAAGCACCTGATCAACGGCAAGGCGATGGACCTGGAGCGGGTACTGGAGCTGGGCATCCAGATTGCCGACGCGCTCGATGCGGCTCACGCGCAGAGCATTGTTCACCGCGATATCAAGCCGGCCAATATTTTCGTGACCGCGCGCGGATACGCCAAGGTGCTGGATTTCGGCCTGGCCAAGCTGAGCGTAAACCAGCAACCGGCGGCGGTCTCAGTGGCGGGAGCCGAGGCTACGGCGGCGGTCGCCATCCGCGAGGAGCACTTGACCAGTCCCGGAACCGCAGTCGGGACCGTGGCCTATATGTCGCCAGAACAGGCGCTGGGCAAGGACCTTGATCAGCGCACCGACTTATTCTCCTTCGGCGCTGTGCTCTATGAGATGGTGACGGGCACGGTGCCG
>Ga0070741_10017223_pt1 | contig 11899 bp, 17 predicted proteins | sample Coa_R1_4_FD_66440 | JGI IMG/M metagenome (GOLD analysis project Ga0070741, IMG submission 66440) | Surface soil microbial communities from Centralia Pennsylvania, which are recovering from an underground coalmine fire - Coalmine... | ecosystem: Environmental > Terrestrial > Soil > Unclassified ...
CGCAAGAATCAAGACCGGTGAAGAGGTGATCGGTGAGCTTTGACCTCTACATTGAATTGGGTGGTTCCTCCACTAAGGATGTGGACGAAATTGTCTCTGGGAGACCCCGCAACACGCCCATTTCAGATATCGCTACAAGGATTCGGCTACTGACGAGTACTGCCGCCGTAAATGAGGATGCAAAGGAGTACGCCATCGCCGGCGACCGCAAGAAGAGCAGTGGCTACAAGAGCCTCGTTCATTCGGGGAAGCCGCAAGGCAGCGAATACGCAAGAAAGCTAATCCGAGAGGAACTTCAGAGGCTTCGGGGTCTAGGTCTTCTCACGCCCTCGGTTTCACTCGCTAGCTTGCCCGCAGGCAGTTGGTTCCTTCAACTTGAGTTCACGCTCGCCAAGCCCTGGATCAACAAGGATGACGATCCGTTCTATGTTGCGAAGAGCGTCAACCCGGTGCGCAAGGATAAGGTCTTCAAACTTCCGCTTATGTCTGCCGCGAGTTGGAAGGGTTTGCTGCGCTGGACAGCGATGCATGTACGGCTCGCGTTGAGGAGAGACCGACTTAAGGCTGAAGACTTTGCCAGAGAGCGCTTTCGACAGGCGTTGCTCTTTGGAGATGAAAAGGGCGAGGAACCCGGCCAGGCAAGAGACTTTGCCGCCTGCCTGGATGGCCTGAACCAAGACGCCGCGCCTCTCTACCGGAAGCTGGTCAAGCAGCGTTTCGAACTGAGCGGCGAAACCAAAGCGATGCCCCACTACAGCGGGCGGCTGACTTTTTATCCCACATTTTTCAATTTAATTGACGTGGAGGTCATCAATCCCCATTCTCGAAAGACTAAGGCCGGGACGAATTCGATTTACCTTGAGTGCGTGCCCGCTGGCGCCAAAGGCACTTTCAGCTTGCTTTACGTACCTACTGACTTAATCGGAAAGCCAGAGGGCGAAGTGAAGGAGCAAGCGAAAGCGGACCTGGTGCGTGTTGCCGAAGGCGTGAGCGCCATGATGCTAACCTACGGCTTTTCCGCCAAACGCACCAGCGGCTTCGGCGCAGCTGAAGACAAGATCAAGGGTGCATTGCGCACTCGGGGAAGCGAGAAACAACTGATGCAGCTAGGTAAGCTGCCAGAGGAAGTGGAGCATGTCCGATTCTGACTGGAACGGGTTGACGCATAATTTCGAGAACATACTGCTCGGTGAGATGGCAGCGCTTCTGCATGACTGGCAGAAGTGCCTGAGCAATTCGGTGGCGTCTCACTGGAACAATAATCCTGCCCTCGAGCAGAAGGCTACCCGGTGGAAGGGGGAGGGACAGTCGGAAGTACCGGGTCAATTCGCTGATTTGCTGGCCGGTCTGAGGATACAGACCGCAACCGGTGAACTTGATCTAAAAGCTCTGTGTGAACAGGGGAGAAATCCGGCGTCCGCTAAAGAGTGTCCCAACCCTTGGGTCAGTTTGCTAGGCGCTTGCCATGACGTTGCGCACGTAGAAAAAGGGTTCAAGCTACATGAATACCGTGGGAATGCGACGGATAGACTGAGCAGTGCCTTTGGGTATGAAATCCTTGAACCGGGTCCCCTGTTCTCACGCCTGCTTTCCGGGATAAGGAGCTTCCTAAGTAACTCTCGCTGGCTGCAAGAACGCCGGCAGTTTCAGGCTGCATTGCGCTCCGTCTGGAGTGAGGCTTGGGGCGACACTCGGCGCCCGATCAACGAAGTCACACTTTGGGACTGGTCGTACGCCGTTGCCAGCTTGTACAAGTCCGAGCTTGCACGCCATTTTCTGACGGGAGAGTGGCGGCAACCTGACCAGCTATCGTGGCGGTTCCTGCGCGTCAACTTTGAGGTACTGGGCCTCTATTCCAAGGCCATCAAGGTCGCAGACTTACTCGCTTACCAGAATGCCGTGGAGCAAGTTCGCCAGCGCGTCAGGCAGCTTGTCGAAGAAAAATATCCTCTGGGCAACGAAGTCTATCGCGACGCCACGGGCATCTATCTCACCTTCCCCGACATAAATTTACCCGCTGAACTGGCGCAGGAGATCCGTCAAGCCATCGAGGCTATTGAACCCGAACTCGCCCCGCGCATCCGTGTAGGGCACGGCTCGGGGGGGCCCGCCGCCGAGGAACTGAAGCAGCTGCTTGCCAAACAGCATAAAGAAGCCATCCGAGAGCTTACCCAGCCCTTCGGCCCGGAGAACCTGAGCACCTGCTGGCATAGACTGTGGAATGATGCGCCGCTTAGCAGCGAAGTCTGCCCAGTCTGCCGGCTGCGCCCGATGAGTGAGGGAGAGGAAGCCTGTGAGCATTGTTTGCGGCGGCGCCAGTCTCGGACCGAAGCATGGAAGAAGCAACCGTCCCAAACCATTTGGCTCGACGAAATCGCCGACCAAAACGGACGTGTGGCGGTTATTGTGGGCAAGTTCGGACTGGATGACTGGATTTCTGGCGATTTAGTGCAGACCATGCTGGTACGGGCAGCGGAGGACGATCATAACGCCTGTATGCCGAAGAATCCCTCGCCTGCCCGCCTGCGCCGTGTGTGGGAAACCGGTCAGCGGTTCTGGAGCGAGACCGCGGTTTCACTTCTGGATAAATTGCCCAAACGCACCCGGTGGGCACTTACGGTAACCAATTTACCCTCCGATATGCCCGAAGGTGCCGTATGCGATGGGACGTCGCAAGGTCAACCACTCAGCCTATGGCGTCAGGGCAGTCATTTGTTGACGATCTCGCATGTCCAGGCCCCACCTACGGGCCGGATTGATGTTTCATGGGAAGTGAACGGGCGCAAACTCAGCCGGGTGCTGCAAGTCAGAAAAGCTGAAGAACCCGCCGACAAGGAATTTCTGCACTATGCGCCATCATTGACGTTGCTGACATCTCCCGATCAATTTTTGGCCCTTGCTCCTGCCGGAGACGCGCTGGAGATCGCCGCGAGAATTCGTTGCGAATACGTTACGCAGTTCGGCAAGGTGCAAAACCGGCTGCCGTTTTTTCTCGGCCTGGTGTTTTTTCAGCGCAAGATGCCGCTTACGGCGGTAATGGATACGGCGCGCCGGATGCTGAGGCAGGTTTCTTTCAGAGAGGAATCCTGGACTGTCGAATTTAGCGAGAGAGCGGGGGACGACAAGTGGCAACTACGCCTGCGTCGAGAGAACCAGTGTTTGGATTTCGCCATACCCACCAGAATGGGTGACGGAAAGACCGAGGATGTTTGGTACCCCTACTTTTTTGTTGACAACAGCGTGGATGTCAGCAGCCGACCTTATCGCTTCAAGCATAACGGCCGTTGGCTCGTCCACGTGAAAAGCCTGCGCGAGGGGGACCGCGTCTGCGTTATGCCCTCCCGCTTTGCTTATGTTTTTCTCGAACACACAGCACAGCGCCTTGAGTTCGATCCCGAGAGGCACACAATGTTGTTGGACGAACTCACGCGCTTGACAAAGATGTGGGAGACACTCCGAAAGTGTGGCATTACGGATTCGGGCTTGCGTAATGTCGCTCAACTCCTGGAGACCAAAGGCAACTTTTGGGGAAGGGCATCGCAAGAGTTTGGTCACTTGGTCGAAAGCACGCTTACACAAGCAGGCCTGTGGCGGCAAAAAGAGGGAATTAGTATTACGCCTGAAGATGTAACCAGCGGGCGATTGGCACAATGTCTTGAGTTGTATTTGCATGTTATGAAAGCTCGACTCATCGAGGAGAATAAAGGTGAGCAACAGCCAGCAGCCGTATGAAATTTTGAGGTACTTTGCCCTAGCGGTAGATCCCATTCACGTGGGGGCAGGCGGTTATCGCCTGGGGCGGGTGGACATGAGCATCGTGCGTGAGCCAGGGACAAACTTGCCTAAGATTCCCGGCACCAGCATTGCCGGCGCCTGCCGGACATACGCGGCGATGCAAGTAGACGGAAAATTTCCAGGTTGTGCCGGCCAAGGGCAGGCCAAAGGCAGTTCGGGGGGCCATTGCGGCGCGCCCGATTGCCCTGTCTGCGTCACTTTCGGCTTTTCCAAAGGTGAGAGTGGCAGCTTCCAGGGCTTGGCTCAATTCTCTGACGCGCACTTGGCATTTTTTCCGGTCCATTCCCTGGCAGGTTCCGTCTGGGTTACTTGTCCGAGCATTCTGAATGGCTTAGGTCTCGCGGAACTGATTCCGGATGATGGCACCGCTCGGGTGGCTACCGGAGTAAAGACACACGGAAGGCTCAACCTCGGATGGCTGATGCTGAACACTCGGAACGACTTCTCAGCTGACAAAGGCACCCCCCCCGGAATACCTGACGAAATTCGCAACCGCGCCGTTCTGGTTTCGGATAGATTGTTTGGCCACATCGTTAACGACAATTTGGAGGTACGCACCTCGGTCAGCATTAACCCAGCGACTGGGGCCGCAGCGGAAGGTGCGCTCTTCACCTACGAAGCCCTGCCGCGCGCTACCGTGCTTGCTTTCGAGATCACAGTCAGCGACCCAAGATACTATCGCATCCAAGATAAGGAGCCGCTCGAGAACGACCGCCAGAAAGCTCTCAGTGCTGTGAAGAATGGCTTGCGTTATTTCGAGGCTCTCGGCGTGGGTGGGATGAGTTCGCGTGGGATGGGGCGTTTGCGCGTCCTCGGATTGCAGCAAGCAGGAGGTCCACAGTGAGTGCTCAACAGACTTGCCTGAATCTGGATCGGCTGTGCGCGCGGTACGGTTGGGAAATGGCCAAGGCCTGCTGCGAGGCATGGGGAAGAAACAACGCTGAAAATCACATCACCAAATCCCTTGGCGTTTTGCAAGAAGACGGTGTGTATGCCTTTTTTCTCTATCAGAATTCTCGTGCGAAGAAGGAAAAGAAGGATCATCAGGCGCAGGGCGAAAGCGGAGTCGCTCGGGCGCTAAGCGCTGCGGCTCACGCTTTGTTGCAAGCAGCAGAAATTCCGGCATTTAAAGGGGCATTTACAGACATTGCCAACTCTCTGCAAGCGATACGTGGAGACAATACCAGCACGGGGCTCGCTGATGACCTCGATTCCCTCCTTCTCGCCAAGCGCCTCCTGGAACAGGCGTTAATTTACGCCCGCTATCATGCCAAGGGGCTGGAGGGCGAGTGATGGGATGGCGAGTCTATTCTCTGACGTACGAATTGCAGAGCCCGCTTCACATTGGCTATCACAAAGTAGGGAATGTGCAGCGCACACGCTATTACGTCCCAGCACGCAACCTCTGGGCCGCCTGCACCGAACGGCTGGTACGCTCTGGTTTTTCTGTCAGTGGAGCGCCAGCGGGAGACTACCAACGGATCGGACAATGGTTGCGAGAGCATTGCGCTTTTACCTACTTTTTCGTGGCCGGTGAAGAGAGTTTGTGCTTTCCAAACCACACGTCCACGGGACTCTGTTATGGGAAGCTGCCGACGGCGGAGTTTGAACGTCGCTTCGTTCGTCCCTATGTCGCAACTGCATTGGAGGCGGTTAGTGCTTCAGCCGCCAACGACTCATTGCATGAGGTAGAGCTGGTTGTCGCCTCTACTGGCCTCGGATCCCGCACCACGCTCCGGGGATGGTGTTTTCTTGATGAACGGGGTCTCAGCGAGTTAGGCGGGGAAAGATGGCATGCACGGCTAAGCGAGCTGCAAATTGGCGGTGAACGACGCTATGGTTTTGGTTGTTTACGGCTGGTTGCTGAACCCAGTCAGACGAAAAGTATTGAAGAGTATGTAGTTACTGTAAGCGGTAGGCGACCCACGATTAGGGTAGAGGGTGAAAAACCTTTGCTGGCTCATACCCCCGCTTTAGAGTTGAACGCCCGAGGGATGTTGGAGCCTCTGGTCGGACGTGAGACAACTGAGAGCTCCAGATTCGGTCAGAAGCTCACCCGGGCAGTGATGTACTGGGCTCCGGGCGCTGTCTGTGAGGACGCGCAGGAGTTCAGTATTGGTGCTAATGGCACCTGGGAGGTGATTAGAAGCTAGCTTTCGGAGATGGTGCCGAGAAGTCCATGTGGGCCAGATTGCTGAAAGCGCATGGAGCTGCAGACCCTGGTTATCTACGACGTCGAAGACGACCGCGCCCGCAGCCGCGTGGCCGAGGCCTGCAAGGATTTCGGCCTGGTGCGAATTCAGTACAGTTGCTTCCGCGGAAAGCTTTCGCGGAACAAGCGCGAGGAGCTGTACGAACGAATGCGGAAAATCCAGCGAGAATGGGAAGCTCGCTGGCGCAAGGATTTTCCGGAATCCCGTGTTGAACAAGTCGAGTTCCCCGATCCGCCAGACAGCGAAGCCAAGGGTCGCTGGGAACCGGCATTTAAGATTCTGATCCAGCCGCTGTGCGAGAAAGATTTGGGCTCGGCCGCTTACGCGTATGTCTTCGTGGACGTGCCCAAGGGGAACGAGCGGGAGGAGTGAAAATGCGGCCAAAAAGGGCCTGCCGCCCAGCCTTGGATGCTCCTTTCAGGCGGCGGCGCGGGCGGCAGAACCCATGACAAAGTTTTCGCTGATACCCGGTGAGACACTGCCCCTGCGGGTAAACGACCTGAAGCAGTTCGAATACTGTCCGCGCATTGTCTTCTACAACACTGTGATGCCCGTGGAACGGAAGGCCACGGTGAAGATGGAGCGCGGCAAGCAGGAGGAGATCAGGCTCGACGCGCTGGAAAATCGGCGCAGCCTCAAGCGCTATGAGCTGGGCTCAGGGGAGCGGCGTTTCCATGTGGCACTGCAGTCGGACCGGATAGGCCTAAGCGGGAAGCTCGACCTGCTGCTCATCTCGTCGAAGGGTTACTTCCCTGTTGATTTCAAGTACACTCGCGGCCGGCCGCATCGCAATCACCTCTTCCAGCTCGCCGGTTACGCATTGCTGGTGGAGGAGGTCTTTGCGACGGAGGTTCATACGGGCTTCATTTATTTGGTTCCCATCCAGCAAGTCGTTGCAGTGGCCCTGACAGAGCAATTGAAACACGAAACGCTGCAGCGGCTGCGGCAAATCCGCGTTATGATCCGGGAGGGGATTTTACCGCCGCCAACTCCGGTGCGAAGCCGGTGTGAGGAGTGTGAATTTCGGAATTATTGCGGGGATATTTTCTGATGCCCCTGACAAATTTTTTCGCAAACCCATGGGGTTTTCGTGCAAATGGGATTCTTTCGCAAGATTGTCTTGCCCTGGCTCTGCAACTCATTGATACTGTGGCAGATCGCGAGCGGTTGAAGAGTCTTCCCCGATGAAGAGGGGACTGAAAGTATCAACCTTGATCGGAATTCCGTTAAAGGACAGGTCGTTGAAGAGTCTTCCCCGATGAAGAGGGGACTGAAAGTCGATGATCAGCAGGCGCAGCTGTGGATCGTCCTTGCAGTTGAAGAGTCTTCCCCGATGAAGAGGGGACTGAAAGTGGCAGCAAAACAGGGAGGCGCCGAGGAGCTCGGCCGTTGAAGAGTCTTCCCCGATGAAGAGGGGACTGAAAGAGGAGTTGGGCGCCAGCGAAGAACAGCTCGCGCGCCGTTGAAGAGTCTTCCCCGATGAAGAGGGGACTGAAAGTGCTGGAGCTGGCGGGCGACCGCCTGGTCACGCTGAAGTTGAAGAGTCTTCCCCGATGAAGAGGGGACTGAAAGCTTGGAGAGCGAGTTCAGCAGCAGGTTCGGGAAATCCGTTGAAGAGTCTTCCCCGATGAAGAGGGGACTGAAAGTCGCTAGACGTCAACTGCCACGCAGTGCAAATAGACGTTGAAGAGTCTTCCCCGATGAAGAGGGGACTGAAAGGTCTGATGCGCGACAGCCGGAAGGTGATCGGCCAGCCGTTGAAGAGTCTTCCCCGATGAAGAGGGGACTGAAAGTGATCCAGCAGACCAACGCGCGTCTGACGCAGATCGTTGAAGAGTCTTCCCCGATGAAGAGGGGACTGAAAGAACAAGAGGATGTAGAGCAGAATGCCAATCGTGAGTGGTTGAAGAGTCTTCCCCGATGAAGAGGGGACTGAAAGTCTGATGCTCTTTGATTTTCGGCGTCCCGAGAAAGTCGTTGAAGAGTCTTCCCCGATGAAGAGGGGACTGAAAGGTAATGCAGCTTGGAGACTCGTCGCTTGGCTCTCTCGTTGAAGAGTCTTCCCCGATGAAGAGGGGACTGAAAGAGTATTCGTGCCATCGACCATGTGAAGCAGATTATGTTGAAGAGTCTTCCCCGATGAAGAGGGGACTGAAAGAGGAAGGCCGCAACTACTCGTCTGTGCCTGCGGATTGTTGAAGAGTCTTCCCCGATGAAGAGGGGACTGAAAGTTTCCTGCGAAAGCAATGCTGCGCGAACTGCGGGGTTGAAGAGTCTTCCCCGATGAAGAGGGGACTGAAAGTCCGAACCACCACCGTGGGCGGAACTAACGTGCTGGCGTTGAAGAGTCTTCCCCGATGAAGAGGGGACTGAAAGAGCCAGTCTTGCCTCGAGATCGCATCATTCAACTTCGTTGAAGAGTCTTCCCCGATGAAGAGGGGACTGAAAGGCACAATACGCCTGGGCATTACGGCCAGGTTGAGTCGTTGAAGAGTCTTCCCCGATGAAGAGGGGACTGAAAGACCAAGCGCGGCAACCTGCTGCCGGTCTCGCGCGAAGTTGAAGAGTCTTCCCCGATGAAGAGGGGACTGAAAGGATTCTGCTGCTGGAAAATGTGAAGCACCTGAAAGCGTTGAAGAGTCTTCCCCGATGAAGAGGGGACTGAAAGGAGTGGCAGGTGGCATCCCGCACCGAAGAGGGCGGCGTTGAAGAGTCTTCCCCGATGAAGAGGGGACTGAAAGAGGTTCGATCCCGGCGCTCGCCTTGCTTCACTACGGAGTTGAAGAGTCTTCCCCGATGAAGAGGGGACTGAAAGTTGCATAGATTGCCAACTGCGGCCCGGACGTAATCGTTGAAGAGTCTTCCCCGATGAAGAGGGGACTGAAAGTCAACTGTTGCAGGCTATGAGCAGCACTGGTCTGCAGTTGAAGAGTCTTCCCCGATGAAGAGGGGACTGAAAGTTTTGGCTTTTGCTGTGTGAACAACACCGATAATGGTGTTGAAGAGTCTTCCCCGATGAAGAGGGGACTGAAAGCCGATCAGCGCGCCGATCGGCCCGCCGAAGGCCAGTCGTTGAAGAGTCTTCCCCGATGAAGAGGGGACTGAAAGGGGATCGGCGTCGGCTCGCGAAGGCGAATCAATGGCGGTTGAAGAGTCTTCCCCGATGAAGAGGGGACTGAAAGGTGATCGTGCCACGATGTACCTCGGACTGCGGGACAGGTTGAAGAGTCTTCCCCGATGAAGAGGGGACTGAAAGATTGCCCGAGCAAATGAACCCTTGTCTGAACGCGAGGCGTTGAAGAGTCTTCCCCGATGAAGAGGGGACTGAAAGGCGCGATCAGCGCGCCGCCGAGGATGTACGTCTTTGTTGAAGAGTCTTCCCCGATGAAGAGGGGACTGAAAGGGTCACGCGACCTGGTGCTCACGCTCTACGGCGCCGAGTTGTTGAAGAGTCTTCCCCGATGAAGAGGGGACTGAAAGGTGATGCGCACTTTCTCCGCAGCCGTGGGTGAGAGGGTGTTGAAGAGTCTTCCCCGATGAAGAGGGGACTGAAAGCGCGGCAGTTTAAGCGGGCCTGAATCAAGCTTGCTAACGTTGAAGAGTCTTCCCCGATGAAGAGGGGACTGAAAGTGCAAGCCGTTCTCATCAAGGTGCTTCAGTATCAAAGTTGAAGAGTCTTCCCCGATGAAGAGGGGACTGAAAGAAAACAGAAGGCTATCGAGTACGGGAACAAGAGAATCGTTGAAGAGTCTTCCCCGATGAAGAGGGGACTGAAAGTCGAAAAGGCATGGCGGCTTCGCCAGCAGCATTACGGTTGAAGAGTCTTCCCTGCGTTGCCAGAGCCTTTCCTCGACGCGAGGCTGGCACCTTTGCTACTTTTTGTAGCCTTGTCTCGTCCGGGCGGGGGGCCACCGGCGGGGCAGTTGCCAAAGCGGTGATGTCACGCGGCTTGTGTAAAAACCCGGAGGGTGCGGTTTTTCCATTCCAGGTTAAAGCGCTGGAAGATGGAGTAGATGATCCGGTCCACGCTTTTCAAGTTCACAAAGCACACCATGGGCCGGGTGCGCCGCCGCACCTCGACAAAGCAGCGCTCGATGACGTTGGTGGTGCGCAGCTTCCTCCAGAGATGCCGGGGAAAGCTGAAAAACGACAGCAGTTCCGGCAAATCGCGTTCCAGTTGCCGCACCATGCTGCCATACTGGCCCTGCCATTGACGGCGAAAGGCGCGAAACGCGGCTTGGGCCTGCTGGCGGCTCTGGGCCCGATAGATAGCTTGCGCGTCGGTCTTCATTGCCTCGTAATCACGTTTGCGGACCTTCTCTAACAGGTTGCGCATCTTGTGCACCCAGCAGCGCTGGTGCAGAACCCGCGGATACACCGTCTGGATGGCCCCGCCAGCCCCGGGCAGCCGTCGGTGATGATCAGCAGCAGCTTCTCGCCTGTGAGGCCGCGCCGATACAGATCCTGGAGCAGCCCTTCCCAGGCGGTCTGGCTCTCGCCCTGGCTGCGCAAAAAGCCCAGCAGTTGCCGGGTGCCATCCTGCCGGACTCCGTAGGCCACCAGCATCTGCACCCGCTGTCGGCCGCTGGGCCGCCGCACCCGCAGGCTGACTCCATCCAGGAACAAGTACGCCCACTCATCCTCGAGCGGCGCCTGATGAAACTGCCGCACCGCCTCGTCCAGATCACGGGTCAGCCGCGACACGGTCTGCGCGCTCACCGGCTCGCCCGTCAGGGTGGCGATGCCCCGTCCCACTTGGCGGGTAGAAATCCCGCGCAGGAACGCTTCCCGCACCAGCAGCGCCAGCTCATCGGCCCGCCGCTGAAATCGCTGTAGTGCCGGCGGCAAAAAGCTCTTGCCCCGTGCCCGCGCAATCCGCAGCCGGATGGTCCCGAAGCGGGTGCGGCTCCAGCCGGCAAAGCGGTCCCGTTGCCGCTCCGATTCCAGCTCCAAAAATCGCTTCCACGCCAGCTTCGTCTGCCCGTACAGCTCGCCCCAAAATGCTTCCTTCAGCTCGCTGAGAAAGTGCTCGCTCATGCAGGTAATCTTGGCCATGGGTGTAAGTCTTCCTTTCTCGGAAAGCCTTTAGCTTGTGAGGCCAAAGCCAACTTACACCCTCTTCGCTTTTACACAATCGAAGTTACGTCACCGCCAGAGCTAGTAGCTTGCCTGCCGGCCATATCCTATGCTATAATATGTACGTTAAATATTGGCCGTTAAATATTGGCCCCCCGAAAATTGCGTCCGAACCAGAACGTAAGCATCTAATTAATCGTTAGTTTCGCCGTCAAGGCCCGTGGTTCGAGTGGCCCCCCGCCGACGGCGATGAGCCCCCCAAAGCAGTTTGCTTTTGGTCACGATGAGAAGCCCCGGGAAAAGAAGGGGCGTCTCTTCGGACCTAAGCCACTTTTCAGTAGTACTGTGCCGATTCGGTCACAGTCGCGGAAACTAGGAGAAAGTCATGCTTAAAATTAGGGTCATTCCGTTACATATACCCACAAAAATCGCGGCACTTACTTTGGCCAAAAGCGATGTTTGCTTTGATGACGATTACACACTCGACAAACTCCAGGTACTACGAAACGAAATAAACGAGCTTTGCGGTGGCTTCCCTTCAACCAACGATGCCTATCAGCAAATGATTTTAGCCGCTCGCCCCCTGGGCCGGTTTGTTGCATGCAAAGTAATCGTTGCATTCGAGCGCCATGCCCAATGGGAGGCCCCTGCCCGGAAGGGAGGTGTCCTGTGAGTGCCACGGATGTAAACCGTGACTTAAGGAGACTCTGATTAAGTTCTCTCGTTTCCACAGGCATTGTAGCTAAAGTGCAGCCAGATGAACTCTCACCGACAACAGAGGACACTGGCGATGATGACCGGATTCGAGCGCTACA
>Ga0070741_10017224_pt1 | contig 11899 bp, 10 predicted proteins | sample Coa_R1_4_FD_66440 | JGI IMG/M metagenome (GOLD analysis project Ga0070741, IMG submission 66440) | Surface soil microbial communities from Centralia Pennsylvania, which are recovering from an underground coalmine fire - Coalmine... | ecosystem: Environmental > Terrestrial > Soil > Unclassified ...
TATCGCGCCGAATTTCAATCGTTCGCGCCCAATGTCGTTGTGGATATGATTGCCATGACCGAAAACGATGCGCGTGTATTGGTTGAAACGCTACGAGGTATCGCTCGACGCGCGGTTGTCATCAGCAGCATGGATGTCTATCGCGCTTACGATGTGTTGCGGGGAGTAGAACCCGAACCGCTAGAGCCTACGCCACTTGCCGAAGATGCGCGGCTGCGCCAAAAAATTTATCCGTATCGCGGCGAAACTCTACGCTCCGCCGCTGATCCGCAAAAATGGGTGGACGACTATGACAAGATTCTTGTCGAGCAAACTGCGACAAGTGAATCCGCGCTTCCAACGACGGTTCTCCGTCTGCCAATGGTGTACGGGGAAGGCGATAATCAGCATCGTCTCTTTGAATATCTCAAACGCATGGACGACGGACGCTCTGCGATTATATTGGACGAAACTACCGCGCAGTGGCAGACGGCGCGCGGATATGTGGAAAACGTCGCCACCGCGATTGCGCGCGCCGTCGAGAGCGAACACGCCGCAGGAAAAATTTACAATGTTGCTGACGAGGATATATTCTCCGAGAAGCAATGGATTGAACGCATTGGGCGCGCGGCCGGATGGAACGGTCAAATCATTGTCCTTCCGTCTAATCAATTGCCAGACGCGCTTCGCTTTCAAGGAAATCCGCGCCAATCCCTCGCTGCCGATACTGCGCGTATACGCCGTGAGCTAGGTTATCGGGAACAGATTTCCACTGACGAGGCACTGCGCCGCACAATCGCCTGGGAGCGCGCCAATCCGCCTCCCTTTGACCCCGCGCAATTTGACTATGCTCTGGAAGACGAGGTTTTTGCCGCAACCTAACTGCGGTTTCCCATGCGAATTCTTTACGTCGCACTCAAAGAAGCTATTCCAGGTCATCATGGTGGCGCGGTGCATGTTATGGAAGTCGCGCGACAGCTAACACGACGCGGGCATCATCTTACAGTCGTCACACAGCGCAGAGCAGATCAGGCAGCGCGTGAGACGAGGGAGGGATTTGAGATCATTCGACTGCCCGCGCGCTCGAATTTTTTATTATTTCAGCTCGAACCTACCATTCAAAAGGTAATTGCCGAAGACACGCCCGATGTCGTGATGGAACGGTATTATAATTTTTCCGGCGCAGGTATTCGTGCTGCCCAGCGCATGGGCGTTCCCTCCCTGCTCGAAGTGAATGCGCCCATGCTTGATCCATTCGGCACAAAAAAATATCTTGCCGACCGAGCACTGGGTGGCTGGATGAGGCGCATGGCGCGCATACAGGCGTTGGCAGCCAAGCACATTGTCACACCGCTTGCCGCGACGGTGCCATTTCCTGAAGCGCACGCGCGTGTGCGCGAAATCCCATGGGGCGCGAACGTCGAACTCTTTGACCGCGCGCGCTTGAAACAAGAACAGTTTCAACGCTTACGAGCCCAAATCAATCCACAGTCCAAGCGCGTCGTCGTTTTTCTTGGCTCATTTCGCCCTTGGCACGGCGTCCGCGAATTTGTTCAGGTTGCGCAACAACTCGTACGAGAGCGAGACGATATTCTGTGCCTGATGGTCGGTTCGGGAGAACTACTGAATGCGATGCGCGCACGGGTCGAACGCGCGAGATTGCAAGACCGCATCGTGCTGACCGGCGCGGTACAATACGAACAGGTTCCGTATTATCTCGCGCTCGCGCAGGTCGGCGTCGCGCCGTTCAATACCGCCATCCACCCGCCTCTGCGCGTGGGGTTCTATTGGTCGCCGCTCAAAGTACATGAATACATGGCGATGGGTTTGCCTGTCGTAACGATTGATGTGCCGGGGCTGAATCAAATCGTGCGCCACGAACGCGAGGGTTTGTTGTATCCCGAAGGGGATCTGTCCGCGCTGCGCGCAGCAATCACGGGCTTACTCGATAATCCCGCGCTGGCAGAACGACTGGGCAGCGCCGCCCGCGCCCGCGTCGTCGAACAATTTTCATGGCAGCATCACGCAGAATTATTGGAACACGTTTTGCAGGAATGTACAAGTAACTGAAAATATCGAACTATGGGCATTGATATAGAACGACAAGAACGCGCAAAAGAATATGCGCGTATTAAACATCGGCTGCTTGCTGCCGATGTGATTTTATCAGCAGCCGCGTTTTTGATTGTGCTTGCCTCTGGCTGGAGCGTCTGGCTGCGCGATCTTGTTTTGATGATTACACCAAATCCATTTCTTTCCACGCTGCTCTATTTCGTCATCGGCGTCATTGGCTATGGATTACTTTTTCTGCCCCTCTTTTACTATAGCGGATTTGTGCTGCCGCATCGCTATGGACTTTCGACCCAGACCTTGCGCGGCTGGCTCATTGATATGGTGAAAGGCGGAGCGTTGTCACTCGTATTGGGCGGCGTGGTCATCGAAGTGATTTATTTTCTTTTGCGTGTCATGTCAGACTGGTGGTGGCTCATCACGTCGGCATTCGTGTTGGTCTTTACTGTGGTTCTGGCAAGCCTCGCGCCTGTTATTATTCTTCCGCTCTTTATCAAGTTCAAACCGCTAGAGGATCAAGAGCTCGTCAATCGTTTATTGCGGCTCGCTACACAGGCAAAGACTCGCGTAAACGGGGTTTATACGATGGTGCTGTCGGATCGGACGACGGCGGCGAACGCGGCGTTTATGGGCTTGGGCAGCACCAAGCGCATTGTCTTGGGCGACACGCTGTATAAAAATTACACGCCCGACGAAATTGAGACGATTCTGGCGCACGAGCTAGGGCATCAAGTCCACAACGATATTGTTTGGGGAATTGCCGTGCAGACAGTTTTGACACTGATTGGATTTTTCGTCGCGGACTTGATTATGCGCGCGGGCGTTGCGATTTTTCATTTCGAGGGAATTGCTGATCTCGCCGCGATGCCGCTACTCGGCCTCGCGCTCGGCGCATTCGGTCTACTCACAATGCCATTGGGCAATTGGTATTCGCGTTGGCGCGAAACGCAAGCCGACCAATACGCGCTGGAGACCACGCGCAATCCGCAAGCGTTCATCAGCGCGTTTGAAAAATTAGCGAATCAAAATTTGGCAGAGCTCGATCCCGAGCCGTGGGTCGAATGGCTCTTGTACGATCATCCCTCCGTCGGGCGACGGTTGGCAATGGGACGCGCGTTTCAAGCGCGAATCTAAAAACCCGAAGGGGTCTCGTCCGACAAACTGCGTCGGCGACCCTTCGGGTTTTTAGATTCGGATTAGTTTGCAATAGGTTTTTGATCCACACCTCTTCGTCGCCTGCGGCGCGCCCACTCGCGGATATTCTCAATCGTCTCGACATCTTGTTCGCCGCGCCACGCGTAAATCACGCACGTCCCTGCAATTTTATCGTGCAAGCCTTCGCGGTCATTGCTCACCAAAATGGGTAAAAAACCGATGCCGAGCGTCAATAAGCACAGGTCAAAGCCGATCAAGCGGCGGACACTCCGAAAGAAACTCATGGGCTTGCCATCTGTCCGTACGACGCGAATGCCCATTACGCCCATCCCCGGCGTTTGCCCCCCGAACGTCCAAAAGAACACGGCATAGATCGGCGCAATGACTGCCGCGTAAATTGCCAATGCGATCCGCGTCGCATCACAGATATATCCTAGAATAACGCCCAGCCGCGAGGAGGTCGTCGGACAATCGGTTAGATTAATGCCGATGAGATTTAGGCTCGAGCTAAGTAGCCACGAGGTGGCAGCCACTGTTGCGGCGATAATAAAAACATCAATCACGAATGCGACACTGCGCGTCACGGCACCCGCATATTGACCTTGCAGTTCCGCCTTCATTTCTTGCCTCGCTTTTTCTTGCCACGTCCAACCGAAACGAGCGGGCGGCGTTCTGCCAATGCCTGAACTTCGGGGGGCGGGGGCGGCAATTCTTCGCGTGGGGGTCGTCCAATCAAACGGCGCGCAAATAATTCGACGACTGTATCCGACGTTGCCGCGCGTTCACGCGCATCATTCATCACCTCTTGCGCGAGATTCAAACTTTGTCCCTGAATCAATTCTTGCACCGCTTCGGGATGTTCGCGCAAGTAATCAATATAGTTGTCGCCCAATTGCTCAACCAGCGGCATCAGTTCCGTAGGATCGCTTTGCAGCGTAGCGATATAACGACTGGCAAGCGCACGTATCAAGGGTTCGACCTCATTCGGGTATTCTTGCAAACGCGCAAAATAGTTCCCCGCGATTTTTTCTACCAGTGAATCCACTTGCGCCGATTGTTGCCGCAATTGGTCTAAATAAAGTCCCGCTTGCTGGCGAATAAACGGTTCCACTACTTCGGGATGCAGCTGCAAATAGCTCAAATACGCTGCCGCTTGCGCTTGAATGAGCGGTTGGAGTTTTTCGGGATGCGCTGCAAACTCGTTCAGAACATTATCCACTTGCGTTCGAATCACACGACTAACGGCGGGGCTGTGTTCGATATAATCGCCGACCTGCTCCACAAATATGTCGAGTAAAGCGGAAGCGAGTTCGCGCGCGCGTTGGCGGCGCGGTTCCGTCTTGCGCGCACGTGGCGCTTGCGAAGATACGCGCACCTCGACGGTATTATCATCATCCTCATCAAAAAGGTCGTGTGCCGCCGTCGCGCTGTTCGGAGCATTAGTTTTTACAGTAACAATGGGAATGCTATCTTCGTCAATTCCAACTTCTTGTCGCGTCTCTAATTGCGAGTTTGCTTCGGTTTGATCCTCATTCGTCGGAGTAGATGGACGGGACTGTTCTTTTCCTTGCTCCTGCCGACGCGCGCGCTCTTGCATCAAAATTTCCAAAAACGCGTCGGCGCTATCCATAGCCGCAGCAATGAACGATCCCGCCGCAACCGCCAACGGACTCGTTTCCTCTTCATGTTGCCCAAAATTTCTATTCGATACAAGCGGCTCTTGATTGCGTTCGTTTTGATTCATGGTAACACCATCCTGCGCCTACCGATTAATTTCAATCAGTAACACCTATGCATCCGTTAGCGCCCAAAAATTCGACCACAGTCTCCTCCCGTTGCAACTGTACGCCGTTGCAGGTGCGCTGTCAATCGTAATCTACAATTAAGAAATCATAATGTGACTGCCACTCATCGAATCTTTTCGCGCATATAATTGACTCATAGCTCCGAGAACGTAAAACGATGCCCAAGCAAAAGAAAAAACAGTTACACAACGGACAAGAGCCAGCGCCGATTCCACAGGACGCGGATTTATTTATCAACCGTGAGCTCGCACTACTGGCATTTTTCTCGCGCGTGCTCGAAGAAGCGCAGGATGAAACCAATCCGCTGCTCGAACGTGTGAAATTCCTTGCCATCGTCGGTTCGATTCTCGCCGAGTTTTTTATGACGCGTGTTTCGGCGCTCAAGCAGCAAATCGAAGCGGGCGTCATCGAGCCTTCCATAGATGGGCTGACTCCCGCCGGACAACTCGTGTTGGTACGAGACGAGGCAACGCGCCTGATGCAGAAATCAAGAGAATGCCTGTTTGATTTGATGCCCCAGCTCGACCGCGCAGGAATTCACATCTGCTCCTACAGTGAACTGAACATGGAGCAAAAAGAATATACGCGCGAATATTACGACCAAGTCATCTTTCCCGTACTGACCCCGCTTGCATACGACCCCGCGCGCCCCTTCCCGCACATTTCCAATATGAGCTTGAACCTCGCGGTGATCATCCGCGATGAGCGCGGACAAGAACGCTTTGCGCGCGTCAAAGTGCCAAGTACGTTACCGCGTCTCATTCCCGTACCGCTTCCTCTGACCGCGCCATCGAACCATGAAGCGTTTGTCTGGATAGACCAGCTCATCGCCGCGCATCTCGAATCTTTGTTCCCTGGCATGGAGATTGTCGAAGCGCATCCTTTCCGCGTCACACGCGATGCAGAAATGGTCATTCAAGAGTTGGAAGCGGACGATTTGTTAGAGAGCATCGAGCGCGGTGTACGTCAGCGGCGCTTTGGCGAAGTGGTGCGCCTGACCATTGACCCTTCGATGCCGCAAACGATTCTCAAGCTCCTCGTCGAAAAGATGAGGCTCGAACCCGAAGATATTTATTTGCTCGAACCGCCGCTCGGCATGAGTGACCTTTTTGGGTTATACAGCGAAGTGGACCGCCCTGATTTGAAATATCCACCGTTCGTTCCGCATTACCCGCGCATTCTTGCCGAGACGGATGATACATTTGTGGCTGTGCGACGCGGGGACATTCTATTGCATCATCCGTACGATTCCTTTTTACCCGTCATCGAATTTTTACAAGAGGCGGCGCGTGACCCGCAGGTATTGGCGATTAAGATGACGTTATATCGTGTCGGCAAGAACGCGCCCGTCGTCAAAGCATTGCTCGACGCGGTGCGGAACGGCAAACAGGTCGCGGTAATGGTGGAGCTCAAAGCGCGCTTTGATGAGGAGAGCAATATCGAATGGGCGAAGCAGTTGGAAAGCGAAGGCGTGCACGTCGTGTACGGTCTGCTCGGTTTGAAAACGCACTCCAAAATTGCGCTCGTCGTGCGCGATGATGGCGACGAGATTCGCCGTTATCTGCACCTTTCCACCGGCAACTATAACGCGGGCACCGCACTGGTGTACACGGATCTCGGCTTGCTCACGTGCGACCCCGATATGGGCGCAGATGGCTCCGACGTGTTCAATTACCTCACCGGCTATTCGGCGAAAACCGATTATCGAAAATTTCTCGTCGCTCCAATCAATCTACGCTCGCGCTTGGAAGAATTCATCGAACGCGAAACCGCGCACGCCGCGCGTGGCAAAAAAGCGCGCATCATCATCAAGACGAACTCGCTGGTGGACCAGTCCATGATTAAACTATTGTATAAAGCATCACAGGCGGGCGTGAAAATTGATTTGCTGGTGCGCGGAATGTGCTGCTTGCGCCCGGGTCTGCCCGGCATCAGCGAAAATATCCGCGTGACAAGCATCGTCGGACGATTTCTCGAACATAGCCGCATTTATTATTTTTACAACGGGGGCGAGGAACAAGTCTATCTCGGCAGCGCCGATGTCCGCACGCGCAACTTGGATCGGCGCGTTGAAATTCTATTTCCGATTCAAGATGCCCAGCTCGTTCGTCACATCCGCGATAACATTCTCCCCATCTACCTCGCCGATAACGTCAAGGCGCGCCGTTTGCAAGCCGACGGCTCGTACGTGCGCGTCACGCCTCGAGATGGCGAGGAACGCATCAATGCTCAAGAATGGTTCATCGCCCATCGTGGCGAAAATCATTCAATGTAAAACAAATGAGCGCCGAACAGTGGCGCTCATCGCTTTTCTATGGAAGTTGGAAACCTTCGAGGTCTTGGACACCTCGAAGGTTTCCAAGACAGTCAATTAACTCGCCCGCGTCGCCGCCAACAGCTCCTCTATATCATAGTCCCACATATCTCCAATGCCTTCTAGCGTCACGTCGGCAGGAGCATAGCCGGTTAAATGTTTCGGATCGTGGGCGTAATGTCCTTGCCGCACAAAAACCGTCGTTAAACGCGAACCCCAGATTTTTTTCATCGCATCCAGAATCCGCAGTTTGTCATCCAACATCACATAATGGTCGGCAGGAAACTGGTCTTGCACGGCATCCAATTCCTGTTCCTTATGAATATAGAGCAAGACATTGCCATTAAACGCTGCCCACAATCCCGAATTTTCAATTTTATGTGGTTGGAATACGACATCACCATCCGATAAAATTGCCGCCGTTCCCATCCGCTTCGTCTGCTCAATTACTTCAAGCGCACGAGGGTATAGCCGATCCGCGAAAGGATAGTTAAGCAGGAACAGCGAAACATTCACGATTTTGGTGTCCTGCGGACGCTGGCGGCGATACTCTTGCAAGGAGCCCAAATAGTCCGCATACCCCAACTCCGAGCGCAACTGTTCAAAGATTGCAAAGTAACGCATCTGCTCGTCGGGTCCCACCTGCTCCGTTAGAAAACGACGTAGGTCGGCGGTAACATGGTCGTTGTCGAGCAGCGTATTATCCACGTCGAATAAAAAGACAATGCGGGGTTGGCTCATAGCATGAACCTTGATGGTGGAGCAGCTTTATAGGACGGAAGCGGGGCGAATCAAACCCGCTTCAACCGCAGCATAATGTGCCGCACCGAGCAGCGCGGCTTGGTCATTCAACAGCACGCGCACAGGAATGGAACGCAGCAGCGGTTCAAAGCGGCCTTTGGAAGCAAACGCATCCATAAACAATCCGCCTTGCAGTTTGGAAATAATTTTCGGCGCGATGCCGCCGCCAATGAATACGCCGCGCGTCGCCATTAGTTTCAACGCGAGGTTGCCCGCCTCTGCGCCGTATAGCGTAACGAACAGATCGAGCGCCTGCACACATAATTCGCTCTTGCCATCCAGCCCATGTTGCGAAATCATCGCCGATGGGTCGCCCTGTGCCATTTCCTCGCGCAACCAATCTTCTTCCACGCCGCGCCGTGTGTCGCGCAAAAATTCATAAATCATGTGCAGACCAGGTCCTGATAACACGCGTTCATAACTCACGCGGCCGCCGAGCCGCTGCCGCATATATTGCAATAAATCAATTTCCAATTCGTCGCGCGGCGCGAAATCGGTATGTCCGCCTTCGGTGGCAAACACGACAAAGCGCGTGCCATCCCAGGCTGCGCCTGCTTCGCCCAATCCCGTTCCCGCCGACATCACTGCGATATTGCCGCCATCTATCGGACTGCCTGCATTGATGACCGCAAAATCTTTCGGTGCTAATTCAAAAATTCCATACGTGTTCGCTTCGAGGTCGTTCAACAAACTGACCTTTGCCGTAACCAATTCGCTCGCCAACTGCGCCGCATCCACCACCCAGGGTAAATTCGTTGCTTCGACGCGCCCATTTCGCACCGGTCCTGCAATCCCGAACGCGGCATGTTCCACCTTGACAGGATGCACCCGCAAAAATTCACCGACAATTTCATCCAGCCCCTTGTGCGCGCGACTGGAATATTTTTCGCCCAGCGCCAGTTTGAGACGCCAATCCTGCACATCGAACGCCGCGAGGCGGGTTGACGTGCCGCCAATATCTCCGGCAAGAATCATACCTGACCCCGAATTGTAAAATATTCACATAGGGCGAAGCATTCGCCGTGCTATCTGCATAATCCAAGTGTCATTCAGCGAATGCTTCGCCCCTACGATTCCCCCAGATTATGATGGCCCACTATACCGCGCTTCAATCGCTTTGATTTTGTTCAAACGTCGTACATGGCGCGGCTCACCGGAAAATTTCGCGCCCAGATACGCGCGCACCAAATCATGCGCTAATTCTTCCCCAATCACGCGTTCACCCAAAACGAGTACATTCATATCGTCATGTTCGACACCTTGATGCGCCGAGTACGTGTCGTGACACACCGCCGCGCGAATACCGGGAATTTTGTTCGCCGCGACGGAAACACCCACGCCGCTGCCGCAAATCAAAATCCCGCGATCCGCCTCGCCTGCCCGCACCGCGTTGCCAACCAATTCCGCATAATCGGGATAATCGTCGGTCGGGTCGCTGCCATCGCCGCCGAGATCAATCGGTTCATGCCCCGCATCGCGTACGACTTGCAACAATTCATTTTTAAGCTGATACCCCGCATGGTCTGCGCCCAAAGCAACTCGCATAAACTCTCCCTGTAGGGCAATTTTATGAATTTGCCCTACGCACAGATTAAACCGCCTTGTAGGGCAAATTTATGAATTTGCCCTACGCGCACGATACCGCCGAATCAATGTATTCGTCGAACTGTCATGTTCCAGCTTCGGCTCATCCTTGCTTTCCAATTCCCCAATAATTTTCTTTGCCAGCACCTTGCCCAGCTCCACGCCCCACTGATCAAACGAATCAATATTCCAAATTACGCCTTGTGTGAAAACGCTGTGTTCGTACAGCGCGACGAGTTTACCGAGCGTGGCGGGATTGAGCGTATCTGCCAGAATTGTCGTCGTCGGGCGATTGCCGAGAAATACGCGATGGGACACCAGCCAATCGGGTGTTCCTTCCGCGCGCACTTCTTCCGCCGTTTTGCCGAACGCCAGCGCCTCCGCCTGCGCGAACATATTGCCAATCAAAATGTCGTGATGCGGCGGCAGCGGATTCAGCGTATTGTTGAATCCGATAAAATCGCAGGGAATCAATTTCGTGCCCTGATGAATTAATTGATAAAATGAATGCTGCCCGTTCGTCCCCGGCTCGCCCCAAAAGATTGGACCCGTTTCGTACTTGATTTCTTCGCCTTGCAACGTAACATGCTTCCCATTCGATTCCATCGTCAACTGCTGCAAGTAGGCGGGAAAGCGTTTCAAATACTGCTCGTACGGCAGCACTGCGATAGTCTGCGAACCAAAGAAATTGTTGTACCACACCGCGAGCAAGCCCATCAACATGGGGATATTCTGTTCCAATGGCGCGGTCCGAAAATGTTCATCCATCACGTGAAAGCCCGCCAGCATTTCGCGGAAATGTTCTGGACCAATCGCCAGCATGGTCGAAAGCCCGATAGCAGAATCCATTGAATACCGTCCACCCACCCAATCCCAGAATTCAAACATATTCGCCGGGTCAATTCCAAATTTTTTCACTTCCGCTTCGTTTGTTGAAACGGCAACAAAGTGCTTGGCGATAGCGCTTTCATCATGCAGCTTGGACAAGAACCACGCCCGCGCGGTTTGTGCGTTAGTCATTGTTTCGAGCGTGGTAAAGGTCTTGGAAGAAATAATAAAGAGCGTTTCGTCGGCGTCGAGGTCGCGCACCGCTTCGGCAAAATCCGTACCATCCACATTCGACACAAAGCGAAATGTCATGTCACGTGCGCTGTAAAATTTCAACGCCTCATATGCCATAACCGGCCCGAGGTCACTGCCGCCAATCCCGATATTGATGACGTTCTTGATACGCTTGCCCGTTGCGCCTTTCCAATCGCCGCTCCGTACCCGTTCCGAAAACGCGCTCATCTTGTCCAGCACCGCGTGGACTTGGGGCACAATGTTTTCCCCATCCACAACAATCGTTTCGCCGCGCGGCGCGCGCAGAGCAATATGCAACACCGCGCGATGTTCCGTTACGTTGATTTTTTCACCCCGAAACATCGCATCGCGCCGTTCTGCCAAACCGCGTTCTTGTGCCAGCGCAATCAGCAGGCGCAGTGTTTCATCCGTAATTCGATGTTTGGAATAATCAAAGTATAGACCTGCGGCGTCTATCGCAAAGCGTTCCCCGCGCTGTGGATCTTGCTGGAACAGGTCACGCAAATGCACATTGCGAATTTTTTCATAATGCGCTTGCAGCGCGCGATACGCAGGTGAATCGGTAAGATACGTACTCATAATGCGTTCCTGACTATTCTATGGTTGTCCATCTAAATCACGTGCCGCGCCATACACCTTATGGCGCGGTCGCTGTTCTAACAATTGCTCTTTTCCAAACGTTGTGACTTGCTTGAACGTATCGCTTTTTACAAAATTGGTAAACGCACGTCGGGAATTCCATTCGGAAATAATCGCGTACGAACGCGGGTTTTTTACATCTCGATAGAGGAAACTCTTCACGTGACCGGGGTTCTGCGCGAGCAGCTCAATTACATCCTCTACTACGCGTTCAAACACGCGTTCTTTGCCGGGACGAACTTGATAATACAGACCAACCGTAACCAACGCGCCCTCCTAGATACAATAGCAGAGACGATATTGAACATGATAGTCCAAGCGTTCCAATGATGTCAAGAGGGAAGCCCTAAGGGATTGTCTAATCTCCAACAGAAATGAAATCAATGAGATTGGTCGGATAATTCGGATGGGCTTGGCGAAACAACTGACATTTGTTCCAAGCAGCAACAAAGAGCCGCAGCGCACGGCG
>Ga0070741_10017225_pt1 | contig 11898 bp, 6 predicted proteins | sample Coa_R1_4_FD_66440 | JGI IMG/M metagenome (GOLD analysis project Ga0070741, IMG submission 66440) | Surface soil microbial communities from Centralia Pennsylvania, which are recovering from an underground coalmine fire - Coalmine... | ecosystem: Environmental > Terrestrial > Soil > Unclassified ...
GAAGGGGTGGTTGCTCACCGTGAGAGAGCCGCTGAACGCGAGTTTGGCGATGCGGGTTCGATTCCCGCTTGCGAAAACCCCGTTCTGCGGCAGCACTTGTCCATCGAGTTTTTCTGACGGGCCGTAGAGGATGGATTATCGGTAAAAGCGGTCGCAAGACTGCAAGCGGGTTCAAATCTCGCACAACCGGGCGACCGGTTGATGTTCCATTCTCGCCTCTTGTCCGTCATTTCGGTTTTGCGAGCATTTTCGACGGGTCGCAGGATTGGGTTATCGCCTACGAAGCGCGTGGTCGCCGGTTCGAGTCCGGCCTTCGGCTCCAATGCCGGAGTAGCTCAGTGGTAGAGCACGTTCATTCCCAGTTCGTCTCTTATCCGTCGGTTTCTTTGATGGGCCGAAGTTGTGGATTATCGCGTGTCATTGGTTCGACTCCAATCTGCCCCAACGAATGGGGCAGTAGCTCAGTGGTAAGAGCAGCCCCGCCTTAACCGGCGGGTAATTCCACGGCGTCCCTTGCCCATCTGCTTTGTTCCGTTCACAACCGCAACGCCAAACCAAGGAGGCCGTATGGCAAATATATCCAACGAACATGAAGGACCGTTTTTTCGAGATCACCAGCAAACGTCGCAAGGGCTTCCCCTCCGAGACGCGAGTCAAGAAGGGATTCCGAATCGTGCATGGGAACAAAGAGCTCAGTGAGAAGCTCGGTCGCAATGACCCATGCCCGTGCGGCTCAGGACGCAGCTTTCAAGAAATGCTGCATGCAAACGGGCCGTTATGACGGCAAAGAGCGGAACCACTTTTTTCCGCGAATAATTAAATTGCCGTGCGCAAGCACCTTCTGCGGGCCGACGGACTTGGGTTATCGCTTGAAACGAATGAACCCCACGTCCACCAACTTGTCCGCAGTTCCATAAACCAAACAAACGAGCCGAGAGTTGGCGGCGCAAAACAGAAGGAGGCCAGTATGGCTGTCAATTACGCAAAAATCTTCAACCACCGTGTCACGCCGCAGTCGCAGTCGATCCCAGGCTCGAACCAAGTCCCAAACTCGGCCGGCGGTTATTCATGGGAAGTGGATGACTGGACTCGGCTCGACCGTTTCCTGATCCTTGGCGCGGAGGGCGGCACGTATTACATCACGGAGCGCGATCTGGTGAAGCAAAACCACGACGCAATCGTCCGCTGCATCAAGGCGGACGGCGTGCGCGTTGTGAATCGCATCGTTGAAATCAGCGATGCTGGTCGCGCGCCCAAGAATGATCCGGCCATTTTCGCCCTCGCCCTCGTTGTGACGCACGGCAACGCGCAGGCGAAGACGCACGCCTTCGCGAACCTGGGCAAGGTTTGCCGCATCGGCACGCACTTGTTCCACTTCGCCGAATACGTTAACGCCATGCGCGGTTGGGGCCGCGGCCTCCGCAACGCGGTCGGCCACTGGTACACGGGTCGCGGTGCCGATGACCTCGCGCTCCAGGCAGTCAAGTATCAGCAGCGCGACGGTTGGTCGCATGGCGACTTGCTGCGTCTCGCGCACCCAAAGGCCCCGTCGTCTCAGCACGACGCGGTTTTCCGCTGGATGTTGAACGGCGCGGGTTCTAGTGGAGAGCGCGAGATCAAGCGCAAGGTTAACGGCGAGGATCGCGTCGCCCAGTACGGCGCTGTCGGCGCGTTGCCGAAGTTGGTCGAAGCTTTCGAGCAGGCCAAGCGCGCGACTATCGCAGGCGAAATCGTCAAGTTGATTAGCGAGTTCGACCTTCCGCGCGAAGCGATTCCAACCCAGTGGCTCAATGAAGTCGTGGTGTGGGAAGCGTTGCTCGAACGTATGCCGATGACGGCGATGATCCGCAACCTCGGCAAGATGACGAGCCTCGGCTTGCTCGGCCCGTTCAGCGAGGCGAAGAAGCTGATCGTGCGCAAGCTGTGCGACACAACGGTGCTCAAGCGCGCGCGCATTCACCCGCTGGCGGTCCTTGTGGCGCAAAAAATCTACGCCCAGGGTCACGGCGACAAGGGTGCGCTCAAGTGGTCGCCGGTGACGGCGATTGTGGATGCGCTGGACGAAGCGTTCTACGCGACGTTCCAGAACGTGGAACCGTCGAACAATCCCGTACTGCTCGCGCTCGACGTGAGCGGTTCGATGGCGCAATCGATGATTGCCGGTTCGTGCATCTCGGCCCGTGAAGCAAGTGCCGCAATGGCGTTGATCACGGCTGCGACGGAACCAGAATGCGAAATCATCGCGTTCTCGGCCCCCGGTGCGGGTCGTTACGGCGGTATGCACGGCGGCGGCGAACCGGGAATCACGCGTGTGAACATCTCGCCGCGAATGCGTTTGGCCGAGGTCATCAAGGTGATCGAAGCCATCCCGATGGGCGGCACGGACTGCGCGATGCCGATGGTGTGGGCGACCCGCCACAAGCTGAATGTGTCGGCGTTCATCACCTACACGGACAGCGAAACGTGGGCGGGCAACATCCACCCGGCGCAAGCGCTGCGTCAGTATCGCAGCGAATTCGTTGGCGACGCGAAGGCCGTCGTTGTAGGCATGACCTCCAACGGCTTCACCCTCGCCGACCCGAATGACCGAGGCATGTTGGATGTGGTCGGCTTCGACACCAGCGTGCCGGCTGTAATCGCGGACTTTGTTCGCAAATAGCGAACGGTTCAAGGACACCAAGAAACAACGCGGGCGGAGGCGAAAACCTCCGCCCGCTACTACACGCTTTTAATCCATCTAGCACAAAGTATTATACAAAAGGCTGGGACGTTTGATTGCATTTATGATCCAAAGAGAATTCGATTCCACAACAAAGGCTGATATTGACGGTCTTGTCAGCGACTCTGTGCAAGAGGGGAGGACGATTGAATACAAGGAAAAGCTTCCAGGCGGCACCGACGAAGACACCCGAGAGTTTCTAGCTGACATTTCCTCGTTTGCGAATTCTGCCGGCGGAGACCTGATTTACGGGGTGCGGGAAAAGCGTGATGCTGCTGGGAAACCGTTGGGAATACCAGAGAGCGCCGACGGACTTGGCAATGTGAACGTTGACGTAGAGCTAAACCGTCTGGAAAGCAAGATTCGTGATGGCATCGCACCGCGGATTCCAGGCGTTCGAGCCAGAAGAATCGATGGATTTTCACAAGGGCCGGTTATCCTTTGGCGTGTCCCAAAGAGTTGGGCGGGACCACACATGGTTACGTTTAAGAATTCCTCACGTTTTTTCTCCAGAACAAGTGCCGGAAAATACCAGTTAGACGTGCATGAAATTCGTGCCTCCTTTTTGGCGTCGGAAAGCATCACGGATAAAATCAGGGCATTCCGCGCTGACAGATTGAGCAAGATTTTGACTGGCGAAACGCCAATTCAGCTAGACTCGGGGCCGAAGCTTGTGCTTCACCTGCTGCCGATCTCGGCATTTTCCGGTTCACCAATTGTCGATCTGAAAACTGCTGCGGCGCCAATGCATAGGCTTAAGCCGATGGGACAGCCAACACAGTTTGGTCCTCCGCAATACAATTTCGACGGACTCTCATCTGCCGGTGGCAATGGCGTTTCGACGTTCAGTTACATTCAATTGTTTCGAAATGGAGCAATTGAAAGTGTCAGCGCAAGAATTGCGGGCGGAAAACTCGTGCTAGGTAACAGGTTCGAGGCTGATCTCATGTTGGCGAACGCCTACGTAAATTTTCAAAAGGAGATTGGCGCAGATATGCCGCTGTTTCTCGCGATTAGCATTCTGACGGCCAAGGGCTTTTCATTTTATCCCCGTGAGCCGAGTGGATTTGATTCTTGGGTCCACATCAGTCCCATACAACAAGACCTTCTGCCGGTACCGGAGGTGATGATCGAGGATGACAACACAGACATTGGAATGCTAATGAGACCCGCAATTGATGCCCTTTGGCAATCTTCAGGATGGCCCGGTAGTCAAGGTTACGATCAGAACGGCAAATGGGTCGGTTATCTACATTGGAACCGGTAGCACGTTCCTTCCTCCGAGAGAACGTTCGAGCCGAACGTAGATTCTATCTTTCGCCTTTTATCGAAGTCTAATTAACCATCATCCCGTTGGCCGAGTAGCTCAGGCGGCGGTTTGCAAAACCGCAGAGGCTGGTGCAATTCCAGCACGGGATTCCATTCTTCCGAGCATAGGTGTTGAGAGATACACGCCGGTCTTCCAAACCGGAATACAGGGCGCAATTGAACTCCCAGTTCCGCCACAAGTCAGGTGCCCAAGAGATGATGATCGCTTCGCGATTTGTGGTCCCTGATTGCTCGACCAACCTTCGCCAAGGCTTCGGTCTTGGCAGGCCAATTCACGCGACACGAATACCGGTGCCAGTCAGGATTTCACAGACTTGGCTGCGGCGGTTCAACTCCGCCTTCGTGTCGCATTTTTTCGGGTCGCAAGCATTGCAGCGATGCAGCGGTCTCTTAAACCGCAGAGCACGGAGCGTTACCGTGGCGACCCACCATTTTGCCGGCGTGGCTCAGCAGCGACAGGTGTTTGCACACGGCGGCAGTTTTGTAAATTGCTTGCGCACTCCCATCACGGGCGTCCGCCCCGCGAGAGTGCAGGTGGCCGCGTGCAAACGCTCTCTCCGTCGGCTCCATTTCCGCTCCCGTAGCTCAAAGTATCAGAGTGCGACGCTTCGAACGTCGCGGTTGCAGGTGAGAGTCCTGCCGGGAGCGCCAATTTCACGGGCATGTGGTTCAACCCGAATAGCAGAGGGTCCAGACTCAGAATCTGGCAGCCTTGGGGGTGCAATTCCCTTCATGCCCACCATTTCACGGCGACTGGCTTCAGCGGGAACAGCAGACCCCGGCGACTTAAAATCGCCGAGCCTTCCGGGTGCAAGTCCCGGGTCGCCGACCGGCGTGTGGTTTACCGGGAATAGCAGACCGATTCGACTCAAGATCGAATAGCCTTGGGAGTGCAAGTCTCCCCACGCCGACCAATTTGGGATGTCAACCGGACAAGCGAGCCGGGCCTCGGTGCTAGCGAGTGCGTGCCTTCGGGCAAGTGGCGCAAGTCCACGGCATTCCGCCATTTTTAGCGCGCGTAGCTCAAAGAGAGCAGGCGGCTTTATAACCCGCATCGCACTAGATGAGTGCCTGGTTCCGGAGCGTTACCGGACGCGCGCACCAAGTGGCTGTGCGCAAGCACCTGTCCCTGTGGTGTAGTCCAGCCAACACGCCTGCCTCTCAAGCAGGAGATCACCGGAGCGAAGCCGGTCAGGGACGCCAATGTTCAAGCCCCCAAAGCATTTTGAGCGATGCGCTCCTTTGGTATGGGAGCCAGTTCGGTGCACTGCAATTCGCGAAGCGAACGTCTCCTGTGGGCACCTAACTTGCAGGACTTGGGAAGTCCATTCCGGGTGGGGGTTCCATTCTGCGCTCGTGTAGCCCAAGCGTTTGCACGCGGCCACCACAGAGGCACGACGTTGAGGGCGTCGTCAGTGCGGGTGCAGGTGGCCGTGCGCAAGCACCCTGCCGCGAGCACCATTTTGGCCTGCAAGCTTTAAAGTGAAGCAGCGGTCTTTTAAGCCGCTGAACTCGGAGCGTTACCGAGGCGGGCCACCAATTTGCCGGGTCGTCTAATTCGTAGGACAGCGCCCTTTGAAGGCGCTCGTGTTGGTGCAAATCCAGCCCCGGCAGCCAGTTCACAGCCCGTTAGCTCAAAATGAGAGCAGCAGTCTTACAAACTGCGGACGTTGGGGAGGTACCAACACGGGCCACCATTTTTGCCGCTGAGTGTGAAAGTCGCACATCTGTCTCTGAAACAGGGTGAGCTGGAGCGTTACCAGCAGCGGCAGCCACTTCCATTTCAATGAAGGACAAACACCTCTGCGCGCGGAGCACATCACTGTCTGTAAAGACTATGAATGACATGCTGAACAAGTCGATCGTGCTGGTCCTGAATCGCAACTGGCAGGCGATCAATATTCGAACGCCGCAGGAAGCCTTCTGCATGATGGCCACCAACGTCGCCACTGGCCTGGACATCGAAGGCGAGAATCACATCCGGCCAGTGACGTGGGACGAATGGATTACGCTGCCGATCCGTACCCAGGACAACGCCGTGCGCACCGTGCGCGGTCAGATCCGCGTGCCGACCGTCGTTGTGGCGGTGAACTTCGCCAAGGTGCCACAAAAGCGCCCGAAGCTGTGCGCAAAGAGCATTCGCGAACGCGATGGCAATCGCTGCCAATACACCGGCCAAATGCTGAAGCCGGACGAAGGCAGCCTGGACCACGTCCTGCCCCGCTCGCGCGGTGGCAAAGACAGTTGGGAGAACCTGGTTTGGTCGAGCAAAGACGTCAACGCGCGCAAGGGCAACCGTCTGCCGCACGAAGCCGGACTGAAACTGCTCAGCGTTCCCCGTGCACCGAAGGAATTGCCGGCGACGGTGCTCATTCGCAACGCCTACGGCGTCGCCGAATGGAAGCTGTTCCTGCGCGAATGAACGAATGGGAGAGCGAGCCTCCAAGCTCGCTCTCCTAGGATCCCTGGAATACACTCTTACGAGCATGGAACACATCCGAATTAAAGCCATCGCTGAAGAGGATTTCGATAAAGTGATTATATCTGCGGGCGGGACTCGGATTGCAGAAGAAGGCTCTGCGGACTATCGCCTGAATGAAGCAATCATTGAATTGAAATTGGTGAGCGAAGAAGGCTTTGAAAAGACGGAGCGCCAGAGAAAGCTCGCGAATTTATTTCGCAAATCGCAACCGAAAAACCCAGTAGTCGTCATTGATCCAACGCAGCTCAACGAGGGCGATTTGCGGGAATACTACCGAATTGTCGAGACGCCGATTAAAAATGCCTGCAAAAAGGCGTCTAAACAACTACAAGCAACCGCATCTCGTTTTAGCCCGCAGCCTGTTCGGGTAATGGTAATTCTAAATATCGGCTACACGCTACTTTCGGCAGATGAGTTCAAGGATGTGAGTTTGAAATGTGTGCTGAACGACACAAATGGTGTTGATTGGGTGGTATGTGGCGGAATTTATTTGTACAGCGACAAGTTCGATAATTTCGTAATTGAGCCGTTTGAAAGTTTTCCCATCAATCTCGGATGTTGTTTTCCGAGTTCCGATACCTTGTCAATGTCGTGGGGTGCCTTCATGGGCAAATTGATGACGGAGGTAATCTGTAAGCCCGAACAATTCGAAAATGGCCGCATGCCAGTTATCGACCTAAAATTCGATTTGGATGGCATTCGTTACATCAAGCCCGCTCCGGCGATGCCGCCGTCGGGGTTTTGGCCTGAAGGCGTCGCACCGCGTGAAAATACTTCTGGCATCAATAACTGTCCGCCTGTGGCACGCACTTTTCCTGCGCTTTCAGATTCTGAATGGAATCGGTTCAAGACAGCGATGCCATCTTCGGCTCGGTTGAAGGATAAGTATAAAAGTTGGATCGAGTCTTACCCGGAAGAGACGATTGAATCACATGATCCATTGAAGCCCCTCGTTCTCGTTGATGTGAGGATTGAAGATTTTGAACGTTGGATTAAGAAGCCAAAGAAACATTGGGAATTTTCCGATGTTGCAAATTTTTCGAGCCAAGTTTTACACCAGCGTGCGACGCAACTCCTTGGAGAGGCGAAGGACAAAGAGCAAACAAAAGTCCTCCCGCTGGATTATATCCATTTTGTACTGACTGAAGTTGGCAATGATAAGGCGAATGATTTTGCATCAATTTATTACGTCTCGGAAATGCCGGGGTTTGAGAGACAAGAGCCGGTTATTGAAAACGTCAGGATATTCTATGAATACGGCATGGCAGTTTCCGCCGCCTACGCAATCAAACGTAACGTAGGCGCAATTCTGTTTACGAAAAAGGTAATCCGCTGATTTGCGATTCGAGTAATCGCTATAAGATTGTTGAACATGTGAATACTAAAGATTTTCTCCGGCTCGGAGTGCCGCTCGGCGAAGCCACGCGGCGGGCCACGGATTTTGTCGCCAAATTCATCCTCGGCGGCGGGGACAAGCCGCGCTTAGGCGAGGAGGTCGCGGCCATCGTCGCCAATCCGGCGGCATTCGTGGACGATCCATTGCGCGGCGAGTTGGCGAAGGCGCTCCTTGCGGCACCACCTCCGCCGCGTACGGAACCTGTGAAATATCGCCAATGGGGGGAAGGCTTGGAACACGAGGCGGTGATGCAAATGGAGAAGGCGTGTCTGCTGCCGATTTCCGTGGCGGGCGCGCTGATGCCGGATGCACACGTTGGCTACGGCCTGCCCATCGGCGGAGTGCTTGCAACGGATAACACGGTAATTCCTTATGCGGTGGGTGTTGACATCGCGTGCCGGATGAAAATGACGGTGCTTGATATTCCTGCGCGTGACTTGGAGCAAAAGCAGGATCGGCTCACTCGCGCCATCGAGGCAGAAACGCGCTTCGGAGTCGGCGCGACATTCAAGCAACGCCGCGAACATAACGTGCTGGACGCGGATTGGTCGGTCAGCCCGATCACGAAACAAAACAAAGACCGCGCATGGTCGCAGCTTGGGACCAGCGGCAGCGGCAACCATTTTGTCGAGTTTGGACTTTTCACGGCGCACGGGAACATTGGAAATCTTGAGCCGGGGACTTACGTGGCGTTGCTCTCGCACTGCGGAAGCCGAGGCACAGGCGCGGCGGTGTGCGATTATTACAGCAAGATCGCCTTCAGCCAGTTTCCGGATCTGCCGAGCGAACTGAAACGGTTGGCGTGGCTCTCGCTCGATTCCCAGGAAGGCCGGGAATATTGGGCGGCGATGGAGTTGATGGGGCAATACGCGGCGGCGAATCACGCGCTCATTCACCAGCACATCGCGGAGAATCTGGGCGCGCAAGTGTTGCTCGACCTGGAGAACCATCACAATTTTGCATGGAAGGAGACGCACGTCATCGGCGGCGCGGAGCGCGAAGTCATCGTGCATCGCAAAGGCGCGACGCCTGCGGGCGATGGCGTGTTGGGAATCATTCCCGGCTCAATGGCGTCGCCGGGATTTGTGGTCAGCGGCAAAGGCAACGCGGGATCGCTCAACTCAGCCTCGCATGGCGCTGGCCGCGCCATGAGCCGCAAGGCCGCCAACGAGAAATTCAACTGGAAAGACTCCAACCGTTTTCTGCGCGAGCGCGGAGTGACGCTGATCTCTGCCGGTCTCGATGAAATGCCGATGGCCTACAAAAACATCCGCGAAGTCATGGCCGCGCAAAGTGATTTGGTGACGGTCCTTGGCCAATTCGATCCGAAATTGGTAAAGATGGCCCCCAGCGGCGAACGTCCTGAAGACTGACGGCCCGCCAGGATGAAACCAACACTCGGCGGCGCGCGCGCCTTAGTATATCTGACGCATAATAGTTCTCTTCAATCTTAGGCGCCTCTTTGCTTCCCGCGTCTGGCTCGTGCTCTTGCAGTCTTTAAGTGACTAGTTGTTGATTTTTCCACAAAAGTCTGGATTCTGGCGGAATAATTGTCATAAGAAGTGAGGCTCATACCAGCAGCCGGGAGGAATTTTCAAAACGCCATTCTCTCCTCAATCGCAAACCATTTAACCGCAGGAGCAAAACGACAATGAAAACGATTGTGCATCACCAGCCGGCAAATCCGAGCCTGTCCTGGAATCTCCATGCCTGGCAGCCGGCGTGGGATGGTATAAAAGTGTTTGACGTCGACGGCGCGCCCAGCGGAGCGACCGTTGATTTCCAAATGCCCGACCTTCCCGATTTGCGAACGTTCCAGTTCAAGTATCATTCGGTGAACCCGGCGACCAATGCGACCACATGGGAGGCGGACAGTTTTATCCGCCAGTCGTTTATGGCGTCGCCAGCCGAAGCCTGGACGTTTGAGTTTACGCCGCGCATTCTTTACCAGAATCCGTTCCCGCCCGGAGTGATGTTTAACGCGGGCGATGTCCTGACTGTGAACGTCATCACGCAACAGCAGTTTCGCGGCGGCCAAATCTACGTTTGGGATGGATACAATCCGAATAACGCGCCGAGCCTCTTTTCTCAGGTTTCGCGAGACGACGCCGCGGCCACGTCGACCTTCAAGATCACCTTGCAGCCGTGGATGACATCGGGCTTTCATCTGAAACTGAAATCGCCGGGCACAGGTCCAGGCGGATCGGACGTGTGGGAGCCGGACACGAGCATTCGTGTGTGGCGCCCATGCGACGGGAATTCCGTGTGGTTGAAGAGCGGCGAATGCGATGTGCGCTCTTCTCCGCTGGCGTTGACGGCGTTTCCCTTGGAGGTCTTGTTTCCAGCGTCGCAGGCGCACGCGCCGTCGTTGGCGATAACTGACGTCGCCGAACAATTGACCATGCCATTGGCGGCGACGGGCACGGCGCCCTACGCGGGCGATCCGTTGTTCAACGTTGCCGCTTATAGCGCCAGCATTTATCCGGGTGCGGCCTACACTCTCGCGACGCAGAACAACGCGGAAAACCCGCCGATTGTGCGGCCTTTCCCGGCGGACCCCACCGTGGTGGGTGGCATGTCCCGGTTTGTTTTGGGAGCGCGCGCGTGGCTGGGAGGCTTTCCGGTCACCGCCGCCGCAACGTTGTCGATTCAACCCTTGGCAGCGTCCGTTTTAGGCGGGGGAGTATCGGCGCAAATCTCGCTGGGGAACGCCGGCTCCTACCAAAACGTCCAGGCAGCGAAGCAGCCCGACGGCACCTGGCTGGCGCGATTTAAAGTGGCGGTGGACACGACCACGTCGGTGCGCCTGTCTGCGGCCAATGGCCCGGAACCGCGGCCTTACGGCCCCAACAGTCAAATAGACACGGGCCGATACTTCACCCCGCAGGCCGGGACGACCGCGTTCTACACGACCGAAGGCGTTTACGGCATTTGTTCGGGCGGCAAAACCACGTTCGCCGATCCGCCGAATCGCACAGGTTTGATGCAGGCGATGTTTGGCAACGCCGTGGTGGCGGCAGGCGTTTTCGGGACGCAGGAAATGCCGCATGGCGCAACGCTGATGAATGGCGATGTTTATTTCGTCGTGCATGCGCCGCACGCGGTGCAGGCTTCGCTGATCCTGGTGAACGAAAATGCGGCCGGCGGACCTGCGCGAGCGCCCACGCCGATGACGCTAACGGCCGACACTCTGTATTGGTGGTGCAAAATTCCCGCCGCCCAGGCGCCTCCAGGCGCGCGTTACCGGTTTGTCTTGAATGATGACTTGGAAGTCCTGGACCCGGCAGCGCGCGCGGTCCAGGACGCGGGCTCATTAACCACGATGTTCGGCGATTCGCCGGCTGATAAGACCACATCGTGGTCCATGGTGGCGGACGTTGCGGGCGCGCACGCCGCGGCCCACGTCGCGCCGTGGCAGACGATGGGCTGGCAGAATCTGCTGATTTACGAAATCCACGCGAACCGTTTCACCGACCTGATGAAGGGCGCCTTGATGCCGCTCGATATTTTGGCGGATGAATTGCAGCCGGTATGTCGCCGGGGCGTTCCGGGGTATTTGCGGCAGTTGCCGGTGACGGCTTTTGGCCTGATGCCGGTGACCGAATTCAGTTCAACCCTCTCCTGGGGCTATGATCCGTCCTATTACTTTGCCATCGACGGTTTTTACGGGGGAAGCGCCTCGCTCGCGAATTTTGTCAACGCTGCCCACACCAGCGGTCGCGGCGTGACACTGGATTTGGTTTACAATCATTCCACCGGGTCGTCTCTCATGCAGATCGCGCCGGATGTTTACCGGTCTGGGCCGACCGATTACGGCGACGGCATGAACTGCAGCCGCCCGATGGTCCGGGAGTTTCTCCGGCAGGGGACGGTTTATTTGTGGCGGACCTTCGGCTTGGACGGTTTCCGATTCGATGACACAGCGCTGATCATCACGGAATCGCCGTATGGCTGGCAGTTCTTGCAAGTCAT
>Ga0070741_10017226_pt1 | contig 11898 bp, 10 predicted proteins | sample Coa_R1_4_FD_66440 | JGI IMG/M metagenome (GOLD analysis project Ga0070741, IMG submission 66440) | Surface soil microbial communities from Centralia Pennsylvania, which are recovering from an underground coalmine fire - Coalmine... | ecosystem: Environmental > Terrestrial > Soil > Unclassified ...
CCTCCGAGCTGATGTTCTTCGCGGCGCTGTTCGCGATCTACTTCACCCTGCGCTCGGTGAACGGCGACGAGATCTTCCGGGCGAACGCGGCGCACCTCGACGTGCCGCTGTCCCTGGCGAACACGATCGTCCTCGTGCTGTCCTCGTTCCCCTGCCAGTTCGGCGTGTTCGCTGCGGAGCGTCACCAGGTCAACCGGAGCGGTTCGATCCTGAACGTCAAGCGGTACGGGATGCGCGAGTGGTACGCCCTGGCCTTCATCATGGGCGCCGTCTTCATCTCGCTGCAGGTGTACGAGTACTCCTCCCTGGTCAAGGACGGGCACCCGATCTCGGAGAACGCCTGGACCAGCGCCTTCTACCTGGCCACCGGCTTCCACGGGCTGCACGTGACCGGCGGTCTGTTCGCCTTCCTCATGGTGATGATGCGCACGTACAAGGCCCGCAGGTTCAGCCACGACCAAGAGGTCGCGGCGATCGTCGTGTCGTACTACTGGCACTTCGTCGACGTGGTGTGGATCGGCCTGTTCAGCGTCATCTACGTGATCAAGTAACCAACGGACGCAAGCCTGATGAGGGAAACCAAGTCGTGAAATCGCTCTCCACGCGGCGACGCCACCCACTGGCAGCGTTCGTCGTCCTGGCGCTCGGGCTGGCCTTCGCCGGCGCGCTGTTCGCCGCCTTCGTCTCCCCCACCGCCAGCGCGGACACGGGGGAGAGCGCGGCGCAGCAGATCGCCAACGGCAAGGCGCTGTACACCTCGTCCTGCTCGAGCTGCCATGGCAAGGCCGCCGAGGGCACGAACCTCGGCCCGTCGCTGATCGGCGTCGGCTCGGCCTCGGTCGACTTCCAGGTCTCCACCGGGCGGATGCCGGCCAAGCAGCTCGGCGCGCAGGTCGAGGCCAAGCCGAACATCTTCAGCACGCAGCAGATCCAGGACATGGCCGCGTACGTGCAGTCGCTCGGCGGCGGCCCGCAGATCCCGGCGCCGTCCCAGTACGCCTTCGACCAGAACGCGGTCGCCCTCGGCGGCCAGCTGTTCCGGGAGACCTGCTCGCAGTGCCACAACTTCGCGGGCGAGGGCGGAGCGCTGACCGACGGCAAGTTCGCGCCCAAGCTCACCGGCACCTCGCCGCAGCAGATCTACGAGGCCATGCTGACCGGCCCGCAGAACATGCCGGTGTTCAACGACAAGGTCATTCCGCCGGCCGAGAAGCAGGCGATCATCTCCTACCTGACCGCCAGCCGCAACGAGCCGAACTACGGCGGCGCGGGCCTCGGGAGGCTCGGGCCGGTCTCGGAGGGCCTGTTCATCTGGACCGTCGGGCTGATCGCGCTGCTGCTGTGCGCGGTCTGGATCGCGGCGCACACCACGAAGGCCTCCGCGGAGAAGGTCGCCAAGGCGGCCGCGGCCAAGGCGGGGAAGTGATCGAGAGCGATGACTGCTGACGAGACGAACCACCCGAACCTCACCGAGCTCGGGTACGACGAGCACAGCCCCGTCCGGGTGGACGAGCACACAGACGGGCACGGCCACGAGGTCGCCCTGCCGGAGGACCCGTTCGCCGACCCGGGGCTCGAGCCGCACCGGCCGCGCGCCACGGACATCGACGAGAAGGTCGCCCGGAGCAAGGAACGCCTGATCGCGGCGCTGTTCACGCTGTCCGCGCTGTGCACCATCGGCTTCATGGTCGCCTACACCGAGGTGTCCAAGACCGCCACGGTGAACTTCTTCCCGATCGGCGCGGTCTCCGCGTCGAACTTCGCGCTCGGGCTGCTGCTGGGCGTCGCGCTGTTCTCGCTGGGTGCCGGGGCCATCTACTGGGCCAGGACCCTGATGACGGACGTGGAGTTCCCGCAGGAGCGCCACCCGCTCGAATCGGACACCGAGACCAAGGCGCAGGCCGCGGCGGAGTTCCGGCAGGGCGTCGAGGACTCCGGCATCAAGCGCAGGCCGCTGATCCGCAGGTCCCTGCTCGGCGCGCTGGCCGTGCTGCCGCTGCCCGCGCTGTGGATCCTGCGCGATCTCGGCCCGCTGCCCGGCGATTCACTGCGGCACACCGCGTGGAAGGCCGGCGAGCGGATCATCAACGACATGACGGTGTCCATCGACGGCACCACCGGCCAGGGCATCAAGCCGGAGGACATCACCATCGGCTCGCTGGTGCAGGGCCGGCCGCTGGCCGCGCTGACCGCCGGCGAGGACCTGAACAACATGATGGCCAAGTCGGCGATCCTGTTGGTGCGCATGGACCCGGCGGACATCAAGTCGCAGCAGGAGCGCGACTGGGGCTACCAGGGCATCGTGGCGTTCTCGAAGATCTGCACGCACGTCGGCTGCCCGGTGTCGCTGTACGAGCAGCAGACGCACCACATGCTGTGCCCCTGCCACCAGTCCACCTTCGACCTGTCCGAGGACGGCAAGGTCATCTTCGGCCCGGCGGCCCGCTCGCTGCCGCAGCTGCCGATCACGGTTGACGCCGACGGCTACCTGGTCGCCAAGAGCGACTTCGACCAGCCGGTCGGCCCGAGCTTCTGGGAGCGCGGATGACCGCCACGACCCCGCACTCCGCCGAGTTCGCCGACGGCGTGGCGCCGACCACGTTCGGCGGCAAGGCCGCGGACTACCTGGACCAGCGCCTCGGCATCGCCGGCGCGGCGAAGAAGCAGCTGCGCAAGATCTTCCCGGACCACTGGTCCTTCATGCTCGGCGAGATCGCGCTCTACAGCTTCATCGTGCTGCTGCTCTCCGGGATCTTCCTGACCCTGTTCTTCACCCCGTCGATGAACGAGGTGACGTACAACGGGTCGTACACCCCGCTCGACGGCATCCGCATGTCCGAGGCGTACGCCTCGACCGTGAACATCTCGTTCGACGTGCGCGGCGGCCTGCTGATGCGGCAGATCCACCACTGGGCCGCGCTGGTGTTCGTCATGGCGATCACCGTGCACATGCTGCGCATCTTCTTCACCGGCGCGTTCCGCAAGCCGCGCGAGCTGAACTGGATCATCGGCTTCGGCCTGTTCGTGATGGCGCTGCTCGAGGGCTTCTGCGGCTACTCGCTGCCGGACGACCTGCTGTCCGGCACCGGCCTGCGCATCGCCGAGGGCGTCGTGCTCTCGATCCCGATCGTCGGCACCTACGTCTCGTTCTTCCTGTTCGGCGGCGAGTTCCCGGGGCACGACCTGGTGCCGCGGCTGTTCACCATCCACATCCTGCTGGTGCCCGGCCTGATCCTGGCGCTGATCACGGTGCACCTGATCCTGGTCTTCTACCAGAAGCACACCCAGTGGGCCGGTCCCGGGCGCAACAACGAGAACGTGGTCGGCCTGCCGCTGCTGCCGGTGTACACCGCGAAGGCGGGCGGGTTCTTCTTCCTGGTCTTCGGCATCATCTCGCTGCTGGCCGGCCTGGTCTCGATCAACCCGATCTGGACCTACGGGCCTTACGTGCCGAACGAGATCACCGCGGGATCCCAGCCCGACTGGTACATCGGGTTCCTCGAGGGCTCGCTGCGCATGATGCCCAACCTGGAGTTCAACTTCCTCGGGCATACGCTCTCGCTCAACGTGCTCGTCCCGGCGTTGATCGTGCCAGGGATCCTGTTCACGGCGTTGGCGGTGTACCCGTTCATCGAGGCGTGGGTCACCGGGGACAAGCGTGAGCACCACATCCTGGACCGGCCGCGCAACGTGCCGACCCGGACGGCGTTTGGCGTGGCGGGCTGCACCTTCTACGGCGTGCTGTGGTTCGTCGGCGGCAATGACCTGATCGCGACGCACTTCCACCTGTCGTTGGAGTCGATCACCTGGACCGGGCGGGTGCTGATCTTCGTCGGCCCGGTGTTCGCCTTCTGGATCACCCGGCGCATCTGCTTCGGGCTGCAGCGCGCGGACCGGGACAAGGTGCTGCACGGCCGCGAGGCGGGCATCATCATCCGCTCGCCGGAGGGCGAGTTCTCCGAGGTGCACGCCCCGCTCTCGGACGGCGACCGGTTCAAGCTGACCGCGCACGACGTGCACCGGCCGCTGAGCATCGCGCAGACCGCGGACTCCAACGGCGTGCCCGCGCCGAAGCTGCGCCGGGCGAAGCTGCGCGCGAAGGCGACGCACTTCTTCTTCGGCACGCGGATCGAGAAGCCGTCCGTGGAGGAGTACCACGAGTCGATCACCAGCGGCCACCACTGACGGCGGCGGCGGACCGCTCCACCGCGCAGCCCTCCCAGCGTTCGGCTGGGAGGGCTGCGGCGTTTTCGCGTCAGGCGCCGTCCGCGCCGTCCGCCAACCGCCGAACGCCGCCGGCTACTCGCCGATACCGAGCGCGAAGGCCGCCTCCAGATCGTGCGAGGAGTAGGCGCGGAAGGCGATGTGCGTCTCGGTACGCACGATGCCCGCGACCTTGTTGAGCCGTCCCGGGATCACCTCGGCCAGGTCGTCGTGGTGCCGCACCCGCACGATGGCGATCAGGTTCCACTCGCCGGTCACCGAGTACGCCTCGCTGACCCCCTCGATCCCCGAGACCTCCTGCGCGATCTCGGGAATCCGATCGACATCCGTCTTGATCATGACAATCGCTGTGACCATGCCGCCACCCTAAAGCCGTACGGGTCATATGGACCGCGCGGGCCCCGACCCGGTGGTGACGTGGCGCGCATGCGCTGCCATTCCGGGGGTGGCGGCGGCGCCGGCGGACCGGGTCTGCGGCGGCCGGTCACCGCCATCGCGTACAAGAAGCCCGCGATGAACCCGGCCACATGCGCCACGTAGGCCACCGTCGTGTCCGTCGGCACGCCGAGCAGGTGCTGGATCGACGGCAGCTGCAGCACGAACCAGGAACCGAGCACCAGCCAGGCCGGGAAGCGCAGCGGGATGAAGAAGAGGAAGGGCACCAGGCTGGTGACTTTCGCCTTCGGGAACAGGTAGAGATAAGCGCCTAACGCAGCGGCGATGGCACCTGACGCACCGACAAGAGGCGTTACCGCGCCCGGGTTGAGAAGGGCGAAGGCGTACGTAGCGATATAGCCGCCGACCAGATAGAACAACAGGAAGTGCAATCGGCCGAGCCGATCTTCCACGTTGTTGCCGAAGACATACAGGAACAGCATGTTCCCCAGCAGGTGCAGCCATCCGGCGTGAATGAACATCGCGGTGAGCACCGAGACGAACGGCACCTTGTGCGGCAGCGCGGTGAAAACGCAGACCGCTCGGCCCGCATTCGTGTCCACCGCGATCCTCGGTTCCTGCGCCGGGGTGAGCTGCTGATTGTGGATCAGCTCGTACGGGATCGCGCCGTGTTCGACGAAGTAGCGCTGTTGCACGCAGGCCTGGGTGGGCGAGGGGCTGCCGACCACCGACGCGCTCGGACCGACTAAGAACACCACGAAGTTCAGCGCGATCAGCGCGTACGTGACGTAGGCGGTCCGGCGCACCGGATTCTTGTCGTGAATCGGGATCACCACGCCCCTGAGTCTGCCCACTTTTCCGTCTTTGAAGGCGCTTTTCGGCGCTCTAACTGCACGCGGCGCGCGCGGGGCGCGTGACGAAGCCCGCGTCTGGGAATCCACCCTCTACCCTTGAAATGTGAGAGGAGCTGACGTGGACGGCGAGGAGCGGGAGGCGCGGACCTCCGGTTCCGCCGAGCCGCCGTCCCCGGACTCCTCGCCGATCGGGCCCGCCGACGGCTCCGACGTGCAAGAAACCTTCGCCTCGCCGGATGAGCCGGTCGACCCGGACGGCCCTGTCGACCCGGATGGGCCGGTCGGCCCGGACGGCCCTGTCGCGGCGCAGGCGCCCGCCGAGCGGCTCTCCGCGCCGCTGAGCGAGGCGGTGCGGCAGCGGGTCGTCTCGCTGGCCGCGGAGACGGCCGGGATCCTGCCGCTGTCACAACTGCCGACGGCGCTTCGGCCGTTCGCGCGGTTCGCCCCGCCCAAGCGCGCGAAGCTGGCCGCGACGCCGCTGGCCGCGGCCGTGGAGACCGACGCGGTCTTCCGCGAGCGGATCGCCGACCGGGTCCGCGACGCCTTTCCGGAGGTCGTCGAGGCGTTCCACGCGGGCGTGCTGCCGGCCGCCGCCGATCCGCGCGACGTCGCCGCGCTCGCCTACCTGGTACGCCCGGCCGGCTGGCCCGGCATCGTCGAGGAGGCCGAGCTGGCGGCCCGCGCCGCCGAACGCGCCGTCGCCGACGAGCACCTGGGCGACGAGGTGGCGCGCCTTAAGGCAGAGATCGACGCGTTACGCGACGCCGCCAAGGCGGACGTCGAGCGGCTGAAGGCGGAGATCGTCGCCGAGCGCCGCGAGGGCGACTCGCTACGCCGTCGCAATCGGCAGCTGGAAGCCGACATGCGGCGCGCGCAGGCCGAGGCGCGCCGGGCGCAGGCGGAGGCCCAAGAGGCCCGCACGGAGGCCGCAGGAGCCGTCTCACAGGCCGACAGCGAGCTACGGCGGGTCCGCGCCCGGCTCACCGACGCCGAGGCCGCGCTGGAGGCCGCACGCCGCAGCGTGCGCGAGAACCGCAGCGCGGGGGAGGTCCGGCTGCGGCTGCTGCTGGAAACCATCTCCGAGGCCGCCACCGGCCTGCGCCGCGAGCTCGCGCTCTCGCCGACCGAACAACGCCCGGCCGACACGGTCGACGCGCTGCGCCCGGTTGCTCCCGGAACCGGCGACATCCAGGGCAAGGCCCGCTCGCACGACGACCCGGCGGTTCTCGATCAGCTGCTCGCCCTGCCGCGCGCTCATATGGTCATCGACGGCTACAACGTCACCAAGACGGCGTACCCGACCCTCTCGCTGCACGAGCAGCGGGTCCGGCTGCTGCGCGGCCTCGGATCGATCGCGGCGCGCACCGGAGCCGAGATCACGTGCGTGTTCGACGGGGCCGAGTTGGGCGGGCCGGTGCCCGTACCGCAGCACAAGGGCGTGCGCGTGCTGTTCTCGCATCCCGGCGAGATCGCCGACGAGCTCATCCGCCGGCTCGTGGCCGCCGAGCCGCAGGGGCGCCCGCTCATCGTCGTCTCGTCGGACCGCGAGGTGGCTGACGGGGTACGCCGCTCGGGTGCCCGTCCGGTGCCTTCGGCGATGCTGGTGCGCGCTCTCGCTCGCGGCTGACACGCCATGAATTACAGCTAGTTGCCCCCTCCGGCACTGCCCGGCGGTGTCCCGACCATGGCGTACTGATCTGATCGAGTGACAGATCGTTGCTCTCAGCGTCACCGGCTCGCTACGTTGCGCATTCGGCCCGCCGAATCGGGGGCGGCCAGAGCGACAGCTCTCTTGGGCGGACGGGCCGCAGCCGAGCGAGAGGAGTGACGCCGATCGTGGCGTCCCACAGACGCGTACGCTGCCGCCCGGGCCTGATGCGCGCCACCGGACTGGTGGCGGCCACCGTCGCCGCAGCCGGCCTGGTGCCCGCAGTGGGCCACGCCGAGCCGGCCCCCGGTTCCGGCACCAACGACCCCGCCCTCGGCGGCCAAGGCCTGGCGAACGGCGCCCCCGTCGACGCGGGCCTCGACGCCGCCAAGCAGGAAATCGCACAGCTCTATCAGCAGGCCGAGGCGGATACGCAGGCCTACGACGCGACCGAGGAACGCATCGCCCGGCTCCAAGCCGCCGTCGCGAACTCGGGAACACATAGCGCACAGCTGCGTGCACAGCTCGCCGCAGCTAGTGGCAGCCTCGGACGCCTCGCGGCCGCGCAGTACCGCACCGCGGGTGTGAATCCCTCGATCGCCCTGGTCTTCTCCGCGCATCCGGACAGCTATCTCGCACGCGCCGGAATGACCGACCGCATGGCTGACGTCGACCGCGATCGCGTCCTCACCGCGTTACGCGACCAGCAGGCGCTGGACCAGCTCGACCGCGAATCCGCCTCCGACCTCGCCGACTTGCGCGCGGCACAGTCGCAGTTGGCCGTGCACCGCGCCGATATCGAGGCCAAGCTCTCCGCCGCGCGCGACCGCCTCGACGCGCTCGACTCGACCGACCGCAGCCAGGTGGCCCAGGCGCTCGCGAACGGCGGCGGTCTCGGCTACGGCGCGCCGGGCGCCGGCGGGCCCGCAGACGGCCTCGGCTCGATGGTCAAGGCGGCAGCTCCCTCGCTCAAGTCGCTGGTCTCGGCCATCGCGGCGTCCGCGCAGTCCGTCGCGGCCTCGGGTCCGGACGCGATCCCCGCCCCCGACGTCAGCCGGGCGATCACGGCGGTCTCGACCGCGTATGCGGAACTGGGCAAGCCCTACGTATGGGGCGCGACCGGTCCCGGCGAGTTCGACTGCTCCGGCCTCACCCAGCACGTGTGGGCGGCCGCGGGCGTGCAGCTGCCGCGCACCTCGCAGGAGCAGGCGGAAATCGGACCGGGCATCCCGGTCGCCGACATCCGGCCGGGCGACCTGGTGATCTACTTCTCCGGGCGCACACACGTCGGCATCTACGTCGGTCAGGGAATGGTGATCCACGCCCCGCGGCCCGGCTCGGTCGTGCAGTTCACCCCGCTCGCTTCGATGCCGATCGACAAGGTGGTCAGGCCGACGCAGTAGCGGCGCCGCGGCTCTCGATCACGCCGATACCAGCGACCAGGACACGGTCACGTCGATCTGGCCGGTCGACGGATCGGGATCGCCGTAGATCTCCCAGCGCGCGCCGGTCACCGTGTGCCCGTTGGCCTTGCTCCAGGCGACTACCGCGGCATGGGTCTCGCCGATCGCGGCAATCGGGCCGGTGTGCGTCGCGGTGGCTGCAAGTCCGCCGGGGAGCGTCGACGCGACGACGTTCCCGACGGGCTCGAACGGGCCGTTGACCTGGACGCCGATTTCGACATTGGGCACATCGTCCTTGTAGAGCATGACGTTGTGGCCCTGCTTGTAGAGCCCCGCTGGAGCGCCGCCGCGCAGGAAGGCCCACACCTCGTCCAGCATCGGCCGCCACACCTTCGGGAACTGCGCCCACGTCGTGGCCACGGCGACCACCGCAGTCGGGCTCGGTTCGACGTTCGCCACGGTCACATCAGCGGTCATGGCGCGGACGATACGCCTTCCGGAGCGACCGCGCGGCGCAGCAGGCGGACAGCCCACAGTGTGGCGGCGACGAGCATCAGATTGCGGCCGGTCACGAACCACGGCGCCCAGCGTCCGCCGTGCACGAGCCGGGAGAACAGCAGCGGGAACTCGATCTGGGTGAGTGAGATTGCGCCGAGCAGAAGCCAACACGGTCCGGTTAACGCGCTGTTCGGCAGTGTCAGGCAGAGCGCGATGAGCGCGACTACCCACACCAGGTACTGAGGGCTAAGCACACGGCTCGTCACGATCGCGATCATTACCGCAGTAAGTGCCGCGTCGTAGTACAGCGCCGTTGACCAGCGCCCCGGAACCAGGTCCGCGCGCCTGCGCCACCAGAGCAACCAGGCGAACCCGGCCACGGTCAGCACCTCGCAGCAGATCAGGACCGCGCCGATGCCGGGGCCGGTGATCTCGAACGCGCCGTACTGATGCCGGATCGCGCCCGGGTAGCCGAGGTGCCTGGCGATCAGGAACGGCGTCGCCAGCACCGACTCGACCTCCAGACCGCGGTCTTGCTGACCGGCCAGGAAGCCGAACGCGCCGGGCAACGTGGCCGCGAGCGCGAGCGTGGGCAGCACCGCCGCGATCCCCGCCCACAGCAGCGCCCTGCGCCCGTCTACGCGCTTGGGCAGACCCACGGCAAGCGCGGCAGGCCAAAGCTTCACGACCGCCCCGAGGCCGATCGCCATGCCGCGCAGCCGCCACGTCCACGCCGCGCTGCTGGTGGTCACCACCAGAGCGAATGCCGCGGTCATCGCCACGATGATGTCGTAGCGGCCATACACGATCGGCCCGAGCACGAAGATCGCGACCACGTACACCCAGGCTCCGGTGTAGTTGATCGGGCGCTTAGCCACGGCTGTACCCGTGTTCCGTTCAGCCGTGTACCAGCATCGGTACACCACCAACAGGAACGTGATCAGGTCAGCGAGCAGCGCCATCGCGTAGAACGTCGAGTAGTAGCTCAATTCGGTAACGCCTCGCACGATGCGTGGCAGCGCAATGACCACTGAAGCGCCGGGCGGATACTGCCACACCGGGTCGTGCAACGGGAAGTGCCCTGACGTGAACGCCTGCGACCAGCGGTTGTACGTCTTCACGTCGCCGACGATGTCGCCGTGCGAGATGTACGGGATCACGTTGTAGGTGAACAGCAGCAACACGGCCCGGGTCGACGCCCAGCACGCCGCGGGCAGCACGGCGGTCCGCGCGCGCTGCCTGGTGATCACCCTTCCGGTCGTCGCCTGTGTCGCCGGCAGTGGCCTTGTCGCGGTCTGGCGCCCCGTCATGTGCTTCGGTGGTTCCGATCTGAGATCGTTGCGGCATGCCCCGCACCCTCGTCGTCACGAACGACTATCCTCCGCGGCCCGGTGGTATCCAGGAGTTCGTTCAGGCCATGGTCGACGGGTTCACCCCATCGGACGTAGTGGTGTACGCCTCCACGTGGCGTGGCAAGGCCGCCGAATGCCGCGCCTATGACGCGGCGCGGCCGTATCTGACGGTGCGCGAGAACACTTCCGTGCTCCTGCCCGAGCCGCGGCGCACTCGGCGGGCTTGCGAGATCGCGCGGGCAGAGGGTTGCGAGACGGTCTGGTTCGGAGCGGCGGCGCCGCTTGGGTTGATGGCGCCGGCACTACGCCGCGCGGGTGTCAATCGCCTGGTCGCAACGACGCACGGCCACGAAACAGGCTGGGCGCAGCTTCCGGGGGCTCGCTCGTTGCTACGCCGAATCGGTGATGGCGTCGACGTCGTCACGTACCTGAGTGAGTATCAGCGCACCCGGATCGGCGCTGTACTCAGTCCGCAGGCTGCACAGCAGATGGCGCAACTGTCGCCGGGCGTCGACACGGAGCGATTCAGACCTGAGCTACGTACCGCACCCGAGGTCGCGGAGCTGCGCAAGCGTTACGGTCTGACGGACCGTCCGGTAGCCGTGTGCGTATCCCGGCTGGTGCCGCGTAAGGGCCAGGACACGCTCATTCGCGCCTGGCCACAGGTCAAGAAGGCGGTGCCCGACGCGGCATTGCTGATCGGCGGCGGCGGTCCGTACCGCAAGGACCTGGAACGTATCGCGCGTGAGGCAGACGTCGAGCGAGACGTGATCTTCACAGGTCGGATGCCTTGGGCAGACCTGCCGCTCTATTACGCGCTGGGCGATGTGTTCGCGATGCCATGCCGCACCCGCCGCGCCGGCCTCGACGTCGAGGGCCTCGGGATCGTCTACCTGGAGGCCTCGGCCACCGGCCTGCCGGTCGTGGCCGGCGACTCCGGCGGAGCGCCGGACGCGGTGGTCGAAGGCGAGACCGGCTACGTCGTCCCCGGCCGCGACGTGGACCTGACCGCCCGGCGGGTCGCGGAACTGCTCGCCGACCCCGGGCTGTCCGCGAAGCTCGGCGCCGCGGGACGGGCCTGGGTCGAGCGCCGCTGGCAGTGGTCCACCATCCGCGAGCGGTTCAACGCGCTGCTCAACCCACCGGCCTCCGCCTGAGCCCGCCCTTCAAAGGGGGGCCAAGCAGAGGCCGGTGGGTTAAGCAGCTACTCCTACTTCTACTACTTCGCGTAAAGCTTCTCGATCTCGCCCGCGTACTGCTGCGCGATCACGTTGCGCTTGATCTTCATCGACGGGGTGATCTGGCCGCCCTCGATCGTCCACTCGATCGGCAGCACCGCGAACTTGCGGATGCTCTCCGCCTTGGAGACCGCCTGGTTCGCGCCGGCCACCGCCTCCTCGATCTCGTGCAGCACCGCCGGGTCGCCGGCCAGCTGGTCCAGCGGCGTGGACTTGTCCCTGCCGTGCAGCTCGAGCCAGCCGGGCAGCGCCTCGGAGTCCAGGGTGACCAGAGCCGCGATGAAC
>Ga0070741_10017227_pt1 | contig 11898 bp, 8 predicted proteins | sample Coa_R1_4_FD_66440 | JGI IMG/M metagenome (GOLD analysis project Ga0070741, IMG submission 66440) | Surface soil microbial communities from Centralia Pennsylvania, which are recovering from an underground coalmine fire - Coalmine... | ecosystem: Environmental > Terrestrial > Soil > Unclassified ...
CCCAGGTAAAACTTCACGCCAGGAGCGACTTTCTTCCCCTTGAGAACCTTGGCCGCCGCTTCCAGGTCTTCCAGGCGCGAATTAACGCACGACAGTAGATACGCTTTCTGGATCGCGACTTTCTTTTGCTCCATTTCGGCAAGAGGCTGCATGACTTGCACTGTGTCTGGCCCGGACACATGCGGGGTCACCTGTGACAAATCAAGCGCAATGCGAGCCGCATAAACCCCATCGGGATCGGGGCGCGGCGGGGCTTTTTCCCAGCTCTCGATGTCCGCGATTGTGAAGCGCTCGACACCGCAGGCCTGCAAATGCGCATGCACCCGGCGCAGGTACTCGATGGTAATTCGGTCCACGGGGAACCAGCCGACGAGTGGCCCCCACTCTGTGCTCATGTTTGAAATCGAGAAACGTTGGTCCATCGAGAGCGAAGCCACGCCCGGTCCGCTGAACTCCACCGCCGCATTCAGGACTTCATCGTGGTTGTACAAACCGCAAAGTGTGATGATGACGTCCTTGCCGGTGGCTCCGCTGGGTAGCTTGCCCTCAAGCACAACTTGCACCGAGCGCGGGATCTGCCACCAGAATTCTCCGGTAGCCCAGACAGCGGCTGCGTCGGTGCGAACGATGGGAGTGCCAACCGCGCCAAGCGCACCATACATGTTGGAATGGGAGTCGGAGGCTATAACGAAGGAGCCGGGTATGACGTAACCGCGCTCCACCATTATTTGGTGGCCGATGCCCGATCCCGCGGGATAAAAGTCGACCCCATGCTCTTTGGCGAAAGCCTCAATAGCGCGGTATTTCTTCTGGTTGGCTTCGTCCTGGTTCTGAATGTCGTGGTCGAGCGCGAATACCAGCTGTTTGGGATCATGAACTTTTTTCGCGCCGATTCCCTTGAATTTGCCCATCACAGCGGAAGTGTTGTCGTGGGTCATCACGTGAAATGGGCGGATGGAAACGAAATCGCCGGTCCGCAACGGACGTTTCGGTCCTTCGGCCAAGTGCGTGCGCGCGATTTTTTCAACGATGGTTTCGCCCATAGTGACTCCGCGTTCGCCTACCTCTTCTTTTTAGTTTTCACTTTCTTTGCAGGCGCCGCAACGGCCGCTTTCTTCTCACGAATATCGGCCTTCATCAGCGTCATGAGACTTGATACCGATTCCAGCTTCTCCAATGCCCAGATCGCGTCCTTAAGTTTCTTCTGTGCGCCTCCGGTGAGGACTCCTTCGGCTAGCGCCGCAAATTTTTCTTCAATTTCCTGATCAGACAAAGGATTCCGCGGATCGCCCTTCGGATAGTCCAACTGTTTGGTGAAATTCTTGTCGCTACTTGTGCTGATGTTCACAATCACCCGTTGCAGCGCCGGGAAAACTTTCTCGATCTCTGGGTCCGCAACCACTTCGACCTTTTTCAATTGCGCGCGGATCGTGGGATCCATGATCTTCTTCATCTCGAACTGCGCCGGGGTCACCTGGCGGTCCACAATAGCGGCAGCAATCACGTAGGGCAGGGAATGATCTGCCGTCTCCTTGCTCCGTGGATCGTACTTGCTGGGATCTGAAAGGATATCCGCGGCGCGCGCCAGCGAGCGAATCTGGACTTTGTCGATCTGCTCTGGCCTGAAATCGTTTTCTTTGACCAGGTCGAGTACCGCGGAGATTGGTGCGTGGGTCAGGGCCTCGGTCGGGAAGAACTTCATTCCGCATTGCGTGATTCGCCATGACTCGCCCAGCCCGTCGGTAAGCAGGTTCAGCTTCCATTCAGGTCCGAAGCAGTGCGTGAGTCCTTCTTTTCCGTCTATGACGTGCTCGGGACCGGTGTACCCTTTTTCGGCCATCAGGGCTGCCAGCACGCCGCTCTGAGTTGCCAAAGGATCCACGGTGTTCTTCATCATGGTCAGTTTGCCGGCTGTAACCGCGCCCAGCGTGCAATGCCGACTGGCGGAGATTCCGATCGCATGTTGGATCTGCTCCCAGCGCATGCTCAGTGCGCGCCCCGCGACAATCGGGGAGACGAATGCCGTAAGGGTTGCGTGATGCCAGCCGCGCTCGCGGACTCCGGGGAACGCGGCCTCGCAGAGGCGCATTTCGAATTCGTGACCGAGAACCAGGCCTACCAGCAGTTCTTTGCCATTGCTCCTTTCTCGCTCACAGCACGCCATAGCGGCGGGGAAAATGTCAGAGGGATGCGACGGGTCTTGTTTCCAGTAAATATCGTTGTAATCCATGCAACGGATCATCAGGGCATTGGCCAGCGACGCTGAGACTGGATCGACCCGTTTTCCGGTGCCAATGACACTTGAGTTTCCAGGCCCTGCAATTTCGTCCAGAACCTCCAGCGCGATCTTTACGTCATGCTGCTTGTAGCCGCCCAGTGCGCAGCCAACGGAATCCAGCAGGAACCGCTTTGCCTGGTAAACGGCTTCCTCAGACAACTGCTTAAACGTGAGGTCTGCCGCCCAGCGTGCCATTTTGCCGCTGACCGTTTCTGTTGTCGCCACAGCTTCCTGAGCGGTCACAATTTTCTCCTAGTGTGTCACCTTCACGTTCTTGGGATTTTTAAAGGGCAGAAAGGCCATAAAGTCCGCATGATGGACAATGTAGGCCTCGGTCGTGCGCTTAACCAGGTCGCCTTCTGCGGCGTGTGCAGCAATGATATGGCAGACCTCATCCGGTATTCCGCATTCCAGCGCTAGCGCGACCCCGGTGAAGGGATGGCGCAACGCCTCGCCCCGCTCGCTCTGCCGACTATTGCCGTCCGGCCCAAGCTCATACTCCAGCAGCTTGCCAACGTCGGCTAGGATCGCACCTGCGATCACCGTGTCAACATCGATCGGCAAGGCGCGTCCCATAAACGCCTGCATCGCCTTCGCCGAATCGCGCGCAATGTGCACCACGCAGCGCTTGTGTTCCATGAATGTTGTAGGGCAGTTGGCAACCAGGAGGGTGAAAGGGATGCGGTTCAGATCGTCTGGTTTCAGCGGACTTCGCTCTAAGGCTTTGATCCAGGTTTGTGTCACTTTTTCCCGCAGGGCAGGGTCGCTGATCCACTCGATCTCGGGCCACAGTCTTGCCACGGCTTGTCGCACGGCGCCTCCCGTACAAAACCAAATAGCTTACTCTGCGAAGTGATATCCGTCGAGGGTGAGCGCCACACCTGCCTGTGACCTTCAATCACAGAAAAAAGAGGCTGCACTCGTTTTATCTTCGAATAGTGCGCGGGCAATCAAGGACCACCCGTGACGAGGGTTTCTCGCTGACCGCTATTTGCTCTTGCCCCTAGGGACCATTACGATGGGCGCCATGAAACCTCGTCTTTTCTGTGTCGGTTTGTTTGTTCTGTTCGGCTCGTTGATTTCCGCTCCGAGCTTCGCGCAAGGCAAGATTCCGCGAAGTTCTCGCTCGGCTTCCGCAAGTGTGTACTTCACGCAGGAAGGCTTTGTCGACGCGAACGGTGTCTTCATTTACTACCTCAGCTTTGGCCGCGGAGAGCCGTTCATGATTGTCCATGGCGGGCCGGGTGCATCTCACGATTATTTTCTGCCCTATCTGCTTCCGCTCGCGCGTCACCACCGGCTCATATTCATCGATGAGCGCGGCTCGGGCCGCTCGCAGAAACTGGAAGATCCCACGGGCTACACTGTCGAGAACATGGTGGAAGACGTTGAGATGGTGCGCAAAGCGCTGGGTCTCGGCAAGATGAGCCTGCTCGGGCACTCATATGGCGGAGTCCTCGCGGAAGCTTACGCTCTGAAATATCAGCAGAACCTTAGCCATCTGATTTTGGGCAGCACCTTTTGCAGCACGAAGGCGATGAACCAGGTTTTCCAGCGCATGAAAGAGAAGATGTCACCAGAGCTGCGGGAGCGGATCGACAAGATGGAATCAGAAGGCCTCTTCGGTCACGGCAAACCTTATGAGCAGAACCGTTACACCGATGACTACATGGTTGCTGCGTGGGGGGACGGGTATTTTCCGTACCTGTATCAGAGCCATCCTGATCCAAATTACGACCCCGTCGATAACGGCAAAATGTCGTGGGATCTGTACCGCGAGATGTGGGGTTCTCACGGTGAGTTCGTAATCGACGGCAATCTTAAGTCAGTGGAATATACCGACCGCCTGGCAACGATCAAGGTGCCCACCCTGATTATCGCAGGGGATCACGATGAATCTGACCCAAGCATGTCGCAGACCATGCACGCCAAAATTGCCGGATCGAAACTCGTAATTCTGCCGAAGTCCGGTCACATGACGTTTGTGGATCAACCGGGAATGTTCTTGAAGAGCGTGGATGATTTTTTGTCGGCCAGCAAACTGCGTTAAAAATGCCTTCGATGTGATAAGCACAAACGCGTTTGTGTGTGGACGAGTGCTCTCGACCCGAGCGGATGTCTAGGCGACGGCCGCCGTCGCCAGATTGGACGCTAGCGCGACGACCTTCCCGGAACCTTGCGCCAGGGCTTCATGCAGCGCTTGTTCCGCGCGATTGATCACTTCGGTGACGATGTCCACGGGATCGTATTGCTGCCGCATCACCGCTTCGGCCAGTCCCGCGCATAACGGAATAGCCTGATCTTTGCCCGGCAGGCGTACCTCTGAGAGGAGTTTGCGCAGCTTCTCGACCGCAAGCAGTCCCTCTTTTTCGGCCGTATCGCCGAGGATGATGGCGATCGTTGTGAGTTCGTAGCGGAAAGCTAAATCGTTAGTGCGGATATTGGTAGAGAATAGCTGTCCGATCCGCTCCATCATGGCTTCGACAGCCTCTTCGCCAAACTCCTTCAACATGGCGTTCCGTTTGCCGAATTGCAATAGCAGAATGCTCATCGACGTCCCCTGCTGCACCGCGCGGCGGGTCTCCGCGAGCAGGAGGTCGATATAAGAAGCGCGCTTCAGCAGGCCGGACTTCTCGTCCGTGACGGAGAGATTCTTTACCAATCGGCGCAGGCCGGCATTGTTAAGCGCAATAACAACCTGCTCTGCCAGAGCCTTAAGTACGACAATATCGGTGGCGTGCCAGCCGCGTGTCTTGGCCTGGATCAACACGACAATGCCCACGGATTCCTCGCCATCGTCGAGCGGCAGCGCCAGCACGGACGTAGCGGACAGATCCGCAAACGCTTGCCGCACGCCCTGCAGTTCTGGCATGGCCATCGCGTCCGCAATGGTCATGGCGCCCCGCTTGACGGCAAGATCATGCAGCGCAGACACGACTTGTACCAGTGCCGCGGCTTCGCCCGGCGCAAGGCCCTCCGCCTGGTATTCCTGGACTGTAGTCGGGGGCAAACCGGGTCGGCGCATGGCGGCAACGCAGCGCGAGGTTTTCCATTGCGCTCCGATCTCTTTTACTGCTGTCGAAAGCACCGAGTTCGGATTGCTTTGATGATTCAGTTTTCGCGTGATCTCGGCGACCTTAGTGAGGCTGCTGACGTCCGCCGCTTCGCCCGCGGGATGGGGAGGGGGCGGTGGTGTCGTCGCTGTTACCGCGGCTCGGGCCGCGGGAGCCGCTGCCGGCGCGGTTCCTGAATACGTGGGCGTCATGCCTGCGGAAAGATACAGACGCTGAAGATCCTCGTTCTTTTCTTCCTCGTGCGGAAACAGCTCCTGGATTCGCTGCAGCCGCTCAATCGCTTTGGAACGCATCCCGTACTGCACCAGGATTTCAGCCTGCAGCATCAAGTCCTGTAACGCCGCCGTTCCCAGGCTCACTTCTTCCGTCCGCATCGGTTCCTGCGCCGATTTGTTTAAAGTCGTGAAACGGGAGGCGATTACCTGGAACCGGTTCTCGTCGATTTTTCCGCGCAGCATTTCCAGTCGCTTCTGGTGGCCGTGTTCATAAGGATCCACTTCAGCGGCACGATCCAGGCATTCGCCTGCCTTGTCAAAATTTCCCGTGCTGCAATACAGGTCGAAGAGCTTCAGCAAGGTTTGGCAATAGTCGTTCTCGCGGTTCGATGCGTTGAACAGCTCGCTGAGGAATTCAAGCAGCTCGGGCGAGGTCCGGTGCGCCGCGATGACGTCCTGCATCATGGTGACGAATGCGCGCCGTTCGCCGCGGCGGCGCTGGAATGCTTCCAGTTTCCGCGCCAGGGCTACGGCCTCTGCGTCGCTTTCCGCATCGATCATCGCCCCTACGAGTGCTATGACCTGGTGGATACGCGTAGGGTTCTGCTCGAATAGCGCCCACACGAATGGTTCGGCTTCGCCCAACCGGTTTGCGGCGACCAGCGCGCGCGCGTAGAGGTCTCGCAGATCGAGCGAGGCTTCACCCGCCTGCACGTGCGGTTCGAAAATGAAAATAGCCGCGCCCACCTCTCCTTTGTCCAGCAGACTTTTGCCATAAGCCAGCGCAGTGCGCAATTCACTGGGATCTTCTGAATAAGCGCGCTCCAGCCACTGCGCACCATCACTGCCCGCTGCCTGCGCCAGTTCCGCAACTTGCAAGAAGGCTTCCGCAGCTGATTTCGCATCGCCCAGTTCCGCGCAGAGCTCGCCCAGCCTGAGGAAATTCTGCTGTGTCGGTTCCAGTGCGACCACCCGCTTGATCACTTCGAGAGACTCGGCTTTTCTGCCGCTACGGCTCAGTTCCTCAAGGGCGTTCTCGTAAGTGCCGATTGCCAGGCGCTTGTTCGACTGCTCCAGCAGCTGCCCGAATCGCACCTTCTGTTCCCAGGTCGGGTTGCCGTGTCGCGCCAGCTTTTTGTAGGTCAGGCTCGCCCGGGTAGCGTCCCCGGCGTTGACTTGCCGTTCGAAAAGTTCCCCCAGCAGCCTGGCTGAGTCTTGGGGCCGATTCAAAGAAAGGCACAAGTCGGCGGCCATTTGCCGCACATTGTCATTCTCTGGATCTTCCGCAAGCACAAGCAGATACCGGTCCAGAGCGTCCGGAGTTTTCCCTTTTTGCAGAAGCTTTTCGGCTTGCTCAATGAGCTTCGCGATTTCGGCACGATCCGGCATGGGTGGGTAACGCGGAGTAATCCTGCCTCTCGATTCTAGGATTAGGCCAAATCAGCGGCAATCGAGGAAGCCGCAGGACCGTTACGAAGGTCATAGGGGACAAGGCATTACCACGACTTTTTGCCATTTGGCCTCAACCTTGTCTTTCTGATATACGTCCGGGATGCCTGCCGGCGCAAAAACCAGTCCCGAGCCTGGCCCCATCCCGGACACCGCCGCCCAGCAGGAAAGAGGCCTGCGCCACCAGCTAAGCGCTGGACAGATGACCATGGTCGCGGTCGGGGGATCGATCGGAACGGGACTGCTCCTTGGGTCGGCTGCTGCCATACAACTCGCGGGACCTGCCGTCATCCTCAGCTTTCTGTTCGCCGCCTTCGTACAGTTCCTGGTGACTATGGCCCTAGGCGAACTTGCCAGCGCACATCCTGCTGCCGGATCTTTCGGAGTGTATGGCGACCTTTACCTCAATCAGTGGGCGGGTTTCGTCTCGCGGGCCGGCTATTGGGCTGCCATTGCCGTTTCGATCGGAGCCGAGATGGTCGCCTCCGCTACCTACATGGCACTCTGGTTTCCTCGCGTTCCCGCGCTCGTGTGGGTCGGCCTGTTTTCTTTGTTTTTACTGGCTGTGAACTTTCGCAGTGTTCGCGACTACGCCCGCTTCGAGTACTGGTTTGCGATGGTGAAAGTCGTCACTATCCTGGCATTCGTCATTCTGGGCGGCGGGCTGTTACTGACGCACCGGGTGCCCGCGCAATACACCTCTCAGGGCGGCTTCTTTCCCAGAGGTCCCTTCGCTCCCCTGCTTGCTATCACTTTCGCCATTTACACATTCGGCGGGATCGAGTTCGTTGCCGTGAGCTCCGGAGAATCGCGCTCCGCTCGCGAGGTGGCGCGCGCCGTTTGGATGACCTCTCTGACGCTCATGACTGTGTATCTGGGAGCAATCGTCGTGCTCGTCGGCGTGATGCCCTGGAACCGTGCCGGAGTGACGGAGAGTCCATTCGTAACCGTGTTTAGGTCGGCCAGCATTCCAGGTGCAGGACGCCTGATGAACTTCGTCGTGTTGACCGCCGCGCTCTCGGGCGCCAATGCTGCCCTCTACATCTCCTCGCGCATGCTGTTTTCGCTGGGACGCAGCGGATGGGCGCCTGCAATTCTGGGGCGGCTAAACGCAGCAGGTTCGCCGACTCTCGCGTTGCTGGTGTCATCCTATGGCATCGTCGTGGCCTTGGTGCTCGAGAAATGGGCTCCGCAAAACGCCTTCGTCTTTATCCTCCGAGGCGCATTTACTGGGATGATGCTCTCCTGGATCGTCTCCCTCGGCGCCCATGTCGCTTTTCGCCGTCAGACCAGACCCGAAGTTCTTGAGCGCCTGCCGTTTCGTTCACCTTTCGGGCTGTGGGGATCGGCACTGGGATTTGTCCTTGTCTGCGCTGCGGTGCTCAAAACCTGGTGGGATTCACCGGTAAATCTGGTCAGCGGGCTGCTCGGAATTGTTCTTCTCAGTGCCCTTTATCTGTTAATCCGTCGCCCTGCGCCCGCGCAAGTCGGTTCATGAGCTTCCAGGCAACATTTAGTCAATTCATGTGCAGATTTTTTTGTTTGCAGAACAACCAACTCGGTCGAGCTTCCATCAAAGCCGCGTTGTCACTGGAAATCCCAGCTGGGCGCATGGCCCGCTCGGCAAAGAGGTATTGCGCCTCGGGAGTCGTGCTCACTTATGTAAATGGTGCGTCATGAAGGTCTGCTGACTGCACCGCATGACAACTATCCAGCTCCTGGAACCGGCCGGCGATCTGGATAAGCTCAAGGACGAGGTGAAACTTAGAACTGCTTCGCTGTTCTCGCGCCCGCAGCGGAGTGACAGGCACGTGTCCCCATTCGTGTGTGCGCGACTACGCTGCCGGAACAGAAACCACACTTACCGTAACGAGGCAGGCTAATGGGCGGTTCTGGGGCTTTAGGTGAACTTGGCGGTAAACCTTCAAACTCGATTGACAGAATACTTTCTTTAGCAGCGAACCGTAAGGCGCGTCGCCTCGCGGCGTCCGTCGCCAAGGGTTGCGAGCGGGCTATACCCTCCTTTTTCATTATCGGGCCGCCGCGCACCGGCACTACCTGGCTCTATGAGATCCTCAATCCGCATGCGGTCTTACCCCGCAGCAGCAAGGAAACTCGCTTCTTCGACACCCATTTTCATCGTGGGCTCTCTTGGTATCTTGCGCACTACCCGCGGGTCGTTGATGACCGTCCGGTCGGCGAAATTGCTCCCACTTACTTTGCTTCGCCGCAGGCGCGCGAGCGTCTAGCCCAAACCGTGCCCGATGCGAAGGTTGTGTGCACCTTCCGCAATCCGGTGGACCGCGTACTCTCGCTATACCGCCTCAAAAGAGCCTACGGCCTGATTCCCTGGAGTTTCGAACATGCGCTGACGCGGGATGCCGAGCTAATCGAGTCAAGCCGATACGCTACACATTTGAAAGCCTGGCAGTCCACTTTCGGCGTCAGCCAAGTCCTAACCACGATTTATGACGATCTTTGCATCAACACGCAGGCATACCTCGATAAGCTGGTGGACTTTGTTGGTGTTCCGCGATTTACCCTGAATCCCACGCAGACCGTGGTCGTGCACACCTCGGAGAGCATGACTCACCCGCGTAGCTACTACCGCACTCGCAGCGCGATGTTCATGGTGGAGTGGTTCCGTGCTCGACGTTTGAACGGGCTGGTAAGGGCAGTCAAGAAATCGCCCATGTGCAGGTTCTTTCTGGGCGGCGGTCCCGCCTTTGCGGACCTGCCATTGGAGACGACGCTCAAGCTGTACGAGTTGTTCCGTCCCGAGGTCGAACAGCTGGAAGTGATGCTGAATCGCGACTTATCATCCTGGAAGTCGCTCAACGCACCTCTCGCAGCTTCCCAGGTGGCCAGCTAGAAACGCCCGAACGGACGCTTCCATTATTAGCGCGACATCTGCACGCTGACTGCATGCAATCCGGTAACGATCTCTGCTTAATTCTGCGGGACTTCCAAGCGCCGCCTGTCGCCTGCATTTGAGACGTCGTGTGCGGCTGTGGCCGAGACTGCTTGCAACTCCAATGTTTTGTACTTCGGCTCGCTCACATAGCCATGAATGTGGTTCTTGCTGATGCTATTGATAACTAGTTCGACCGGACGCGCATTGTCGCCGTTATAGAACGTTACCGGCTCGAAAATATTCACGTGCTTCTTCGATAGCTTGTAATCGTCGACCATCAGTTCCAAATCAGCGTATTCATGCTTGGTATTTGCCTTGCGCAGTCGCACGCCCATGGGCCCGTTGTGCTGGAATTGCCCGTTCTTGTCGACATCGAACTCGTAGTAATTGCGCTCGCCTTTCTTCTGCAGCATCACGAGTTCGTCGTGCGTATGAGCGATCGATCCCTGTAGCTCGGTCCGTGTGTTCGCGAGGTCCTGCTGGTTGGCTTCGATCTGTTTGCCCTGTTCGTCGATACGCCCTTGCAGCTGTTTCCAGCGTGGATCGTCGCGCCGAATGTGCGCTGACGGCTTTCCTCCACCCTCGTGCCCGGCCGCATGCTTCGCAGGTGGCTGATGCTTGCTGGTTTCCGCTTCCGCCAGCAAATTGAGTTTGGAATTGAGCGCGTCAATCTGGCCGCGGGTCGCGTTCAAGGATGCGCTAATGGCTTCGTTCTGGCTCTGCAGTTGTTTTGCAATGGTTCGTTCATGGAACGAATAGGCTACTGCGGCGGAGACCACGATGACCGCAATTATGGCGCCCGCGCTCACTGGGATCGCACCAACCGGGGCCGGGTACTGTGTAGTTTCCTCTGTGGACATGGCAGTCTCCTGGGTCAAGGACTAAGCCTGAATCAGCAACTCTGTTGCCACCGTAAGTTCCTGATTCTGCGTGCGCTGAAGTGTCGTAAAAGGAAGGTTTCTATTGAGGAAAGGAAAGGATTACCAAGAACCTCACGGTTGCGCCGGGCCATGAAGATCGGTGGCAGCCCCCAGGAGTAAAACGTGCACGGACGGGCAATGCACCCGCCCGTGCTCGGGAATCTACCGCGCCATGGCCGGCTCGTGGGCGGTCTTCAATGCTTCTAAACGCTTGTTGACCTCCTCCCAGTTCACCACATTCCACCAGGCCTGCAGATATTCGGGCCGCCGGTTGTTGTATTTCAAGTAGTAGGCATGTTCCCAAACGTCGTTGCCCATGATCGGCCACAACCCTTGCGACAACGGGTTGTCCTGGTTCGCTGAGGTGAGGATTTGAACTTCGCCGCTCGGCTTGCCCGCAAGCCACACCCAGCCGCTGCCGAATTGCTTGGTCCCGGCGTCGTTGAATTTCTCCTGGAAAGACTTGAAGTCGCCGAACGTTTTTTTGATCACGTCCGCGATTTTGCCAGTCGGCTCTCCGCCGCCTTTGGGCTTCATGATTTTCCAGAACATCGTGTGATTCACGTGTCCGCCGCCGTTGTTCCGGACCGCCGTGCGGATATCTTCAGGCACGGAATTCAGGTCGCGGAGCAGATCTTCCGCGCTCTTGCTTTGCAGGTTGGGATGTTTTTCCAGCGCGGCATTCAAGTTTTTCACGTACGCAGCATGATGCATATCGTGATGCAAGTGCATCGTTTTCTCGTCGATGTAAGGCTCCAGTGCCGTGTAGTCATACGGCAAAGCGGGTAATTCATGCGCCATTTTTTCCTCCAATAGGCTAGAGATGACGGGATTGGCGGCATCGATTCAGGCCGCCGGCATGCCACAGCATTGCGGCGTTCAATCAACCCCACAAGAAGACCCTTAAATTTTACACCCGCGCGCCGGGAGATTCAGGTTCCAGGCCACCGATTTGTCGCAGCATTCGCCGCGACATCAGCCGGTAACGCGCTTTCGTGCTTCGGCGAAACACTCCCCGCCGGGTCTCTCCGAACGCCGGCTAGAGGCG
>Ga0070741_10017228_pt1 | contig 11898 bp, 6 predicted proteins | sample Coa_R1_4_FD_66440 | JGI IMG/M metagenome (GOLD analysis project Ga0070741, IMG submission 66440) | Surface soil microbial communities from Centralia Pennsylvania, which are recovering from an underground coalmine fire - Coalmine... | ecosystem: Environmental > Terrestrial > Soil > Unclassified ...
CGGGGGTTGTCCGGGTCGAGCAGCAGCAGGCCCAGGACGGTGTCCAGCTGCGCGTGCGACCGGTACCGGCGGCGGTAGGTGATGATCGACTCCCCGGCCGTCAGCACCGACTCCAGCAGCAGGCTGTCGGTGGCGGTGTCGTGGGCGACGGTCAGGCAGGCTCGGAGCAGCGTGGCCATCTGCAGGGCCCGTTCCAGCCGCCGGCCGGCGTTCATGAACCGCCAGCCCTGGTCGCGGACCATGCTCTCGCCGGTTAGCCCGCCCAGCGCCAGCAGGCTGGTCAGCACCCGGGAGAGCTGGCCGGGCCCGGGGCCCGACGGGCTGAGGCTGGTGTTGAGCAGCTCGCGCTCCAGGGCACCCAGCACGAGCCAGGTGTCGCCGGAGAGCTGGTCGCGCACCGGATAGGCGGTGTCGCGCAGCCGTCGTACCGAGTAGGCCAGCGACCCGGGCCGGTTGAAGTCGGTGATCAGGCCGCGCAGGATGTTGTCCAGGTCGGTTTCGCGGTCCACCGGGTCGGCGAGGTCGGGCATACCGCTCATCTGGCCCAGCGCCTCCAGCAGGGTGCGCAGGCAGGCGGTGCCGGCCGGGTTCATGCCGTCGGCGAAGTCGTTGCGGCGGTCCTCGACCACCCGCAGCAGCCGCACGAGAGCCTCGGCCCGCTCCGCGTAGCGACCCAGCCAGAACAGGTTCTCGGCCGCCCGCGCGGTCGGCGGCAGCTCGATCGAGGCGGACCCCGACCCGGGCGTGGGCGAGTCGATGGCCCGGTCGGACCGCAACCAGAACCCGGTCATCTCCTCGGGCTCCGAGGCGGCCACCCAGACGTCCTTGTACAGGGCCCGGGTGACGCCGCGGCGGGCGATCAGCGCGCCGCGGCCGGTCGGCGCGATCCGGGCCAGCGCGCCGGGCATGGCGGCGTAGGACTCGCCGCGGGCGGCCAGGAACGTGCGCAGCAGCATGTGCCGGGGCTCCAGGCCGTGCTCACCGGCGGCCGGGACGGTCGACAGGTCGAGTGGCTCCTGCCCGACCCAGCTGTGCGGGCCGGCGTCGATCAGGCGCGCGAGGTCGTTGCGCTCGGCGATGCTGAGCTCCCAGCCGAGGAAGGTCTGGGCGCCCTTCTCGCGGGTGGTGGACTTGATGACCAGCCGCGACATGTTCTGCACCACGTGGCGGCGCCCGTCGCGGTCGCCGCACCACCAGGTCGGCACCGAGGGCAGCCGCAGGGGCTGGCCGAGCATGTGCTGGCACAGCCGGGGCAGCAGCGCCAGCAGGCTGGGGTTCTCCAGCACGCCCGAGCCGATCGGGTTGACGACCGACACGCTGCCCTGGCGGCAGGCGTCGAGCAGGCCCGGCACCCCGAGCAGCGACTCCGAGCGCAGCTCCAGCGGGTCGCAGTAGGCGCTGTCGACGCGGCGCAGGATCACGTCCACCGGTTCGAGCTGGCCCAGCGACCGCAGCCAAACCCGCCCGTCCCGCACCGTCAGGTCGGCCCCCTCCACCAGCGCGTACCCGAGGTAGGAGGCCAGGAACGCATGCTCGAACGCGGTCTCGGCCCACGGGCCGGGGCTCAGCACCACGATGCGGGGCTCGTCGGCCCCCGGAGGGGCGGCCGCGCGCAGCGCCGAGCGGAGGCCCCGGAAGAACGGCGCCAGCCGGTGGGCCTGGACGTCGCGGTACATGCTGGGGAAGACCCGCGAGAGGACGACCCGGTTCTCCAGCGCGTACCCGAACCCGGACGGCGTCTGGGTGCGGTCGGTCAGCGCCCACCACGCGCCGGCGGCATCGCGGGCCACGTCGACCGCGCAGGTGGGCAGCTGCGAGCCGGGGATGGCGATCTGGTCGGCCTCACGCAGGAAGCCGGGGTGCTCGAACAGCAGCTCCGGGGGCACCATGCCGCTGCGGACCAGCCGCCGCTGCCCGTACAGGTCGGCCAGGACCAGGCTCAGCAGCTCGGCGCGCTGGATGACGCCGCGTTCCAGCTCCGCCCACTGGGCGCTGTCGAGGACCACCGGCAGCGGGTCGAGCTCCCAGCGCCGGTCGTCGGCGGTACCCGGCGCGGGATCGCCCAGCGTCGGACCGCCCGGCGCGGGGACGGTGCCGGCGGGCAGGCTAGAGGGCAGCCGGTACTCCACGCCGTCATTGGCCAGCAGCCGGGCGGCCTCCCCGCGTCGCCGTCCCAGCTCGACCACCCCGAGGCCGTCGATCATCCGCCCGACCGGGGTCCACGGGCGGCGGGGAGTCCCGGTCTCGTCGACCATCTCGTCGAACACCGACGGGAGCGGCCGGTAGGCGGCGACCAGCCCGGTGCCCGCGTCCGGCGCCGCCAGCTCTGGTGCCGTCTCCGGGCTCACCTCATCGCCCGGAAGGGCACCCGCCGCAGATCCACCGTATGAGGGTACTCATCGACACCGTCCATCCATATCGATGCGGCCAGCCGCGCGGACACCTGCATCGGCCCCGGCGTGTGGCCCAGCGGGCTGAAACGGCTGGCCCGCCGGGCGGCCGCGGCCCCGGCGTTCACCGGGAAGTCCTCGTAGCCGCGCCCGCCCGGGTGGGTCACGTGGTAGGTGCAGCCGCCCAGCGACTGCGAGTTCCAGCTGTCCACCAGGTCGAACACCAGCGGGGCGTGGATGCCGATGGTCGGGTGCAGGGCGGAGAACGGCTGCCACGCCCGGTAGCGGACGCCGGCCACCGCCTCGCCCGGGGTGCCCGTGGCGCGCAGCGGGACCGGGACCCCGTTGCAGGTGACGACGTGGCGGCCCTCGGTGACGCCGGTGGCCTTCACCTGCAGCCGCTCCACGCTGGAGTCGACGTAGCGGGCCGGGCCGTTGGCCGCGACCTCCTCACCGAGCACCGGCCACGGCTCGATCGCGGTCCGCAGCTCCAGCTCCACGCTGCCGCCGGGGGAGGTGATGTCGACCGACCCGATCAGCGGGAACCGGAACTCCAGGAACGGCGCCAGCCACTCCCGCTCGAACGGGTATCCGTGGCGGCGCAGGTCGGCGGTCACCTCGGCGATGTCGGCGGCCACGTGGGCCGGCAACAGGAACCGGTCGTGCAGCTCGGTGCCCCAGCGCACCAGCGGCATCTCGTACGGCTCCTTCCAGAACCGGGCGACGAGCGCGCGGACCAGCAGCGCCTGGACCAGGCTCATCCGGGCGTGCGGGGGCATCTCGAACGCCCGCAGCTCCAGCAGCCCGAGGCGCCCCCGCTCGCTGCCCGGGGCGTAGAGCTTGTCGATGCAGAACTCCGCGCGGTGGGTGTTGCCGGTGATGTCGGTGAGCAGGTGGCGCAGCAGCCGGTCCGGGATCCAGGCCGGGGTCTGCCCGGCCAGCCCGTACAGGCCCTGCTGCGAGGGGTGCGCGCCGGCGTTGCGCTGCGCCCGTTCCAGCTCGGCGAACGCGATCTCCAGCTCGTACAGGGTCTCGTTGCGGCCCTCGTCGACCCGGGGTGACTGGCTGGTCGGCCCGATGAACCGCCCGGAGAACAGGTAGGACAGCGACGGGTGGTGCTGCCAGAACGTGATCAGGCTGCGCAGCAGGTCGGGGCGTCGCAGCAGCGGGCTGTCGGCCGGGGTGGCCCCACCGAGGGTCACGTGGTTGCCGCCACCGGTACCGGTGTGCAGCCCGTCCACGTCGAACTTCTCGGTACCCAGCCCGCACTGGCGGGCGTCCTCGTAGAGTCCCTCGGTGATCTCCACCAGCTGCGGCCAGCTGGCCGAGGGGTGCATGTTGACCTCGATGACGCCGGGGTCGGCGCCGACGACCAGCCTGGTCAGCCGGGGGTCGGAGGGCAGCGGGTAGCCCTCCAGGACGACGGGTGTGTTCGTCGCCTCCGCTGCGTCTTCCACGGCCGCGAGCATCTCGACGGCGTGCTCGAGGTACTGCAGCGGCGGCAGGAACACGTGGACGCGCCCGTTGCGGATCTGCACGCACAGCGCGCTGTAGGGCGCCTGCCCGGACGGTGTCACCACCGCGGACGTGGCGTCCCGGCCCGGCGGTACGGGCGGTGCGGGTGGTGTCGCGTTCTGGTCGCCGGTCCGGTCCGGTTTCGGGAACACGGAGCCGTTGCGGGCGTGGGCCCAGCGCCCCGGCAGCGCGGGCAGCGGCCGGCGCGGCTCGAACGTCGAGCGCTCGAAGGCCGGCGGCGGGGTGTACCAGTTCAGCGAGGACAGCGGGAGCCGCAGCCCCAGCGGCGAGTCGCCGGGGCGCAGCATCAGATGGCCCCGCCGCAGCGCCCACCGGGTGGTGCCCCACCGGGTCGGCTCGCCGTTGAACCCGGCCACCGGGTGCACGAACAGCGTCCAGCCCACCGGGTCGCCGCGCCCGGCGTCCAGCTCGGCCAGCAGCCGGGCGCGTTTGCGGGCGTCGGCGAGTCCGGGGTCGGTGGGGTCGACGTCGTGCTCGGGCGGGGCGCCGTCGGGCAGCAGGGCCTCGGCCACCAGCCGGTCGAGGGGGTCCTCGTAGGTCGGCAGGCAGTACCGCGCCGGGATGCCCAGGTGTTCGGCGATGGTGTGCATCAGGTCGCGGGCGGTCTCCGCGGCGGGGCGGCGTCGCGCGCCGTTCGTCGCCGGATCAGCCGGCGTCGCCGGGCCCGCTCCCGTCGTCGGGCCCGCTTCCGTCGCCGGGCCCGCTCCCGTCGCCGGATCCGCCGGCGTCGTGGGGTCGGCCGTCGTCGTGGGGTCGGCCTTCGTAGCCGGGCCCGCCGGGTTGGCCTGCGCGAGGCTCAGGCCGGGCTTGGCGTCCGGGTCGGGCCAGGGCGACGCCAGCAGCGAGTGGTCACGCCACAGCGGCACCCCGTCGGTGCGCCAGAGGATCTCCATCTGCCAGCGGGGCAGCTCCTCGCCCGGGTACCACTTGCCCTGGCCGAAGTGCAGCAACCCGTTCGGGGCGAACCGCTCGGCCAGCTTCCTGCTCAGCTTGTAGGCCATCGCCCGCTTGTTCGGGCCGTCCGGGGCGATCGTCCACTCCGGGGCCTCCATGTCCGAGACCGAGACGAACGTGGGTTCGCCGCCCTGGGTCAGCCGGACGTCACCGGCCGCGAGCTCCTCGTCGACCGCCCGGCCGAGCCGATCGATGGAGGCCCACTGGTCGTCGCTGTAGGGCAGCGTGACCCGGGGGCTCTCGTAGATCCGCCGCACGGTGTTGGAGTGGCTGAACTCGACCTCGGCGGCGTCCATCGCGCCGGTGACCGGGGCGGCGCTCGACGGGTCGGGGGAGCAGGCCAGCGGGATGTGGCCCTCCCCGGCGAACAGCCCCGACGTCGGGTCCATGCCGATCCAGCCGGCCCCGGGCAGGTACACCTCGGTCCAGGCGTGCAGGTCGGTGAAGTCCGCCGAAGGGCCCGCCGGGCCGTCGAGGGGTTTCTGGTCGGCGACCAGTTGGACGAGGTAACCCGAGGCGAACCGCGCGGCCAGCCCCAGCCGGCGCAGGATCGTGACCAGCAGCCAAGCGCTGTCGCGGCACGAGCCGATGCGGCGGGAGAGGGTCTCCTCCGGGGTCTGCACCCCCGGTTCCATGCGGGTGGAGTAGGCGATGTCGTTGCAGACCCGCTGGTTGAGCATGACCAGGAAATCATTGGTGGGAGTCGTCGATATGTCGACGCCGGCCAGCCACTCGGTCAGCAGGGGGCCCGGCTCCTCGCTGGCCAGGTAGGGCGCCAGCTCGTGGGCCAGGTTCTCGTCGTAGGTGAACGGGTAGTGCTCGAACCCGTCCTCCAGGAAGAAGTCGAACGGGTTGATCGGGGTCAGCTCGGCGATCAGGTCGACGGTGATGTCCAGCTTGCGAACCTTCTCCGGGAACACCAGCCGGGCCAGGTAGTTGCCGAACGGGTCCTGTTGCCAGTTCAGGAAGTGTCCGGCCGGCTCGACCTTGAGCGAGTACGACAGGATCGGGGTGCGGGTGTGCGGGGCCGGCCGCAGCCGGACGACGTGCGGTGCGAGCCCGACCGACCGGTCGAACTCGTAGCAGGTCCTGTGTTCGAGCGCCACGTGGATGGTCATCTATGCCGACTCCTGGATCTGACGCTGTACGGGCAGTGCGGTGTATCCGAAGTAGGTCGCCGCGAGGCTCTGGTGGATCTCGTTGATGTCCTGCTCGACCAGGTCGACCAGCTCGTGCAGCTCGCCCGGGGTCACCTGCTCGGCGATCTCCAGTCCGGCGAGACGCTGCTGGGCGGCCGAGCAGCACGCGTGCACCGGTGCGGGGTTGGGCAGCCCGCTGATCTCCCGGCCGGCGGCGGTGATGCAGTGGCGCACCGCGCGCGGGAAACGCTCGTCGAGCAGCAGGAACCGCAGCGCCCTCGGCCCGGAGACCCCGCCGCCCAGGGTGCGGTGGTACATCTGGTGGGCCGACAGCGAGCGCAGCACCCCGGCCCAGGTGACGTCGCGGTACTGGTCGCCCTGGCCGACCAGGACGCTGGCCTGCACGTCGAGCACCCGGATCGTCATGTCCGCCCGCTCCAGGTAGCGGCCCAGCTGCAGGAACCCGTACGCCTCGTCGTGGCACATGACCCCGGCCAGCGCCCCGGCCAGCAGCTGGCAGCGGGTGATCACCGTCTTCATCCAGTCGGTGCGGGTACGGCGGTCGATGGCGTCGTGGGCGTTGGCGGCCGCCCAGCCGTGCAGCTGGTTGACCACCTCCCAGCAGGAGTTGGGCAGCACCACCCGGGCGGCCCGCAGGTTGGCCCGGGCCTGGCCCAGGCTGGCCATCACCGACCCCCGGTTCTTCGGGTCGATCGCCAGGAAGCTCACCACGTCGTCCTCGTCCGGGCCGGTGTGGCGGCCCAGGAACTCCTCCGACGCCCCGGTCACCGCCAGCAGCGGTGACCAGCCCACCCCGGCGGCCAGCGGCAGGTCGAGCACCAGCTCGGTGTGCACGCCGATCATCCGGGCGGTGGCCTCGGCCCGCTCGAGGTACCGGCCGGCCCAGTACAGCGACTCCGCGAATCGGGACAGCAGCATTCGTCCTCCTCTAATCCCTGCGAAGTGCGGTGGCGACCTGGGTCATTCCCGCGTCGGCGCGGGCCCGTACCTCCAGGCGGGACCGGCTGACCACGGTCGGATCGAGCACCCAGGTGTCCTTGCTCCCGCCGCCCTGCGAGCTGTTCACGACCAGCGAGCCCTCCGCCAGCGCCACCCGGGTTAGCCCGCCCTGGGTCACGTACGGCCGCTGGCCGGCCAGGATGAACGGCCGCAGGTCGACGTGACGCGGGACGACCCGCCCGTCGACCACGGTGGGCACCGTGGACAGCGCCAGCACCGGCTGGGCGACGTGGTTGCGCGGGTCGGCCATGATCCTGGTCGCCATGTCCTCCCGCTGCGCGACGCTGGCCCGCGAGCCGATGAACACGCCCAGCCCACCCGCCTCGTTGGCCGGTTTGACCACCAGCTTGTCCATGTTCGAGATGACGTGCCGGCGCTGCTGGTCGTCCCCGCACAGGAACGTCGGCACGTTGGCGATCTTGGGTTCCTCGCCGAGGTAGTAGCGGATCAGGTCGGGCACGAACCGGTAGACCACCTTGTCGTCGGCCACCCCCGCGCCCGGCGCGTTGGCGATCGCCACGTTGCCGGCCCGCCAGGCCCGCATCAGGCCGGGGGTCCCGATCATCGAGTCCGGGCGGAACACCTCCGGGTCCAGCCAGAGGTCGTCCACCCGGCGGTAGATCACGTCGATCCGCACCGGGCCGCCGACGGTCTTGACGTACACCACGTCGTCGTCGTCCACCGTCAGGTCGCTGCCCTCGACCAGGTGCGCGCCCAGCTGCCCGGCCAGGAACACGTGCTCGAAGTAGGCCGAGTTGTGCACCCCGGGGGTGAGCACGGCGATCGACGGGCGCTCCCCGGGGCGCGGGGTGAGCTCGGCCAGCATCGAGTGCAGCCGGTTCGGGTAGCCGTCGACGGGATGGATGTCGAGGTCGCGGAACAGGTCGGCGAACACCCGCTTGGTGATCAGCCGGTTCTCCAGCATGTACGACACCCCGGAGGGCACCCGCAGGTTGTCCTCCAGCACGTACACCGTGCCGTCCCGGTCGCGGACCAGGTCGCTACCGCAGATGTGCGCCCACAGGTTGCCGGGCGGGCGCACCCCCATGCACGCGGGCCGGAAGTTCTTCGAGCTGGCCAGGATCTCGCGGGGCAGGACGCCGTCGGCGACCACCTTCTGGTCGGAGTAGAGGTCGTCGATGAACATGTTCAGCGCCGCCAGCCGCTGCACGAGGCCGGCGGTGATCGAGTCCCACTCCTGAGCGGCGATGATCCGGGGGATGACGTCGAAGGGCCAGGCCCGGTCCTTCTCGTCGGTGTCGGAGTACACCGTGAACGTGATGCCCATGGCCTGGATGACCACGTCGGCCGCGCGCTGACGGTCGAGCAGCCCCTCGCCCAGCGACGCCAGGAACCGCACGACCCCCGCGCTGGCCTCGCGGGGGCGCCCGAGATCCATCATCTCGTCGTAGAAGCCGTCACTGCGATACGCGTTCCAGTGCGACTCCCACCCCGGCCAGGGCGTGCCCGAACTGCTGACCTGCGTCATCAATGCCTGAAACCTCCTCCGGACAGCGTCGAACAACCGTGTGTCGACCAGGTTTCGGGCGGATCAATTGCGAGGGCGGGTCGAGGTGGCGCCGCGAGCGGTCGGAAAGTCCCCGTCCGCTGTGCATACCTATACGCGACACCCGGTGCGCGGGCGCGGCGGATGTACGGTTGCCCATGCCCTCAAGCCCGGAGCCTGCCCCTGGGTTTCCCCCGACGTCCCGCCCGTCCCGCCCGCCCGCTCCTTCTGGCCCGTCCGGCCAGTCCGCCGATGCGGCGTCCGGGTCCTCGTCGGCTCCATCGGGTTCGTCGGCTCCATCGGGTTTGTCACCGTCGTCAGGTTTGTCACCTTCGTCGGGTTTGTCACCGTCGCTGCGCCCGGTCCGTACCCAGCGGGCCGCCGATCTCGTCGCGGCCCAGCTGCGGCGCCACATCATCGGCGATCTGAACGACGGCGAGACGCTGCCACCGGAGTCGGTGCTGATGGAGCGGTTCAACGTGGCCCGCCAGACGCTGCGCGAGGCGTTCCGGGTGCTCGAGGCCGAGGGTCTGCTCACCGTGCGCCGGGGCGTGCTGGGCGGCGCCGTCGTGCACCGTCCCGACGGCTCGGTCGCCGCGCGCAACGCCGCCCTGGTGCTGCAGTCGCGCGGCACCACCCTGGCCGACGTCTACCAGGCGCGCGCGATGGTCGAGCCCGCGTGCGCCGCGCTGCTGGCCCGCAACGCCACCCCGGAGGACGTGGCCACCCTGCGCGAGGCGCTTCTCCAGACGGCGACCCCGGAGGCCGACCCGGCCGCCGCGATCCGGGCGCTGATGCGGTTCCACGCGCTGGTCGCACAGCTCGCCGGTAACCAGACGGTGGCGCTGCTCACCGACCTGGTCCGGCACATCATCGAGCTGGCCAGCGAGCAACAGGTCGTCCAGGACCCGAACAACCCGGGCACCCGCCGTGCGTTGCGCAACGGCCACCGCACCCACGAGCAGCTCATCGATCTGATCGAGGCCGGTGACGTGGAGGGCGCCCGCGACCTGTGGGCGCGTCACCTCGAGGGCTCCGAGGACTACCTGATCTCCGGCGCCAACCGCCGCACGGTCCTCGACCTGCTCAACTGACCCCTACCCGCCCGTCCCCCACACCGTGGCTCCAGGTGGGCCGCACACCGATTTCGTACCCGGCACAACTACTGCAGCGCGTGTGCGGGGTACGGAATGCGTGTGCGAGCGCGCTCGGGCCCGGGTGGTCAGCGGGTGGGGGTGGGGGCGGGGGCTGCCGCCTGGTCGGGGGTACGGGGTTCGGGCACCCGCACGGCGGCAGCGGGCTCCCGGCGGGCGCGGCTGAGGTCCTCGTTGGCCTCCCGCGCGGCCTGGAGGCGGGCCTGCTGGGCTTCGCACTCGGCGGCCCGGCGCGCCCGTTCCACGGCGAGGCCGAACGCCGGCGGGGTCGCGGCACCACGAGGTTCGGGGGTACGGCCGCCGCGCTGGCGCAGCTCGGCCAGCACCGTGGCGCGGTCGGCCTCGGCGATCTCGGCGCGCAGCTCCGCGAGGCGGCAGGCCTCCCGCGCGTCCGCCAGCTCCGCCGACACCGCACGGAGGTGGGCATCGACCTGGTCACGGCAATAGCCGCGCAGCTTGACGGGGAACTGGCTGTCGAGGCGGGGAGCCGATCCGACGAAGGTCGGATCCTGGCCGGCGGTGGTCATGATGGGGGCCCTTCGTGCGCCGGGGGGCTCGGCATGGGTCGCGGGCGTTGCGACATGTGTCGAGTCCGATGTGCATACCTACAAATGAACCGGGTGAACCGCAGCGCCGAGGTATCAACCGTTATGAATCTGACATACACCGGAATGAGCACGTACCCCCGAATGGGTGTCACCCACTTCGGCCGACCGGCCGTAGCCCCGAGCTGGACGCGAACCTCGTCAGAGCTGTCGATTGACAGTTCCGGCCCTATGAGACCTTGACAGCGAATCATACTAATGATTCGCTATATACCGTTGGGTGACGAGCAGGGTCGAGTGTGTACGGGAGGCGGTCCGGGGTGGCTGGCCGAGGCAGGGAGATCCGCTCCGACATCGCGTGGAGCAACGCCGAACGGATCGTCGTACGCGGTCACGACCTGCCCACCGAGGTGCTCGGCCACATGGACCTGGCCGCCTTCTCCTTCCTGCAGCTGACCGGGCGGCGCCCGACCGACGAGCAGGCGCGGGTGTACAACGCACTGCTGATCACGCTCGTCGAGCACGGCCTGACCCCGAGCGCCCTGGCCGCGCGGTTGACCTACGCCGGTGCTCCGGAGTCGCTGCAGGCCGCGGTGGCGGCGGGACTGTGCGGGCTGGGCAGCGTGTTCGTCGGTACCACCGAGGGGTCTGCGCAGATGCTCGCGGAAGAGCTGGGCGCCGGCGGTGGTGACCCCGACGCCAATCCCGGCACCAACCCCGACGCCTACCCCGGCGGGACGGTCGACCTCGAACGGGCCGCCGACCGGATCGTGGCCCGGTTCCGCGAGCGCAAGCAGCTCGTGCCGGGGCTCGGGCACCCGTTCCACAAGCCGATCGACCCGCGTACGCCGAGGTTGTTCGAGATCGCCGCCGAGTGCGGGTTGCGCGGCCGCTACTGCGATCTCATGGAGCACGTCGCGCTGGCCGCCGAGCGCGCGTCCGGCCGGGCGCTGCCGGTGAACGCGACCGGCGCGATCGGCGCCCTGTGCAACGAGCTGGGGCTGCCGTTGAAGGCGGTGCGCGGGCTCGGGGTGATGGCGCGCGCGATCGGGCTGGTCGGGCACATCCTCGAGGAGGCCGAGCAACCGATCGGCGTCGAGCTGTGGCGCCGGGCCGACGACGAGGCCTCAGCGCACCTGCGGGCCCAGGCCGAGGGACGAGCCGACGGGCCCGGCGGCGCAGCGGCGGGTGCACGAGCGAACGGGCGGGCCGATGCCTGACGAGCTGGCGGCGCTGCGCGCGGTGGCCCGCGATGTCGCGCGCGACCCGCAGACCGGCTGGAAGCAGTGGGCGGAGCTGGGCTGGCTGTCGCTGCTGGTGCCCGAGGAGCGCGGCGGGGCCGGGGCCGACGAGCATGCCGCCGCCGTGGTCGCCCGCGAGCTGGGAGCGGCCGCACGACGGGAGCCGTTCGTCGGGGCGGGTGTGCTGACCACCGCGCTGCTGGCCGGCCTACCGCGCACCGACGCCCTCGACGAGCTGCTGGAGTCGGTGATGACCGGGGAGCTGCTGGCCGTTCCGGCGTGGCAGCCGGAGTCCGGCGCGCTTCCCGGGTCGGGAGCCCTCCTGGAGCCGGGCGAGCTTCCGGGGTCAAGAGGCTCGGGGCGTGGTGTGCCGCTCGCGGTCGACCTGTCCGGTGAGGACGAGCTGACCGGT
>Ga0070741_10017229_pt1 | contig 11898 bp, 6 predicted proteins | sample Coa_R1_4_FD_66440 | JGI IMG/M metagenome (GOLD analysis project Ga0070741, IMG submission 66440) | Surface soil microbial communities from Centralia Pennsylvania, which are recovering from an underground coalmine fire - Coalmine... | ecosystem: Environmental > Terrestrial > Soil > Unclassified ...
TGCGCCTCCTGCCCCGACGCGCCGACGCTCCCGCGGATCTTGGCCACGCGCCAGTGATCGTCGAACGACGTGCCGGTGTTGTGCGCGGTGTCCTCGCCGTCGGCGTTGGGCGTGCCGGTCACCGTCGCGTGCGAGCCGATGATGCCGACCGCCACGTCGATGCGCCGCCCCGAGAGCCGCTGGTTGTGCGCGTGCTGCGCCTCGCGGCTGGCGCCGGTGGTGCCGCCTTCGTAGCTGGCGTGCCCGACGACGGTGACGTTCTTCGGATCGGCGAGCGTGTTCAGCCACGCCACCAGCCCGTCGGCGCCGTGCGGCGCGGGGACGTTGGTCTCCGGATCGGGCTGCGGCCGCGTGGTGCCCGGCGCCTCGGTGCCGTGCGTGCTGTTGTTGGTGAAGCGCGCGTCGGCTGGATTGGGGCCGTTGGCGAGGTAGCTGCGATAGTTCGCGTTGGTCCCCGGCGAGCCGGCGACCCAGGTCTCGAACGGCTTGTCGAAGTCGAAGAACAGGAAGAAGTCCTCCTGCCGCGCCTGGCCCGCCGGATCGTCGACGACGATCTCGTGCGAGGTGCCGTTGGCCACGTCGATGCTCACCTGGCGCGAGGCGTCGAGCGGGCGATCGACGCCGTCGACGGTGACGCGCGGCGCGCGCCCGCCGGTGACGGTGATGCGCTCGACGGTGCCGCTCGGCGCCGGCGTGTGCGTGACGTCGAAGCCGGCCGGCGACGGATCGGGATCGCGGCTCATGATCTGAAAGTGCACCGCGCCCGCCGCGTCCTGCGCGGTGTGGATCGCGCGCATCGCCGCGTGCGTGCCGGTCGGCGACGGCGTGGGCGCATTCATCGAGCCCGCGCGCGTCGGCGTCGGCGTCGCGCCGCCGCGCCCCGTCGGCGTCGGCACCGGCAGATCGCCGCCGCCCTGCAGCGTGCCGAGCGTGAGCGTCGGCTCGAACCAATCGTTGAGCAGCTTGTCGGTGAAGAACTGGATCGCCCAGTCCTCCTTCTTCTTGCTGTCGTCGTCGTCGGTGTAGTTGGTGACCTCGATCTGGATCGCGCCGGTCTGGCGCAGCGTCTCGATCTGCACGTCGATCGATCCGCGGAACCAATAATATTGTCCCGAGATGCTGGCGCTGAACTGGTCGTAGACGCGCTTGTAGTCGACGGTGATCTTGACGTCGAGCGACGGGCGGATGCCGGTGAAGCGCAGATCGTAGATCACGCCGATCGGCGTCGCGCGCTGCTGGAACGCCTGCTCGACGATGGTGGCGCCTTCCTGGCTGAGCGTCAGGCTGAAGACCGCGTTGTTGTCGCCCCAGAGCGACGGCACCGACGCGCCGAGGATGCTCTCGACGGCGTTGAACGTGCCCGCCGGCGCCGGCGTGGCGAACGTGCCGCCCGAGCCCTGGAGGTTGAGCGAGACGCAGCGGACCGAGCCGGAGTCGAACGGCACCGGCGCGAGCCGCGCCTGGCCCACCGGCGCGCCCAGCTCCGACAGCCGATCGCGGATGCGATCTTCCAGCGCTTGATTGACGTGGATGGCGGTGTTGAACGCGACGAAGCCGCCGCCCTTGACGCCCGCCGCCACCGCCGCCGGCTTGTACTTGATGAGCGTGAACGCCGCCGAGCCGTCCGCGTTGCGCGCGATCGCCACCGGCGCCGGCAGATACCAATACTGATTCGGATCGGCGTGGTCGGTGAACACCGTGACGCCGTCGACGACGATGTTCTTGGCTCCGAGTAGCAGCATGCGTCCCCCCTTGACGAGAATGCGGCGCTGCGATCGCCGCGCGCGCAGCTTATCAGAAGCGCGGGCGCGGCGCGTTGGGCAAAAAGCGCTGGAGGAATTCGCGATCGCTCACCCGCCGCGCCGCCTGCACGATCGCGCGCCAGCCGGCGACGTCGGCCGAGTCGAGCCACGCGCGCGTCGCTTCCGGTATCGGCTCGAACCACGGCTCGAACGCCGCGATGGTCGCCTCCTCGAACACCGTGCGCAGCATCGCCAGCTGGTTGAACTCGACGTGCTCGTACTGCACCGGGTAGGGAAACGACGGCCGCCACATGTGACCGACGCGCGCGCCGGTGACGCACTTGACCGGCACGCCCGCCAGCCACGCGCGCGCCGAAAAATCCTGCTCGTCGGCGCCCCACACGCGGAACAGCGGCGACAGCCCGCCGAGCCGCGCGTACGTGTCGCGGTGGATCATGTAGCAGGCGCCGATCACCATCGGCACCTCGACCGCGCCGTCGCCGGGATACGCGCAGCGGTGCTTGAGGCCGAGCCCCGGGTGGCGCCCCGCCGCGTAGTCGCGCGTGCCCGACCACTCGAAGTCGGCGCCGTAGCCGTGGCTCTGCGTGCGGTCGTAGCTCCAAAATCCCGAGCACAGGTACACGTCGCGCGCGAAGTGCTCGGCCATGCGCTCGAGCCAGTTGGCGTCGAACGTCATGTGCGCGTCCATCCAGATCAGCGCCTCGCCCGTCGCCAGCTCGGCGCCCTGCCGGCGCGCGCGCGAGACGCCGGTCGGCTCGGGGTTGCGCGTGAGCCGCGCGCCGCCGTACGGCTCGATCGGCCGCTCGCTGCCGTCGTCGATGAGCACGATCTCGAAGTCGACCGCGCGCGCGCTCGCGGCCAGCCCATCGATGGTGCGCTGCACGACCTCGGGCGCTTCGTTGCGCGCGGTGAGGATGAACGAGAACTTCGGCATGCGGGCGCGCGCGCTCAGCGCTCGGGGATGGTTCTCCCCGGCGGCTTGCCGAGCGGCTGCGGCTTCGAGTCGGGCGCCGGCGCCACCTTCGGATCGACGTTCTTGTTGAACGGCGTCGGCCGCGGCACGAAGATCGTCGACGGCACGCACGCGCACTTGACCGGATCCCAGCGCATGTTCCGCATGCACATCTTGTTCTGCACGCACTTCGGCGGGGGATTGTCGATGCACGTGCACGCGTCCGCGTCGGCGTGCTGGGTCGCGGTGCAGTTGAGCGCGGCCACGTCGCAGTCCTTCTCGCACGCGCCGCCCACGTCGGGAACGCCGGGGAACTTGCAGTGGAACCCCGCCGGGCAGTCATGGTGCGGCTCGATGTTGCCGGCGCAGTGAATCGCCGTCGGGTCCACCATCTCGCACTGCTTCGACTGGAAGTTGCACTCGGCGACGCGCTTGTCGATGAACAGGATCTCGGGGCAGATCGGATTCGGCTGCGCGCACGCGTTGGCCTTGTTGTACGCGTCCACCTGCTGCGCGTTGACCGCGATCATCTTGCCGTTCTTGCAGCAGCCGCCGAGCGGAATGGCGGTGCAGTCGGCGTCGGCGGCGCACGAGAAGAAGTCGGGCGGCGGCACGATCACCTTCGGCGCCAGCGTCACGGTGAACGTAGCGTCGGCGCTCATCTTGTCGCGGAACACCACGAACCAGCTCACCGCCGCGCCGCCCGTCGGCACCGTCGCGCTCACGTGCGAGTCCTTGGTGGTCGCGTCCGCGTCGTCGTTCTCGGCGAGGCGCTTGAACGAGCCGTCCATGATCCACGCGGTGGCGTTGCCGTTCGGCGAGCGCACCCATGCGTCGACCGTGTCACCCGGCTGCGCGGCGACGGTGAACGCGCGGTACTGCGGCGGGTTGTGATAGGCGACCGGCGCCGAGGTCTGGCCGAAGTCGAGCGGCCCCACCACTTGAATGCGCCGCGAGAACTCCGAGCTCGGATCGCCCTGGCCGGTGAGCCACTCGAACTCCTCGGTCAGGATCTGCTCGCCGTCCCCTTTTAAATGAGCACAGCCGGTCAGCACGAACACGGTGAGAATCCAGGCGCGCTTCATATCGGTCCCCCCGAGTAGATGAGAAAACGAAAATCGATCTTCGACTTCTATCAGATGTCGCGCACGCGTGCGATATTTCCGTGCGGGGAGACTTGCAATGACGAGCAGAGTGACGCGAAAGGCGCTCGCGCTCGCCGCCGCGTGCGCGCTCGCCGGCTGCGGCGACGACGACTTCGCGCCGGCGAGCGATCTGGCCAACGCCGACCTCGCCGGCGATCTGTCGGGCGCCGATCAGTCGGCGGCGCCGAGCGATCTCGCGCCGCCGTCGCTGGCCGCCAAGGTGCGCGCCAATCCGGCGATGGTGGTGGGCGCGTTCGTCGACGTCACCACGACCGCGGGATCGATCGTCGTGCAGTGGGGCCCGACCGGCCTCTACGGCCAGACCACGCCGGCGATCCCGGTGCCGGCATCGGGCACGGTCTCGGTCCCGATCTTCGGCCTCGAGCCGAGCGCCACCTCGCACTTCCGCGTGCTCGCGCTCGGCGCCGCGCCGGCGGCGAGCGGCGATTTGCCGCTGTCGACCGGCCCGCTGCCGGCCAACTTTCCCACGTGGACCATCGCCACCGACGACGGCACCGCCGACGGCTACGTGCTGCTCTCGTTCGTCAGCAGCGCCTCCGCCGTCATCATCGACCGCCGCGGCCACCTGATGTGGTACTACGCGCCCGCCGGTTCGAACGGCGTCATCGACTTCCAGCAGCAAGCGAACGGCGACCGCACCGTCTACGTCATCGGCACGCCGCCGCGCTACGACCAGCTCGATCGCACCGGCCGCGTGCTGCGCGCGTGGAGCGATCCGTTCGCGCCGCTCGACGCTGACGGCCACGACTTCCTGCTGCTGCCCAACTCGCACGGGCTCTTGCTCGGCCGCGCCGTCAACCCCTACGACACCAGCGCGGTGATCGACGGCGGCACCGCCGCGCAGCCGCTCATCGACACCACCGTCGACGAGATCAACCCCGACGGCGGCAGCGCCTTCCACTGGAGCTCGTTCGGGCAGATCGGCCCCGACGAGACCACGCCCGACATCGACCTGCGCGCGGCCGACGCCGACGCGCAGCACGTCAACGCGCTGGCGCTGGCGCTCGACGGCAACATCCTGATCTCGATGCGCCACACCGACACCGTCTACAAGATCGATCGCTCGACCGGCGCGATCCTCTGGCGGCTCGGCGGCGCGCGCAGCGACTTCACCTTCGTCGACGATCCGCTGAACGGCTTCTCGCACCAGCACTTCGCGCGGCAGCTCCCGAGCGGCGATCTCCTGCTGCTCGACAACGGCAACCTCCACTCGCCGCCGGTCTCGCGCGCGGTCGAGTACCGCCTCGACGAGCAGGCGATGACCGCGCGGCTGGTGTGGCAGGCCAGGCGCGCGCCGGCGGTGTTCACGCAGTGCTGCGGCTCGGCGGAGCGGCAGGCGAACGGCAACACGCTGGTCGATTGGGCCGCCACCGCCGGCGGCGCGATCGTCGACGAATTCGATCCGTTCGCCGCCGTGCACTGGGAGCTGACCAGCCCGATCCTGATCTACCGCGCCCTGCGCATCCCGTCGCTGTGACGCGCGGCTGAGCCGGCCAGCTCGGCCTTGCCTTTCCAACCCCATCTTCGTATCCTGATATCCAGATGAGCTTGGACGACTCCCTGGCGATCCTGCGCGCGCTCGGCGACCCGACGCGCGTGCGCCTTTTGGCCGTGCTCGACGGCGAGGAGCTGACGGTGGCCGAGCTGCAGCGCGTGCTCGACGTGCCGCAGCCGCGCGTGTCGACCCACCTGTCGCGGCTCAAGGAGACCGGCTTCGCGCTCGATCGCGTCGACGGCCCGCACCGCTACTACCGCCGCGCCGACGGCGCCTCGTCGCCGAGCGCGCGCGCCGCGTGGAGCGCGCTTTACGACTCCCTCGACGGCGACGCGCAGCTCGCGCGCGATCGCACGCGCCGCGACGCCGTGCTCGCCGAGCGGCGCGGCGCCGGCCAGTCGTGGATCGATCGCGTCGCCGGCTCGCTCGATCGCCACTACAGCCCCGGCCGCACCTGGGAGTCGCTGGCGCGCGCGATGGCGCTCGTCCCCGATCTCGGCGACGTCGCCGATCTCGGCGCCGGCGACGGCGCGATCGCCGAGCTGCTCGCCCCCGCCGCGCGCCGCATCGTCGGCGTCGACGCGAGCGCGCGCATGGTCGAGGCCGGGCGCCGCCGCCTCAAGCGCGCGCAGCTCGCCCACGTCGAGCTGGTGCAGGGCGACATGCACGCGCCGCCGCTCGACGACGCGTCGTTCGACTTCGTGCTGCTCCAGCAGTCGCTCCAGTACGCGACCGATCCGGCGCGCGTGCTGGTCCAGGTGGCGCGCATCCTCCGCCCGGGCGGCCGCACGCTGGTGGTGACGCTCGCCGCGCACCGCCACGACGAGGTGCGCGCGACCTACGGCCACGTCCACCTCGGCTTCCGCCCGGCGCAGCTCGCCAAGTTCTGCCGCGCCGCCGGCCTCGAGGTTCTGCATCTCACCTCCGCCGGCCGCGAGCGCCGCCCGCCGCAGTTCGAAGCGCTGGCGCTGGTCGGCCGCAAGCCGAAAACCAAAGAGCCCCGACGATGAGCGACGCCCCCAACCGACCCGCCCGCGCCGAAGCCCGCGCGCTGCACGCACCGCCCGCGCGCTGGAGCCTCGACGAGCGCTGCCGCAAGTTCCCCATCCTCGCCGCCGCGCGCGAGCGTGTGCTGGTGTTCGACGGCGCGATGGGCACCATGATCCAGCGCGCCGGCCTCACCGCCGACGACTTCGGCGGCCCCAAGCTCGAGGGCTGCAACGAGCTGCTCTGCGCCACGCGCCCCGACGTGATCTCCAAGATCCACGCCGCCTACTACGAAGCCGGCGCCGACATCGTCGAGACCAACACCTTCGGCTCCTCGCCGGTGGTGCTGGCCGAGTACGAGCTCGCGCCGCGCGCCTACGAGCTGTCGCGCAAGGCCGCCGAGCTGGCGGTCAAGGTGGCGCGCGATTTCTCGTCGCGCGGCAAACCGCGCTTCGTCGCCGGCTCGGTCGGGCCGACCACCAAGCTGGTGTCGCTCGGCCACATCTCGTTCGACGATCAGTATCGCGGCTTCGTCGAGCAGCTGCGCGGCCTCATCGACGGCGGCATTGACGTGGTGCAGATCGAGACGTCGCAGGATCTCTTGCAGGCCAAGTGCGCGGTGATCGCCGCGCGCGAGGCGTTCCGCGTCTGCGGGCGCGAGGTGCCGATCATCGCCCAGGTCACGATCGAGACCACCGGCGCGATGCTGGTCGGCACCGAGCTGTCGGCGGCGCTGGTGGCGCTCGAGGCGCTCGACGTCGACGTGGTCGGCACCAACTGCGCGCTCGGCCCCGACCTGTTGCAAGAGCACGTGCGCTACCTCGGCGAGAACGCCACGCGCTTCGTCAGCGTGCTGCCCAACGCCGGCCTGCCGCGCAACGTCGGCGGCGTGGCGACCTACGACCTCACGCCCGACGAGCTGGCGCGCTACCAGCGCAAGTTCGTCGGCGAGTTCGGCGTGACGATGGTGGGCGGCTGCTGCGGCACCACGCCCGAGCACATCCACGCGCTCGCCGAAGCGGTGCGCGGGCTCGTGCCGCGCGCGCGCCCGCAAAAAGCGCCGCCGCAGGTGACGTCGCTCTACACCGCGATGTCGCTGACGCAGGATCCGCCGCCGCTCATCGTCGGCGAGCGCACCAACGCCAACGGCTCGAAGAAGTTCCGCGAGCACCTGCTCAAAGAAGACTGGGAAGCCATGGTCGAGATGGCTAAAGAGCAGGTGCAGGAGGGCGCGCACATCCTCGACGTGTGCACCGCCTACGTCGGCCGCGACGAAGTGCGCGACATGACCGAAGCGCTCAAACGCTTCGCCACGCAGGTGGCGCTGCCCATCTGCGTCGACACCACGCAGCTCGACGTTTTAGAGGCCAGTCTGAAGCTATTGGGCGGCCGCGCGCTCATCAACTCGATCAATCTGGAAGACGGCGAGGGTAAAGCCGATCGCATCTGTGAATTGGCGCGCACCTATGGCGCGGCTTTAGTGGCTTTGACCATTGACGAGCAGGGAATGGCCAAATCGGCCGCCCGCAAAGTCGAAGTCGCCAAACGCATCTATAGTATCGTCGTCGATCGCTGGGGTCTGCCGCCCGAATGTCTATTGTTCGATCCGCTGACGTTCACCATCGGCTCCGGCGACGAGGATTCGCGCAAAGCCGGCATTGAAACATTGGAGGGTATCGCCGGCATCAAGCGCGAATTGCCGGGCGTGCGCACGCTGCTCGGGCTCAGTAACATCTCATTCGGTTTAAAGCCCTATCCGCGCCAGATCTTGAACTCGGTGTACTTGAGCGAGGCGATCGCCAAAGGCCTGGACGCGGCGATTCTCAACGCCGCCAAGATCATTCCGCTCAATAAGCTCTCTGAAGACGACGTGCGCATCACGCGCGACCTCATCTACGATCGCCGCTCGGAAGGTTACGATCCGCTGTTCGCGTTCATGGCGCACTTCGAGAGCGCCACGCGCGTGGCGAGCGCGACCGGCGCCGACGAGATGGCGCTCGCCGTCGAGGAGCGGCTCAAGCGGCGAATCATCGACGGCAAGAAGATCGGCATCGAGAAGCATTTAGAGGAGGCTTTGAAGACTCATAAGCCACTCGACATCATCAATACGATCTTGCTCGACGGCATGAAGGTCGTAGGCGAGCTGTTTGGCTCCGGCCAGATGCAATTGCCGTTCGTTTTGCAGTCCGCAGAGACGATGAAAGCCGCAGTGGCTTATCTCGAGCCTTTCATGGAGCGCGCCGAAGGCTCCGAGAAAGGCGTCATCGTGCTCGCCACCGTCAAAGGCGACGTGCACGACATCGGCAAGAACCTGGTCGACATCATTCTGTCGAACAACGGTTACAAGGTTCACAACCTCGGCATCAAACAGCCGATTGACGCCATTCTAGACTCCGCCGAGAAGGTCAAAGCCGACGCCGTCGGAATGTCCGGTCTATTGGTCAAGTCCACAGTGGTGATGAAAGAGAACCTCGAGCTGATGTCGTCGCGCGCGCTGACCATCCCGGTCATCTGCGGGGGCGCGGCGCTCAACCGCGGCTACGTCGAAGGCGCGCTGCAAGCCGCCTATACCAGCGGCGAAGTCTACTATGGTCAAGACGCGTTCTCGGGCCTCAAGCTCATGGACGAGCTTTGTGGACATACCGAGGTCCGCACGCTGACCGGCCCCGGCCGCAAACGCGTCAAAGCGCGCTTCGAGTCGCGCGAAGATCAGGAGAAAGCCACTCTAGAGCGCGCCGATCGTTATCAGCCCTCGGACATCAAACCCGCGCAGCGCATTCCCGAGCCGCCGTTCTGGGGCACGCGCGTCTTTCAGGCCGCCGACCTGCACCTGGAGGAAGTCTTTCCGTACATAAACCGGCGCGCGCTGTTTCGCGGACAGTGGCAATACCGCCGCGGCCGCCGCTCCGAGCACGAGTATCAGCACTTCGTCAGTGAGGTGGTCGAGCCCAAGTTCCACGGCTGGTGCCAGCGCGCCGTCGAGAAGAAGCTGCTCGACCCGCGAGTGGTCTATGGCTACTTCCCGTGCGCCAGTGAACAGAACGCGCTGATCATCTACAGCACTGAGGGCCGCGAGCTGACGCGCTTCACATTCCCGCGCCAGCCCGACGGCCGCCACCTGTGCCTGGCCGATTTCTTTTGCAGCGCAGCATCCGGCCGCCGCGACGTGGTCGCGCTGCAACTGGTCACCATGGGCGCGCGCGCGTCGCAGGTCGCCGAGGAGCTGTTCAAGGCCAATCGCTATGACGACTATCTGCACTTTCACGGACTGGCGGTCGAGAGCGCAGAGGCGCTGGCCGAGCTCTGGCACAAACGCGTGCGCCACGAGCTCAACATCGGCGCCGCCGATTCGCCGACGATCGAGCACCTGTTCATGCAGAGCTACCAGGGCAGCCGCTACAGCTTCGGCTACCCGGCGTGCCCGCGCCTCGAGGATCAAGCGCGGCTGCTCGAGCTCCTCGACGCCGCCCGCGTCGGCGTCGCGCTCTCGGACGAGTACCAGCTCGTGCCGGAGCAATCGACCAGCGCGCTGGTGGCGCACCATCCGGAGGCCCGGTACTTCAGCATCGTGGGTGGGTGATCCGCCAATCCCAAGCCGGTTGACTTCGCAGCAGCTCGAGGAATTCGGGTCCTCTAAGGAGTGTCCCGTGATCGTTGTCCACCAGCAGCGTGGGGTCATCTGCAATCAAGAACAGGACCTTTCGACACAGCTCGATGTCAGAAAAATCGACTGTGTAGAAAATGGGGCTCGGCATTTTCCCCGTGATGCGCTCTCGTCGATCGGGTTCCAACTCGTCAATGACTCGATCGTCGCGACTTAGATACACGCGAGTTCTTTCGTCTTGAATGACCAGCGCTCCTTCGCTCCCCGCCAGCGGCGCCAAAGAAGCGAGTCGAATGCGCAGCTCCGGCATGATGTCTCGCTGGGCGATGACGATGACGGCTTCCATCCGTGAACGGCGCTATTTCGGTTTGAAGACTTGCGGGGGCGCGGGCGGGGCGGTGTTGACGCCGGGGATGGGCGCGTCGAGGCGCAGCTCGGTGATCTCGTCGTCGCCGACGGCGATCGCCGGCGAAGACGGCTCGGGTGACGACAGCGGCGGCGCGAGCGCGACCGGCACCGGCGCGGGCGTCGGCTTCGGGCGGCGCGACGGCAGCGGCGCCGGCTCGCTCGGCGCCGGCTTGCTCGCCTCAGGCGCCGGCTTCGATTCGTGCGCCGCCTTTGATTCCTGCGCCGGCTTCGACTCGTGCGCCGCCTTCGACTCGTACGCCGGCGTCGAATCGCTCGACGGCGTCCTCGCCGCAGCGCTCGGCGCCGCCTTCGCCGCGCCGCTCGTCGCCGCTTTCGCCGGCGCGCCCGTCGCCGGATCCGCCAACCCGAGCGGCGCGAACAGCGCCCGCTGCGCATCCGAGAGCGGCGCCAGCTTGAGCCGCAGCTCGTCGCGCGACACGAAGATCTCCTCGCGCCGCCCGCCGTCGAGCTGACGCTTGAGCACCAGCTCCGTCGGCGTCAGCGACCGCCGCCCGATCTCCTGCACCGTCGGCGTGATGGTCTCGATCAGCCGCTCCGCCATCACCCGCGGCTCGGCGTGCTCGCTGAGCGGTTTGCCGTCGAGCCGCGCGTCCGCCAGCCGCTTGCGCGACGGCGCCAGCTCGGCGCACCCGAGCACCAGCTTCTCCTGAAGCTCGACCACGCGCTGCGCGTCCGCGTCCGAAAGCTCGAACGGCGCGGCGTCGGTGCTCGCGCCTTCGCCCACGCGTTTCAGGCGCACGCGCGGCGCCTCGGCGCGCACGCTCAGGTCGAACCCGGCGCCCGAGCCGTCGGCGTTGGCGCGCAGGCTCAGCGTCGTCTCCTCGCCGGTGATGCGCACCTCGGTCAGATACTCCTTCTCGAGGCGCTGCGGCCGCAGCTTCACCTCTTTGCGGATCCACCCGCCCTCCTCGGGCGCGTGCACCTCGAGCCGCTCGACCAGCTTGTCGACGCGCAGCACGTGCGCCATCAAGTGCGTCGGCGGGACCTCGAGCTCGAGCGTGGCGTCGAGCCCGAACGGCGCGTGCCCGGTGAGCCACGCGACGTAGCGCTGGCCGCCCTGCTGCTCGAGCCGCAGATCGATCGACCACTCGGGCAAATCGTGACGCATGAGCAGCGCGCCGAGCGCCTGCATGCACTGCTCGCGCTCGCCCGCCGCCTGCGCGTCGACCTTGGACTGATCGGCCGCCACGCCCGCGCGCACGCGATCGATCTCGCCGCGCACCAACTCCGCCGAGCTGCGCAGCACGCTGTCGGCGCAACGCGCGGTCGGCGAATTCGCCTCGCCCAGCGCCGCGCCGTCGACGGCGTGGGCGATCTGCGCGCCCAGCGCCTCGAGCCGCGTGACCTCGCCCTCGCCCGCGCGCCTGGCCTCGACCGCGCGCTCGCCGCCTTCGCGAATGCGCCGATCCGCCGCCAGCACCTGCACCGAGAAATCCAGCGCGTCCTTCAAGAAGTCGATGAAGTTGATCTTCAACGTAGACGGACTGGAATCACCATAGAGG
>Ga0070741_10017230_pt1 | contig 11897 bp, 11 predicted proteins | sample Coa_R1_4_FD_66440 | JGI IMG/M metagenome (GOLD analysis project Ga0070741, IMG submission 66440) | Surface soil microbial communities from Centralia Pennsylvania, which are recovering from an underground coalmine fire - Coalmine... | ecosystem: Environmental > Terrestrial > Soil > Unclassified ...
CTCCTTCTCCGCCACGCCCACCACCGCCGTGAACAGTTCCTGCTCATACTGCTCGAAGATTTGATCGGTCTCCAGCGTCGTGCTCCCGCTGAATGAGTGTTCGCGATGATAAAGACGGGCCGTCATGACGACTACATCCTGCTTGGATGTATCGGTAGTGGCCAGCACCTGCCGCAGGTAATGCAGGTTCCTGGGATCGCGAATCCCTACAAGAATGTTGTCTGCCCGGACTTGCAGGGCTTCGCGGCTGACTCCATTGCTGCTGTAAACCCGGAACTGCTCAAAGTGCTCGGGACTGCCGTGCGCCCGCCGGTGCGTCAGTTTCTCGGAAACGGTGAAGATGCCAAAGAAAACGGCGCTGAAGATGACCCCCGCCACGGTAGCGTCAGGTTTGGAAAACAAATTCGCGATTGCCGTCAGGAAAAGGACAACCGTAATCGCGGCCAGCCCGATCGGAATTTCCGCTCCGGCCACTTTGATATTTCCCGGCACCTTCCATTCCCGCTTGCTGCGGTTGGTGTACCGCAGGACCAGCACCGCCAGGGCCTTCAGGGCAAAGCTCCAGATCACCCCGAAGGCGTACAGGCCGGCCAGCACGAACACATTGCCCCGGCTGAGGATGATGGTAAGCAGTTGCAGTCCAACGATGAGGTTGACGATGCGATAGCTGGTGCCATACCGCCGGTGCGGCGCCCGGAACCACACCGGCATCACGCCATCTTCGCTCACCCGGTTCAGCACTCCGTTGCAGCCCACGATGGCCGTATTCACGGCTCCGGCAAGAATCAGGACTCCCACGAGAACGACGAAGCCCTGGAAAATCAGCTTCAGGGTGTAGGGTCCGACCATATACATGGCCAGCCCGCTGATCAGGTTGCCAAAATATTCCGGACGCACCTTGTCGGGGATAATCATCACCGCGAAAAACGACACCAGCGAGGTGAAAAGCAGGCTGTATAGAAAAATCACCATGCCCGCGCGCTCGAGATTCTTCAGCTTGGGGCTTTCGATCTCACGGTTCACCTGCGCCAGGGATTCCTCTCCGCTCATCGCCAGCACGGAGTGCCCGAATCCCAGCAGCACAATCACGAACGTCAAATGCGCAATCCACGTTCCATGCAGCCAGCCGAAGAACGTTCCGTCGAGCTGAATATGGGCCGGAACCGGCGAGGGCGGCAGGGTGAAACCGGTGCGCGTCAGCGTGATGACGCACCATCCGATCAGGATCACCACCATGACGGTCGTGATCCCCATGATCCACAGCGCCTTGCTGCTGGATTCGTGAATGCCCTGGATGTTTTTCCACCAGAAATAAACCGTGACGCCAATGGCAAATATGGCTGCGAAGGTATTGTCCGGAATATTGACCGGGTGGTGTAAACGCGCGGCCAGATCCGACACGAACCCCGACATGTAGAGTCCGGCCGAGACCGCGCTGATCGGTCCCGTCAACACGTAGTCGAACAGCAGCGCCGATACCGACAACTTCGCCAAGGTCCCGCCCATCGCCTCTTTGACCACGCGATAGACGCCGCCGCGCACAAACATCGTGCTCGACTCGATGTACACAGCGCGCACCGCGTAGCTGAACAGCATCACGGCCAGGACAAACCAGGGCGCGCTCTTGCCGATCACTTTTTCTGTGTCGCCCCCCACGTAATACGCCGAGGAGGCCAGGTCGGAAAGAACAATGGCCGCGGCACGCCAGAAGGAAATGAACGACAGCATCACGGTCGTCGCGACGAACACGGGAACAACCGCACGAGTGCTTTCACGCGGAGTACGCGTAAGGGTAGCCATGAATTATCAATAACTGATAGCCGGAGCCCGGGCATAAGCGACTCCGTAAATGTGTATAAGGATTTCCTAAAGACGATTGACTGAGAACTTAGGGAAGCTCGGATTAAGTATCGTAAAAGAAGACACAAGGTCCCTCGACTGCGCTCGGGATGACAAGAGGGTCCCTCGACTGCTCGGGATGACAAGAGGGTGCCTCGACTGGGCTCGGGATGACAGTTAAGAGCTCAATCCGAGATTACCTAGGGGGCGGGATTGAAACGGTATCCGATCCAGGGCTCGGTGATGATGTAACGCGGGGTACGCGCGTCGCGCTCGATCTTCTTTCGCAACTGCCCGACAAAGACTCGGAGGTATTCCGCCTGTTCCGAACTATTCTCTCCCCAAACTGCCTTCAACACGGCGCGGTGGGTCAGCACTTTGCTGTGGTTGGCCAGGAAATACGCCAGGAGGTCGTACTCCTTGGGAGTGAGGCGGACTTCCTTCTCCTCCACAAAGACCCGGTGCTGTGCCGAGTCCACGCGGAACTTTCCCACACAGAGAACCTGCTCGTCGGACGGGATGCTCGCCCGGCGCGACAAGGCTCGTACCCGAGCCATCAGTTCCTGCATGCCGAAGGGCTTGGTAACGTAATCGTCCGCGCCTGCATCGAGGGCTGCCACCTTGGTCTCCTCTTCCCCCTTCACCGAGATAATGATCAGAGGAATGTTCGACGTGCGGCGGATTTCACGGCAGAGTTCGACTCCGCTCATGTCGGGCATTCGGAGATCGGTAATTACCAACTGCACCGCCATCGAGCGCAGGATTTGCAGGGCAGTGGCTGCCTCCGCCGCGGTCACCACGTCGAAGCCATGGCGCTCCAGACTCCGCCGCAGCACGCGCAGGATCTGCGGCTCATCGTCGACCACCAGCACGCGCGATTTTTGCTCGGTAATCATGAACTTATGCCTGCGCGGACACAGTAAATTTGAATATCGACCCGCCCTGAGGATTGGCTTCCATCCAGATCTTCCCGCCGTGCGCCTCCACAATCCCGCGGGCGATGGCCAGTCCCAGCCCGAAACCCGCCGAGCGCACTCGGGGATGCCGATAGAATTTCTCGAAAATCTTCTCGCGGTGCTCCTCCGCGATTCCCGAGCCGCGGTCTGCCACGGCAAGTTCGACGGTTGCGGCATCGCGCCGCTGGGCCGCAATCCTTATCGGGGAACCCGGCTTCGAGTATTTAGTGGCATTATCCAGCAACTGCACCAGCACGGCCGCCACACTGGCCGCGTCCACCTGCAGTTTGGGAAGATCGGTTGAGATCGCGACCTCTACTGGAAAGTTTTGCAGGGCTACTGCACAGCGATCCAGCGCCGCATTCACGATCTCCAGGGCAACGACCGCAGTCTGCTTCAACCTGAGTTGGCCGCCCTCGATCTTGGCCAGCTCCATCATGGACTCGACGAAGCGGTTCAGGCGGTCCGCCTCTTCGTCAATCACCTGCAGCAATTCGCGGCGCGCGTCTTCGGTGAGTTCGGCTTCGGCGCCCGTTTCCAGCAGTTCCGTGGCCGAGGCTTTGATCGCGGTCAAGGGCGTGCGCAAGTCGTGCGTCACCGCCTCCAGCAGAGCGCTTTTCAGGCGCTCGCTGTTGCGCAACGCCTCCGCCTGGCTGGCCTCGGCAAAGGCCTTCCTCAACTCCTGGTAAAGCCGCTCAATTTCGACCCGCCGTGTCTCGGCCTCGGCCGCCGTCTTCTTTGCCCGGGACGATAGTTGCCCCACCATCACGGCGGTGACAGCAAAAGCCGCGAAGGCTATCCAATTCTGGGGATCGTGTATCGACCAGGTGTAAATCGGAGGGATGAAAAAGTAATTCAGAATGAGCAATCCAAGCACTGAATTCAGCAGGGCAGGACCGCTGCCAAAAGTCATTGCCGTGGCCGTCACGATGACTACCAGCACCAGCGAGACCGTGGCCAGGTTGGCGTGAGCGCGCAGCAACACCAGAATCCCGGCTGCGCCGACGAGAGCGGCCGCACCCCATACATACCTCAGGGGCTGGATGATTCGCTTCTGGTCGAGGGACATGGAGAGCTACATCATACTTTGGCGCCCAATCATTCCGGAATGCGGATTCTGTACAGCAGGCTATTCCGGAGATCATGTCAGCCTCACGAGGCACCGCCCAGCCGAAGCCGAGAGTCGCCTTTTCGTGACAGTTCTTTGACTTTGTCTGTTCCGCGCCTCTGCTAGAATTCCCGTAATATGAGGGCCCAGCCGCCATTCACCGACGTCCCGGATGCGATCGAGGAAATCCGCGCCGGACGCATGATCGTCGTGGTCGACGATGAAGACCGCGAGAACGAAGGCGACCTCACCCTCGCCGCCGAAAAGGTCACTCCGGAGGCAATCAACTTCATGGCCAAGTACGGGCGCGGGCTCATTTGCCTGGCCATGACCGAAGAACGCCTCGAGCATCTCAACATCGGCCCCATGACAGCGGAGAATACTTCGCAGTACGGAACCGCCTTCTGCGAAGCGATTGATGCGCGCCAGGGGGTTACTACCGGGATTTCAGCCTACGACCGCGCCCGCACGATTCAAGTGGCCATCGATTCCTCTACGAAACCATCGGATCTGGCGCGTCCGGGGCACGTCTTTCCCCTGCGCGCGCGTAAAGGCGGGGTGCTGGTTCGCGCCGGCCAGACTGAGGCTTCGGTCGATCTTGCCCGGCTTGCTGGCCTGGTGCCCGCCGGCATCATCTGCGAAATCATGAAGGACGACGGCAGCATGGCGCGCGTCCCTGATCTCACCGCGTTTTGTCACGAGCACAACATGAAAATGCTCACGGTTGCGGAACTTATCCGCTACCGTATGGCGCACGAGCGCTACGTAAATCGCGTGGGCGAGGCTCTCATCGACACCCGTTTCGGAGAATTCCGCCTGATCGCGTACTCCAGCGAAGTGGATGGCGGCGAATCGCATGTGGCTCTGATTCGAGGCGATATCGAGCACAGCGCGGTTCCTGTGCTGGTCCGCATGCACGCCCACTGCCTGATGGGCGACGTCTTCGGCGCCACGGGCTGCGAGTGCCGCAGCACACTGGAAGGCTCCATGAGCCGCATCGCCCAGGAGGGCCTCGGAGCCTTGATTTACCTGCACCAGACTTCCCAGGGTTTTTCTGTCGAGAAGGTTGGCGAGCGCACCGCGCTCAGCTTTCATGGCGGACGCACTCTTACGTCTCTGTACGACGCCAGCGAGAAGCATGTGCAGCGTGAGATCGGCATCGGAGCGCAGATCCTCTCCGATCTAAACCTGCGGCGTATTCGCCTGCTCACCAACCGTCCTAAGAAAGTCGCGGCCCTCGAAGGCTTCGGAATCGAAATCGTCGAGCAGGTTCCGGTGGAATTGAGCGCGGTGAAGCCGCGTCTTCACTGAGCGACCTCCGGCCGTTCCGCGACGTTTGCCCGGTTGATTCAGTCACTCCCGGCAAGTACCATGCTCTCCCATGGCAAATGATTCTGTAACCGCCGCGGCGGCCGGCGCAGTGCGAAACATTCCTCCAGGCATGATCGATGATGCGAGCCGGCACGTCTATGAAGCCGCGATCCGCACCCCACTGGTCCGGCTGAATTACGACACACCGGCGGAGATTTACCTCAAGCTGGAATGCCTGCAGCCAATCGGCGCATTCAAGATTCGGGGGGCCTATAACGCGGTCCGGCTGCTGGCGGACGAGCAGCGCCGAAAGGGTGTCTGGACTGTCAGCGCCGGCAATGCTGCGCAAGGGGTCGCCCTCGCCGCGAAGAAGGCAGGCGTACCCTGCAAAGTGCTTACCATGGACACCGCGCCGGCAGCCAAGCTGAATGCCATCCGCAGGCTGGGGGCAGACATCGTGCAGACCTCCTACGACGAATGCTGGAAGGCGCTCGGGGCGCGCGCTCACCCGGCGATGACCGGGGCGTTCGTGCATCCCTTCGAAGATGATGAGTTCATCGCAGGCAATGCCTCTGCAGGGCTGGAGATTCTCCAGGATCTGCCCGAAGTGGATGCGGTGGTCGCCGGTTTCGGTGGCGGGGGCTTATCCTGCGGGATCGCCGCTGCCCTCAAGGAACGAGGAAGCAAAGCGAAGGTATTTGCTGCCGAGCCGGAAACTGCCGCGCCTCTGGCCCGCTCCTTCGCAGCCGGATCCGCACAGAACTTTCCCGAGTGGAAGGCCAGCTTCGTGGACGGTTGCGGAGGCAAATCAGTCTTCCCGCGCATGTGGGCGATGGCTCAGCATCTGCTTGCCGGATCAATTGTGGTCACGCTGGAAGAAACCCGTCAGGCGATGAAGATCGTAGCCGAACGAAATCACATTATTGCGGAGGGTGCCGCTGCTTGCGCGGTCGCCGCGGCTCTCAGCGGGAAATGCGGCCGTGGAAAGATCGTATGCGTTGTGAGCGGGGGCAACATCGACCTGGCGGTATTCTCGAAATTAGTGGCGTAGAGACGTTGCTTGCAACGTCTCCGCCGGTGCGCAAATCGAGGTCAGGGTTGGATTGAAACTTGAGTTTTGGTGGTCAGCAGAGACGTAGCAAGCTACGTCTCTACGATAGAGAGGAAATCGCGGATGGGCGCTAGAACGGCTTTCGGACCACCACTTCCGCCTCGCGGATGAAGAACTGCGCCGAGCAATGCTCGGAACCGCAGATGACCGGGATGAGGCCGTTGATTTGCTTGCGCGTGATCAGGCCCAGCATCCCGCAAGATGGGCATGACAGCACGGCCCAGTAGGGATCTTCCTTTTCGCCGATTTCGCCGGCGTTTTCCAGCACAAAGACGGTACCAGGCTGCATCTGTTCCGGAATCCACTCATTCAGGACGTCCAGTTCACCGACCATGTGTTCCTCCGTGACCGTTCGTGCGTTTGCAGGCCCGACTTGCGTCTAAGAACTGTTTCTAGCACGGCCCAGGTAATCCCGCGAAGTTACCGAAGTATTCGCGTTGGCACCTCTGGCTACAAATTTCGATGCACCAGAGCCTGTGCAAAAACTTCACACATTCTAGGCATGAGAGGCTGTGGATTATGCGAAGAAAATAAAGAGCTTAGTGACTAACAGAGTTCCTGGCGAGGATACGGAGCTGCCGAAGAGACTTGCTTCCTTTCAGAAACCGCCCCCGACGAATTGCACGATCTCCAACTGATCGCCCTCGTGCAGGACGGTTTCGGCCCAACGGTCACGGGGAACAATATCGCGGTTGAGTTCTACGGCGATGCGGTCCGGCTTCATGCCCAGTTGCGCCAGGAGAGCGGAAAGCGAGGAAAGCGGGGAGTCGAAGGTTCTTACTTCTCCGTTGATTTGGAGTTTCATGCTGGCACGCTCGCTTTGCTCGCGGGGCGGACGCTCTTACGTCAGGCTGGCACGCTCGCGTTGCTCGCGGGGCGGACGAGGCGTCCGCCCCTACACAAGCTATTCTGTCTTGCGGAGGACGAACTTTCTGGTGGCGGTTCGTCCCTCGTAATTGGCCTGCACCAGCAAGGATGCGTCCGGCAATCCCGATTCCTCGACTTCAATTCTGATCTCCGCCGTACCTCCAGCATCGGTAACCGCCTGGGTGTAAAAGGGAGCGGAGTTGGGACGGGCAAAACGGAACGTCAGGCGCGCGCCCGACGCGGCCGCGCCCCCTTCGGTCACTTTCAACTGCATAGTCAGATTCCGGTTCGCGTGCACGGATTCCGCGTTCAGCCACTGCACTTCCAATTCTCTGGTGGCCGCAAGATTCTCCGGCTCAGGCTTGTCTAAGACGCCTTCCAGCTTGCCTTCGCGGATCGCATCCAGCACCAGGCGATGCTGCTCGCGCAATTCGTGCTCTTTCTGGGCGTCGCCAAAACCAGGCTCGGCGGCCTTGCTGGCATATGACTTCGCCCTTTTGCCGATACAGCGCCCCCGCACGAAGACTTGCGTCTGCAGGAGAAGGTCCGCCTCACGCGCCTCGCTCTGCACGTGGTAGATCGTATCCTGGTGCTTTACGTCAGTGTTGAAGCCGAAAACCATAGGTCAATTTTGTAATTGGGTAATTTTGTAATCGGGTAATTGAAAGGCCAAACCCCGCACCCTGCCGGTTTCAAATTACGAAATTACCCGATTACAAAATTACAAAATTTATCTTTGTCTCTTTTCCGTCGAATATTACCTCCCCGCGCTTGACACTCGCGAGTGTAACCCCATAATCTAGAACGTTTAAGCTATCACTTGGCGCGAATTATATATACCTCGTCCTATGCCAGACAATTACTTCGCACGTTACCTCCCGTTTCTCATCCATATGATCATGGCGGGCGGTATTGCGGTCGCGATTGTCTCGCTTTCCTGGCTGATCGGGGTACGTAAGCCCACCCGCGCCAAGCTCATGCCCTATGAGTCCGGCATGACCCCAGTCGGCGACGCGCGCCAGCGCTTCTCGGTCAAGTTCTATCTGGTCGCGATGCTGTTCATTCTGTTCGATGTTGAGGCGGTTTTCATCTATCCCTGGGCCATCATCCTTCGTGACCTCAAACGCTTTGGCCTGTGGGAAATGCTGGTATACATCGGAATCTTCCTGGTTGGATTCTTCTATGTGTGGAAGAAGGGCGTGCTGGATTGGGGCGAAACCTGGACGGGAGGCGAACGAAGCTAATGCCGCTGGCTCCCCCAATCACCGATGTGGAGCAGTTGAAGAATCATCCTGCGATCGCGCGCCTGCTGGCGTGGAATCCGCAGGCAGTGGAAGGCGTCAAGTTCGATCGCGATGAGATGTCGATCCAGGTGGAGCGATCCGCCCTGCGCGAGGCTTGTGCGCTGCTGAAGGAAGATCCTGCCTGCCCGTTCACCGCCTTTTCCGACCTGACGTGCGTGGACTGGCACCCTTCTGAGCCTCGTTTCGAGATCATCTACCATCTGCTTTCGATTCAAAACAAAGAGAGGGTGCGCTTAAAGGTTCGCTTGAACAGCTCCAGCCCCGCCGTCGAGTCCATCACTTCGCTCTGGCCGGGCGCGAATTATTTTGAGCGTGAAGTTTTCGATCTGTTCGGCATCCGTTTCACGGGCCATCCTTATCTAAGACGTATCCTCATGCCTGAAGATTGGGAAGGACACCCTCTGCGCAAGGACTACCCGGTGGAGGGTTACCGCTAGATGGCTCATTTCACACCCACTCCAGTGCTGGAGCCCGCCCAGGACCGCACCATGATCCTGAACATGGGCCCGCAACACCCCTCCACCCACGGCGTCCTTCGGGTGCTGCTGGAGATCGATGGCGAGAACGTGGTGCGCATGATGCCGGATATCGGATACCTGCACACCGGCATCGAGAAAACCTGCGAGGCCAAGTTCTACCAGCAGGTGGTGCCGCTCACCGACCGCATCGACTACCTCTGCCCCCTGACCAACAATCTGTGTTACGTGCTGGCGGTAGAAAAGCTGCTTGGCCTGGAGATCCCGCCGAAAGCGCAGTGGATGCGGGTGTTGTTGAACGAACTCACGAGAATCAATTCGCACCTGGTCTGGCTGGGTACGCACGCCATGGATATAGGCGCGATGACCGTCTTCTTGTATTGCTTCCGCGAGCGCGAAGAGATCCTGAAGATGTTCGAGATGATCAGCGGCCAGCGCATGATGACCTCTTACTTCCGCATTGGTGGCCTGGCACTGGAACCGCCTCTGGGCTTTTTCGATCGCGTGCGGCACTTCGCGGGATACTTCCCCGAAAGAGTGGACGAATACGAGAACCTGCTGACCTCGAATCCGATCTGGCTGATGCGCACCAAGGGAGTGGCCAGGATCAGCGCGGAAGATTGCCTGGCCCTGGGCGGCACGGGCCCGACCCTGCGCGGCAGCGGCATTGACTTCGATCTCCGCCGCGATATGCCGTATTCCAGCTACGAGAAGTTCCAGTTCCGGGTGCCGGTTTCGCAAGACGGCGATGTGTACGCGCGCTACTTGTGCCGGGTACAGGAACTGCGGGAGTCGATCGGAATCGTGCGCCAGGCTCTGGATGGCATGCCCGAAGGCCCGGTGAAAGCCGACGCTCCCGGAATCGTGCTCCCCGACCGCGAGAAGATGAAGACCCAGATGGAGTCACTCATCTATCACTTCAAGATCATTACCGAAGGCTTTGCCGTGCCCGCGGGCGAGGTGTATCAGGCAGTTGAATCGCCCCGCGGAGAGATGGGGTATTACATCGTGAGCGACGGCACCAGCAAGCCGTACCGCGTGCACATGCGGGGCGCGTGCTTCGCCAACCTGCAGACGCTGCCCACGATGTGTGAAGGCAAGCTGCTGGCGGACGTGGTGGCCGCGATTGGATCGATCGATATCGTGCTGGGAGAGATTGACCGGTAGGAATTGAGTAATTGCGCAATTTGGTAATTGAGCAATTCAAGAAGCCTTGTGGCGGTGGTTTCGAATTGCCCAATTACTAAATCTCCCAATTTCTAAATCGTCCTTATGCGTTTTTCTGATGAATTCGAAACGCGGTTCGCGGAGATGGTCCCGCACTATCCGACCAAACGCTCCGCGCTGGTTCCGACTTTGCTGTACGCGCAGGACGAGGTCGGATTCCTCTCCGACGAGGTCATCGCCGAAATCGCTTCGCGGCTGGATCTGACCGACCTCGAAGTGCGCAACGTGATCAGCTACTACTCCATGCTGACCACCAAGCCGCGCGGCAGATTCAACGTGCAAGTCTGCACCAATATCAGCTGCATGGTTCGCGGGGGAGAAGAGATCCTGCAGCACTGCGCCAAGCGCCTCGGCATCGGCCACAAGCAAACGACCCCAGACGGCCTGTTCACCCTGGAAGAGGTGGAATGCATCGGCGCTTGCAGTTGGGCCCCGGCGGCGCAGGTGAACTACGATTTTCACGAGAACCTGACGCCGGAAAAAATGGACAGCATTCTGGACGAGTATAAGAAGAAAGGAACGCAGTAAGAAAGATTTGGTAATTGGGAAATTTGGTAATTGGGTGATTTAAGACCTTAACGCACCGGAGCTCGGCTCGAAAATTGAAGCAACGGTCTTCAATTACACAATTGCCAAATTACAAAATTCCTCAATTCTCATGGCTGACTTAGTCTCCCATCCCGACGAGGTAAGAGTCGTCTCCCGGCGCTTCGGCCAGGGTGCGACCGATATCAACCGCTACCTCGAACTCGACGGCTACAAGGCCGTGCAGAAGGCGCTCGCCATGGAACCGGATGCCATCATCAACGAGGTCAAGAATTCCGGGCTGCGCGGGCGGGGCGGCGCGGGATTCTCGACGGGGATGAAGTGGTCGTTCGTGCCTAAGCAGTCGGCGAAGCCCAAGTACGTACTCTGCAATGGCGACGAGAGCGAACCCGGCACCTGTAAAGACCGTTTGATCTTCGAGCACGATCCGCACTCCGTGATTGAAGGTGTCATGATCGCGGGCCTGGCTGTGGGTTCGAAGAGCGGCTACATCTACATCCGCGGCGAGTACCGCTACCTGTCGAACATCATGCAGAAGGCGATCAAAGACGCCTATGCCAAAGGATTCCTGGGCAAGAACATTTTCGGCAGCGGGCGCGACTTCGACGTCTATTGGCATGGCGGGGCCGGAGCATACGAAGTCGGCGAGGAATCCGCCCTGATGGAGTCGCTGGAAGGCAAGCGTGGCGTTCCCCGCATCCGTCCTCCGTTCCCTGCGGTCGTGGGACTGTGGGGCGGACCTACCGTCATTAACAATGCGGAGACCCTTGCCAATGTCCCTCATATCATTCTGGGTGGAGCGGACTGGTACGCCAAGCTGGGCACCCCGAAGAACGGCGGCACACGCCTGTTCTGCCTGAGCGGCAATATCGCCAGGCCCGGCGTTTACGAACTGCCCATGGGCTACAACCTGAAAAAAATGATTTACGAGGTGGGGGGCGGCGTTCCCAATGGCCGGAAATTGAAGGCGGTCGTTCCCGGCGGGTCCTCGTGCCCCTGCCTGACCGCCGATGAAATCGACGTAGCCATGGACTTCGATTCGGTGCAGAAAGCCGGATCGATGCTAGGTTCCGGCGGGGTGGTGATTGTCGACGACGCGCAGTGCATCGTGAAGTTTGCCCTGCGCACCATGAAGTTCTACCAGCACGAAAG
>Ga0070741_10017231_pt1 | contig 11897 bp, 15 predicted proteins | sample Coa_R1_4_FD_66440 | JGI IMG/M metagenome (GOLD analysis project Ga0070741, IMG submission 66440) | Surface soil microbial communities from Centralia Pennsylvania, which are recovering from an underground coalmine fire - Coalmine... | ecosystem: Environmental > Terrestrial > Soil > Unclassified ...
CCGGCTCGCCGTCGATCCCATGTTCAAGACCCAGGTCCCGCACATCTACGCGGCCGGCGACGTGATCGGCTACCCGAGCCTCGCCGCGACGTCGAGCGAACAAGGTCGCCTCGCGGCCTGTCATGCACTCGGCGCCTCGGCCCGGCCCATGGCAGCGCATTTTCCGATCGGGATCTACGCGATTCCCGAAGTGAGCATGGTCGGAGCGCCCGAGCACGAGCTCACGAAGCAGAAAGTCCCGTACGAGATCGGCGTCGCCCGCTATCGCGAGATCGCGCGCGGACAGATCCTCGGCGACGACAGCGGCTATTTCAAGATGCTGTTCCACCGGGCCGACCGGCGGTTGCTCGGCGTGCACATCATGGGCACGAACGCCACGGAGCTACTGCACATCGGCCAGGCCGTCCTGGGACTCGGCGGCGGGCTCGATTACTTCCTCGAGACCGTGTTCAACTACCCGACACTGGCGGAGTGCTACAAAGTCGCGGCGCTCAACGCCGCCAACAAATTGGCGAGCTAGGAGCTCGCCGGTTCAACGACTTCTTTACATGCAGGCTTAGCGCAGAAACTCAGCGCGCATGATCCGTAGTCGATCGACTACTCGCCAGCGGACGTTGCCTTCGTCCAGATGACGACGGCCACGCAGTTCGGCGAGATGACAACGTCCGATGGGGCCTCTGACGGCTGATACACTTCGACCCCGATGACCTGGTCGGGCCTCACGACGTCGTCGATTGAGCCAAGTGGGCGGTCGAGGAAGAGCATGTGGTCGATCACATAGGCCACGCAACTACGCCCCCCGATCGACGAGCTTCGACTCGGCACGATGACCTGTCGCCCGTTACGGGTCGGGCGCACCGTCAGGCCTTGCACGGTTCTCATGGCGTCGGAGAAATACATGCTGCCCCGGTTCTGCATGTCCTCCGCGGTCAAGAAGTGACCGAGGCCAATCTTCCGCCGCTTCTCAAAGCCCACGCGCTCGAGCGCCACCCGTCGGGCGTTCACGTTGACGGTGGCGAGCGTCGCGGCCGCCGTGTGCAAGTGCATCTCGAACTGCACGGGCGTCTTGGACGACAGCATGAGCGCCGTGTCGGTCGCCGCGAATCCCACCTTTCGGATCTGAATCGTCTGCGACCCCGCCGGCAGATCGCGCAACGCAAACGTCCCGCTATCGTTGGTCGTGGTCTTGAGGTGAGAATTCGCGAGCTCAATGTCGGCGTGCGCGACCGGTTTCTGATTTTCGTCGACGAGGCGGCCCAGCACGACCGCGGTGCCGCGTTTCAACGTGTCGAGGCGAACCGTCACCGTCGCGACGAGCCACTTCGACACGTCGGCGGTCAACTCACCGCTGGTGATCTGTCCCCGCGACGCGTGCACGGTGCCCGCACCGTTTTGCAGCGGAAGACCACAGACGGCGAACGCTCCGGTGGCCGTCGTCGGTTTCGCATCGGTGATGAACGTCGTGGGTATCGGGCGGGCGCCGTGCGAGATCTGATCGATGGTCGGCATCGACGTACGTGAATACCGAACGACCGCATTCGGGACGGGATCGTCGCTATCCGGCGCGAGCACCTTTCCGATCACGGCGGCGGGCCCGCCTTTTCGCTGATCTGCGGAGCAAAAGGCGCCGATGATCGTCATCGCGGACGGCGTGGCCATAAACACCGAGGTGACCCCCGGCGTCATGGTCATGCTGTTGCTCGAGACCGCGACGTTCAACGAATCGAGCAGCGGATGAAAGACACCCAGCTGGTGATCACCAGGCGGGATGCTATCGATCCGGAACCGGCCCGTCGAATCCACCACGGCTTGCCGATCGGTGCCGGAGACGATCACCAAGGCCCCACTCAGCGGCCCACCGTGAATGCTGTCGGCCACGGCGCCGACAATGACGGCGTAAGGCGACGCGGGCGCGGACGATCCGGGCGCCGCCGCCGGTTGCTGCGCGTGCATCGCGCTCGCGCACAAAAGAGAGGCAACCAGGGAGCGAAACATCGGGCGCGAATATAGCATCGGTATTACGGACCTGTTAGCGACGGCAAGCGTCACATGGCCCGTACACCGTTATCGCGATCTGCGCTCGATCTCGATGACTAGGTTTTGGAGGTCGCTCGGGCTGACGCCCGGCACGCGGGCGGCTTGTGCCAGGGTCTTCGGTCTCAATGCGGCCAACTTCTGCCGCGCTTCGAACGAGAGCGACTGCATCTCGGTGTACGGCAGCTCGTCGGCCAACCGAAACTCGCCCATGCGCTTGAGCTTTCCCGCCTGAACGCGTTCGCGCTCAAAGTAGCCGGCGTACTTGATCTCGAGATCCGCCGTGATCACCGCCTCACGCGAAAGCTCGGCTCCCACGCCAGCGGTCGCGAACAACGCATCCAGGCCAAGCTCGGGCCGCCGGCCCAGCTCCACGAGTTTCACGGATTGTGTCAACGGCGCGCTTTCTTTTTCAGCCAGGAGGCCGTTGATCGCCTCTGGCCGCACACTGGTCTCGTCCGCCAGGCATCGCGCGGTCTCTTCGTCCTCCAACCGTCGATCGACGATCGCTTGCTCGACCCCACTATAGATATCCAGCGAAGTAGCGATCGACGAGAGACGCCTGAGCGCATTGTCCTGGCGCACGGTCAACCGGAACTCCGACCGCGAAGTAAAGAGACGATAGGGCTCGTCCACGCCACGAGTCACGAGATCGTCGACCAGCACGCCGATGTACGACGTCTCGCGACCGAGAATCACCGGCGGCCGATCGAGCACCGCGAGACCAGCGTTGAGACCCGCGATCACCCCCTGACCGGCGGCTTCTTCGTATCCGGTCGTCCCGTTGATCTGGCCCGCGAAGTACAGCCCCTCGAGTGCCTTGACGCCGAGCGTCGCGTTGAGCTGCGTTGGGGGATAGTAGTCATACTCGATCGCATAGCCCGCGCGCGTCATGCGCACATTCTCGAGACCCGGCACCGTGCGCAGTGCCTCGAGCTGCACGGAGGCCGGCAACGATGTCGAGAGCCCATTCACGTAGAGCTCAGTTGTGTCGTGTCCCTCGGGCTCCAAGAAAAGCTGATGCCGTTCGGCATCCGGGAACTTCACGATCTTGTCCTCGACCGACGGACAATAGCGAGGTCCACGCGAGGCGATGGCGCCGCCGTACATCGCGGAGCGGCCGATGTTGTCGGCGATGATCTGCTTCGTGGCCGGACCCGCGAACGTGATCCAGCACGGCAGCTGCTCCGGCTGCCGCGGTGGCGTCGTCCAGAAATGCGACCAGCGATACGCAAACTGGTCGAGCTCCGAGGTCTGAGAGACCAGTTGCGAGAAGTCGACCGAGCGGCCGTCGATCCGCGGCGGCGTGCCGGTCTTGAACCGCCCGACCGTCAGCCCCACCGCCTCCAGTTGTTCGGCCAAGTGCGTCGCCGGCGCTTCACCCGCACGCCCACCCGGCACCTTCGTTTCGGTGCCGATGTGAATCCGGCCGCGCAGAAACGTACCGGTGGTAATAACGACAGCACGTGCGCCGAAACGGCGGCCTTCGATAGTCTCGACACCGGTCACTCGATCGCCGACGATCATGAGACGCGCGACCGTGCCCTGAATCGTCGCGAGCGACGCGTGCTGTTCGATGAGCGAGCGCACCGCCCGCCGATAGAGGCCGCGATCGCACTGCGCGCGCGGCGACCAGACCGCGGGGCCCTTGCCCCGGTTCAGCATCCGGAATTGCAGTGTCGCCAAGTCCGTCGCTCGGCCCATGATGCCGCCCAAGGCATCGACCTCGCGGACGACGGTGCCTTTCGCGACGCCGCCGATGGCGGGGTTGCAGGACATCTGGCCGATGGTCTCGAGCGCGCTCGTGACCAGCGCGACCCGCAGTCCGAGTCTGGCCGATGCGACGGCCGCCTCGGTTCCGGCATGGCCGGCGCCGATGACGAGGACGTCGAACTCAGACTCGAGAACGGACATACATGAAACGTCCCCTGGTATACGCCGTGCACGCAAGGATTCCGGCCAAAAACTTAAGAGAGGGTCAGGATGCGCGGTGTCGTCGGTTTTGCGGTCGGAGTGCTGGCCGTCTGCTCACTCGCCTGCTCGAACACCTCGAATCCGGTCGCGGATTCGCGGATCGAGCGGGATGTCAGCGTTCCACCGGGGGCGGTTCCCTACGCCACGGGCATCCACGCCGCGGCGCTGCCGGCATTCGACGATCCCGCGCTGGTGGTGACGGCGTTCAACAACATCGGCGAAATCGTCGGCGACTCGAACAACCCCGTCACCTTCGGCAGCACGGTCTTCCGCTGGACCGCCCAGCGCGGCTTCACGTTTCTGCACCTGCCGGTCGATTCGTTCAGCATGGCGAACGCCTTTTCAGTAAACGACGGGGCGCTCGTGGCGATTCAGCTAATGAAAGACGTTGCCGTCCAGGATCAGATCGTCAGCGCCGCGATCTGGAACTGGCAGGGCGACGTGAAATTCCTGCGGCCTCTAGGCACCGGCTTCAACTGCTTCCCGGAAAGCATCAACAACTCGAACGTCATGGTCGGGACCTGCTATGTGCCGGGTGACACCGACCCAATGGGGTCGCCGAGCTTTCCGACTATCTGGTCGCCCTCCGGCACGCCCGTCGGACTCATGGCCGGCGGTCAGCCGATCCAAGGGACCGCGACCACGATCTCCGATGCCGGCTACATCGCCGGCCAAACCAGCAACGCGGGCTATGTGTTCACGCCCACGAAGCAGCTGATCGCGTTGCCGCCCCCGAACGCGTCGATCCCGAATCAGAACAACACCGGCGTCAACGATAGCGGATGGGTCGCGGGCTCAGTCTTCGACAGCGTAGCCCTTCACGACATCCCCGCAGTCTGGATCGGCCACAACGATTCCCTGGTCGACGTCTATGGCCGTGGACGCGGAAGCATGACGGCGATCAGTGATGACGGCATTGCGGTCGGGAGCGTCGAAGATACGGTCACGGGTCTCCAGATCCCGGTAATCTGGACCCAGGCGAACGGACTGCAGCGGTTGCCGGGACTCGAGCGCAGCAATCTCCTCGCCCAAGAAACCGGCGCAGCCGGCGCGATCAACCAAGTCCACCAGATCCTCGGCACCATTGTCATGTCGACCGGCCAACGTCGTGTGGTCATGTGGTCGTTGCCGGACACGCCGACGTTGCAGGCGCAAATATATTTCAGGCATGCCGCTGCCGATCGCCCAAAATAGTCCGACGATTTTCATTCTACGCTCGGCGTTCGAGCGAGTCGGACTGACTCGCGCGGCGCTCGACGCGCGATTCAACCTCACCGACGAGGAGTTTCGCGTCGAAGGTGCCGTGATCGCCGTCGGACCGCTCGTTGGCGAAGACGCGTTGACGGCATTGATCGGCGAGCTCGAAGATTTGAGCCTCACGTACTTCGAGGACTTCTTCGAGCTCACCGGCAACTGGCCCGCTTGGCTCCGCGTCCTAGTGCTCGGATGAGAACGACCGGCTCTGGATCGCCTCGCGCGGGCCGTCTTTCGGGATGTAGTTCGCGAACACGGCGATCATCTGCTGGTTGAACGCCGGAATGTCGTCCGGCTTTCGGCTCGTGACGAGATTCCCATCGACGATCACTTCCCGATCCGCCCAGTGCGCGCCAGCGTTCTCGAGATCGGTCTTGAGCGATGGCCACGAGGTCAGATGATGACCTTTGACAACATCGGCCTCGACGAGAATCCAAGGAGCATGACAGATCACGGCCGCGGGTTTTTCGTCCGTGAAGAAGTCCTTCACGAATTCGACAGCGGCCTTGTTCATTCGTAAGTGATCGGCGTTGATCACGCCACCCGGCAACAGCAGCGCGTCGAAGTCTTCGAAGTGAGCATTCTGCAGTGGGAGGTCGACCTTGACCTCATTCCCCCACTCCGTATGGTTCCAGCCTCGGATCTTGTCGTCCTTCGGCGACACGACCACCGTCTCGGCGCCCGCTGCTTCCAGCGCCTTGCGTGGTTCTTCCAGCTCGGCTTGCTCGAAGCCGTCGTCGGCGAGAATTGCGACGCGCTTGCCGAGGAGTTTGCTTCGGTCTGGCATGAGTTGCTCCTCCTAAAGGGCGATGAGCCCCAGTCGCAAACCGAGAGCCACGGCTTCCGCGCGCGTGCCCACGTGGAGTTTGTCGAAGATCGCGCCGACGTGAGCCTTCACGGTATGATCGGAAATGCCGAGTCGTGCGGCGATCACTTTGTTGCCGAGGCCATCGGCGAGGAGCGTCAAAATCTCGCGCTCCCGGCGAGTCAGCGGCTCAGCGGCACCCGGCGCGGACAGTGGACGCGGGACGGCGTCGGGGTGAAGCGCGACGAGTCCTGACATGACGGCCTCGATCGCCGCGACGAGCTCGCCTGGCGATGCGTCGCGACGGAGAACGGCCCGGGCGCCCGATCGCAGTGCCGCCGGCGCTTGCATCGCGGGATTGTCGACGAGCGCGATGACGGGCGCCTGATAACTAGGCGGCGCCGCATCGCCATCGACGATAACCACGTCAGGAGAGCGCCCGACGATGGCGACCGTCGGGTGCCCCGCAACCGCCGCCTCGATTTCAGATCGGGCGGCGGCCGACGACGCGACAACCAGGACCCGTGCGGGCGTACTCAGCGGGGCCGCTCTCCGACGGTGATCGTGAGCTCTCGCGGCTCGCCGCCGCGCACCACGTGCAGCGTCAACGGCTTGCCGATGCGGTCCGCGCTCAGCACCTCCATGAGATCAGACGCATCGTGGACCGGAGTCTTATCGGCATTGGCGAGAATGTCGCCGACCAAGAGACCGCCCTTGTCAGCCGGGCTCCCCGATTCGATCGACACGATGATCGGCGCGAGATCACTGTCGCGGCCCAGCTTTGCGACGAGCGATGCCGGCAGGCGAATGCCCGCCTGGAGTCCGAGCCCGAGATACGCGCGCGGCACGTGGCCCGTCGTAAGCAGCTGCGTCACCACCCGATCGACGGTCGACGTCGGGATCGCGATCGCGCTGCCGCGTGTGAGTCCCGACGTGTTGAGACCCGCGATCGTGCCCGCGGCCGTCACGAGCGCGCCGCCGGAAAATCCGTCGGCGATTCGCAGATCCAGACGGATCCAGCGGTCGATCGAACCGCCGCGCCACGTGCGCCATTCGGGGCCGAGGGCACTCACGATGCCGAATGTCGCGGTGACAGCGTCGCCCGGGCGCCCGATGGCGAGCACGAAGCTCCCAACACCGAGTGCATCGCTGTCGGCGATCTCGGCGGTCGGGAGATTACCCGCACCGCTCGCACCTTTTTCCTCGATGCGGAGGACCGCCAGGTCCGTGGTCGGATCGCGACCCGCGATGGTCGCGGGGATCCGATTGCCGTCGGCGGTCGTGACGGAGATGTCGTCGTCGCGGTGGAGCGTATGGTTGGCGGCGGCGATGACGCCGGTGCGCCAGAGAATGCCGCTCGAGGGAATGCGGCGGCGGGCGTGGATCGCCACAACCGCGCGACCGGCGCGCTCGACGGCGCCGGAGAGGTCGTTTGGTGATGTCTTTGTCATGAGGCGAACAATGACGGCCGCGCCGTCTGAGCCCTATCGGGCGATCGGGCTAGGGTCTTTGTCCAACGACTTCTTTACGAGGTCACGAAATCGATGCACCTATACGATCTGACTCAAAACCTGTCGAATGCAGTCGGGAGCGAAGCGCGCGACCTAATCGTCGTCGTCGACGCCGTGCTCAGAGAGCTCGTGATGCGCCGTTGACTCAGTGGGCGCCGAGAGTGTCCCGTGACGCAGCCACCCCTCCCAACCACATCCCATGCACCAGCTCGTGCGAACGTACGGGAAGAGTCGGTTCACGATTTTCCGCTGAGTGCGGATGGTGACCGCGTCGCAGTTCGGGCACCGATCGCCGCGCGGGATGATGAAGTAGAACACGACGGTCGCGGCAATGATGCGAGCGACGAAGAGGCCGCCCAAGACCCAGAGGAAGATCGCCGCATCGCTCATCGACCTGCCCCCTGCCCGGCTTGTCTACAACCGGGCCTCGACCTGTGACCAGGGTTCCACGTACGCTACGCCGCCTTCTACCCGTTCGATCGCGACTTCCGTGCCCAGCTCGAGTCGTGCGCCGTCGAGACCGGCCGCGCGCGACACCTGTCGTACCCCGGCATCCTCGAAAGCGATCATGCCGGTCGTGCCATCAGGCGCGACTTCGGTGACTTTCGCGATGCACCCCTGTAGCAGATAGCGCTCGTCGACCACCTCGGCCTTCGCCGCGGGAATGGCCCACCCGGCGAGGAGGAAGAGGGACACCACCATCCCCGCGACGCCGCATGCGACCGCAATCGCGAGGATGGGGATCCAGCCGAGTGAGCTGTAGACGGCGAGCGGATAGCCGACCGCGCCGAACACGGCGGCAAAGGCCGCCACGGTCGGGACATTCAAGGCGAACCGGCGCCGGCCAGCCCCGGCATCTGGGCGTTCGACGCCGTTCAGCATGGCGAAAACGGCGAGGATCAGGCCGACCAGGAATGCGGCGACGAAGGCGTAACGCATGATGGTGACATAATATCGCGCAAAGTTGCGTTCTGCTCGAACCGGCTACTTGCGATATATCTTATGCCATGGTAAGATATAACGTACGATATATCTTCAAGAGGAGTATTATGCGTGGTGGATGGGGAGACCCCAGTTGGTGGGGCGGCAGTTGGTGGGGCGAAGGCGGCGGTGGGCGTCATCGTGGACGCTGGCGCGGCGGTCGCATGTTCGAGCAGGGCGATCTCAAGTACGTCATCCTGCGGCTTCTGAGCGAGAAGCCCCGGCACGGCTACGAGATCATTAAGGCGATGGAAGAGCGGCTCGGCGGGACCTACTCGCCCAGCCCGGGCGCGGTGTATCCGACGCTCCAGTTCCTGGAGGACGCGGGCTACGCGCGGACGACGGTCGACGAAGGCGGCCGCAAGATCTACGAGATCACCGCGGAAGGCCGGAAGTATCTCGAGGACAACAAATCGAGCGTCGATGAGATCTTCGATCGCATCGCCGATTTCGCGGGCTCGTTCTTCGGTGGCCCTATGGTCGAAGTGCATCACGCGTTCAAGAACATCGCGCGGGCGACGTATGCGACCGCGACGCGCACGCACGATGTCGACAAGCTGCACAAGATTCGCGAGATCCTGAATCGCGCGACCGCAGAGATCGAAGCGATCAACCGCCCAACCTCGAGTGTGTAACGGCGTATGGCGCTCGAGGAAGCTTCCATGAACTTTGACGCCGAGGAAGTTGGACCATTCCTCGGCCGCCTGACTTCGAGGGTCCCGATCCTGCGCGAGAGCGACTGCGATCGCCTCGCGCGCGAGATCGCGGCCTTGGCCGTAGCGCGAGTCGGGCGCTGGACCTTCGATGTCGAGTACAACCAGCGCCATGTGCCGCTCGAGGTGCGAGCGGCCATGGAAGATTTCAACGCGCCGGACGTGTACTTCTATACGGTGCCGGAGCTGGCCGATCAGATCCAGGCCGAGATGCGGGCGTTCGCCGAGTCGCGTACGCCCGCGCCACCGCCGCGGGTGGTGGTGCTCAGTCTCGCCTGGTCGCTACTCGTGACCTGAGTCAGCGCTACACGAGCTGCGCGTTGAGCTCCATCGGCACGTTTTTCAAAGCGACGGAGACCGGGCAGCTTTCCTTGGTCGCTTCGGCCGCTGCCTTGAACTTCGCGGCATCGAGACCCGGGACCTTCGCGCGAACCGTGAGCTTCATGCTCGTGATCGCGAACCCCTCGCCTTTCTTCTCAATCGTGCAGGCGGCGCGCGTCTCCACATGAGCGACGGGAGTGCCGGCCCGCTCGAGACCGATCGACAAGGCCATGCTATAGCAGGCCGCTTCGGCCGCGGCTAAGAGCTCCTCAGGGTTCGAACCTTTCGCGGACTCGAACCGGGAGCCAACCGAGAACGGCGCGGACACCGCACCGCTCTCACCAGAAAACGTGCCCTTCCCCTGCATGCCACCTTCCCAGGTGGCCGTCGCGTGACGTGTCGGCATTTGAAAAAGTATATAGGCTATGGACCGCCCACGCCTCCGGTGGCTTCCGCCGATCATCGTCGTTGTTACGGTGCTTTACACGATCTCGGTGTATCCGTCGCTTCCCGAGCGGATGGTAACGCACTGGGGCATCGATGGCCGACCCAACGGTTGGTCGTCGCGCGAGGTCGGCGCGTGGATCCTACCCGGCATCATGGCGTTCATGTCGCTGACCTTTCTCGCCCTCCCGAGCCTCGATCCCAAGCAGTCAACCAAGAAGTTCGGCTTCGCCTACGATCTCATCGTGACAGCGATCCAGGCATTCCAGGCTGTGGTACAGTACGCCATGCTGAACATCGCTCGAGGCCGGGCCATCGACATGAACAACGTGGTCTATGTAAGCCTGGGTGTCCTCCTCTGCGTGACGGCGCTCGCGTACCGGCGCCAGCGCTGATCCTGTCCGATAATGGGACGGAAATCCCAAGCGCGGCGGAAACCGATAGTGAGCCATCGGCCGTAACTCTCCGTAAGACAACAGCTTAGCGTCCGGCAGCGACCGGCATGGCTCTTTCTTATAGGAAGAGACATGGACATCGTCCGAAGCAAACCAAAATCTCGCGCCCGGTATCTGATAATTGCGGGCGCCATAGTAGTCGTTGGCGCGCTCTCCGTGTCGGTCAGCAAGCTGGAATCGCGCCCACCCTCCGTGGAGAAGAGCACGCTGTGGATCGACTCCGTCAGGCGCGGAACGATGCTGCGGCAAGTCCGCGCGCCGGGCACCCTGCTGCCGGAGCACGTGCGCATCATCTCCGCCGTCACGGCCGGCCGCGTCGAGGAGCTGCCGATCAAGGCAGGGGTCACGGTGACGCCTGAATCCGAGATCTGCCTCCTCACGAATCCCGATGTGCAGCTCCAGGCGCTCGATGCGCAGCGGCAGTTGTCGCTGGCGCAAGGCTCGCTGCTCACGCTCAAGCAGACGCTCGAGACGCAGAAGCTCGCGGAAGCGGCCGCGGTCACGACGGCCGAGATGAATGCGAACGAGGCGGATCGGCAAGTCACCGTATTCGAGTCGCTCGACAAGAAGGGACTCGCCGGCACGAATGAGCTCGCGAAAGCGCGCGACGCCGCCAAGGCCGCGCAAGAGAATCTCCAGATCGAGAAGGACCGTCTCAAAGTGCTGAGCGAGTCGATCGACCAGCAGGTCGCGCTGGCCGCGGACCAGGTCGAGCGGCTCAAGGCGATCGACAAGTTCCGCGAATCGCTCGTGGCGTCGATGCACGTGACCGCCGGCGAACCCGGCGTGCTGCAGGAAATGCCGTTGCTGCTCGGCGAATGGGTGGTACCCGGAACGATCCTCGCTCGCGTCGCCCAGCCCGGAAAACTCAAGGCCGTGCTCTCGGTTCCTGAAACGCAGGCCAAGGACGTGGTGATCGGCCAGGTCGTATCGGTCGACACACGCAACGGTATCGTCCCCGGCCGGGTCCAACGAATCGATCCCGCCGTGAACGCCGGAACCGTCGGTATCGACGTGTCGCTCGAAGGGCCGCTGCCGTCGGGTGCGCGAGCGGACTTGAGCGTCGATGGCACGATCGAGATCGAGCGATTGGACAACGTGCTGTACGTCGGCCGGCCGGCGTTCGGCCAGCCGGACGGCACGATCTCATTGTTCGCGATCGGACCGGATGGGCATACGGCGGTTCGCAAGACGGTAAAGTTGGGCAAAAGCTCGGTGACGACTATAGAAGTGCTGCAGGGTCTCGCGGTCGGCGACCGCGTGATCATCTCCGACATGTCCGCGTGGGACAACGTCAACAAGGTGCGTGTGGAATAATGACGACTCCATTGATCAGCCTCGAAGGCATCAAGAAGGTGTTCTATACCGACGAGATCGAGACACACGCGCTCTCGGAGATCCACCT
>Ga0070741_10017232_pt1 | contig 11897 bp, 8 predicted proteins | sample Coa_R1_4_FD_66440 | JGI IMG/M metagenome (GOLD analysis project Ga0070741, IMG submission 66440) | Surface soil microbial communities from Centralia Pennsylvania, which are recovering from an underground coalmine fire - Coalmine... | ecosystem: Environmental > Terrestrial > Soil > Unclassified ...
GAGAAGGGAAACCAGTCGAAGAAGATGGGCGGGAAAGTGCGTTTGCCGCCGAAGGTCAAGGTCACCACCGCCGAGTGCAGAGCGATAGCGGCCAAGCAAGCGACCGCATGCACGCCGACCGCGAGCGGACGCACCGGCCGCCGCAACGGAAAGCGTTGCGCCAGCCACAAAATCGCCGGCGTCATGAGCGCCCACGCATACCATCCCGTCACATGGCGCACGATCGCCAGGCCGAGGGGCATCGACGCCCCCCGAATCCGATCCCAGACGTACGTCGACGAGAACTCGGCCAGTGCGGCCACCGACCACACGGCGAGAATCGTCAGCATGGACACGCGGCGCGTGCGCATCGTACCCGAACGATGACACGGATTTATCTCGGGCGCCACGCGTGATGCAGCCAATGACACTCACCGGCCCATTCACGGCGCTCAGCCAACTGTTAGCTGCATGAGGCCCCACCGGCGTGACGCGGTTTCCTACGTTGCCGCTCATGCTACTCCTTCTCATGGCGGTCTTGGATAGCCTCTCGACGGTGCGCATCCCGCGCGTGGATACGGCGATCACGGTCGATGGCTCGCTGTCCGCGCCCGTATGGCGGCAGGCGTCCGTCCTCAGGGGATTTTCGGAGTACAAGCCCGTGGACGGCATTCCCGCCGAAGACTCGACCCAGGTACTCGTGTGGTACTCGAAAGCATCGATCTACTTCGGCATTCGGGCGTTTGAGCCGCACGGTCCGGTGCACGCGACCCGCGCCAATCGCGACAAGATCGATGGCGATGATAACGTGCAGCTCATCCTGAGCCCGTTCGTTCACTCGCACCAGGCGCTGGTCTTCGCTGTTAACCCGTACGGAGTGCAGGAAGACGGCACGATCACCGAAGGGGTGGCGACGACGATTGGCGCCATCGGAGTCCCCAACGCGACCGGTCCCGATTCGGTCGACCTGAGTCCCGACTTCGTGTACGAGTCCAAGGGCCAGCTCACGGCGTTCGGCTATCAAATCGAGGTTCGGATCCCATTCCGAAGCATCAAGTTCCCGGCGAAATCGCCCCAGGATTGGGGCATCAACATCCTGCGCAAGGTCCAACACTCGGGGCACAGCGATACCTGGTACCCCACGAAGCTGGCGACTGCCTCATACCTCGACCAGGCCGGCACGCTCGCGGGACTCCACGATCTGGATGCGGGACTCGTGTTGGACCTCAATCCGATCATCACGGAGAAGGTCGTTGGCAACCCGACCGGTAGGCGTTGGAACTACGATGCCGCGCGTCCGGAATTCGGAGGCAATATCCGCTGGGGGATCACGCCGAATCTCCTCTTCAACGGGACCTATCGTCCGGACTTCGCCGAGGTCGAATCGGACGCCACGCAACTCATCCTCGACCCGCGCATCGGTCTCCAGTATCCCGAGAAGCGTCCATTCTTCCTCGACGGGCTGGAGCAGTTCAATACGCCGAACAATCTCATTTACACCCGACAGATCGAAGCCCCGGTCGCGGCGTCGAAGCTCACCGGCAAAGTTGGCAATATCTCGCTCGCCTACTTGGGCGCCATCGACGAGGAGGACCAGCACGGGCTCGATGGCGGCCACCCGGCCATCAACGTCCTGCGTCTGCGCGACGACTTCGCCCAGGGCTCGCAAATCGGCGCGGTGATCACGGACAAGGAAGCCAGCGGCAGCTTCAACCGACTCGTCGGCGCCGACTCCCGTATCACCGTCGGCGGTATCTACACGGTCAACCTGCAAGCAGCCACCAGCATGACGCGCGATGCCGGCGCGAATACCGCCGGTCCGCTCTGGGAGACGGACTTCACACGCACGGGCCGGTCGTGGTACTTCAGGTATCGCCTGAAAGGCATCGATCCCCAGTTCGATGCCGCCAGCGGCTTCATCGCGCGTGGGAACGTGGTCGAAGCGACGTACGACGACCGATACACCTTCTACGTGAAGCACTCAGTGCTGGAGACATTCGGTATCGGTTTTACGGGCTACGACAATTGGGTGTACCGAACCTTCACGGCCCTCCACGCGCCCGCCGAACGCGAGTACGAGCCGTACGTCGTCGCGACGCTTCACGGGGGTTGGCAAATCCTCTACATGCAGGCGCTCGGCGGATACAACTACGATCCGTCGATCTATCGCAACTATTACCTCGGGCACATCGGGGCGCACGACACGATCTTCACGCACTATCCGAGCGCGCCCCCGATCTGGGACATCGATTACATCCTGCAGGTCACGACGCCGACCTTCGCGCACTTCGACCTGTCCCTGCTCCAGTTTTACGGCAACGACTTCAATTACTTCGAGTGGTCGCCGGCCTATTTCTGGTGGACCTCGATGACGCTCAACTACCGGCCGACCTCGAAGTTGCGCGCGCAGCTCATGTACAACGCGCAGGTCTACTGGCGGCGCGATGATCGCTCGCTGGTCGGCAAGACGCTGATTCCGCGCCTCGAGATCGAATACCAGGTGTCGCGGCCGATCTTCTTGCGACTGGTTGGACAGTATGACGGGTCCTACCAGAACACGCTGCGAGACGACTCGCGCTCGGAGCTCCCGATCTACTTCGCCAATTCCAACGGGACGTACTCGCCAGCCGCGTCATTCCAGCACAATCAATTCCAACTCTCGGCGCTCTTTGCCTATCAGCCGATTCCGGGAACCGTCGCATTCATTGGATACGGCAACACGCTGACCGAGCCGAACGGATTCCAGTTCAATCCACTCCGACGCATCGCCGACAACGTCTTCGTGAAATTCAGTTATCTATTTCGCATGTGAGCGTTTGGCCTTCTCCGCCACGAGCGCGAGCGTTGGGCGACCGACGAAGCCGTCGGCGGGAGGATCCTGGTTGGCCAATATCACGACAGTATAAGGCGAACCGAGCACGAGATAGAGGTGCGTGCTGACCCCGGGGAATCCGCCGCCGTGGCCGACGACCGTTCGCCCATACACGTCGCTGATCTCCATCGCGTATCCATATTGGTCGCCCGTCGGCGTCGCGCTCCGCGGCTTCGTCAGCTCGTCGAACGTCCGAGAGCGAACCAAGCGTCCGCCGCGCAGCGCGGAGGCGAATCGTATCAGGTCATCCGCGGTCGAGATCGCGCCGCCCGCCGGACTCCCTACGTCCGCGAGCGCCTCGTGCCAGTCGGTCGAGGGTCCCTGCGGCGAAAACTTCGTGTACGGCGTCACCAGCGTGGGCGATGTGTGCGGCCGGTTGTTCGGGTCGCTGTTCGTCATGCCAGCCGGCGCGAAGATATGCGCTCGGAGGTAACCGGGATAATCCTGACCCGACACCTGTTCGACGATGGCGCCGGCCAGCGCGAGCCCGGCGTTGCTATACTGCCATTGCGCCCCCGGCGGAAAGGCCGGCGCATCCTGGTCGTAGAGCGGCATGAACTCGGCCGCGCGCGCGACGCCCTTGGTCATCATGTCTGGCGTGCGTTTTCCCAGGAAATCGCCCATCCCCGCGGTGTGCGAGAGGAGCATCCCGACCGTCGCCTGATCGCGCACGGCCGCGTTGGGGTAATCCGGGAAGAATTTCCCGATGTGATCGTCGAACGACATCTTGCCCTGATCGACGAGCTGCCCGATCGCCGCGGCCGTGAACATCTTGCCCATCGACCCGAGCGTGAACTGCGTGGCGCCCGTGATCGGTGTTTTCTGCCCGCGGTTCGCGTAACCGGCGGTGGCGCGTGCGATCACGTGCGTATCCCGCGCCACGGTCACGATCCCGGAGAACATCCCAGCCTCGCCGATCCGAGTGACCAGACGACGGACCTCGGCCGCGAGCGCCGCGTCGCTCAGATCGGCTGGCAGCGCCGATTCCTTCGGCGTCCGCGGATTCGTGAAGTCCCCTTCCAGCTTTCCGGCGTCGTTCGCGACCAGAATCAACGACACCCACGCGCCGGATTTCTCCCCGACCATCAGGAGTCGGAGCGTATCGCGGACGGACCGTGTGGTGTCGGCGACCCGAAAGCCGCCGTTCGCCGAGCAGAGCGCGAACTGGAAATCAGCGCGTCGGGCCGCCGGGAGACGACGCGCGGCCTGGTCCGATAGATGCGCCGTCTGCCACGCCAGCATCTGGTCATGGTTGGGCTGGTGGCACAAGCGCAGCCACTCGGTCGCGAGTGGCTGCGCGGGCGACTGAGCCTGAGCCGCGCCTACCGCACAGGCGCAGGCGAGGGCATAACGGATACCCCGCCCACATACTTGGCGTAGGTGGCCTCGACGATCGCCAGATTGGACACGCCTTTGCGCCAGACCCATGCGCCGAAGAGTGCCACCGGAATCCCGATGACCGCCAGTACGATCGTCAGCGAGCTCAATGCTCCGACGACGAGAAGCAGGAGTCCCGTGCCCCGTTGTTGCCGAAACGGCGCGGCGAACTCATTCTTGGCCGCGAGCAACACGTCCGGATCAGTCGACTGCGTTGCCTTGAGCTTGCCGGTGACTTCCTGCGGGGTCGTCGTCCCCGACACGAATTGAATGAAGTCGTTTGCCATGCCCCTCAATGCGTGAAGGCATGGGAAAAACCGTCAGGGCGCGAGATCCGGCTGATAGTTGGTCACGAACTCGATGAATCGGGAAACATCAGTAATATCCTTTCCAACGAACCGGATCGTGTGCGATGAGACGCGCTGGACACCCGGAAGATAGGTCAGCAGTTCGGCGGGCCGATAATTCTTGAAGCTGAGATCCAGACGGACCGGTGTCGCGAGCACGTAGGGCTTGATGCTCGCGCGTTTCTTCACGCCATCGCGCACCGTGCTCCGGATCAGCGCCTGCGCCGCCGTGGGGGTCATGGTCGCGGCGGCGTGAAAGCTGATGGCGCGTTTCACGACGGCGCCCTCGATGCCGCTGATCATCTGCTGCGTCTCGTGCACGGCGATATCGTCGCCGGAGATCGCGACCACCGGTACGCCGAATCGTCCAGCGATCGCGGCATTCAAGCCGGACTCGGGGATGGGGACGCCGTTCAGTTCCACGCTCGTGAAGTTGGCGCTCGAGAACGTGTGCGCCCGCACACCGGCCGGGCTCGTGGTCGACGCATGATATCCGATGAACACCGCGGCCGAGAACGAGGAGTCGATGCCCTCCATCATCGTGAGGGGCCGCGGCCACGAGCGCACCAACGTCACATCGCTCGGCAACTGCTCGATCAGCAGATTTTCGCCATTGCCATGCGAGTCACTGACCACGATGGCCGTGGCCCCCGCATCGCGTGCCCCTTGGATCGCCGCGTTCGTCTCGGCGGTCATGAATCCCCGGAATCGCTCATACTCGAACCCGGTCGGCAGGAGTTGGTCGGCGGTGACCACGCCGGCGATGCCTTCCATGTCGACGGAGATGTACACCTTGAGCGGCTGCTGCGCCGCGGCGACGCCGGTGGCGAGACAGGCGGCTAGACAGGCGGCGATGGCACTATAGAAGAGGCGCATCGGCCCAATGTATTATTGACATCATCAATCCGTTACCCCGAGTTCGGTCGATCTGCTTACGCCTGCCCGAGGCGCACGAAGTCAAAGCCTGGGGTGAACCGACGTTTCGCGTGCGCAACAAAATTTTCGCGATGTATGCGCACGCGGAGAATCACCACGGTCGCGGATGTCCGGCGATCTGGTGCAAGGCCACGCCCTTCGACCAGGACCAACTGATCCAAGCGAATCCGAAGCGATTCTTCAGCCCACCGTATGTCGGACCCAAAGGGTGGGTTGGCATACGGCTCAACGGCCGCCCGAATTGGACGGTGATCGCGGAACTCATTGAGACGGCGTATCGGATGACCGCACCCAAACGACTATGGAAGTAGCCGCCGCCGCGCCGGCGGCGCACGTGCGGTGGCGGGTCGCCGCCCTGTGCAGCATCGTGCTGTTCCTCGAAGGCTACGACCTGGCGTCGATAGGCTACGCGATCCCGTCGCTGGTCGATGCGTGGCATTTGTCGCCGGCCGCGTTCACGCCGGTCCTGACCGCGGCCAACATTGGCCTGATGATCGGATCGTTCGCCGCCGGGCTGCCCGGCGATCGCGCGGGGCGCAAGCCCGTTCTCCTGGGTGCGGTGCTGGCGTTCGGCGTGTTCTCGCTGCTGTCCGCGTTCGTCCACACGCGATCGGAGTTCGCGGTAGCCCGGTTTCTCACGGGGCTGGGACTCGGCGCGGGCCTGCCGATCACCGTCGCCCTCGCGACCGACTTCGCATCCGAGAAGTATCGCGGTCGTCTCGTGACGCTCATCTTAGCCGGACCGCCGGTCGGTTTCGTGATCGGCGGCGTGATCGCGAGCCGGCTCGTCGTCGCGTTCGGCTGGCCGGCCATCTTCGTCGCGGGCGGCGTGCTGCCGCTCGCGATCATCCCACTGCTCGCGCTATGGCTCCCGGAGTCCGTCGCGCTGCGCCGGGCATCGCGTGAGGCGAGTCCGGTGTCGGCGTTGTTTCGCGATGACCTGGCGCCAACGACGCTGCTCCTCTGGGTGATCACGCTGCTCAACTACCTGGGACTCTACTTCATCCTGTTGTGGACGCCCGCCATTCTGCACTCGACCGGCGTGACACCGGCGCAAGCGATCCTGGTCACGACGGTTTATAGTTTGGGTCTCGTTGCCAGCCCACTGGTCACGAGCTCCCTCATCGGCCGGTTCGAGATCGAACGCATCTTGGTCGCCTTGCTGTCCTTCGGCGCCCTGTGTGCGCTCGCCATCGGATTCGCCGACCCTCGATTCGCGCTACTCGTTCTGCTGCTCGGCGGCGTTGGCCTCGGCGCCGGCTGTCAGTCCGGCATCAACGCATTGTCTGGCGCGGCCTATCCTCCACCCATTCGCTCGACCGGCGCCGGTTGGGCCATGGGCATCGGACGCATCGGCACCATCGCCGGCCCGCTCCTCGGCGGTCTTTTGATTCAACTCGGCCTCACCCCGCGCACCATCTTCTCCGTCGCCAGCATTCCCGCGCTTGGCGCGGCGATGCTCTTGCTGTTCCTAGAATGGATCAATCGAACGGATACGAGGCAGTCGCGGCGCGGTTCATAGCCTTCCGTTCGAGGACGAGGGCGGGAATTACTATTTCGATGTCCGGCGGTAGATTGGGAGCCATGCGTTCTCCCCGACTCTCCATCTCCAGCATTGCCCTCGGCGGCCTCTTCGTCATTCCGCCGACGCCTCCTCATCGCGACCTCACGATGTCGGACTACGACCGTGCGGCGAAGATGCTGGCGGCGAACACCGACTCCTTGATGATCGGCGGTCGGGTGCGTGCCACCTGGCTCACGGACGACCGGTTCTATTACCGGACGTCGACCGCGGATGGCTTCGAGTGGGTACTCGTGGATCCCGCCCATCGGACGCAGAAGCCGTTATTCGATGCGCCGGCGGTCGCCAGTGCGCTGGCGCGCGCCGGCGCGGGCACGTTCGATGCCAAACGCATTCCCGCGACGCGCGCGCAGCTGGCGATCGCCGGCACCGAGGTGGTCCTCGAGATCAAGGATCACCTCTGGCGCTGTGACGTCGCGGGGCACGCCTGTCTGGCGGATACCGCGAAGACGCGGCCGGTCCCCGAGGTGCTGTCGCCGGACGGCAAGCGCGCGGTGTTCATTCGAAATTGGAACCTCTGGGCGCGCGACGTCGCCACCAATCAGGAAACCCAACTCACGACCGACGGCTCGGAGAACTTCGGGTACGCCACCGACAACGCCGGATGGGTACACAGCGACCGTCCCATCGTGCTCTGGTCGCCGGACTCGAGGAAGATCGCGACGCAGCAGCAGGACGAGCGTCACGTCGGCGACATGTATCTGGTGGAGACACGCGTTGGCCATCCCAAGCTGCAAGCGTGGAAGTACCCGCTGCCCGGCGACAGCGTCGTGGCCATGATCTCCCGCGTGATCATCGACGTCGATCGCGGCACCGTGGTTCGTCTGCAAACGCCCCCCGATTACCATCGCGCGATGCTGGGCGACAATCTGAGCATGGCCGATCTGATCTGGAGTCCCGACGGCGCGCGACTCGCCTACGTCAGCACCGACCGCGATCACAAGTCCGCGACGGTGAAGATCGCCGATGCGACAACGGGAGCGGTCCGTACGCTCTTTGACGAGCACGCGTCGACGCAGTTCGAGTCGGTGGCGGGTTGGCGCATTCTCTGGCCCGAGAAGACGCTCATCTGGTCGTCGGAGCGGAGTGACTGGTCGGAGCTCTACGCCTACAATCTCGAAACCGGCGCGCTGCTCCATCCGATCACCACCGGCGACGGCCCCGTCACGGGCATCCCGCACGCTGACGAAAAGCATCGCACACTGCTCGTCGAGGCCCGCGGCCGCGAAGCAAACGAAGACCCGTACTTCCGTCACTACTACAGCGTCGATGTGGACGGACATCACTGGACCGCGCTCACGCCGGAAAGCGGCGACCACAGCATCCAGGTCGCGCCCGACGGACAGTATTTCATCGACAGCTATTCCTCGCCGACGACGCCGCCTATTGTCGTCCTCCGCGAGGCGCGCACCGGCCGCGTCGTCATGCCGATCACCCGCGGCGATATCACACGCCTGATCGCCACGGGCTGGAAGCCGCCCATGCCGATCGTGACCACGGCACATGACGGCCACACCAAGCTCTACGGGCTTCTCTACCGTCCGACGAACTTCGACTCGACGCAGCATTATCCGATCATCAACAACGTGTACCCCGGCCCGCAGGGAGGCAGCGTCGGATCGCGCAGTTTCGTCACCGCCCACGGCGACTGTCAAGCGCTCGCCGAGCTGGGGTTTGTGGTCGTGCAGATCGACGGCATGGGCAACCCGTTTCGGTCGAAACGCTTCCACGACGCGTACTACGGCGCCATGGGTCGCGACAATACGCTGCCCGATCAGGTGGCCAGCATGCGCGAGCTCGCCACCCGCTACGCATGGATCGATACCACGCGCGTTGGCGTCTGGGGCCACTCGGGCGGCGGGTTCGCGACGGCCGATGCCATGTTCCGCTATCCGGACTTCTTCAAGGTCGGCATAGCCGAATCCGGCAATCATGACCAGCGCGAATACGAGGACGACTGGGGCGAGCGCTATCAGGGCTTGTTGACGACGACGGGCAAGTCGGACAACTACGATCCAGAAGCGAACCAGACGCTCGCCCAGAATCTCAAGGGCCACCTGCTGCTGGCGCACGGCTCGCTCGACGACAACGTACCGCCGTACAACACGATGCTCGTCGCCCGCGCGCTGATCGAGGCGAACAAGGAGTTCGATGAGCTCATCATCCCCAACGTCCACCACGGCTACGCCTCGGCCTCGCTCTACATGATGCGCCGGCGTTGGGACTACTTCGTTCGCTACCTCTTGAACGCCGAGCCGCCAAAAGACTACCGCATTGCCGCCGGCTCATGACAGCGGGCTAAAGCCGACGATGGGCGTGCTGGCCGCGTCGGCGATCGTCGCGGGCATCATTCTCGGCACATCGATCTTCGTTCAACCGTCGGAAATCAGCCGGCTCGTGCCCAACGTGCCGGCGATGATGGGCGTGTGGCTGTTCGCGGGCTTGTTGACCTTATGCGGCGCGATGGCCTGCGCGGAGCTGGCGTCGGCGTTCCCGGAGACGGGCGGCGTGTACGTGTTCCTTCGCGAGGGAATCTCGCCGTTGGCCGGGTTCCTGTGGGGTTGGGCGATGTTCTGGATCATGCACTCCGGCATCATCGCCGCCATCGCGATGATCGTGGCGCGATACGTCGGCTACTTCACGCCGCTCGGCGACCGTGGCATTCAGGGCGTCGCGATCGGCGTGATTCTCGTGCTGTCCTGCGTGAACTACTTCGGCGTGAGGCAGGGAAGCGCCGTGCAGACGACGCTCACATCGGCCAAAGTACTCGCGCTCGCGCTGATTTTCGTCCTGGTGTTCACGGTCGCCGGCGGCGGTCACGTCGCGACCGTGACCGCGACGCACGAACCGCTGCCCGGACCGCGCACGTTCCTGCTCGCTACGATCGCGGGGTTGTTTGCGTTTGGCGGATGGCACATGGTGACCTACGCCGCGGGCGAGACGCGCACGGCTGGTCGGACGATCCCTCGTGCGCTTTTCGTCGGCACCCTGGTCGTGACAGTGTGTTACATCGGCTTGAATGCCGCCTATCTTCGCGTGCTGCCACTCCAGCAGATGATCACTTCGCAGCGCGTCGCGGCCGATGCGGCCAACGCGCTCGTGGGCAGCTGGGGCGCGGGGCTCGTCTCGGCGTTGGTGATTCTGTCCGGCGCGAGCGCCGTGAACGGCGTCATCCTGAGCGGCCCGCGCGTGTACTTCGCGATGGCCCAGGACGGGCGCGCATTCCGATGGCTCGCCGCGATTCATCCGCGGTTTCGGACGCCGCACGTTGCCATATTCGCGCAGGCGATCTGGGCCAGCGTGCTGGTGGCGACCGGATCGTACCGAGCCCTGTTCACCCGCGTGGTCTTTACCGAGTGGATATTCTTTGCCCTCATGGTCGTCGGCATCTTTCGGCTCCGGCGGCGCCCTGGCTACGCGCCGGCCTATCGCGTTTGGGGATATCCGATCGTTCCGGCGCTCTTCATCGCGGCGTGCGCGGCGATCGTGTGCAACCAGATCGTGGCCGCGCCACGTGAGAGCGCGGTCGGTCTCCTTTTCGTGGTCACCGGCTGGCCCATCTACTATCTCTTTCGCGCATGACCATCATCGACGTTCATAACCACTACTATCCTCCGGCGTACATCGACGCGTTGCAAGCCGGGCCGAGCCATGTGAAGGTGACCGTCGATGCGGATGGAAATCCGTGCCTCCATTATCCGGGCGACTATAACGTCGCGGTTCGCGGGCATCGGGACATCGATTACCGGGACGGCGTGCTGCGACAGCTCGGCGTGGACACGCAGGTGATCTCGCTGACGACGCCGGGAACGCACGTCGAGTCGCTGGCGACGGCCTCGCGGCTGGCGACCCTCGTGAACGATGCCTTTGCGCGGGCCGTGAGCGACAAGAACGGTCGCTTCGTTGCTTATGCGACGCTGCCGCTGAATGACCCGGCGGCCTCCGTCCGCGAACTCGAGCGCGCAAGCCGTCAGCTCCGCATGCCCGGGGCGATGCTGTTCAGCAATGTGAATGGTGTGGCGTTGGCGGACGAGCGATTCTGGCCCCTGTACGAAGCGGCCGATTCGCTGGGCGCAGTGCTCCACATTCATCCCACCGATCCGGTGGGCGTGGAGGCCATGACGGACTACTGGCTCATGCCGCTCGTCGGATTCTTGATGGACACGACGCTCGCGGCGGCGAAACTCGTGTTCGCCGGCATCCCGGAACGATTTCCACGCATTCGTTGGGTGTTGAGCCATCTGGGCGGCGCGATACCGTATCTGGCCGAGCGGCTGGACCGCGGCTTCCACGCATTTCGCGAGTGCCGCGCGCATATCGATCGGCCGCCGAGCGAATATCTCAAGCAGTTCTACTACGATACCGTGAACTTCGATCGCGACGCACTGGAGCTGGCCATAGCGTTCGCCGGCGTCGATCACATCCTGGCCGGCAGCGATTACCCCCACCAGATCGGCAGCATCCCATCGATGCTGGACTCGCTGCGCGGGCTCCGATTGTCGGAGGCCGACCGTGCGAAAATCCTCAGCGGGAACGCGGCGCGACTGTACGATCTCGGGAGACGATGAGCCCGATGTGACGGCCGTGTCAAATGGCCTGATCGGCGGGTCGTGATTTGGCACTGCCGGCGACGATTTTGCTCCTCTATGCTTTGTTTGATCGTCACCTCTCCCCCGATTTTGCCCCGATGCCGACCTCTACACTGATCGATACACTCGATGGCCCGAGCTTCCGCGCTGGCGACGATGGGTACGACGCCGAGCGTCGTGGATTCCAGTTGGCGGGGACGATCAACCCATCGCTG
>Ga0070741_10017233_pt1 | contig 11896 bp, 14 predicted proteins | sample Coa_R1_4_FD_66440 | JGI IMG/M metagenome (GOLD analysis project Ga0070741, IMG submission 66440) | Surface soil microbial communities from Centralia Pennsylvania, which are recovering from an underground coalmine fire - Coalmine... | ecosystem: Environmental > Terrestrial > Soil > Unclassified ...
TCCTCAAGCAGGAGGTCGCCGCGGCAGCGGGGACAGGACTTCAGCAAGATCATCGTTTTCTCCTTCTTCATTCGCTTTGTTCCTCCCGATTATCGTTCTCCAGGCCGATCGTCCCCTAGGGCCGATGGCACCGAAGTCGCTGGTCCTAACGGCCTGCGGTCGCAGGGCTGACCAGTCCCCCACGAACGAATCCAATTGGTTGCTGGCCTGCCGCAAGCCACCTATCATTACGCTCGGATTCAGATGGACGAGCGCCCGAAATCAGACTTCGAGGAGTTACGGCTCGAATCGGTCATCGATAACGCGCCGGATGGCTTCCTAGTGGCCGATGAGACTGGCAGGATCATCCTGACCAATGCCACAGCCGAGGCGATGTTTGGATACAAGCGCGGGGAGCTGGTTGGCGAGCGGGTCGAACGCTTGATCCCGCAGCGGCTACACGATCAGCACCTGCAGTACCGCTCCGAGTACCAGGCCAGCCCGCGCCCGCGGCCGATGGGCCTGGGCCTCAAGTTGTTGGGCTTGAGGAAGGACGGCACGGAGCTGCCGGTGGAGATCAGCCTCAGCCCGCTGCAAACCAGCGACCGCACGCTGGTCACCGCCATCATCCGCGACGTCTCGGAGCGCCAGCGCCTGGAGGAGGAGCGCAACTTCCTGGCGGTGGAGCTGCAAACCGAACATGAGCGCGACCGCATCGCCATGGACCTGCACGACGGCATCATGCAGGACGTCTACGCCGCGGCCTTACGCCTTGAACTGGCCCAGAGCGAGATTCACCTGGATCAACCCCAGATCGCGCGCGACCTGGAACGGGTTATCGAACAGCTGCACGAGGTCGTGCGCAACGTCCGCAGCTACATCTTTGACCTGCGGCCGCGCCAGTTCGCCGGCAACCTCGCCGACGCCCTGACTGACCTGGGCAGAGAGTTCGAGCAGAACTCGCACATTCGAACGCGCGTAATCGTCGAGGATCCGGCAGACATAGACCCGGCTGCGGCGGTCGCACTCTATCACGTCGTGCACGAGGGCCTGAGCAACGTGCAGAAGCATGCAACCGCCAAACAGGTGGAGATCTCGCTGACAAAGGCCGGCGACCGCCTGATCCTGGAGATCCGCGACAACGGCAAAGGCTTCGAACCGTCCGAGAACCTCTCGGAGCAGCACCGAGGCCTGCGCAACATGGCGGCCCGCGCTAGCTCTATCGGCGCCGAGTTCGATGTGGTGAGCGCGCCCGGCCAGGGCACCTGCTTGAGGGTAGAGCTGCCGCTGGCCGCCGGGCGTCTGGACTAGCTAGCCGGTCCCGGGCTTTTCCGGCAGGCGGCGAGCGATGTAGGCGGCCGCTTCCGAGCGGCGCCGCAGGTTCAGCTTGCTGAGGATGCTGGAGACGTAGTTCTTGACGGTCTTATCGCTCAGGAAGACCTCCGCCGCGATCTCACGATTGGTCTTGCCCTCAGCGATCAGCTTGACAATCTTGTACTCGTTTTCGGTGAGCTGAGATTGGACCGAGGCACCGCCGCCGCTGGCCATGTCCCGTACCTGTTGCATCACCCGCTGCGTGACCTGCGGGTCCAGTAGCGACTCCCCGCGCGCTACGGCCTCCACCGCCTCCGCCAACTGGTTGGCCCGTGTCTGCTTGAGCAAGTAGGCCGAGGCGCCGGCGAGTATCGAGGCGAAGATCGCTTCATCGTCAGCGTAGGAGGTCAACATGATCATGCGGGTCTCCGGCCGGGTCTCCCGGATCTCGCGGCAGGCCTCGACACCGCTGCCGTCAGGCAGCCGCACGTCCATCACCACCACATCAGGCTTTTCCTTGGCCGCAACGGCGACGGCCTCAGCGACATTGCCGGCCTCCGCCACCACGGACATGCCGGGGCGGCGGTCCAGCAGCGCTCGCAAGCCCTCCCGCACCACCTCGTGGTCGTCGACCAGCATCACCCGTATTTCGTCAGCCATCCATCCTCCGAAACGGTACGCTCACGGTGACCGTCGTGCCGAGGCCGCGCTCACTGGCGATCTCCAGGACGCCGCCGAGCTCTATGGTCCGGTGCCGCATATCCGAAATGCCGCGACTGGAGTGGAAAGCCGTCACATTGGCTCCAACCCCATCATCGCTCACGACCAAGACTAATCTATCATCCGTAACGCCGACTTCCAAACTGACCCGGCCGGCCAGCGAGTGCTCTCGCACGTTGGCCAAACACTCTTTGGCGATCTCCAGCAGCTCTCGGGTCTGCGACTCGGTGAGCTGCGCCGAGATTTCTGCCAGGGATGGAGACGGCCGCAAGTCCGCGTTAATGAGGCTATTCACGCGCAGGTCCTCGATCAATATCCGCAGGCCGGACGCCAGTGATCGGTCGCCGGCCTCTATGGGCGGCAGTCCAAAGATACTGCGGCGGACGTCCCGGATGAGGGAGTTCAGGCTCTTGATGGCGGCGTTCAACTGCGGCCGGACCTGCTCCGGGGCGTCGTCCAGGAGCTGCAAGCAGTTCTCCAGTTGAAGGCTGACCCCGTAGAGCGACTGGATGGTCGTATCCTGCAGGGATTCCAGATCATCCTTCGCCAGGAGCGCTGCCGCTTGCTTGGTTGCCATGTCCACAGCTTATGGTTCCGCCTCGATGCAGTGTGAGGGTCTTAGTACCCAGCGACCGAGGGCCATTCGGCCTGTTTTGCGAATCTGGAGAAATACGAAGCGTAATGCCCTTGTTACGAAAGCCACGACTGCATTTACCGGCTCTCAGGCGCCTGCTTGCCATACTTCTCACATCAAGCTCTCAACTGAGTAAGGAGGAAGCACATGGCAACAGGAACGAGCTTGCTGCTCATAGCCATTGGCCTTGTGATGGCAATCGCCGTCAATTACCAGGTGTCTGGCATCGACCTGCGGGCTGTCGGCGTGATCCTGGTGGTCGTGGGGGCGCTGGGACTGGCGTTCTCGCTGATGTTCCTGGCGAGCTACTCGCCGTTCGGCGAGCGCTGGCACGACCCTGACCACACGACGGGCCACGGCCACGGACACGGACACGCCTAGGCGATTCGTAATGCAGTCAGAGTCCCGGACGCAAACGGTCCGGGACTCTGACAAAAAGGGAGGTTCACATGCTGGTCTTATTGCTGTTACTCCTGCTATTGTTCCTGCTCTTCGGCGGGCTGGCGATCACGGTCTCCAAGCTGTTCCTGATCCTGCTGATCGTGGTTGTACTGATCGGCCTGTTCGGCGGCGGCTACAGCTACCGCCATCACTGACCGGCGCTAGGAGAGACAAAGCGGCCCGGGCGGATTCGCCCGGGCCGCGCTCTTGTATTCGAGGAGATGGCAGGGGCGGCAGGATTCGAACCCGCGACCTGCGGTTTTGGAGACCGCTGCTCTACCAGCTGAGCTACGCCCCTGCGCGAGTGCCTTCCAAGTATAGCAAGCGGCTTCTACGCGGGCGAGACGGAGTGCGCTATGGCCTGGCGCTAGCTGCCGGCGGCGACGGGAGTGGCCAGCTGCAGGGCCCGGCGCTTCTCTCGGACGTCCTGCACCAGCTGCCGCGCCACCGGCTCGAAGGCGCGGGCCGCGCTCAGGGGCCGGCCGCCCTCCGCGAATGCGTAGAGACGCTGCGCCAGGTAGCGCAGCGAGACCCGCCAGTCGATGATCGACTCGCTCATCTCGCTGACCTGGCACTCGCGGCTGAAGAAGAGCACTACTCGCTCGATGTCGTCTTCCAGATGGCAGGAGACCAGGTGATGGGCCATACGCTCGCCGGCGTCCTCCTGTTCGCTGCGCAGGAACGGCAGCAGCTGGCTCATCGCGAACGGCCGCGGGAAGTCGTCGTCCAGCTCCAGGTTGCGACGGCGTTGCTCGGACAGGTAAAAGCTTACCAGCTCCCGCTCGCAGCCCATCAGGGGCAGGCCTCGGGGCAGCAGCTCCAGGACACGCAGCGTCCAGCGTCGCACCTCGCGGTCCAGGCGATTGGCTCGCTGCAGGACGCCCTTGAGGTGGCGTTCATCGATGTTTTCGTACTCTGACAGACCGTAAAAAGACATCGCAGGCCTCTACAGGTAAGAAGCCTGCGTTCTTAAGAATGTTACATGGCTGTACGGGCCTAATCGTGGCCGATCTTGCGTTCCGGGGCCACACGCTCCTTGAGCGCCAGCTTGATCTCGCGCGCCTCCGGAAAGCGGCCGGCCTCACGATTGGAGAAGACGGCCTCGCCGTCCAGCGTCACTTCGAAGATGCCGCCGCGGCCCGGCACCAGGGCCACTTCGCCCAGGTCCTGGTCGAACGTCGTTAGCAGTTCCTGCGCCAGCCAGCTGGCCCGCATCAGGAACTTGCACTGGGTGCAGTAGTGGATCTCGACTCTTGGTGCGCTCATCGATTAGCCCTTCAAATGGCGCCCCAGGAGGGACTCGAACCCCCGACGCGCGGCTTAGGACGCCGCCGCTCTGTCCAACTGAGCTACTGGGGCGCGCTGCAGCTTCGCATTCTATTCTAACGCACGCCAGCTGGTCGAAGGCTAATGACTGGGGCACGCCGATAACCTGGAGGCTGCTGCTGCGTTTATCCACAAGAGCCTCCCCATTTAGCGAGATCTGAGCAATGGTCATTCGGCTGCCTAACCTTACGCCCACGCGGCTGGTCCTGCTGGGCACCGCCATCGCCGTCACCTACTTTCTGGTGACCGGCGCGCTGACGACCATCCGCTCGCAGCAGCTCAACCACCAGGAGGCCAGCCTGCAGGCGCAGATCCAGACGCTGCAGGAGCGCTATAACGGCCTGCAAGCCATCCGCGACTACCTGAACTCGGACGAATACATCGAAAAGGTGGCGCGCGAGCAGCTGGGGTTGGTCAAGGACGGCGAAAGCGGCATCATCGCCGTCCCGGAGGACAGCTCGGCTGCGGACGGTGTGCCTCCAACGCCGAGCCGCCTCTGGTGGGAGGACATCCTCCGCTGATCAGGCCAGGGGTTGTACAATAAGTCCAGCGCTATCCCCCTCCAGCTCCTTTTTCTTGGTTCGTATGTCCGCCCCTAAGCTGCCTGCCTTTGTGCGCGAACGAGACCGCCGGGTGCTGCACTTCCTGCGAGAGCAGGGCGCGCTGGCCGGCGGCGAACACCTGCTGCTCGCGGTTTCCGGCGGGCCCGATTCCACCGCGCTGCTGCACACGCTGGCGCACCTGCGCGAGGGGCTGCAGCTGCGCTTGACCGTTGCCCACTTCGACCACCAGCTGCGCAGCCGCGCCGAGGCACAGGCGGACCTCGAGTTCGTCTTAGCGCAAGCGGAAGCACTGCGCATCGAAGTGCTGCCAGGCAGCGGCGCTGTGCGCGAGGCGGCCAAGGCACAGGGTCTCTCGCTGGAGGACGCCGCCCGGCGGATGCGCTATCGCTTCCTGGCGGAGAGCGCGGCAGAGGCAGGCGCCAGCATAGTCGCCACCGGCCACACGCACTCGGACCAGGCGGAGACCGTGCTGTTACACCTGCTGCGCGGCAGCGGCCTGGGCGGACTGAGAGGCATGGCCGCGCGCTCGGACTGGCCGTTCGGCGAGGGGCCGGCGCTCCTACGACCTCTCCTCTGCCTCTCGCGCGAAGAGACCGCCCGCTACTGCCAAGAGCTGGGCATCGAGGCGCGCCAGGACCCTACAAACCTGCTCCCGGATGCCACCCGCAACCGCCTGCGCAACCAGCTGTTGCCAGAGCTGCGGCATTACAACCCCCGTATCGACGAAGCGCTGGTCCGCCTCGCAAACGCAGCCGCAGCCGACGACGCCGTCCTGGAGTCGTTGGCCAGCGAGGCCCTGCAGGAGCTGGCGGCGATCGATAATGAAAGCGTCTCCATCCTGCGGGAGCGCTTCGCCGCCCTGGCGCCGGCACTGCAGGTGCGCCTACTGCGGTTGGCCGCCGAGCGGCTACTGCAGCCCGCGCCGCAGCTGGAGGCTGTCCACCTGGAGGCCGCTCAGGATGCGCTGCGCAGCCCTCGCGGCAGCGTCTCTCTGCCGGGTGGCCTGCAGCTGGACGTCACGCCGGAGCGGCTGCTGCTGCGCCTGGACGAGGCGCCGGTTGCGCAACCGCTGCCGGAGACGCCGCTGGCGGTGCCCGGGATCACGATCGTCGGCGACTGGCGCCTCGAGGCAGAGGCTGCCCCGTTGCCGGTCGACCCCGCCCAGGCCGACCCGCTGCTGGCGCTGCTGGACGCCGACGTCCTGGGGCCGCACCCCTACGTGCGGTCGCGCCGGCCCGGCGACCGCCTGCAGCCGCTGGGCATGCAGGGCGAGAAGAAGCTGCAGGACCTGCTGGTGGACGCGCACGTGCCGGCCTCGGAGCGGGACGCCCTGCCGCTGGTCTGCGGCGAACGCGGCATCGCCTGGGTCGTCGGCGTACGGATCGCCCAGCCGGCGGCTATCGGCCCACGGACACAACGTGCCGTGCGCCTGCGGGCAAGTCGCGTCGACTCCACCAGGGAGCGGGATTGACGTGCTTTATCATTCGATTAAGCGACCGCGCGAATTCTTCGATACAACTATTGCCTTTTGTCGAAGATTTGCTAGAATGGATGCAGCCAGGGAGCCCCACTCCCCGGCGAACCGACAGCGCAACTACTCCTTAGGCGAAACGATTTCCCATCTTCTGCTGTCTTCCCTTAAGCACAGCTCCGAACGCGCGCAATATCCCCAAAATCGCATTAACGGCAAAATCCCAACATCGGCTGGAGACGAATAAGTGAGCATAACCGAACTCGAAACCCGAACTCGCGAAGAGCTGCTGGAGGTAGCGAAAGACCTTGGCGTCGGCGGGGTCACCGGCCTGCGCAAGCAGGACCTGGTGTTCCGCATCCTGCAGGCCCGCGCGGAGCAGGAGGGCAACTACTTCGCGGGCGGCATCCTGGAAGTGGCCAACGACCAGTATGGCTTCCTCCGCTGCTCCGGCTACAAGCCTAGCCCTAGCGATGTCTACGTCTCGCAGTCACAGATCCGCCGCTTCGGCCTGCGCACCGGCGACTACGTCATGGGCCAGGTGCGGCCTCCCAAGGAGTCCGAGAAGTACTACGGCCTGCTGCGGGTGGAGGCCGTCAATGGCCTGGACCCGGAGGTCGCCAAGCAACGCCCGGCCTTCGAGACGTTGACCCCGATCTTCCCGCTCGAGCTGATCGACCTGGAGGCCGGCCTCAACAACCTCTCCAACCGCCTCGTCAACCTGGTGGCGCCCATCGGCCGCGGCCAGCGCGGCATTATTGTCGCGCCGCCCAAGGCCGGCAAGACGATCCTCCTCAAGAACATCGCCACCGCCATCGCCAAACGCTACGACGACATCCATATCATCGTCATGCTAATCGGCGAGCGGCCAGAAGAGGTCACCGACTGGCGCCGCTCCGTCGAAGACGCGGAGGTCGTCGCGGCCACGTTCGATGACCCCGTCGAGGAACAGACGCGCGTCGCCGAGCTCGGCATCGAGCGGGCCAAGCGCCTCGTCGAGGGCAAGCGCCATGTCGTGGTGCTGCTGGACGGCATTACGCGCCTCACCCGCGCCTACAACCTGGCGCTGCCGCCCAGCGGACGCACCCTCTCCGGCGGTATCGACCCAGTGGCCCTCCACCCCTCCAAGCGGCTCTTCGGCACGGCTCGCAACGTGGAGGAGGGGGGCAGCCTGACGATCATCGCGACTTGCCTTGTCGATACGGGCAGCCGCATGGACGAGGTCATCTTCGAAGAGTTCAAGGGCACCGGCAACATGGAGCTCTGGCTGGACCGCCGCCTGGCCGAGAAGCGGGTCTTCCCCGCCATCGATGTCATGCGCAGCAGCACCCGCCGCGAGGAGCTGCTCTACGACGAGGAGCACTTCCAGCGCATCTCTCTGCTGCGGCGGATGGCCTCGCTGGTCGGCGGCAACAGCCAGAACCCGAGCGACGTCACGGAGCGCATCCTGGAACGCGTGCAAAAGAGCCGCACCAACGACGAGTTCCTGGCGACTCTGAAAGACGCCATCTAAGCATCAACCCGAGTAGAGCAAGCGGCACGCGCGAGAAGCGGTGCCGCTTTTCTTTTGGGCATCAGCAAGGGCGGGGGGGGCATTAAGGCCCTCCGCCCTCTTCGTCCTGGAGCTACTTCTGCCAGTAGACCAGGATAGGACCGTCGGCGCCGCGAATGCAGGCCGCCGTCACGCTACCGAAAACGATGCGCTCTACCGCTGGACGGGCGTGAGCCGTGACCGCCAGGATCGCGTCCTTGCGGCCGTCCAGGAAGTGGCAGATGGCCGCGCCGGGGTCGCCGTGCAGCACCTCCCAGTCCACCTCCAGCTTATGCTTCGATTCGACCTCGTGCGCCAGGCCCATCAGATACGCCGATTCCAGGGCGTCGCTCACGGGGATACCGGGGTCGACGAGGCCTGCGAGCTCATCGCCGGAGGGGGAGCGCCGCGCTGCCCGGCGCCGGAACGGTTCAATCGCCTGCACCAGGGTTAGTTTCGCCTTCAAGTCCAGCGCCAGCTGAATCGCGCTGGGCAGGATGGCCTCCGGGAAGCTCGTGCCATCGAGCGCGACGACGACGCTACTGATGTCCACGTTCCCGGGGGCATGCCCTCGCGGTCGATAGATGAGGACCGGCTTGCCGACGGTCTTGACGACGCTAAACGCGACACTACCCAGCAGCATTTCGCGTACTCCGGTGCGTCCGTGCGTGGTCAGGATCGCCAGGCTGTTGGGCTGGCTCTTGATCTCCTCGGTGATGGCGCCGGCGATGGCGCCTTGTTCGACGTTGATCGTGACGTGTTCGCCCAAGCGGCTCGCAACGCTGCTCAGGTAGTTGCTGGCCGCTGCGATCTCGCCGGCATTGGCCACGACACGGTTCAACTCTATCTCGGCGCCGGTCGCTTCAGCCATCTTCTTAACGTAAGGCAGGACTTCCTCGGCGTGCTCAGAGCCGTCCAGGTTCACGATTATCGGTCTGTACATGGCGCTTTCCTTCCTTAGCCTGCGGCTGGTCCGCTATCCGCCGGCCTTACAGACAGTTTGCCACCCTGCGGAACAGCGCCTCAAAGGCCGCACGGCCCTTTAGCGGCGGGCCTTTCGTCACTTCGTGGCGGGGCCATTGGACACGGCTGGCTCTTCCACTAATCCCGCACCTGCCATTCGGCCCCTCTGCATAGGGCCATTCTGCCTGTCAGCTAGGCGACTTCTAGGCCATGCCAACGCGCTTGCGGTACGTCAACCTTGAGGCAGCGGCAGAAACTCACCCGAAAGGACGGCCATACATTGGTTCTGCAAAGCGGCAGCAAAGTAGAAGACCTGGTAATGGAGCGGCCCGATACATTCCGCATTCACAGCCGCGCTTATACGGACCCGGCGATCTTTGAGTTGGAGATGCAGCAGATCTTCCAGCGCACCTGGGTCTACGTGGCTCACGAGACCGAGATACCCAGCAGCGGCGACTACAAGACGACTACGATCGGCCGGCAGCCGGTCATCGTGGCGCGCGGCTCCGATGACAACAAGATCCGCGTGCTCCTCAACCGCTGCCGCCATCGTGGCGCCACAGTCTGCCAGATGGAGCAGGGCAGCGGCAACTACTTCCGCTGCTCCTACCATGGCTGGGTCTACACCAACTCCGGCGCCCTGGTCGGCGTGCCGGCCGAGGAAGGTTACGGCAGCGATTTCCAGAAGCCCGCGCTGGGATTGGTGGAGTTGCCACGCGTCGACAGCTACCGCGGCTTCATCTTCGCCAGCTTCAGCCCTGACGGCCCCAGCCTGTCAGACCACCTCGGCAACGCCAAGCCCTACATCGACCGCTTCATAGACCTCGGCCCGGACGGCATCGAGGTCAAAGGGGGCGTCGGCAAGGGCGGCTACAAGGGCAACTGGAAGTTCCAGATGGAGAACACGGTAGACGGCTACCACTTCACCTTCACTCACGCCGCCTACCTGGCGCTGATCAGCCGGCGCTCCGGCAAGCCCGGGGCCACGGAAGGCTACACGGCTGACCTGGGCAACGGGCACGCGCTGCTGGGCGTTGGCCTGGGCGCCGACGACCACCATCGCAAGAGCGTCAGCGGCCTGGAGACGCGGGCGGACCTGCACTACGGCCCCGGCTACAACCTGAGCATCTTCCCCAACCTGGCATTGCTCTTCGCGCAGGTGCGAGTGATCCGGCCGATCTCCGTCGACCAGACACGCGTCGATATCTATCCGGTGCGCCTCAATGGAGTCTCCGAGGAGGTCAACCGCAAGCGCCTGACGGAGCACGTCGACTTCTACGGCCCCGCCAGCTTCGCCCAGCCGGACGACGTCGAGATGTTCGCACGTTGCCACCTGGGCCAGGGCGCCGATGCCATTCCCGGCTCCGAGTGGGTGCTGATGAGCCGCGGCCTACAAGACGAGGCGGCAGACGATGATGGGGTTCGCTTGACCAAGGGCTTAACCGAAAGCAGCCAGCGAGCTTTCCACCGGCAGTGGAGAAAGCTTATGGCCGATTGACGAGGTCAGGCTTATCGAACGCCGGAAAGAGGAAGGAACGAAAATGAGCGCTTATCAAGTGGGCAAAGTGCTGCACGATATGCAGCGAAACCCTCAGTTGGCTGCGGAGTTTCGCGAGAGCAGAGAAGCCGTACTTGCTCGCTACGACCTAACTGAAAAAGAGAAACAGGCCATCCTGGCTGGCAACGTTCGGTTTTTGTTTGAGGAGGGCGTCCACTGTATGGTCCTGATTTCCAGCAGCCGCCTGCTTGGTCTGGACATGGAGCAATTCGTCACCGCGTTGCGGCCGCTGGCCGCGGCCTAGGCGGTCAACGATCCATCGATTGAGCAACGATTCCTTGGACACTAGAGGGAGGCAGGAAAATGGGTGAAATCGTATTCGCAGCTGCCGCAAGCCACGCCCCTGGCATCACTGGAGACCTGGAAAACGCCGATCCAGAGCAGGCCAGCAGATTCTACGCCGGCATGGAGCAGCTGCATCAAGCTTTTGAAGCGGCCCAACCGGATGTTGTCATCGTGGTTAGCAATGACCATCTCTACAACTTCTACCTGGACAACACACCTACCATCGCCATCGGAGTCGGCGAATCCCACTTCGGGCCCTTTGAGCCAGAGTCCTGGCTCCGTATCAAGCAAAGGACCCTTCCCGGGCATCCGGAGTTGGCGAAGGCGCTGCTCCGAGAGGCCGTCAATTCCGGCTTTGACCTCGCTTTTTCTGAGGAACTGAGCCTGGGCCACGCGGAGATGGTCCCGCTCCATTTCATCACGCCGGCCTGGACCGTACCAGTTGTGCCGATCATGGTTAATGATTTCGTGCAGCCAATGCCCTCCCCGCGTCGCATCTATCAGCTGGGACAGCTGATCCGACGGTTTGTGGAGGCCCGACCAAAAGGAGAGCGTGTTGCCTTGGTCGGCACGGGCGGACTCTCGCACTGGGTAGGCTTGCCGGAACAGGGACGCGTCAACCCGGAGCTAGACATCGAGTTCCTGGAGACAGCCGCCGAGGCGCGCTCGGAGTCGCTTGCCGAGTGGACCAACGAGGAGTTCAGCAAGGGCGGAAACGGCATGCACGAACTGCGCAACTGGCTCGGCGTCGCTGGGGCCGTGCAGGACCGCAAGGCGGAAGTTACGACCTACGAGCCTATGGTGCCGTGGATTACCGGCTGCGGGGCACTGGTTTGGCAGTTGTAAACCACTGGGAGAGGACTCACAGAGATCATGATGGCAGCTCCGCCAACCCTGCGGGCGAAGAGGGAGGATAAGGACATGGCAATAAGTCACGAGCTACGGCACGAGATCGAGCAGTTCCTGTACCAGGAAGCTCGCATGCTGGACGACCAGCAGTTCCACGAGTGGCTGGAGCTGTTCACGGAGGACGTCCACTACTGGATGCCCACGCGAACCAACTACTATCGCAAGGACTCCAAGGCTATCGCCGTGTTGAACCGCGGCGCCC